>ERZ1673746.277-NODE-277-length-68335-cov-34.454584_pt1 | contig 68335 bp, 69 predicted proteins | sample MGYA00580205_ERZ1673746 | MGnify/ENA primary metagenome ERZ1673746 (study PRJEB41218, sample SAMN15661771) | gut metagenome | host: Homo sapiens | place: Canada: London | collected 2015-08-20/2019-03-30 | study: EMG produced TPA metagenomics assembly of...
CAGAACCGCCAGGGAGGCAACGGCGAACGCCGCCCGTTTAATAATAATGGTCAGAATCGTCAGGGCGGTTACAATAACAACCGCGGTGGCCGCGGTGAAGGCAAGTTTAATCTGGATAATGCCATCAGCAAAGAAGTTGTTGTCTCCAAGGATACATCCCGTGAAAATCGGAGAAACTATAAAGATAAAGAGAAGCCGGTGAAGAGTGTCACTGATGGAAGAAACAGCAAGAAAGGCTTCGGCGGCAAGCCACTGTCCAAGAAATCGAATCTTCAGCCGCCGACACAGAAGCCGAAGCCGGTTGTGGAAAAGGTTACCAATATTATTCTTCCAGAGGTCATTACGATTAAAGAACTGGGAGATAAGATGAAGGTCTCCGCTGCTGAAATTGTTAAGAAATTATTCCTCGGCGGTAAGATGGTCACTTTGAATACAGAGATCACTTATGACGAAGCGGAAGAAATCGCATTGGAATACGACGTGCTCTGTGAACATGAAGTCGTTATTGATCCGATTGAGGAAATTCTCAAAGAAGAGGAAGAGAAAGAAGAAGATTTACAGCCAAGACCACCGGTAGTCTGTGTTATGGGTCATGTTGACCACGGCAAAACATCCATTCTGGATGCTATCCGTAATACCCATGTCACTACAGGAGAGGCCGGCGGTATCACTCAGCATATTGGCGCTTATGTGGTAGATGTAAAGGGGGAAAAAATTACTTTTCTCGATACTCCGGGACATGAAGCGTTCACTGCCATGCGTTTGCGTGGCGCCCAGTCTACGGATATTGCGATTCTGGTTGTTGCTGCCGATGATGGCGTTATGCCTCAGACGATAGAGGCCATCAGTCATGCAAAGGCGGCCGGTATTGAAGTTATCGTTGCCATTAACAAGATTGATAAGCCGAGCGCCAACGTGGAGCGTGTCAAACAGGAATTGACGGAATACGAATTGGTTCCTGAAGACTGGGGTGGAACAACCCTGTTTGTCCCTGTGTCCGCTCATACGGGTGAAGGTCTGGATGACTTACTGGATTCCATTCTTCTTCAGGCTGAAATGTGTGAATTAAAAGCCAATCCGAACCGTAGAGCAAGAGGTCTTGTAATTGAGGCTCAGCTGGATAAGGGCAAAGGCCCTGTGGCAACCGTTCTCGTTCAGAAAGGAACCCTTCACGTGGGTGATTGTCTGGCCATTGGTTCTGCCTTCGGAAAGGTTCGTGCCATGGTAGATGATAAGGGGCGCCGTGTAAAAGAAGCCGGTCCATCCATCCCTGTGGAGATTCTTGGCCTGAATGATGTGCCGGAAGCCGGAGAGGTATTTATTTCTACAAATACTGAAAAAGAGGCACGTTCTATTTCTGAGACAATTATTGCACAGAAGAAGGAAAAACTGCTGGCAGATACAAAATCCAAGTTATCACTGGATGGCCTGTTTGATCAGATCCAGGCTGGACAGATCAAAGAGCTGAACCTGATCGTCAAAGCCGATGTTCAGGGTTCTGTGGAAGCTGTAAAACAGAGTCTGCTGAAACTTTCCAATGATGAGGTAGCCATTAAGATCATTCATGGGGGCGTTGGTGCGATCAATGAATCCGATGTTACTCTGGCATCTACCTCAAATGCTATTATTATTGGTTTCAATGTACGTCCGGATAATATGGCAAAGACGGTAGCAGAGACGGAAAAAGTCGATATGCGTCTGTACCGGGTAATTTACAATGCCATTGAGGATATTGAAGCTGCCATGAAAGGTATGCTGGATCCTGAATTCCGTGAAAAGATCACCGGACATGCGGAAGTGCGTCAGACGTACAAAGTATCCGGCGTGGGTACGATCATCGGCGGATATGTGCTTGACGGAAAGATCGAACGGAATTCTAAAGTTCGTCTCCTTCGTGACAATGTGGTCATTCATGAAGGTGAACTGGCATCTCTGAAACGTTTCAAGGATGATGTGAAAGAAGTGGCCGCTGGTTATGAATGCGGTATGTCCCTTGAAAAGTATAATGATATTAAAGAAGGCGATCAGTTAGAAGTCTTCGTTATGGAAGAGATTCCAAGATAGAAAGGAATTATATGAGAAAAAACAGTATTAAAAATACCCGTATCAACGGAGAAGTTCAGCGAGAACTGGGGCGGATTATTTCGCGTGAGATTAAAGACCCGAGGATTTCTTCGCTGACCTCCGTGGTAGCGGTGGAAGTGGCTCCGGATTTAAAGAGCTGTAAAGCGTATATCAGCGTTCTTGGTGACGAGGCGGCACAGAAAGCGACGCTGGAAGGCTTAAACAGTGCAATGGGCTTTATCCGTAAAGAGCTGGCCCATTCGGTGAATCTGAGAAATACACCGGCCATCACTTTTATTATGGATCAGTCGATTGAATATGGCGTCAATATGTCAAAAATGATTTCGGAAGTCAATAAGGATTTAAAAGAGGAAGATGAGGATGAGGAGCTTTCTTGAAAATCAGATCATGGGGAGCCAGACAGTTGCCATTGCCGGTCATACCCGACCGGATGGTGATTGTGTCGGTTCCTGCATGGGACTTTACAATTATATCAGAGAAAACTATCCGGATATTTCGGTGGATGTTTATCTCGAGCCGATCAGCGACAGCTATAAACTGGTAAAGGGAGCGGAAGAGATTCAGCAGCCGGGAACAGAGCCGAAAGTGTATGATCTGTTCATCTGTCTGGATACCAGTCAAAAGGACCGGCTGACACAGGGCGCTGAGCTTTATTTTGATATGGCAAAGGCAACGATCAATGTGGACCATCATGTGAGCAATACCCAATTTGCCCAGGTGAATCATGTTGTGGGAGAGGCCAGCTCGGCCAGCGAAGTGGTGTATGATCTTCTGGACAGGGACAAAATCGGCCTGGCTGCGGCAGAGGCTCTGTATATGGGGATTATCTGCGATTCGGGTGTGTTTAAATATTCCAGTACCAGTGAGCATACCATGCAGATTGCCGGACATCTGATGGCTATTGGCGTGGACAGCGGCCGCTTTATCGATGAAGTTTTTTACGAGCGTTCCTATATCCAGGCGCAGCTTTTGGGACAGGCGCTTTTAAACAGTATCTGTGTTTTTGAAGGCCGTTGTATTTATACGGTCGTTCATCGGGAAATGTTTGAGCGGTTCGGTGCGGATCATAATGACTTAGAAGGCATTGTGGAGCAGCTCCGTTTGACGAAGGGCATCGAGGTAGCGATTCTTATCTCTGAAACGAAAGAGGGAACATGCAAATTCAGTTTCCGGTCAAAGCGTTATGTGGATGTCAATAAAGTGGCGGCGATCTTCGGCGGCGGAGGTCATGTAAGGGCTGCGGGATGTACGGTTCATGGCAGCTATAAAGAGCCTTTAAAAATATTTTTGGAAGCGATAGAAGGGCAGCTGGAGACAGATGTATAACGGAATTATTAATATTTATAAAGAAGCAGGATTCACTTCCCATGATGTGGTGGCGAAGCTTCGGGGAATATTAAAACAAAAGAAAATCGGACATACAGGAACGTTAGACCCGGAGGCGGTCGGCGTTCTCCCGGTCTGCCTTGGCAAGGGGACGAAGGTCTGTGACCTGCTGACGGATAAGGATAAAGTCTATGAGACGGTCATGCGGCTCGGTGTGGTTACAGATACCCAGGATATGACAGGAAATGTTCTGAGAGAGTCGCCGGTCCATGTGACACGAGAAGAACTGGAAGCAGTCATGCATCAGTTTCTCGGTGATTATGACCAGATTCCGCCCATGTATTCGGCATTGAAGGTCCAGGGGAAAAAATTATATGAACTGGCCCGGGAAGGTCGGGTCGTTGAGAGAAAACCCCGTCGGGTACAAATATTGGGGCTGGAGCTGCTTGGGCTGGAAGAAGATGGAATTCACGTACATATGCGTGTGCACTGTTCAAAAGGTACGTATATCCGCACTTTGTGCCATGATATCGGTGAGAGGCTTGGCTGCGGGGCAGCCATGGAAAAGCTTATCCGTACCCGGGTCGGTGTTTTTAAAATTGAGGATGCCTTGACACTGGCCCAGGTGGAAGACTGTGTTCAGAATCAGCAGATCGATCACCTCATCCGCTCCATCGACAGTATGTTCAGCATGTGTCCGGCAGGACGAACCGGTGCGGCGGTTGACCGCCTATTATATAATGGAAATATGCTTTACAGGAAGGATATGGTCCTTGAAGAAAAAAGAGAGCCGGAATCCGGTGAAAAATTTCGGGTTTACGACAGTCAGGGACAGTTTTGTGCGGTCTATGTTTATGACGGACGGCACAGAATGTTTAAAAATGAAAAAATGTTTGTGTAATCGGTAGGAGATTCGGCATGATTTATATTACAGGAACAAGAGATATACATTTGGAAAATACGGCGGTGGCACTGGGAAAGTTTGACGGCCTTCACCGGGGACACCAGATTTTGATAGAAAAGATTAAACAGCATAAGGCGGAAGGCCTTAAGGCCGTCATGTTTACATTCGATTTTCATCCGGCATCACTTTTGTCGAATAAGCCGCTGGATTTAATCTTTACCCGGGAGGAACGGGTAAGGTGGGCGGAGAAAATGGGTATCGACGTGTTGATTGAATTTCCTTTTACAAAAGAGACTTCCGGAATTGAGGCAGAAGATTTTGTAAAGGATGTTCTTGTGGATGGGCTGGGGGCTAAAGTCATTGTTTCCGGCAGTGATTTCCATTTCGGACATGAGCGTCGGGGAAATGTGGACATGTTGATCGAACTTGGAAAGACAATGGGTTTTACAGCGGACGTCTGTCAGAAACTGCAGATTGAAGCGCCGATTTATGAGAACGGGCGGTTTACCGGACGAAAGGAATTTAAGGACGTGAGCAGCACCCTTATTCGTGAAGCTATCCGGCGGGGAGATATGGAATTTGCCACAGAAATGCTCGGAGCGCCCTTTGCTGTGTCGGGGGAAGTGGTTCACGGCCGCCAGCTTGGCCGGAAACTTGGCATGCCGACGGCAAATGTGATGCCGCCGATGCATAAGATCATGCCGCCGAACGGCGTCTATTCGTCACGGACCATTGTCGGCGACTATGTGTATCATTCAGTAACAAACATTGGTTTTAATCCGACCGTTGCAGAGAATAACAGCAAACGGATGGAAACCTATGTGTATGATTTTTCAGGCAGTCTTTACGGTAAAGAGATTGAAGTACAGCTCTTCCGTTTTGAGCGGCCGGAAATGAAATTCGACGGTGTGGATGCACTGAAGAATCAGATTCATAAAGATAAGGCAGGAACCATGGAATATTTTGGAACCCACCCGGATTTATAAAACTTTAAAACCTTCATGAGGATATTATTCAGTCATACAAGAGTCGCCTTGGGGGCACCTTCTTTGCAGAGGGTGCCCCCAAGGTGCGTTTTTGTTGCCTAAGTATCTGTCAGTCTGACGACTCGTCGGGTGACAGAGGAATTAATACAGTATAGATTTCGAACAAATGTTTGAAAAAAGAACATATGTGTGATATAATAAATTTATATATGATATAAGTGATGGCAAAAAGATTTTGATTGACTGAAGGAGGCAGAGAAATGGAATATATGGCGCCAGAGGATCCGTTACAGAAGAAATTGATGATTTTAGCAGATGCAGCTAAATATGATGTGGCTTGTACATCTTCGGGAGTGGATCGAGAAAGTGGTGGCAAAGGCATGGGGAATTCCAGAGCCTGCGGAATTTGTCACAGCTTTGCGTCTGATGGCCGGTGCATATCGTTATTGAAAATATTATTGTCCAATGATTGTATATATGATTGCAAATATTGCAAAAATCGATTGAGCAATGATGTGCCGAGGGCAACCTTTACACCGGAAGAAATCTGCCGGCTTACTATGGGATTTTATCGGAGAAATTACATCGAAGGGCTTTTTTTGAGTTCCGGCGTGGTGAAAAATCCTCATTATACGATGGAGCTGATCTTGGAGACACTGCATCTTTTGCGTGATAAGTACCAGTTTCATGGGTATATTCATGTAAAATCCATTCCGGGAGCAGATGAAGAATTAATTCGAAGAGCCGGTTTTTATGCGGACCGAATGAGTTGTAATCTGGAATTGCCAACGGCAGAAGGATTAAAAAAACTTGCACCGAATAAAGACCGGAAGATGATCCTGAAACCACTGCGTCAGGTGCAGAAGGGAATTTTAGAGAACAAAGAAGAATTGATGGTGTATCGCCATGCGCCGAAATTTGTTCCTGCGGGGCAGAGCACCCAGGTCATGGTCGGAGCTACGCCGGAAAGTGATTACCAGATCATTTCAGTGGCGGAAGCTCTGTATAAAAAGTTCGCTCTGCGACGGGTATTTTATTCGGCTTATATTGCCGTGAATGAAGATAACCTGCTACCTTCGGTGGATACGAAACCGCCTCTTTTGAGGGAACATCGCCTCTATCAGGCAGATTGGCTTTTGAGATATTACGGATTTCGGGCCGATGAACTGTTAAGCGAGCAGCACGATTCTTTTAATATCGCACTGGACCCAAAGTGCGACTGGGCGCTTCGGAATCTTGATCAGTTTCCGGTGGAAGTGAATCGTGCATCTTATGAGATGCTCCTCAGAGTGCCGGGAATCGGGGTGACGGGGGCACGTCGGATTTGTCAGGCTCGTCGTCATACCACATTGAATTTTAATGATCTGAAGAGAATAGGCGTTGTTCTGAAGCGGGCTGTTTATTTTATTACCTGTTCAGGCAAGATGATGTACCGGATAAATTTTAATGAAGATTCAATCACGAGAAACCTTCTTTCTGTACATGAGCGGCTTCCGATAGAAGTCCGGGAATCGGTTTCAGGTTATCATCAATTATCGCTGTTTGATGATCGTCAGGCTGGCCAGTGGCAGATCCCTCTGCCGGCCCTGAGGGAGGTGGTCGTATGAAATCGCCGAGAATTTATATGTGTGAAGATTCGCTGGAAGGCATTTTATCAGCTGTTCATGCGGCTTATATGAGCCGCTACGGTCATGAATTTCAATCGATTGAGGCAGGAGATTACGTGGAACCCTCTCTGTTTGCTGAGATGATTCCTGTAGAGACAGATGTGGATAAGGCTATGCGGGTGGCGGATGCGGTGATTCATAAAATTTCCGGATATGCCTGGCATTTGATAAAGTATGCGGCCATGTCCTGTTATATGGATAAAGCAGATACAATTTATCGATTCCTTGTTTTAGGATTTGGTGTTGGCAGCAAAGTGACGGAACAACTGGCAGATCCGGTCGTGAATCGGATGCTGAAATTAGAAAGAGGAGTTATGAGAGAAAAGGATCATTTTTACGGTTTTGTCCGTTTCAGGGAATTAAACAGTGGAATTCTTTTTGCAAAAATAGCACCTAAACATCATCAGCTGCCTTTGGCAGCAGAACATTTTGCTGATCGATATCCGATGGAAAATTGGATGATTTATGATGAACGGCGGCACGAAGTATGTGTCCATGAAGCTGGCAGGGGCTGGTGGATCACAAAGGATGTGACCCCGTCTCAGCGGATAATTTCAGATGTTTCTGACAGTCAGAAGGATTTTGAAAAGTGGTGGAAGCAATTTTATGAGACGATCGGTATCAAAGAGCGTGAAAATCCCCGTTGCCGCATGAGCATGATGCCGAAAATGTATTGGAGCAACATGCCGGAGATGCTGGGAAAGTAACCGTTGAAAATCCTTGTTTTGACGGGTATACTGTATCTGGGAGGAATGTAAAATGAGTAAAATTATTTTAGCATCCGCATCTCCGAGACGGCGGGAACTGTTAATGCAGATTGGATTGAAATTCGAAATTATACCGAGTCAGAAAGAAGAAAAAATGCAGGGGAACAGTCCGGCCCAGATTGTTATGGGCCTGGCTATGGACAAAGCAGAAGATATCTTCCGCCGTGCAGAGTCGGATGCGCTGGTCATTGGGGCGGATACGATCGTAGCATTGGACAACGTAATTTTAGGAAAGCCAAAGGATGAAGCGGATGCTCTGAAAATGCTCCGGTTTCTTCAGGGAAAGACCCATCAGGTCTATACGGGTGTCTGTATGGTGATGGCCGATAAGACCCAGGTGTTTTATGAAAAAACGGATGTGACCATGTATCCCGCGGATGAAGAACAGCTGACAGAGTATATCCGCACCGGGGAACCGATGGATAAAGCGGGCAGCTATGCGATCCAGGGACGGGGATCGGTGTTTATCCGGGAAATTCATGGAGACTATAATAATGTGGTCGGACTTCCGGTGGCTCAGATATGGCAGCGGCTCATGCGGGATGAAATGACGCGAAAGATCGTGATTGAGAATAAAGAATGATTGCATCCGATGAGCAGTCGTGCTAAAATAGTAAGGATTAAGCTATATTTTAGAGTAAGGGGCTTTTTATGTCGAATTATGATGTTGTGGATGAAAAATTTCATCAATTCGTTCAACAATTTCATACGGAAGAACAGAGGGTATTGCTGGCTTTTTATCGTGAACTGGTCGGAAAACGGAAGATACCTTATAAGATCAAAGACCGGAATTTTTCAGTGAATGTTCAGATGAGCCAGGGCTTTGCCATTGATGTGGAATTTCAGGATGTGTTGATTGAGGATGGCCGCCACCCAAAAGAAATCTTTATGGAGAATCTGCGGGGCGAGCGTCTGGAGAATGGTCGTTACCGACTGAGTTTTACAAATCGTCCCGCATCTGCGGGAGAGGGACAGGTACCAAAGGAAAGTGCATTTTCTTTTGCATCCTTCCGGGGCGGTGTCCGGCTTTGGAACTATCGTGTACATACATTGAAGTTGGAAAGTGACTCTATTGGCCTGCCATGGAATCTTGTGTATGAAACGATGGAAGCCATCGAACAGAAAAGTCAGGTATTGGGCGAACATTTTCTGAACGTTTATGAGCAAAAAGCCTTAAAAATATTTAAATTTATCAAACCTTACCTTCAACTTTATTTGGCGCCTACAACACAGATTGGTTTCGGCAAGTCTACGGTACTTTATGATTCTGAACAGGTGGAGTGGACATTGGATTCGTCTCAGATGAAAGAAGGAGCAGAGTTTTTTGCCGGTCTGGGCTTAAGACGACTTTCCGGTTACTTTACGAAAAATAAATGTAACGATAAAGAACTTATACAGGAATTATTGTACACGCTGCGTTCATTAAAGGGAAATACGATTTTTAAGACGCTGAATCATTTGTTGGAAGAGTGTGGCCGGGAGCATCAGGGACTGTATGAGAGCGACCGGGATATGAATAATTTTCGTTCTTATATCAGGGAAAAACTTCAGAAAGTCTTTTTGACCCATGGATGGCAGGGGAGTTATCCGTCCTATATGGCAGTTTCACGGCCGGAATTTATTGAGGTTTCCAATATCTATAAGCGTCAATATGCTTATCTTAACGAAAAGATGAAATTTATATATTTTGACTTTATTGAAAGTATTGTCGATGGCCGGTATCATATCACACCGATTACCGGAATGATTCTTCCGAAAAATACAAATATCGATTATCGGAAATGTACCAGTATGGATTGTTTCTTTCTTGACGGCGGACGTCGAAACGGCGCTGTTTTCGGAGATTTAAGTGTCTCAGAAAGTATGACGCTTAAGGAAATCAAAGAAAAAATGGAACAGCTATCGGCGGTACTCGATTATCAGATCAGGTAAATAACGGTAAAGGGATATAAGACTTGACATTATAGGCAAAAAGGATTATGATAATTAAAGTAAATTGAATATCGACTTCAGGGCAGGGTGAAAGTCCCTACCGGTGGTACAGCCCACGAGCCGAGAGGCCGATTCGGTGAAATTCCGAAGCCGACAGTATAGTCTGGATGAAAGAAGTGAATGACGTATACAGTTTTGTTTGCTATGCTCTGGAATGACAGGTTCCAGAGCTTTTTTGCTTTCAATTTGTGTTATGTATGATGGATAAAGTCACAGCCCTGCATATGGTTTGTGGCTTTTTATTATATTATATCGCACGTAGCTTGACGGCGTGCGCCCATGCGGGCATATTTTTACCGGAGAAAGAAGGCGTAAATGAAGATGACGAACAGTTATCCGGAAGAACAAAAGAAAATTGATGAAATGTATATGGAGCGTGCTCTTGAACTGGCAGCTAAAGGCCGGGGAACAACAACTCCGAATCCCCTGGTTGGGGCAGTGATCGTAAAGAATGGCCGGATTATTGGTGAAGGCTATCATATTCGTGCAGGTGAAGGGCACGCAGAAGTGAATGCATTTAAAAATGCAGTGGAAGACGTGACCGGAGCTACCATGTATGTGACTTTGGAACCGTGTTCGCATTATGGCAAAACACCGCCATGTGCAGATAAGATTGTGGAAAAAAAGATCGGTCGGGTGGTGGTCGGTGCATTGGACCCGAATCCCCTTGTGGCAGGCCGGGGCATTGAGAAGATTCGAAATGCAGGCATTCCTGTAATTACCGGAATTTTGGCTGAAAGATCAATTGCATTAAATGAAGTATTTATGAAATATATCGTTACGAAGCGGCCCTTCGTTCTCTTGAAAGCCGCCATGTCGTTGGATGGAAAAATTGCCACAGCAGATGGCGAATCCCAGTGGATATCCTGTGAAGCGTCCAGAGAAGAGGTTCATCGTCTGCGGCATGAATTGACAGGAATCATGGCAGGCATCGGTACGGTTCTGGCGGATGATCCGATGTTAAATTGCAGAATTCCAGGGGGAAAACAGCCGGTTCGGATTATTGTGGACAGTCACCTGTCCATTCCTGAGACGTCCAAACTCGTATGTTCCGCCAAAGAGTTTCCTCTTGTTGTAGCTACTCTGGAAAAGAGTGATGCGGCGAAAAAAGAGCGATTGGAGGCACAGGGGGTTCAAGTCATCGGGGTGTCAGCCGACGATGGCGGTCATGTGGATCTGAATATCCTCATGGAGCGTCTGGGAGAAATGAAAATTGACAGTATTCTGCTGGAAGGCGGCGGACGTTTGGCAGAAGGCGCTTTAAAGGCTGGAATTGTAGATAAAGTACAGTTTTATATCGCACCGATACTCATTGGCGGTGAAGGTGCAAAAACACCGGTGGAAGGCCGGGGAATCGCAGCGTTAAGTGAAGCCTGGCATGTTTCGGACTGGAAGGCAGAAATGATCGGCGATGATATAAAGATTACCGGATATATAAAAGAAAGAGGGTGAGCAGAGTGTTTACAGGGATTATTGAAGAAATGGGCGTTTTAAAGGGTGTGAAACACGGTGCCAAATCTTCCGTGCTGACAATTGCCGCCAGTAAGGTCCTTGAGGGAACAAAACTTGGGGACAGTATATGTACAAACGGTGTGTGTCTGACTGTAACAAAGCTTGGCTCAGGGACTTTTGATGCGGATGTCATGGCCGAATCTATCCGGAGGACCAATCTGGGAGATTTAAGACCGGGAGATAAGGTGAACCTGGAACGGGCGTTACGTCTCTGTGACCGACTCGGCGGACATATTGTCAGCGGTCATGTGGACGGCACTGGAAAAGTGCTGTCGCTGGAGCGGGAAGATAATGCAGTCTGGGTGACGGTTGAGGCTGCTCCTGGTATTTTAAGATATATTATTGAGAAAGGTTCCATAACCATTGACGGCATCAGCCTGACAGTGGCTTATGTGGATGATAAAGTCTTTAAGGTTTCCATCATTCCTCACACGGGAGAAGAAACCACATTGTTAAAGAAGAAAGCCGGAGATAAGGTAAATCTGGAAAATGATCTGATCGGTAAGTATGTGGAAAAGCTCATGAAGGGACAAGAGGATACACAGGAACCTGTGAAGGAAACGATTAACGAAGATTATTTAAGAAAATACGGTTTTATCTAATCAATTTTACCAAACAAAGAAAGAAGGACTTAAAAGATGAGTGAAACATTTAAATTCAACACCATTGAGGAAATCTTAGAAGATTTGAAAGCCGGAAAGAATATTGTTCTTGTTGATGATGAGGACAGAGAAAATGAAGGGGATGTGATTTGTGCCGCAGAATTTGCCACATTGGAAAATGTGAATTTTATGGCGGCCCATGCCAGAGGTCTTATCTGCATGCCAATGGCAAAAGAATATGTAGATAAATTAGAACTTCATCAAATGTGTGTTCATAATACAGATAATCACGAAACTGCATTTACTGTATCGATTGACCATGTGAGTACGACCACAGGTATTTCTGCCTATGAGCGTTCGATTACGGCAATGAAAACTGTGGATGATGACGCAAGACCGGAAGATTTTCGCCGTCCGGGACATATGTTCCCATTATTGGCGAGAAACGGCGGTGTGATCGAACGTCGGGGACATACGGAGGCGACCGTCGACTTATTGAAAGCTGCCGGATTGAAACCGGTCGGACTTTGCTGCGAGATCATGAAAGAAGACGGCATGATGGCCCGGACGCCGGAGCTTGTAAAGTTTGCTGAAAAGCATGGCTTGAAGATCGGAACGGTAAAAGATCTGGTTCATTACCGCAAAACCCATGAGAAATTTGTAGAGTGTGTTGCAAAGGCTAAAATGCCGACCCGCTATGGATATTTTGAAATTTATGGATATATCAATAAGCTGAACGGAGAACACCATGTCGCTTTAGTTAAAGGCGATATCTGGGATGGAAAACCGGTGTTGTGCCGGGTGCATTCCGAGTGTCTTACCGGTGACGCTTTAGGATCCGGCCGCTGCGACTGCGGTCAGCAGTATGATGCAGCTATGAAGCGGATTGCAGCCGAAGGCCGCGGTGTACTTCTTTATATGCGTCAGGAAGGCCGTGGTATCGGTCTGATCAACAAGATTCGTGCTTATGAGCTTCAGGATCAGGGCTATGATACGATCGAAGCGAATATCAAACTGGGCTTCCCTGCAGATATGCGTGACTATACCATTGGTACACAGATTTTAGTGGATTTGGGTATTAAAGAAATGCGTCTTATGACAAACAATCCGGAAAAGGTTTATGGCCTTGAAGGCTACGGACTTTCTATCGTTGAGCGAGTTCCGATTCAGATGGAACTTGGTAAGGATGACGCTTTTTATTTAAAAACCAAACAGGAAAAAATGGGTCACTGGCTGACTTATAAATAAAATGATCAACGTATAAATTTAAGATAAAATGGAGGATAAGACAATGAAAACATTTGAAGGAAGACTGGTTGCTGAAGGATTAAAAGTAGGAATTATCGTCGCACGATTTAATGAATTTATCGGTTCGAAGTTACTTAGCGGGGCTATTGACGGTCTTGTGCGTCATGGCATGAATGAAGAGGATATCGAAGTTGCATGGGTACCGGGAGCATTTGAAATCCCTGTGGCAGCTCAGAGAATGGCTCAGAGCAAAAAATATGATGCGATCATCTGTCTTGGTGCAGTTATCAAAGGTGCTACATCCCATTATGATTATGTGTGTGCGGAAGTATCCAAAGGCGTTGCGTCCGTATCCCTTCAATTTGGTCTGCCGGTAATGTTCGGTGTGCTCACTACAGATAATATTGAACAGGCTATTGAACGTGCCGGTACAAAAGCTGGAAACAAAGGTTACGATTGTGCGCTCAGTGCTATCGAAATGGCAAATCTTTTCCGCCAGATATGATTAAAAAGGCAATGAAAGACGTAAAAACGATTATTTTTGATTATGACGGAACTCTCCACGACAGTGCCAAAATCTATGTGGAGGCATTCCGTCAGGTTTATCGGGAAATGGTGTCTGCCAAAGATGCACCGGAACGGGAATTTCAGGATGAAGAAATTACAAAATGGCTTGGTTATAGTGTTCAGGACATGTGGGATTCTTTTATGCCGGAATTTTCACAGGAGAAAAAGATGTTCTATGCCGGAGAAGTCGGACGTTTTATGACAGAGAAAATCCGTCATAAAGAAGCGGTTCTTTATGACGGAGCTCTGGAGACGCTCCAGTACCTTAAGGATAAGGGGTATCACCTGCTGTATCTGAGCAATTGCGGACGAGCCTATATGGATACCCATGCTGAGTCTTTCGGCCTGCGAAATTATTTTGAGCATATGTATTGCAGCGGCGACTATGACCAGAAACCAAAATATGAAATTTTCAATGTGATTAAAGAAGAATATCCTTCCGAATATCTTATGGTCGGTGACCGTTTCCACGATATGGAGGTGGCCAGATATCATAAAGTGTATACAGCCGGCTGTGCTTATGGTTTTGGAACAAAAGCAGAAATCGCGGCTGCGGATATTATACTGGAAGATATCAGGGATCTGCAGAAATTACTCTAAATCCGAGCTTTGAATCAGGAGGCGGTTTGATTATGCTTTATTTACGGAAGTTTATAAAACTTATCAGAAACTTCAGCCAGTAGGTACTATTCAGGACCTGAACCGTTTGCTTTCCGGAATTCTAAATTGTCCGGAGACCAGGGTTTATGAAACTCTGGAAACTGTGCTTGGAATTTATAAAGCATTATATTGAGATGTATGAAGGCAAAGGGATAAACGACTGAATGTGGCTTATCCCTTTTGCTTTATAAATCATTATATAATTTTCCGAATTTTTCTTTCAGATAATCGATATAATACTGAGGATTAAAGCCTTCACCCATCATATCTATGAGAATTTCATTGGTTGTCTTAGTTTTTCCATAACGATGAATATGGTCTTTTAAGTAATCATTAATTGGCTGGAAATTTCCATTTTTCAAATGTTCGTCCAATGGCATGACTTGTTTTAAATGGGCATAAATCTGTGCGGCAATGGCCGTTCCCAGTGCGTAGGAAGGAAAATAGCCAAAATTTCCGCAGGCCCAGTGAATATCCTGCAAGATGCCTTCGGAATCTTTTTCCGGTTTTACTCCCAAATATTCTTCATATTTTTTTGACCATATTTTCGGAAGTTGATTAATATCCACATCCTTTTCAAAAATCATCTTTTCAATTTCATACCGGATGAGAATGTGGAGCGAGTAGGTCAGTTCATCCGCTTCGGTACGGATAAGACTTGGTGAAGATTTGTTAATGCCGAGAATAAATGTATCCAAATCAATATCAGCCAGTTGTTCCGGAAAAGTGTCTTTTAAATTCTGGAAAAGGGGTACCCAAAAGGCGCGGCTGCGCCCAAGGTTGTTTTCAAAAAGACGGGACTGTCCTTCGTGCATGCCCATGGAAGTGCCGGTGCCGGCCGGCGTTGTTGTCAGCTCATCGGCAATGTGCATTTCGTACAGAGCATGGCCGCTTTCGTGGATCGTTGAAAACAGGGCGCTTTCCAGATTATGTTCACGGTAGGCTGTTGTGATACGAACATCCTTGTTGTGCAGGTTTGTTGTAAATGGGTGGACACTTTCTTTTATGACACCCCGGTCAAAATCGAAACCCACGTGTTCTGCCAGTTTACGATTAAAGGTTTTTTGAAGCTCAACAGGATAGTCCCGGTAATTATATTCCTTATTGATTTTATCCTTTTTTGCATTTACTGCCTGAATCAACGGGACAATTTCTTTTTTGAGCTTTCCAAAAAAGACATCCAGCTCTTTCGTGGTGAAGCCTTCCTCGTAGTCATCCAGAAGGAGATCATATGGAGTTATTTTCTTTTTACCGGCTTTCAGACGATATTTAATAAATTTTTTCTGATAGTTGATAATTTCTTTAAGTGTCGGTGCGAAAATATTATAATCATCGGCCGCTTTCGCTTTGGCCCAAATAGAAGGCGCTCTTGCAATGAGCCCCTGGTAAGACTGATATTCTTCCGGAGGAATGGGTTCCATACTTTCATATTGCTTTTTTAGGTCCTTCAGGATGGCCCTTTCTTTATCGGTCAGATTTTTTTCTTCTGAAAGTTGATTCAATAATTTTTTAACATCTCTGTTAATGATCGTTTCATAATATTCATTGGAAAGCACTTCAATGGCGCGGGCGGTCAGTTCGGAAGCCGCCTCCGGCGCTTCTGTTTCATTATCCCATTCAAATAAAATGAGAGCTGCACCCAGTGCGTAGGCTTTTGTAAGCCAGGGATTCAACTTGTCAAATATTTTATTCATCGATGATTTACGATCCTTTCCGTGTGTATTTTATAATTATTAGATTATACACTTTTTTGCAGATTATGTGTAATGGCATAATCACGAAGTTATATCGTATAAAATTGTCAATTATTCATTGTATACAAATATTAATGTTGTTAATTTCGTATAAAATGCCTATAACATTTTTGTGAAAAATGGGTTATAATAGTAATACAGCGTGTTGTTTACAGGAAGTGGAACGTAAATCCAGTTGTGTGAAACAAGACGCTTTTTCTTATAATAAACATTTTACAGGGCATTTCCACAGAAAGAGGTGAATCGGAATGTTTCAGGTAAATGATATGGTATTGTATGGAACAAATGGTGTCTGCAAGGTGGTAGACATTGATGAAAGAGATTGCGGCGGCCGGATGGTGGAGTATTATATTTTGAAGCCGATTTATGCAGCGAATTCCACAATATTTGTTCCGGTAAATAACGAAAAGCTGACATCAAAGATGCGATATGTATTGACAAAAGAAGAAATTGATGCAAAGATTCGTGCGATTCCAGAAGTTCAGGAGGAATGGATGGCTGATGAACGGGCCCGAAAGGAACACTTTAAAGACATGACCAGCCGGGCGGACACTTTTGAGTTAATTCAGTTGATTAAAATGTTGATAGAACATCGGGAGAAGGTTGTGGCACGTGGGAAGAAACTGCACGTGGCCGATGAACGGATGCTCCAGGAAGCAGAAAAGATGATCTGCGATGAATTTTCTTACGTACTTGGGATTCCGAAAGAAGATGTACCTTCCTATATAACCAACAGTATGAAAGAAAGCATTCATTGATTTAGATGATGAAAAGGGATGGCCCGATGGGGTCATCCCTTTACCTTTATAGTGAATTTCCATATTCCAGACTGATTTCATTAAATTTATTAAGAATTTCCGACAGAGGAAGATTCTTTTTTTCTTCTCCGGAAACATCTATAATAGCTTTGCCCTGATGCATCATGATCAGTCGATTACCGTACTGGAGTGCAAATTTCAGATTATGAGTGACCATCAGTGTGGTCAATTTTTTCTCATGGACAAGACGATCTGTCAGTTCCATAATATTATCTGCTGTTTTTGGGTCCAGAGCCGCAGTGTGTTCATCGAGGATCATTAGGGATGTTGGCGTCAAAGTGGAGGTCAGCATGGCCAGGGCCTGACGCTGTCCGCCGGAAAGAGAACCCACTTTATCGTGGATACGGTTTTCCAGACCGAGCTTTAACGTTTCCAATAAGGTCCGGTAGTAATCGAGCCGGTCTTTTTTGATACCGAGACCCAGGTTGTAAGGTTTTCCTTTATTATCCGCCAGTGCGATGTTTTCAAGAATACTAAAGGATGGACAAGAACCTTTGGAAGGGTCTTGATATACCCGGGAGATAAATTCAGACCGGCGATATTCCTTCATTTTTGTAATGTCCTGACCGTCTTTGATAATCTGACCTTTATCCGGGGCAAGACTTCCGCAGAGCAGATTCAGCATGGTCGTTTTTCCGGAACCATTGCTGCCAATGACAGCAATAAAATCATCATCGTGAATCGAAAGGTTAAAGTCCGTAAAGAGAATGGATTCGTTTACGGTCCCCGGCTCAAAAGTTTTGTATATATGACTTAGTTCAATCATGACTTAGAGCCTCCTTTCGCGTCAATAGCCCGCCTGGAAACGAGAGCTATAAGGAAGATAATGGTCATTAACAGCTTCAGATTATTCGGATTGATACCGAGATTGATGGCCAGAGAAAGACAGGCCTTATAAACAATAGCTCCGAGGATGACAACCAGGGTCGGCTTAATAAAGGGTATTTTACCAAAAAGGGCCATACCGATAATGACCGAAGCGATACCCATAACGAGCATACCTGTTCCCATGGAAATTTCAAAATAGCGCTGTTGCTGACAGAGAACGGAACCTGCCGTGGCCACTAAACCATTTGCAATCATTAATCCGACGATTTTGACTTTGCCTGAATCCTTTGCCAGGGAAGTTACCATGATCTCATTGTCACCGGTGGCGCGCAGAAGCATTCCGGAACGGGTTTTTAAGTACCAGTCCAGCAAATATTTTAAAATCATTGCCAGAATAAAAATAATGATCAAAGTCACATATCTGGAGATGGATTCAGGAAAGAGTACAGCCAGTCCGCTGTTAAAAATGGTGTTTGCTTTTGTGATCGAGAGCAATGCGGTTCCGCCGACAATCATCAGATTCACCGAGTAGAGGCCGGTACTGGTCAGGATACCGGACAGAAGATCAGTGATTTTCAGTTTGACATGGAAAATACCGGTAACACATCCGGCGGCGGCACCGCAGGTAAAAGCAACGACCAGAGCAAGCCATGGATTAAAACCGAGACTTAAAAGGATGGCTGTTACGGCAGCGCCAAGGGGAAAGGTCCCATCTACCGACAAGTCCGGAAAATTCAGAATGCAGTAGGTGATATAGATTCCCAGAGCCATAATGCCGTAAATAAGCCCCTGCTCCAATATACCACGGATGATGGAAATAATAATATCCACGTTTCAATTCCTCCTGATGCTATTTATTCTACTTCGGTATAAGTGTCTTTATATTCGTCCGGAATCGTAAGGTTAAACTGGCTCATAACTTCACTGTTAACGTAGAGAGAACCACTGCTGATCACCTGAACCGGCATAGTGGCAGCATCTTCGCCTTTTAATACGGCGGCAGCCATTTTACCCGTCTGGCGGCCAAGTTCCACATAATCAAGACCCATAGAAGCGGCACATCCATTGACAACCTGTTCTATTTCCGAACCAAATACAGGGATACCAGCCTCTGTGGCTTTCGCAAGAACAGTATCCAGATTGTTGACAACATTGTTATCTGTCATATTGGAAATACAGTCAACTTTTGTAATGAGAGCATCCAGAGCGATCGGAATATCTGATGAAGAAGAAACGCCGGACTCAACAATTTCAAAATCATATTTTGGCGCCAGTTCTTTGTAAGTTTCCAGAGTGCTTATGGAGTTTACTTCACTTGTTGTGTACATGATACCAATAGTTTTTGCTTCCGGCATCATAGCGCGAATCATTTTCAACTGGTCTTCCACAGGAAGGGCGTCGCTTGTTCCTGTACAATTAGAGCCAGGAGCTTCGAGAGATTCTACCAGTTCGGCGGCAACCGGATCGGATACAGCAGTAAAAATAGTAGGAATATCTGTACCCTGTGCAGCGTTATAGCAGGCCATGGCGCTTGGTGTGGCAATGGCACAAACCAAATTGTATTTTTTTGAAACAAAGTTCTGAGCGATGACACTGGCATTGGCTGTATCACCCTGAGCATTCTGGTAATCAATCGTCAGATTTTCGCCTTCGATGAAGCCTTCTTCAGCAAGGCCTTTGATAAAGCCCTCACGGCAGTTGTCCAAAGAACCGTGTTCGGCCAGCTGAGAGATACCGATTGTATAAGAACCGGCTGCGCTGTCTGCTTTAGAAGAAGTTTCTCCATTGGATTCTGCTGCAGATTCGGCAGTGGCTGTTGTTTCGGTTTTTGAACTGTTTCCACAGCCGCCGAGCATCGAAGCGATGATAGCTGTGCAAAGAGCCAGTTTCAATAAAGATGAAGATTTTTTCATAGTATATTCCTCCTGGTATGTTGATAAGTTCTAAAGGCTATTCTACATCGCGGCTTATAAGAATGTCAATGGAAAAACCATGGGGAATGAAAACAGTTGTATTTTTTTCAATACAAAAAAAAGTTCGGAGAAAAAACAGGGGTTGTTGCTTGAAAAAGACAAGATAACAGTGTAAAATAAAACAGAATGGAGAGCAATAGTTGAGGTGATTGATATACATTCAGGTAATCCGGGAAAGACGATTATTCTGGCAGTGTTTCTGGTGTCGGTAATAATGGTTTTCATTTCATGTAATAAAGTTTCAACTGAGGAGACAGCAGATGTTCAGGATACGGCTTTTTCCATGGGGACGGCAATAACGTCTACTTTATATGGAAGAAACAGGGAAGAACTGGAAGAAAATCTGGATAGGATCAGCCAGTGTCTGAATGATGTGGACCAGGATATTTCCTGGCGGGAAGAAGATTCGCTTGTCAGCGTATTTAATCGTCAGCATGAAGTTTCTGTCAATGACAGAGAGGAAGTCTTTCAGATGGCTTTGAAAGTCGCACAGGACAGCGGCGGGGCCTTTGACCCGACAGTGCTTTCTGTATCCGGTCTCTGGGATATTGGTGGTGAGAATCAACGTCATCCATCCCAGGCAGAGATAGAAGATGCTTTAAAGAATGTGGATTATCAGGCGGCTACACTGTCGGATGGGACACTGAAAACAGACAATATGCATCTTTTATTCGAGCTTGGAGCCATTGGAAAAGGTTATGCGATTGAGCAGGCTGCAGCAGAGATTGACCGGGATGAAGTGTCTGCAGGTATCTTGTCTGCGGGAAGTTCTATATTGACTTTCGGTACAAAGCCGGACGGCAGCAAATTTCGGGTAGCGTTACGCGATCCGAGAGGCGGCCAGGACGATCGGATTGGTATCATGACACTGACAGATCTTTCGATTTCCACATCGGGGGATTATGAGCGGTATTTTGAAGAGGATGGTGTGCGTTACCATCACATTCTGGATGCCCGGACCGGATATCCGGCAGACAGTGGTCTGATGTCCGTAACCGTTATAGCCGATAACAGCACCCTGTGTGATGCACTTTCCACAGCCGGTTTTATCCTTGGCCTGGATGAAGGCATGGATTTGATGGATAAATATGGTGTCTTGGCGATATTTGTTGATAATCAGCGAAATGTATATTATAATAATGAGAGTATTTTAGATTTATTGTCTTTTGAGGGCGAAGCGGAAGGATACGCTTTAAAACCTTATGAAGGCTGAAAAAGGATATACCTAGATAGTCAGAATGGATAGAGGTTCGGGACTATTTAGTATATTATATATTAAATCATTAAACGGAGGGGGATACCCCGAGGTTTAAATTTAAAGAGGAGGATTCAAATGGCTAAAAATTCAAATGGACTTCTTTGTAAGTTAGGAATTGTAAAAAGCCCTGGAGCAGCCGTGCCTCACAGAAAAAACACAAAAGATTGTGCGACTGTGGACATGCCAGTTCCTGCACAGGTCACCCTGGTTATGCAGCAGCATATCGGTGCACCTTGTACGCCTACCGTTAAAGTCGGCGACGAAGTGTTTGTCGGTACCATTGTTGGTGACAGCACTGCACCTTTCTCCGCACCAATTCATTCCAGTGTGTCAGGAAAGGTTAAGAAAATTGATTCAATTTTGATGCAGAACGGTTCAAAAGCTCAGGCTGTAATCATCGAAAGCGATGGACAGCAGACAGTTGATCCGGCCATCAAGCCACCGGTAATCAACAGTGACGAAGATTTAATCAAAGCCGCTCACGATTCTGGTCTTGTAGGTCTTGGTGGTGCCGGTTTCCCTACTCATATTAAGATTAGTCCGAAGCCGGAAGTTAAAGCTACAATTGATTACCTGTTGATCAACGCAGCAGAATGTGAACCATACCTTACACCAGACGTTCGAGAAATCCTTGAAGATTCTGAAAACATTGTTGAAGGTATGAAGATGGTTGCAAAATTACTGGATGTTAAAAATGCCGTGATCGGTATCGAAGACAACAAACCGGAAGCAATCAAACTTATGACAGAACGTCTTGCACAGGTTAAGATTGATGGTATCAATTTCAAAGTAGAGACTTTACCATCCCGTTACCCACAGGGTGCTGAGAAGGTTTTGATTGACCAGTGTACAGGCCGTCAGGTACCTCCGGGAAAACTGCCGTCTGACGTTGGCTGTGTTGTTATGAACGTAACATCCATCGCAGTTCTTGCAAATTATGTTGCAACAGGTATGCCGTTGACAACAAAACGTCTGACCGTTGATGGTTCTGCGATCAGCGAACCTAAGAACGTACGTGTCCTGATCGGTACACCGATTAAAGATATTGTCGAATTCTGCGGCGGTTATAAGGGTACTCCATATAAGATCATCTCTGGTGGTCCTATGATGGGACAGGCCATGGTGTCTGACGAATTCCCGATTCTGAAACAGAACAACGGTATTTTGATTTTTGATAAACAGGACGCAGAAGTTGCGGAACCATCCGCTTGTATCCGCTGCGGACGTTGTGTTAATGCCTGTCCGATGAACCTTATGCCTACAAAACTGGAAGCATATACAAACATCGGAAACACAGACGAATTACAGAAACTCAATATTATGAACTGTATGGAATGCGGATGCTGCAGCTTTGTATGCCCGGCTAATCGTAAACTTGTACAGTCCATCCGATTAGGCAAAGGCCTGGTCAGAAATGCAAGCAATTAGAAAGTAGGTGTAATAAACAATGGATGGTAAATTAATCGTTTCTTCATCGCCGCACATTTCCAGCACGGTGAAGACTAAAAATATCATGCTTGATGTTATTATCGCAATGATTCCTGCTTTAATTGCATCAGTTTTCTATTTCGGACCACGCGCATTAGCACTTGTATGTGTAACTGTGGCTGCCTGTGTTATTTCTGAGTATATTTCTCGTAAGGTTATGAAACGCGAGCAGACAATTGGCGACCTCAGTGCAGTTGTTACAGGTATGCTTTTGGCATTCAACTACCCGGCGACACTTCCATTCTGGATTGCAGCTATCGGCGGCGTCGTAGCTATCGTTATGGTTAAACAGATGTTTGGCGGTCTTGGTCACAACTTTGCAAACCCGGCGATTACAGCACGTATTATCTTAATGACATCTTTTGCATTGCGTATGACAACCTGGATTGCTCCATTTGCATGGAGAGGCGCTGTAGATGCAACAGCTACAGCAACACCATTGGCATTGATCTCTGCAGGTAATACAGCAGAACTTCCTACATACATGCAGATGTTCCTTGGAGAGAGAGCAGGCTGTCTTGGTGAAACATGTATTCTTGCTCTGTTGATCGGTGGTATTTATCTGGTTGCTAAAAAAGTTATCAGTCCGACAATTCCGGTTTGCTATATTGCAACAGTATTTGTATTTTCTGCAGTTTTAGGACAGGATCCGGTTATGCAGATTTTCTCCGGCGGTCTTTTCCTCGGTGCGATCTTCATGGCAACAGACTATGTCACAAGTCCTATTACAAATAAAGGTAAAGTTATTTACGCTATCGGATGTGGTATCATCACAGTTATGATTCGTCAGTTTGGTTCCCTTCCGGAAGGTGTTTCCTTCTCCATCCTGCTGATGAACATTCTGACACCACATATTGAAAATCTTACAACTCCGAAGACATTTGGTGTTGGAAAGGAGGCCTCCAAATAATGAACATGAATCCGAAAGATATTATTGGGCCTACCGCTGTTTTAGTAGGTGTTTGTCTTGTGTTTACAGCAGCTGTTGTAGGTACAAACAGCCTGACGGCAGAAAAAATTGCAGTTTTAAATCAGCAGACGGCTGATGAAGCTAAAATGGAAGTACTTCCTGAAGCAGACAGCTTCTCTACAGAAACAATTTCTATTTCCGCAGGAGATGTTGAATATTATGCTGCTGCTAACGGAGCAGGTTATGTTTTCAATACATCTTATAAAGGCTACGGCGGACCTGTCGGTGTTATGACAGGTATTTCAGCAGACGGTGAGATTACAGGCGTTAAAGTTGTAGACTGTAATGAAACTCCTGGTCTTGGTATGAAATCCCAGTCCGATCCTTCTTTTGCAGCACAGTATGTTATGGCTATTCCGGAAACAGGTTCTTTTGAAGTAACAAAAACCGGTAAAACTGCTGACAATCAGATTGATGCGATTTCCGGTGCAACGATTACTTCCAGAGCTGTTACAAACTCTGTAAATTATGCAATCGAAGCTTATCAGCAGATTACAGGAGGTGCAAACTAATGGCTAAAAAACAGAAAAGTTTATGGGAGGTTTTTACAGCCGGCTTTATTAAAGAAAACCCTGTATTACGTCTGGTAATCGGTACCTGTCCGACATTGGCTGTTACGACGATGGCGTTTAACGGATTAGGTATGGGACTTGCGGCAACGGCTGTATTGATTTGCTCCAATGCTCTTATTTCTTTATTAAGAAACATTATCCCGGATAAGATTCATATTCCGGTTTACATTACGATCATCGCTGCCTTTGTATCCATTCTGCAGATGCTTGTAAAAGCGTTTGTGCCGGCTTTGGACAGCGCCTTAGGTATTTTCCTTCCTCTGATCGTAGTTAACTGTATCATCCTTGGTAGAGCAGAAAGCTTTGCAGGTAAGAACCCAGTGCTTCCATCCATCCTCGACGGTATTGGTATGGGGCTTGGTTTCACCATCGCCCTGACGATCATGGGCAGTATCCGTGAGATCATCGGCGCCGGAACATGGTTTGGTATGCAGATTATTCCAAAGGCTGTCGATCCAATGTTGATCTTAATCCTTGCTCCAGGCGGTTTCTTTGTATTCGGTATGTTAATGGCTTGTGCAAACAAGATTGCAGAGAAGAAGGGCAAAGAGCCGGCAAAACTTGGTTGTGCTGGTTGTCCGGCAGCAGCAAGCTGCGGACAGGCTGAGAAAGGAGGATGTGAATAATGTCAGTTACAGGTTTAGTTTCAATCTTTTTGGCAGCTATTCTTACGAATAACTTCGTATTGTCCAAATTCTTAGGTATTTGTCCATTCCTTGGTGTATCCAAAAAACTGGATACAGCCGTTGGTATGAGTGTGGCCGTTATTTTCGTTATGACTCTGGCCACATTAGTTACATGGCCGATTCAGACATTTATTCTCGACCCTAATGGTTTAGGATATCTGCAGACAATCGTATTTATTTTGATCATCGCTGCATTGGTACAGTTTGTAGAAATTTTCTTAAAGAAATATGTTCCGTCTCTTTATTCAGCCCTCGGTATCTACCTTCCGCTGATCACAACAAACTGTGCTGTACTTGGTGTTACTGTGTTAAATATTGATGAAGGTTATAACTTCGTTGAATCTATTGTAAATACTGTTGGTGCCGGTTTTGGTTTCATGCTCGCTATGGCTATTTTTGCAGGCGTTCGTGGCCGTATGGAAACCAGTGATGTTCCGAAATTCCTTCAGGGACTTCCAATTGTATTAGTAGCTGCATCTATTGTTGCTTGTTCTTTCCTTGGATTCCAGGGATTAGTAGACGGCTTGTTCAATTAAGGAGGATTTACTCATGGGAATAATTGTTGTTGTAGTAATCGGCCTTATTGCAGGTCTGATTCTTTCCGTAGCTTCTATCGTATTTGCCGTACCGGTAAATGAAAAAGAAGAAGCTCTTGTAGGCGTATTACCAGGTGCTAACTGTGGTGCCTGCGGTTTTGCCGGTTGTTCCGGTTATGCAGCAGCTCTGGCAGCCGGTACTGCTGAAGTTGGTCTCTGTTCTCCGGGCGGCCCGGATGTTGCAGCAGAATGTGCAGAAATCTTAGGTGTTTCTGCCGGTTCTATGGAGAAAAAAGTTGCAATTATCCAGTGTGCCGGTACATGCGATTCTGTTAGCCAGAAACTGGATTACAAGGGTATTGATACATGTCAGGCTGTCAGCCAGATGTGGAGCGGAGACAGTGCATGTCAGTATGGTTGTCTCGGACATGGCGACTGTGCCGCTGTCTGCCCGGAAAATGCGATTACAGTCTGCAATGGTCTTGCTACTGTAAACACAGACCTCTGTGTAGGTTGTGGACTTTGTGCAAAAGCTTGTCCAAAACACATTATTATTATTGAACCTTTGAAATTTACACAGCATGTACGTTGTGTCAATAAAGACAAAGGTGCTGAAACAAGAAAAACTTGTAAAGTTGGTTGTATCGGTTGTATGAAGTGCCAGAAAGAATGTGAAGCCGGCGCTATCACCGTAACAAACTTTAATGCTACAATTGACTATGATAAATGTACAAACTGTGGTCATTGTAAAGAAGTTTGTCCGGTACATGCTATTCAGTAATTAAAAGCTGAGCAGCAGGGGATATCCAAAATCGTAAGATGGGGATATCCCCTTTTTTGCTTCTGAAGTTTGGGGAGGACGATAGGATGAATTATGATTTTGACAAAGTAGTTGATCGGAAAAATACCAATTGTCTGAAATATGATTTTATGAAAGAATTTCATAAACCGGAGGATGTCATGTCTCTCTGGGTAGCGGACATGGATTTTCAGTCTCCGAAAGAGGTTCGCGAGGCATTAGTTCGGGCGGCGGAGCATGGTGTCTATGGGTATACAGATACAAAGAAAGATTATTATGAGGCTGTGGCGGACTGGTTTGAGGAAGGCTTTGGATGGCGTCCGGAAGAAAAATGGATGGTACGGGTCCCTGGGGTTGTATTCGGTATTTCTACGGCAATTCGTGGATTAACAGAACCGGGAGACGCTGTATTGATTCAAACGCCAGTATATTATCCCTTTGCCAGATCTATTGAGCGAAATGGCCGGAAAGTTATAAGAAATTCTCTTTGCTATGACAATGGAAAATATAGCATTGATTTTGATGATTTTGAAAATAAGATTCGAGAAAATAATGTAAAGCTGTTCCTAATGTGCAGTCCGCATAATCCAGTGGGAAGAGTGTGGACTCGGGAAGAACTTATGCATATGGGCGAAATATGCCAGACTTATGGTGTTATTGTGGTTTCGGACGAAATTCACTGTGATTTCACATATAAGGGACACGAACATACAGTATATGCTTCTTTGGGGAAAAAATTTGCTGAACAATCGGTCATATGTACGGCGCCGAGTAAAACATTCAATCTGGCCGGACTACAGATTTCAAATATATTTATTCTCAATCCGGAATTGCGGAAAAGGTTTATAAGTGCCCTGAACCGGACAGGATATATGAGTCCGAATATGATGGGAATCTATGCTGCTCAGGCAGCGTACAGATATGGCCGTCCATGGCTGGATGCTTTAAAGGCTTATTTGGCGGAAAACCTTGATTTTGTGCGGGTTTTTGTCCGGGAAGAGTTACCTGGGGTCCATTTGATAGAACCTGAGGGGACATATCTGATCTGGCTGGATTGCAGTTCTCTTGGATATTCGGATGTTGAATTGAATGACAAAATATTGAATGAAGCTAAATTATGGCTGGACGGCGGCAGTATGTTTGGAAAAGAAGGAGAGAATTTCCAGAGAATTAATATTGCCTGTCCGAGAAGTGTATTAAAAGATGCCATGATTCGTTTCAAGCAGGTATTGTCAATGAAATAACTTTGGTGTATAATTTAACATTGATAAAGTGACAGGGAGGATAATGACACATGAAAGCTTACAGTCAGATGAGTAAGGAAGAACTTTTAGCATTGAAATCCGATTTGGAAAAGGCTTATGATGACTTTAAAGCCCGGGGACTGAAATTGGATATGTCCAGAGGTAAGCCATCTTCAGAACAGATGGATTTATCCATGGGAATGATGGATGTTTTTCACAGCAGAGCAGATTTAACCGCAGCGGATGGTTTGGATTGTCGAAATTACGGAAATCTGGATGGTTTGCCGGAGGCGAAGGAATTGATGGCATCTATGATGGAGTGCCGTGCGGAAGATATCATTGTTTATGGAAATTCCAGTTTGAATGTTATGTATGATACAGTAGCTCGTTCAATGACTCACGGTGTCATGGGAAATACACCATGGTGTAAGCTTGACAAGGTGAAATTCCTTTGTCCAGTACCGGGATATGACAGACATTTTGCAATTACCGAGTATTTTGGAATTGAAATGATCAATGTTCCGATGACACCGGAAGGACCGGACATGGATATCGTAGAGAAACTTGTTTCGGAAGATGAGGCTATCAAGGGTATCTGGTGTGTACCGAAATATTCTAATCCACAGGGAATCAGCTATTCGGATGAGACGATTCGTCGTTTTGCCCGTTTGAAACCGGCAGCAAAAGATTTTCGGTTATATTGGGATAATGCCTACTGTATTCATCATTTGTATCCGGATAAACAGGATACGATTCTTGAGATTCTGGATGAATGCCGGAAGGCCGGAAATCCGGATTTGGCTTATAAATTTGTTTCTACCTCTAAAGTCAGTTTTCCGGGATCCGGTGTGGCGGCCCTCGGAGCATCTCAGGCGAATCTGGAAGACATTAAAAAACAGTTGATGATTCAGACGATTGGTCATGATAAGCTGAACCAGCTTCGACATGTGCGTTTCTTTAAGAATATCGATGGAATGCGAGAACATATGATGAAACATGCGGCAATCATCCGTCCGAAATTTGAATTGGTTTTGGATAAACTGGATAAGGAACTCGGAGGACTTGGCATTGGTGAATGGCTCCGTCCTATTGGAGGCTATTTTATAAGTTTTGATTCCCTTGAGGGGTGTGCCAAAGCCATTGTTGCCAAGGCAAAGGAGGCCGGTGTTATCATGACAGGTGCGGGAGCTACTTTCCCGTATGGCAAAGACCCGAAAGACAGTAATATTCGTATTGCACCGACATACCCTTCAATGGATGAACTGGGTTTGGCGGCAGACTTATTTATTCTCTGTGTGAAGTTGGTAAGTATAGACAAATTATTGGAAAACATGTAAAATGAAAAGCGTGGTGCATCGCACCGCGCTTAATTCTTTATAACACATCATTGTATGGAGGAGACGAAGAGATGAAGATTACAGTGATTGGCTGCGGACGTTGGGGTTCGTTTATTACCTGGTATCTGGATTCTATCGGACATCAGGTATTTCTATATGGAAGGGAAAGCTCTGTCCATATGCAGCGATTTTTAAAGGAACGGAAGAATAACCTGCTGACTTTGCCGGAATCCGTGGGACTGACAATGGATTTATCCGCTGCGGCGGATTCTGAGGTTATTATTATATCCATTAATTCTCAGGGACTTCAAAAGCTGATGGACGAATTGAAAATTCTGAATCTGGCGGATAAGAAGGTTGTCCTTTGTATGAAAGGAATTGAAATTGAGACCGGACGCCGTTTATCCCAGATTGCCGGGGAAAATCTGGATAGCTCGAATTCGGTGGCTGTCTGGTTAGGGCCGGGGCATGTTCAGGAATTTACAAAGGGCATACCAAACTGTATGGTGATTGACAGCTCGGATGAAGAGACAAAATCTCTGCTTGTAAAAGAATTTTCCAGCACATTGATTCGCTTTTATTATGGCCAGGATCTGATTGGAAATGAAATCGGAGCTGCAGCGAAAAATGTCATTGGCATCGCTGCGGGAATGTTGGATGGCTTTCATTTGTCCACATTAAAGGGAGCTCTGATGTCCCGGGGGACCAGAGAGGTTGCCCGGCTGATCAAAGCAATGGGCGGCAATGAGTTATCGGCCTATGGCTTGTGTCATTTAGGTGATTATGAGGCTACGGTTTTTTCTGAATTCAGTCATAATCGGCGTTTTGGCGAATTATTTGTACAGGGAAAGCAGAGCGATGATCTGGCGGAAGGTTATTTTACGGTAAAGGCTTTGATGCGGCTGGAAAAGGAATATGGCGTGGAGCTTCCGATTTGTCATACTGTCTATGAAGTTTTGTATGAAAACCGGGAACCGTCAGAAGCGTTAGATGCCCTGTTTACACGAAGCCTTAAAAACGAATTTTAAACAATATGTTAAAAAAATGTATATAGAAATTAACTATATTTCATAAAAATTAAATAAATATTACAAAACTCGGCATTTTCTCTTGACCTACCCCCCACTCCTGGTGGTATTATATATTAATGTGAAGAAATACAAACATTCAGGAGGCACGTTGGAAGAATGACAGCGATTAAGAAAATTGCAGCAACCGGCCTGTTAATAGCTTTGTCTGTTCCTGCAGTTGTTTATGGAGCGGAACAGACGGAATACAATCAGCCGATCAAAGATACAAAACAGCAGCAGATAGGGGTATTCAGTTGTGAAAAAAATACGGGAGAATGGACGAAAGAAGTTATTTTGAAGGCTTCGGCAGTTCCGGATGACGGCAAGGTTCTGCCGGAGTTTTCATTTTTGTGGCAAAATGATAAAAATGCGGATACACTGACGGCTGAAAGTTACACGGTCACAGAAAATGGGCTTTATACGGTAAAATGGAAACCGGCGGAAAACAGTGGGGCTGCATCGGATGATATTCAAATAGATGTTGAAAATATCGATACAACCGGACCAGAAATAATTAATGTGGTTAAGGATACATCGGAATGGACCAGTAGTCCAGTGAAAGTTACGGTTGAATGTGAGGATTATCAGCCAGAGAAACAAAACAACATGACGACAGAAAATGTCGGTAAAACAGCGAATGCTGACAGGGTCCATGGCAGCGGCCTTCATCCGGAAGGGGCCTATTCTTTTGATGGAGGAAAGAACTGGACAAAAGATAATTTTATTACATTTGAAGAAAATGCGACGATTGATTTTGTTGTCAGAGATGCTCTGGGGAACGAAACAAGACAGAATATCACGGTGGATAATATTGATAAATCGGAGCCAACTGTGCGGGTCAGTATTGCAGATGGTGGTGTTTTGTATGAAGGTGAAGGCGGAAGTGTGATTTTGATAGCCAGCGCTTCTGATATCAGCTCAGGGTTGGCAGATCAACCATATTCCTGGGATGGTGGTATGAGCTGGACAAATGATGCGATGCATGTGGTCACGGCAGCGGGCGATTATACGGTTCTCGTCCGTGATAAAGCTGGTAATTATACTCAGGCAACGCTTCAGGTGAATTATGCACAGCGACCGACAAACAATAACGGAGAAAGTTCCGGCGGCAGCGGAAATATTCAAAATCCTGTCGACAGCGATAACAGTGGCGGTATTCATATGCCGGTCAATAATGGTGAAGGTAATGTTTATTATGGTGTTCCGGCGGCTCCGATGGCAGGATACTATAGTGATGACGGAAGCAATACTTCTGGTGTTACTGTTCCACGGGAGACGAGACAAACTCTGGAACCTGAAAGCCGGGAGAGTATGATTAAAAAAGAAACTAAAGGTGAAAATAATGATAAAGAAAGTGAATCGTTGAAGACGCCATTGGTCCAGAAGAATCAAAGTCCAAAATTCCCGATTCGATGGGTGCTGATCGTTATTACTGTGATTGTTGTTCTTTTAGGGGCAATTGCGACTGCGAAAATAATTTCTGACCGACAGGCAGCGGCAGGTCCGGGCGATGATGACGATGATGAAGATATGCGTCAAATATATGCCCGGGTTTCGAAGGAGGAAGATAAAGCTTTATCGGCAATGAAGGAAGAAGCTGACCGTGCTGCTGCAGCAGCCGTCACAGCAGCAATTGCTGCGGAGGAAGTTATTCCTGAAGAAACCCCTTTGATCGATGAAGAGCCTGCTGTGGAATCTTCGGAAGCAGGTACAGAGAATGTAGAGCCTCCGGAAAACATGGAAGCGTCAACCAGTGAGGAATTTCCGGAAAATGTGGTAACGTCAGAAACGATAGAGCTTCCGACGGCAGAATCAGAGATATCGACGGTTGAACCAGAAGCAGAGGTGGAAATATCAGCAGAACCGGAAATACCAGCGGTTGAACCGGAACCGGTTGTTCTGGAAGGCGCCCACAGCCGTCTGATTTATGACCCGGCCACAGGCGAATATAAATACGAATTTAAGTAATTAGCATTGGAGGCGGTTATGTAATTACAAAAGCAGCCATTCTGACGATTAAGGTCGGGATGGCTGCTCTTGTGTATGAAGAGCGTATTTTTATAATTCAAGAACACGGCCGTCTGTGGAAATCGTAACGACCTGCCATGGAATGAATTTACCGCTGTTCTTTAAGGCTGTGACAGCAGCTCGCTCAATACCTCCACAGCATGGAACTTCCATTCGCACAACAGTGAGACTTTTAATATCATTATTTTTGACGATTTCAGTCAGTTTTTCACTGTAGTCGCCCTCATCCAATTTTGGACAGCCAATAAGGGTGATTTTACCGCGGATGTAATCCTGATGAAAATTGCCATAGGCATAGGCAGTACAGTCAGCAGCAATCAGCAGATGCGCGCCGTTAAAGTAAGGTGCATTCACAGGAGCCAGTTTAATCTGAACCGGCCATTGACGGAGCTGGGAAGGTACAGCCTGGTCAGAGGCAGGAGTCCTGGATGGTTCGGAAGGTGCATTATCGCGCTGAATCTGACGGGATTGGCTTCCCGGACAGCCGCAGGCCAATGGCTTTTCAGCAGTTTGCTGTTGTCTCTTCTTATTTTTTATAACGGCAGCTTCATCATATGCGGCAGCTTCACGTTCAATAAAAGTGATGGCGCCGGTAGGACAGGCCGGAAGGCAATCTCCCAGGCCATCGCAATAGTCATCTCTTAAAAGCTTTGCCTTGCCATGGAACATGCCGATGGCACCTTCATGACAAGTCTGGGCACAGAGGCCGCAGCCGTTACATTTTTCTTCATTGATGTTTATAATTTTACGGATCATATGGATATCCTCCTGTCATTATTGCTTGTTTATTGACTTCATGAGGACAGTATAATACAATAGCAACAACAAGTATGTTGTTTTAACAACGAAGGGAGTAAAAATTTGAATTTTAATTTTTTGTCGAAAACGACTTTGTTTCGGGGAATGACAGAGGAAGAAATTGAGAAGATGCTTGATTGTCTTGGTGCAAAGCAACAGCATTTTTCAAAAGGTGAAGTGATTTTTCGGGCAGGTGAGTTGGTTCAGAGTCTGGGGCTTGTCCTGACTGGAAGTGTGAACATTGAAAATGATGATGTTTGGGGAAATAAAAGCATTTTGGATAATATTGGTCCGGGACAGGTGTTTGCTGAAACGTATGCCTGTGTCCCGGGAGAGCCGATGATGGTCAGCGTTGTGGCATCGGAGATTGTGGAGGTCCTTTTTTTAAATGTGAGTGAGGGCCTGCAAACATGTTCGGGAGAGTGCCATTATCACGGGCGGCTCATACAAAATTTGTTAACGATATCGGCACAGAAAAATCTGAACCTTTCACGTCGTATTTTCCATACCACATCAAAGTCTATCCGGGGAAGGCTCCTTTCCTATCTGTCCTATCAGGCTGCCCGGCAGGGAAGTTTGAATTTTTCCATTCCATTTAATCGGCAGCAGCTGGCCGATTATCTGAGTGTAGACCGGAGTGCCATGTCCAATGAGTTGAGTAAGATGCAGAAAGAAGGAGTATTAACTGTAAACCGCAATTATTTTGTACTCAATGTTGAGACATCGGAGTATGGATTGATGTAATGGGGGAGTCAAAACCTTTTGACATGACGTTTTGAATCGATGTTAACCTCTTTTGATAGACGAAACAACAATAATGACCTATGCTGGAAGCAGATCAGGAGGTAATTACATGATGGAACTGAACAAACAAATTAAAAAGTATCGTACGATGATGAATTTATCTCAGGAGGAATTGGCCGAAAAGGTATATGTTACGAGGCAGACAATTTCCAATTGGGAAACAGGCAAGAGCTATCCGGATATTCACAGCCTGCTGTTGTTGAGTTCATTATTTAATGTATCTCTGGATCAATTAATTAAAGGAGATTTAGAGATGATGAGAGAAACAGTGAGCAAAAAAGAGATTAGAGAGTTTAATTTCTACGGAGGTATTTTTTCGGTATTGCTTTTGGGGACGGTAGTGACAGTGGCACCACTGGCCTATTTTCTGGGGGTTTACGGCATAGCGATCACATGTGTACTTTTTACTATTACGATGATTTTTGCTTTTAAGGTAGAAGGCTATAAAAAACGGAATAATATCCAAACCTATAAGGAAATACTTGCATTTTGTAATGGGGAGCGTCTGGATGAGATTGCCCGGAAACAGGAGGAGGCAAAACGGCCCTATCAGGACATATTGAAGGTGCTCATATCCGGGACGATTGGTTTTGTAGTGACAATGATTTTGTTTAAATTACTGGAGATATTTTTTTGATATTGACTGTACAAGAATGGGCTGCTGAAAAAAACAGCAGCCCGATTTTATTATTGCATAACGCCGATTTCATCAGGGACAATGACATCCGCATCAGTGCATGCAAGAATGTCTTCAACGGTGTAGCCCGGAGCCAGTTCTCTTAAGACCAATCCTTCCGGAGTAACTTCAAAATAGCATCGTTCGGTCACAATATCTGTGACACATTTACTTCCGGTCAGAGGGAGAGTACATTTTTTGAGTATTTTAGAATCGCCATTTTTTTCACAGTGATCGGTGGCAACGATGATCTTCTTTACACCGGCACAAAGGTCCATGGCACCGCCCATACCCGGGACTAGCTTACCCGGAATGGTCCAGTTGGCAATATTACCTTCCTGATCTACCTGTAGTGTCCCGAGAACAGCGATATCGATATGGCCGCCACGGATGAGACCGAATCCGGTCGGATGTTCATAGACACTGCCGCCTTTGATGACGGAAGCTGGCATACCGCCCGCATCGATGATATCGATATCCACATCGCTCCATTTTGGAGAAGGTCCGCTGCCTACTGTACCGATTTCGGCTTCGAGCCAGAGGTCTACACCTTCCGGAAGATAATTGACACACATCAGAGGAACGCCGATTCCAAGATTTACAAAATCGCCGTCTTTAAAGAATTTTGCACAACGAGATGCAATAAGTGCACGTCCAGTCAGTTCTGCCATTACTCTTTACCTCCTTCTGCTTTTGCTTTTAAACGTTGCCACATTGGGCACATATGCCGGGTTTCACCGGTTCTTACATAGACCATATCAACGACTGGTGCCGGAACCTGAATTTCCTCAGGTCCAAGCTCGCCAAGTTCCACCAGTTCCTCAACTTCAGCGATTACCAGGTCTGCGGCAAAGGCCATGTTGCTGCAGATGGCTCTGGAATTCATGCGGAAGGAGAGGTTGCCGACCGTATCAGCCTTGCTTGCCTTAATGAGTGCTATATCCGCACGCAAAGGCAGCTCAAGAAGATATTCTTTACCGTTGATCGTCAGTTTCTGTTTGCCTTTTTCCACATCCGTTCCCACGCCGGTCGGGGTAAGACAGCCGCCAAGTCCGAAGCCGCCGCAGCGGATGCGTTCAGAAAATGTACCCTGAGGGCTGAATTCAATATCGAGTTCGCCGGCAAACATCTGATCGCGGGCGATTGGATTGTAGGCGATATGCGTTGTAATAAGGCTTTTTACCATTTTTGCTTTAATAAGTTTGCCGACACCCTGATCCGGCATACCAGCGGAAACAGCGATGGCGTCGATACCTTTAATGTTTTTTTCAAGAAGTCTGTCGATGATATCGTCCGCTGCGAACTCACCGTGCCAGTCGCCGAACATGATGGTTTGATTATCATGGAATTTTTCGAGAATTTCTTCCATCGTTACTACTTTAGACAGCAATTTAGTTTCCACCTTTCATAAGATATTTTTGTTATTTACCTTCAAAAACAGCTTTGCGTTTTTCTATAAATGCTTTGCAGCCTTCCTGGAAATCCATGGATGCGGCACATTCACGCTGAGTTGGGATTTCGGTGTTATCGAGCCATTGTTTATAGTCAGAATAGTTTGCATCGTAAATTTGTTTTTTGATATTTTTGTAGGAGAGAAGTGGACCGGCCGCCAGTTTTCTGGCAAATTTCATCGTTACTTCATCGAGCTCTTCCGGTGTGGTTACTTTGTAGGCCAGACCGAGGGCTTTGGCTTCGTCAGCTCCTAAAGGACGTCCTGTAGCCGCCAACTCCATCGTGCGAGATACGCCAATGGCCTTGGAGAGCAGATAGGTAGCGCCTGTATCCGGAACAAGACCGATATTTACAAAGGCCAGAATGAATTTTGCATTATCTGCACAAATCATGAAATCGCCGCCAAGAGCGAGACTCACGCCGGCGCCTGCTGCTGCACCGCAGACAGAGGTGATGACCATCTTGCTCATCTTTTTCAATCCGTCAGCAACGATACCGACTTTGGCGATGAGCCCGTCCATATTCACTTCGCCTCCGGCTTGGATTAACTGGTAGAAATAGCCGATATCTCCACCGGCCGAAAATGCTCTGTCAGAGCCTTTCAAAACCAGGACTTTGACGTTTGGGTCCTTTTCGGCTGCGTCGACAACGTACATTAATTCATCGGCCATCTGTTCATCAATGGCATTGAGATTTTTCATGTAGTTCATCGTAACAGTAGCCACGCCATTTTCAACGGTATAAATCAGTTTTTGCAGTTCCATATGTAATACCCCCTTCAATACATATTGATAAAAAAATATCATAATTATATTATATATGATTTGACAGAAAAATTCAATGAATGTTTAAAAAAAACTGTAAATTATGAACTGAAAAAGAAAATTTTCATTTTAATAGATGAAAAACAGAGTAGTCAGTCAGGTAATTGATTAAAACGCCATAGGATGGGTAACGATTACCCGATTCATAAGAATGAATGGTGCTGGCTGCCACACCAGCTATGCAGGTAAGCTGTTTTTGGGTAAGATTTCGTTTTATACGTAATAATTTATATGATAAGTGTACCAGAAAACAGAACCTATGCTATAATTGTCTGGGAAATGGGTTGTGCATATTCCGTATATGGAATAGGGAGGTTGCTATGGCAAATAGAAAACTAATCCGTCAGCATATGAAAATTACAGGTCGGGTGCAAGGTGTCGGTTTCAGATATCGGGCCCGCTATGCAGCCAGTAATCTGGGAGTGACCGGATGGGTAAAAAATGAGTGGGACGGAAGTGTGGCGTTGGAAGCGCAGGGGACGATCGATCAGATTGATCAGATGTTGAAAGTGATTAATCAAAGTCCATATATTCAGATCACATGGATTGATAGAAAAGAAGTGGAAATTAGTACACGCGACACAGGCTTTCATATCCGATGAAAAATTGAAGGAATACATACAATACATATATTATGTTCTGATGACCAGGGGGATTCGAGGAACTTATTTATATGTGTGTGATTCAGAATTAAGAAAATATATTTCACAGTATGTAGATACATTATAGTTAATAAGGAGTGCATAGAAATGAAGCAGGATACAATAAACGAGGTATTTCAATGGAGTGCTGAAGATGTAAAATGTGAAAAGAAAATAGATAAAATCCGAGAGGAACTTGCAGATGTGATAAATTACTGTATTCTTATGGCTGATGTCTGCGGGAAAAATATACAGAATTGAGATAGAAGTAATCCAAGGACGATATTGGCACGTTGGAGAGAACTGTAAAAATAAATTACTGGAGGAAATTAAATTGGTGAGTATTCGTAATGAAGAACCGAGAGACTATGAAATCGTAGAAAATATAACACGAAACGCATTTTATAATTTATATATGCCTGGATGTGTGGAACACTATCTTGTTCACATAATGCGGGAGCATCAGGATTTTATTCGTGAACTGGATTTCGTTTTGGAGCTTCACGACGAAGTTATTGGGTATATCATGTATACGAAAGCCACATTAACGGATGAAGCCGGCAATGTAAAAAATATCCTGACATTTGGACCCCTTTGTATAGAACCGGAATATCAGCGCAGAGGTTATGGAAAGTTGCTGATTCATCACTCTTTTGAAAAAGCAGTGTCTATGGGGTATGATACGGTGGTTATTTTGGGAATGCCATCGAATTATGTATCCAGCGGATTCGTAAGTTGTAAGAGACATAATGTATGTGTAGAAGGTGACAAGTTCCCTGCAGCTATGTTGATAAGAGAGCTTAAGCCCGGCGTGTTGGATGGCCGAAAGTGGTATTACAAGGATAGCCCGGTGATGCTTGTGAATCCGGAAGATGCGAAGGCATATGATGACACCTTGCCTCCGAAAGAACGTAAATATCTGCCTTCACAGGAAGAATTTTATATCATGAGTCACTCTTTTGTAGACGAATTGTCTTCAGACGAGTCATGCTGAATAAGCGCCAGCTAAATCTAAACAAAAAAATTATCCAATTTATATTACCTTACATTGGACGAATTGATAGACTTTGATATTGAGCTGAAAGAGATTGAACGAGTTATAGAGAACACAAGTCAGCAGCGGGCAGGTTCCGGAGATTTCCGGATATCCTACCCGTTGTTTTTGCGTATGGAAATTGAAGTTTATTATAGAAAAAAATTAATGCCTGTGTTTAAATCCTTTCGATTTCCCCTGCCAATTCAAAGCCTTTTTTTGCTGCAATTACAGCGATAATTTCATTGATTACAGCTGCAGCGGCAATCGTTCCCTGCAGGATGCCGACAAGTTCTGGCTGTGAGGCCAAAGTAGCACAGGCAATCCCGGTAAAAACGAGAGAGACGCCCGAATGGGGCAGCAATGTAAGGCCGAGATATTTCTGTACGGCATCCGGCATCTTCATTGCTTTGGCGCCAAATCTTGCCCCAAAATATTTCCCGGCTCCTCTTGCCGCAATATATAAAAAGGTATAGAATCCCGCGCCCAGAATCAGATGATAATTCAGCGGGGCGCCGAGATCAACAATAGCGGCCAGCAGGCTGACGGCCAGGATGGGATGAAAATCGTCTGTTATTTCCTCAAGTCGCTCTTTGCCGACCATATTTGTAAATACAGCGGAAAAGGAAACGCCCATCAACATATAGTTCAGCGTAATGCCGGACAGTATTTTTGTATTTATGAACCAGCCAATCCCGACTGTCAGTGTGATACCGGCAAGCAAAACGGCCAATGTTTGTGCACGCCCTTTGACCCTGTTCAGGAGCCATCCGGCGGGAAGTCCTGTAACAAGACCGATGATGACGGGCAAAAGAACCATTACGGGGATCATATATAGCGGAATGGAGCCGCCCGATACCGAACTGGCCACAACGGAATTGACCGTGAAGAATACAATGATCGCTACGATGTCATCTAATACCGCCATTGGCAGCAATGTGTTGGTTACAGGTCCCTTTGCGTGAAATTCGTTTACGATGGATAACGCCGGTGCAGGAGCGGTAGCCAGTGCAATCCCGCCGAAGATGAAGGCGAGGTAAACAGGCACATCTGCCAACAAAAATATAATTGCAAAGACAAGCGTTACAAAGCAAAAGGTGCCCAAAGACTGGGTCAGGGTAGTGACGATCAGTCCCTTGCCGTAGTTTTTGAGCTTTTTCCACACAAGCTCTGTACCGAGCATCAGGCCAAACGCGCACTGCATCCACATGATAACGGTTTTATACCACATGGCGTCGAGGACGGGCTGACGTATCAGACCAAACGCGTGTGGGCCAAATAGCATACCGATGATAAGCCATCCTAAAATAGATGGAAGCTTGATTTTGGAAACCAGCTTGCCGGCAAGCATCGCCAGCACAAGCACCATAAGCCATCGCAGTAATTGTATCATTTTTGTGTACCTCCTTTTGCAATCCCGTACAGCATGAAGTCAAGTAATTTGGAAAGGTTCATCTCGTGTTCTCTGATTCGCTTATCCAGCGTCATATAGTGGTAAGCGGAGCTGCTGAAATATCCATTAAACATACGCTGCATTTGACGGAAATAATCAATGGCGTCCTTTTCTGTGATTCCGTCCCGCAATGTGATACCGGAGACAACACAGCGGTAGATTCTTTCGTTAATCTCTTCAAAGGGCTCTAAAATCTGTTTTATTCTGTCCCGTAATTTTTCCTGAGGCTGCAAAATAGCTTCAAAGAAAATGTGCGCCTCATTGGGATATTCTGTAAAAAAATGCATTCGGAGCTTCATATATTGCAGCTGATCAGAGACGCAGCCACTTTCCTCAATCATCGAGATCAGCTTTTTGCAGCTGTTCTCCAGGCATACAAGATAGAGCTCATCTTTATCTTTAAAGTTGTGATAGATAAGCCCCTTGTTGATTCCTCTCTTACAGATGTTATTGATCGTTCCGCCAGCATAACCGTTTACACCAAATTCTTCTAATGCTGCTTCCTGTATTTTTGATACGGTCAATTCTGTCCGTTCTGTTCTTTTCATAAATACCTCCCTGATGGAATTCCTTTGCTATGGGACTATGTTATCATAAATTGACCGACCAGTCAATTTTTGATTTATGAAATTTTTGTAAAAACTGCTGAACTATAAAAGTGCTGTGCCCTGGGAAAAAGCTTATGAAGAATTGACGTGGTGTCAGGCTGACGATATAATAAAATTATGCCCAAAAGAAAGAGAGAAAATAATTATGACAAAGGATTCAGAAGAATTAACCAATGCGAGAAAAGATGAACTAGATGAATATTTAAAAAGAAATTATCCAGAAAACTATATATCCGGCGAACAGGATTGCAACTTGCTTTTATGGGAAAAAAATGGTACCGAGCCTAAAATGTTTAGTCTTAACATCGGAGTTGAATATAGTCCATTAGAAGGGTTGAAAGGGAAAACCATTGGGGACATTATGAATCAAAAATATCAAAGCAATTCTTCATTCAAAAGATTAATGAAATATGGAGAAGAAATTTCATCAAAGAGTCATATGCCATTTGTTATAATTGTTTATCCTAGTCTGCGAGAAACTTATGGAGGAAAATGGGCCGATACAGAACGTGTTTATAACCGAAAGCAAGTATTGTTTTATTGGTTTGATATTTCAAAAAAAGTGAATGGAAAAATTGAGCACGAAATACTTAAAGGGGAGCAGTTAAGAAAACGAATATATTCTGCACTAGAAGTATGTTTTAATGACGAAGGCACCGGTAAGGATGAAAATAGCCATTTGTCAGATTATTTCCATTTTTGGAGTCGGCAAACCTTAAGCAGGAATATTACTAAATTAGATATCGATGGAATAATTATAAATAATTTAGGAAACAAGGGTGTGTTGGTAGAAATAAAAAGATCAAGCAAGCCGCCAATACCTGATTGGAAGCCTAAATATGATAAGGCTAATTATAAATTAGAATCTAATTATGCCAAAAGGATACTTTCATATTTTTGGTTGTTACATCATGAAAGTCGACCTTGTGATGACGATGAAATAATATCTTTTTACAATATAGTTGATGTTGATGAAGCGCAAAGTGTAGATTTTATTATAAGTAATGAAACTATTTTGAAAATGAGCGTCGCGGGAAATCAAAGTTTGAAAGAAAAGATTAGTAAATTTATAGATGAGTAGGAGTACTGCTTTATGGAAAAAATGTTATTTGAAACAAGGAATCCAGATAGGTTTAGAATTGACAAGATAAAAGAATTGTTTCCGGAATGTATTCAAGAAAGTAAAGGTGTTGATGGTAAGCTTTACAGTTCCATTAACATCGATTTATTGAGGGTGCTATTGAACCAAGAGGTGTCAATAAGCGATGAACATTATGAATTTAGCTGGGTAGGTAAGAAAGAAGCTTTGATAGAAGCGAGTAAGCCAATAAGAAAGACACTCAGACCTAAGAAGGATGAGAGCGTCAATTGGGATACTACAGAGAATGTGTACATAAAAGGAGACAATCTGGAAGCATTAAAGCTTCTTCAAGAAAGTTATCTGAATAAAGTGAAAGTCATATATATTGACCCTCCTTATAATACGGGGAATGACTTTGTTTATAGAGATGATTTTACTATTAGTCAAAATGAATATGCTGAAATGTCTGGTGAAATAACAGATCAGGGTTCTAAAATGATTAGGAATACAGATTCAAATGGAAGATTTCATTCTAGTTGGTGCAGCATGATTTTCTCCAGATTGATTGTGGCCAGGAATCTTTTGGCAGATGAAGGAATGATATTCATTAGTATTGATGATAATGAATTTCATAATTTAAGAAATATTTGTGATGAGGTATTTGGAAACTCGAATTTTGTCGCAACAATCGTTTGGCAAAAGAAGTATGCAGCAACGAATGATGCAAAAGGTTTTTCAACAACACATGATTATATCGTTGTATATGCAAAAAATGCTAATAAGATGACACGTAATTTGCTGCCAAGAACGGCAGAGCAAAATGCTCCTTATAAGCATGACGATATGGATGGAAAAGGATTATGGCGAAGCGATAATCTTTTGGTGAAATCCTTTTCACAGTCAGGTGTATATCCGATAATTAATCCGAATACAGGCGTTGAATATTATCCGCCAGAAGGTAGTTGCTGGAGAGCATCCAGGGATACAATGCAGCAATGGTTATCAGAAAATAGGATTTATTTTGGAAAAGATGGAAAAGGGGCGCCTCAATTAAAGCGGTATCTCAATGAAGTTCAGCAAGGGCGTGTTCCTATTACATGGTGGCCATTTGATGAAGTTGGGCATAATGATGCTGCGAATAAGGAGATGAAAGCACTTTTTGGAACTAAGACTCCGTTTGATACTCCGAAACCTACATCATTAATTAAGCAGATATTGAAAATTGCATCAGACAAGGATTCAGTTATTCTCGATTTCTTTTCGGGTTCGGCGACAACTGCAGATGCAGTCATGCAACTGAATGCCGAGGATGGAGGAAAACGCAAATATATAATGATACAAATTCCTGAGACATGCACAAAAGGAAGTTATGGAGCTAAGGCCGGATATAGTAACATTTGTGAAATTGGAATACAGAGGATAAAGCTGGCCGGAGAAAAAATAACCGCCGGTAAGGAAGCGATTGACGTTGGATTTAGGGTTTTTGAAGTTGATGATAGTAATATGAAAGACGTCTACTACTCAGCAAATGAATATTCACAATCTACTATTGAAGAGATGTTATATAATATAAAAGATGATAGGACAGCAGAGGACCTGCTATTTGGTTGCCTTATTGAGTGGGGACTTCCACTTTCCCTGCCTTACAGTTCAAAAAAGGTTGAAGGATACACAGTTCACAATTATAACCATGGTGATCTGATCGCGTGTTTTGATGAGAATATTCCGGACACCGTAATCAAAACCATTGCAAAGCAGCAGCCTTTGCGTGCGGTATTCAGAGACAGCAGCTTTGCTGGAAGTCCGTCAAAGATTAATGTTGGTGAGATTTTTAAGCTTATGTCACCGGATACATCAGTGAAAGTAATCTAAGGAGAAGATGACAATGAAGCTACAATTTAAGCATCAGAAGTTCCAGGCTGATGCTGCAAAAGCAGTAGTTGATGTTTTTGCAGGACAGCCGTATCTGACGCCTTCTTATATGATGGATAGGGGTACCGGAACTTACCAGATGTCTTTAACAGATGCGCAGGATTTCACAGGTTGGGGCAATCAGCGTATTGTACCGGAACTTAATAATCAGATTATTCTGGATCATATTCAGAAGATTCAGAGAGCAAATCAGATTGAGCCATCCCCAAGGCTGGAAGGTACATACAATCTCACAATTGAAATGGAGACGGGTGTTGGCAAGACATATACTTACATCAAAACTATGTATGAACTGAATAAACATTATGGTTGGAGCAAGTTCATTATCGTTGTTCCAAGTATTGCTATTCGAGAAGGTGTTTATAAATCATTCCAAGTAACACAGGAGCATTTCGCAGAAGAATATGGTAGAAAAATCAGATTCTTCATTTACAATTCTACGCAGCTCGCTGAGATTGACAGATTTGCGTCGGATAACTCTATTAACGCAATGATTATTAATTCCCAGGCATTCAACGCAAAGGGCAAGGATGCCAGAAGAATTTATATGAAGCTGGATGAATTTAGGTCCAGAAGACCAATTGATATCATAGCGAAAACAAATCCGATTGTCATCATCGATGAACCACAGTCTGTAGAAGGAAAACAGACCAAGAAGAATTTGGAAGAGTTTCATCCACTGATGACACTTCGTTATTCTGCTACTCATAGAAGTGATAGTATCTATAATATGGTTTATCGCTTGGATGCTATGGAAGCGTATAACAAAAAGCTTGTTAAGAAGATTGCAGTTAAGGGTATCCAGAAATCTGGTACCACTGCGACAGACAGCTATGTTTATTTGGAAGGAATAAATCTATCAAAATCCGATCCTACAGCGACAATTCAGTTCCATGCTAAGGGAACATTAGGGGTAAAGACGGTCTCCAGGAAGGTTAGAATTGGATTTAATCTGTATCCGAATTCCGGTGAGATGGAAGAGTACAAGAATAACTTTATTGTGAAAAGTATCGATGGCCGGGATGACTCTATTGAGTTCATTAATGGTATCAAGCTCTATGCCGGGGATGTGATTGGTGAAGTGAGTGAAGAGCAGTTCCGTAGAATACAGATCCGTGAGACTATTCTTTCGCATATTGAGAGAGAACGTCAGCTATTCTATAAGGGAATCAAAGTACTTTCACTGTTCTTTATTGATGAAGTAGAACATTACAGAAAATATGATAAATCCGGAAATCCTGAAAATGGTATTTTTGCAGATATGTTTGAGCAGGAATATGAGGATATTATCCAGAATTTACAACTTGAAATCGGAGAAGATGATTACATCAAATATCTGCAGTGTATCAGTGCAAAGAACACACACGCGGGATATTTCTCTATTGATAAGAAGGGGCGTATGATCAATAGTAAGGTGAGACGTTCGCAAGAGTCATCGGATGATGTTGATGCATATGACCTTATCATGAAGAACAAGGAGCTTCTTTTGAATCGAAATCCACAGAAGTCGCCGGTTAGATTTATTTTCTCTCACTCGGCTCTTAGAGAAGGATGGGATAATCCGAATGTATTCCAGATTTGTACTTTGAAGCAGAGCAGCAGTGACATCCGTAAGCGTCAGGAAGTCGGTCGTGGTATGCGTCTTTGTGTAAATGAGGATGGAGAGCGTATGGACGAGAATGTGCTTGGAGCGGATGTTCATAATATCAATGTGCTTACTGTTATTGCCAGTGAGAGCTATGATAAGTTTGCTAAGGGATTACAGTCTGAAATTGCAGAAGCTGTTAGCAGCAGACCGCGTCAGGTTACAGAGGTCCTATTTGAAAATATCAAAGTGCATGACAAGGATGGTCATGAGGAAATCATTGACTCCGCAATGGCTAGAAGACTTATTCATTATATGATTAAGATGGATTACATTGATGAGGATGCAGCCTTGACAGATAAGTTTTATGAAGAGAAGGCTAATGGAGAAGTAAGTTTTGGGGCGGAAATGGATCAGTACAAGCCAGATTTTATTGATATTCTTGACAGTATTTATGATGATACCAAGATGAAGCCGGAAAATGCCAGAAGTAACAACGTTGAGCTGAAGGTTAATCCGGATAAGCTTGCCATGCCGGAGTTCCAGGCATTGTGGAGTAAGATTAATGCAAGGACTGCATATGTAGTAGATTTTGACACAGATGAATTGGTTTGCAAAGCTGTGGCGGCTCTTGATCGTAAGCTTCATGTACCGAAGATTTTCTTCAAAGTTGAGACTGGTTCCATGAAGGAGATTAAGTCAAAAGACGATTTACTTGCCGGTTCCTCATTTGAAAAGCAGAAGTCAGGAACCTATGACCAGCATAAGGTAGCTGCCAATACAAGTGTTAAATATGATCTCGTTGGGAAATTGGTTGAAGAAACAGGACTGACAAGAAAAGCAGTAATTCAGATTTTGACGGGAATCCAACCTTCTGTATTCAATCAGTTTAAGGACAATCCGGAAGAATTCATCCTTCAGGCCGCGAAACTTATCAATAATGAGAAAGCTACAGCAATCATTCAGCATATTACTTATGATGTTCTGGATGACAGATATGGTACGGATATTTTTACGGATGTTACAATCAAAGGTAAGCTTGATGTAAATGCAATGAAGACTGACAAGCATCTGTTTGATCATATTGTGTATGATTCTACAAATGAGCGTAAGTTTGCCATGGCGTTGGATGGGGCATCAGACGTTGCTGTATATGTGAAACTTCCGGATGGATTCTATATTTCTACACCGGTCGGTCATTATAATCCTGACTGGGCGATTGCATTTAAGAGTGGGACTGTTAAGCATATTTACTTTGTGGCCGAGACGAAAGGGTCTATGGATACAATGGAATTGCGTGGCATTGAGGATGCGAAGATTCATTGTGCAAGAGAACATTTCAAGGCAATCAGTGGTGAAAATGTGATTTATGATGTGGTAGACAGTTACCAGGCATTACTTGAAAAGGTGATGAGATAACAAAGGAGTTTTGGATATGCTCTACAGATTTACTTATGTGGATTCTGAAAAAGAGGTATATAAAGATGGATATTAGAATACTTCGATATTTTTTGACCGTGGCGAGAGAACAGAACTTTACGAAAGCTGCAGAACAATTGAATATTACACAGCCCACACTTTCAAGACAGCTTGCTGCATTGGAGGAGGAACTTGGCACGGCCCTTTTTATAAGAGGGAGTCGTAGTATCACGCTTACGGAGGCTGGGATACTATTAAAACGAAGAGCCTTGGAAATCATTGATCTGGAAGAAAAAATGCTGGATGAAATTAAGGCGAGAGAAGAGCTGATAGAAGGCACGATTACAGTCGGTTGTGGTGAGTTTGCTGCTGTTGAAACTTTAGCAGAAATTTGTAAAGTGTATAAGAAAAAATACCCAATGGTGCAGATCGCATTATACACGGCAACGGCAGATTCAGTATATGAAATGATGAATCAGGGTCTGGTGGACATTGGATTATTTTTGGAACCGGTCAATACAGAAGGACTCGATTATATCAGAATCATGGAAAGTGACCATTGGGTTGTTGGCATGAAGCCGGATGATGCATTAGCGGACAAGGAATATATTACAAAAGAGGATCTTCTGGATAAACCACTTATTCTTCCACGGAGACAGAATGTACAGAGCGAATTCGCAAATTGGTTTGGTAAGGATTTCAATAAGCTCCATGTATCTTTTATCAGTAATCTTGGAACGAACGCGGGGGTTATGGCGATTCATGGGCTGGGATATCCGGTTTCGATTGAAGGTGCTGCAAAATATTGGAGAGAGGATTTGCTTGTTCAAAGAAGGTTGTATCCTGAAATAACAGCAAGTACGGTAATCGCATGGAGAAGGAATATTCCATATTCATTGGCAATGAATAAATTTATAGAAGAAATCAATGCTTTTAAGGCATAGAAAATGATTTAATATGGGTATTAGACATGATTGGATAATGTGGAATATAATCAATGTGTAAGGTATGAATGAAACATACTTTACACATTTTTTATTTGAATTAAGGAGGAGTACTTATGAGTAAAAGATTAGTAGCATATTTTAGCGCCAGTGGAACAACCAGGAAGATAGCAGAGATGATTGCAGAGGCGGCAGAAGCTGATTTATATGAAATCATGCCGAAGCAGCCATATACAAAGGACGATTTAAATTGGATGGATAAAAAATCCAGAAGCAGTGTGGAGATGAGCGACAAAAAGTTCAGACCGGAAATATCTGATACAGATGTTAAGGTTGATAAGTACGATGAAATAATCTTAGGATTTCCAATCTGGTGGTATGTAGCACCTACAATTATTAATACATTTTTGGAAAGCTATGATTTCACGGGCAAAAAGATTGTATTGTTTGCAACCTCCGGCGGAAGTGGATTTGGAAATACGGTAAGAGAGCTTAAGCCCTCTGCTCCTGATGCAGTGATAGTAGAAGGTAAAGTATTTAATAAGGCTACAAAGCAGGAAATTGCTAAATGGGTAAAAAGTATTTCGTAAGGAGGGTGGATGAAATGAAAAGAATTGTACAAACAGCAGGAAGGAATGCTCTGGAAGAGTTTTCGCCGGAATTTGCGCATTTTAATGATGATGTTCTTTTTGGTGAAAACTGGAATAATCAGGATATTGACCTTAAGACCAGAAGTATCATAACAGTAGTAGCGTTGATGTCCGCCGGGATAACAGACTCATCTTTGATATATCATTTACAGAACGCAAAGGAACATGGAGTGACACAAAAGGAAATTGCAGCCATTATTACTCACGTAGCATTCTATGCAGGCTGGCCAAAAGGTTGGGCAGTTTTTAATCTGGCAAAGGAAGTCTGGCAGCCAGAGGAAGGGGATTTGCCATATGGAGATGAGGCCATGAGAGCACATGCGAGATCAATGGTCTTTCCGATCGGACAGCCTAATGATGCCTTTGCAAAATATTTTGTAGGACAAAGCTATCTTGCACCTATATCCACAGAGCAGGTTGGAATTTTCAACGTAACCTTTGAACCCGGATGCAGAAATAACTGGCATATCCATCATGCAAAAAGCGGCGGGGGACAGATTTTAGTATGTGTAGCCGGACGTGGGTTTTATCAGGAAGAAGGCAAGGATGCGGTAGAGATGAAACCGGGTGACTGTATTAACATTCCTGCAGAAGTAAAACACTGGCATGGAGCGGCATCGGATGACTGGTTTTCACATCTGGCAATTGAGGTGCCGGGAGTGGATTGTTTCAATGAGTGGTGTGAGGCAGTATCGGAGGAAGAGTATGCTGGATTAAGATAAGGAGTGTACGATGGAATACGGTAAACTTGGAAATACAGATATCAAAGTATCAAAATTATGTGTAGGCTGCATGAGTTTTGGAAAAGCCGGAACCATGCATGACTGGACGCTGGATGAAACAGAGAGCGACAAAGTGATAAAGCACGCCCTTGATCTGGGATATAACTTCTTTGATACGGCAAATGGATATTCAGCAGGAACAAGTGAGGAATACTTGGGAAGAGCGTTGAAGAAAAGCATAGCAAGAGATCAGGTTGTGATTGCTTCTAAGGTATATTTTAATGAAGGTCGTTTATCAAGACAGGCAATCATGAGGGAAATAGACGGAACTTTGTCACGTCTTGGAACCGATTATCTTGATTTGTATATTATTCATAGATTTGACTATGATACGCCGATAGAAGAAACTATGGAAGCATTGCATAAACTTGTAAAATCGGGAAAGGTCCGGGCACTTGGCGCATCTGCGATGTATGGATATCAGTTCCATAATATGCAGATAGTTGCAAAAGAAAAAGGATGGACGCCATTTTCGGCGATGGAGAATCATTATAATTTGCTTTACAGAGAAGATGAGAGGGAATTGATACCGATTTGTAAGCAGATGAATGTTTCCCTGATGCCGTATAGTCCTCTTGCAGCCGGACATCTGGCAAGACCGCAGTGGAAATCGGATTCTCTTCGTGGAACTACAGATAGGGTTGCCATGGGAAAATATGATAAGACAGAAACGCAGGATATGAAGATTGTTAAACGTGTAGCGGAACTTGCAGAAAAGTACGGCTGCAAAATGTCACAGATAGCCATTGCGTGGCAGTGGGCAAAGGGAATTTTATCGCCGATTATTGGAGCAACTAAAACACAGTATTTGGATGACGCAGCCCGAGCATTTGAAGTAAAATTAACTGATGAGGATATTGCTTATCTTGAAGAACCATATGTTCCACATAAGATAATTGGTGCAATAGATGAAAATCCGGCGCAAGGTGTTATTTTGCTGGATGAAAAGAAATAATAAAAAAACGAGGTGTGACCGTATGAAGAAATATTTATCTGTTTTTCTGGGAATTATGCTCACAGCCTGTCTGGTTGCATGTGGTAGTTCTGGAAAGGATACAGTAAACGAAAATAATCAAGAGGTAGTAAACCATCAGGAAACATCAGCAGAAAACCAACAGACAGAGGTGGATGCTGATTCTGAGCATGAAAATCAAGCAAAGGTTGCTGTGGTGTATTTCTCAGGAACAGGAAATACAAGAGAAGCTGCAAATTTATTGGTGAAGGAAGCTGACGCTGATATTTTTGAAATTATTCCGGAGGATATATATACTTCGGATGATTTAAACTATAACGATGATAATTGCAGGGCAAATCAGGAGATGAATGATAATTCGGCAAGACCTGCTATTCGTAATGATTTAAGTGCCGTATCAGAATACCATGTTATTTATCTTGGATATCCCATTTGGTGGGGGACAGCTCCTCGAATTATACAGACATTTATAGAAAGTTATGACATCAGTGGGGCAACAGTCTATGTGTTTTGCACGTCAGGAAGCAGTGGAATTGAACAGAGCATATCGGATTTACAGGAACTGTATCCCGACGTAAATATTGCAGGTGGAAAAAGACTAAACAACGTAACTGAGGTAGAAGTAAAAGAATGGATAAATAGCCTGTATTGAAAAGGGATCTTGCTAAAGGGCTAGTTTTTGAATTCTGCGAGGTTGGATATGCATTTGGATATGTTGCAGGACTAACCGACCTGCTTTTGAATTGAATGAAGTTCTGTTTGCTCTTGACCAGCCACTTATTCAAGAATGTTTTCGCTTTATCATTACTAACAGAAAGAAACCTAAGATAGAACCTGTTATTTACGATAAGAACAGGGTTGCTTATAAGGGATTCCCGTATCTTGATAAAAATGAATTACTGTGAGTCCAGAACACTGGATATGGATTTGCATACCATGAAAGCGGTGATAACTGAATATATTTATTCTTAGGACTGAATTAGCTCGTACGGACATTAGTTCCGGTTGTCTGGTTCAGTCCTCTTTTTTATGAACTCTACCAGACAATGTATGCCATGATCAATGTCGGACAGCATATATCATCAGGATCAATAACGCATTGGAGGCAATCCCATAAAAACTGGCGGAAGCAGAGCGTAAGCTGGAGACGGTGCAGGGACAGCTGAAAAATGCGATGGAAGAGGTGAAAAAACCGTTCCCGAAAGAGGAAGAACTGAACCAGAAACAGGATGTGAAAGAGGATGCAGTGAGAACCACAGAAGCGAGTATCGGGTAATCTTTTGATATACAAGACAGGTTATAAGGTGTAAAATGAGGGGCATAGAGTTATGCCCCTTGAAATGAACAAATTGGAAGTCGGGGAGACAAGGGTATTCGAATAATGTATCCAAAAGTGAGTTTAGCCAGGGAGGAAATGGGGTTAATGATTGAAATATTGTTTGGTGAGAGCGAAGCCGGTTCCATGAAAGCAGCAAAAAATAAAATAGTGGTTGGTAAGGTCAATGGCCCTGTTTCTGTATGGATGGCAGGGAAAAAGACACCGCCACAAAAACCTTTTACCGGATGGATAGAGGGAACATCGGAGGAAGTGATTTGTCTTGGCTTTATGCTGGATATTGGAAACATCAAAGAGCAAATGGACAGTCCTTACCGTAGGGAATTGATTTATTCTATGTATGCGCAAAATCAGTGGGAACAGGATGAAGAGACAGAGGAAGAACTGAAAAATGTCGGAGATGTTTATGTAAAAGAATTATATCGATTGATGGATTTTTTGGATCATGGAGAAGCTGTCAGGATATGGTACAGCGATACGCCTTATTCCAGATGCGGTTTCTATAACCTGTGCCAGATACTAAAAGGGTATGAAAACGAAATATCGGCAGTAAAGCTTCCAGCGCATATCGTTCGGGAGAAATGCATTGTCACATACCAAAGTTGGAGTGAAGTATCAGCAGAAGAATTTGCAGGATTTTTACCATATGAAAGATCGCTTTCAAAAGAAGAAGTTCGTATGTATGCTATGTTATGGAGTGGATTGATTGAAGAGAACAGCCCGCTTCGCGCGGTAGTTAATGGCAAAATCCTTAGCGTTCCGGAAGATTTCTATGATTTCCTAATATGGAAAAGGCTGAAAAATGTTCCATTGAAAGAAGCCAGACTGATTGGGGATATCCTTGGTCAGTCCCCAATTGGAGTGGGAGACTGGTGGTACAATCGAAGAATAGAGTATTATATTAAACAGGGGGAGATTCGTGTTGTTGAAGATTCAAAGAATAAATATGCAAGAATGATTTGCAGCAACAGAGGATAAAGTTGATTGACCACTTAATTTTCGGGTTAACGATTTGTAGAGTTGAATAATTATTATTCTTTGAGTGGAATGATTCTGTTTTTCAGCGCAGAAAATTTAAAGAAAAGTATTGACCTTCACGGAACGTCATAGAGTATATTCAGATTATCAAAGACAGGAGGATAATGATAATGATGACCGTAAAGGAAATTGCAGAAATTACAGGGATTAGTGCACGTACGCTTCATTATTATGATGAGATTGGATTATTGAAGCCGACAGCAAAGAGTGAGGCGGGATACAGACTCTATGATGATAAAGCTTTAGAAACATTACAGCAAATACTATTTTTTCGTGAGTTTGATATTCCTTTAAAAGAAATAAAATCTATTATAACATCTCCTGATTTTGATAGAAACCAAATTCTGCAGATGCAGAGAAAAATGCTTGTTGCAAAAAAAGAACGCATGGAGCGTTTAATTGCAAGTATTGATGATATTCTGAAAGGAGAGAATAAAATGGATTTTTCAGTATTCAATGGGAAGGAAATCGAAGAAATGTTTCAGACTATGCTTGATCATATGCCTGAAAATATAAGAAAGATTTCAATTAACGAGTTTGGAAGTGAAGAGGAATGGAAACAGCATTATATAGAGGTTATGTCTTCAAGAGATATGCAGGAGCGATATGCAAAAGTTATCGATTGGTATGGAAGTAAAGAAGCATTTTTGTCTTTTGTTAACAATCCAATCAGTAAGGAAACAGCAGAATGCTTTAATAAACGAATCGATACAGTTTTGAGAAAATTATTGGCAAGAAGAGAGTATCCACTGGATTCTTTTGAAATCAAAGAAGCAGTAGCAGAGTATGGATTTATTATGAAAATGCTTTATCAGATTAAAGATGAAAAACCAGTTATGCTTTCTGTTGCAGAATCATATCGTGATACGAAGGTGCGAGAAAAAAATGATGCAGATTATGGTGAAGGGGCATCAGATTTTTTCGCAAATGCAATTAAGCATTTTTATCAATAAGTCAAACATCTATTTACTTCAAATTTCTATGGTGGAAACATTTAATGACATAGAACGCAAAAGTAATTAATTATGTTTTATAACCGACATTTTCCGGCAGTGAAATACCTGTGTTTCTAAATGAGTAAAAAACTGGTAGCATATTTTTCAACAACAGGTATAACTGCGAGAGTGGCAGAAAATTTAGCAGATTCCGTCGGAGCGGATTTGTTTGCTATTATACCTACGACAGGTTACACAAAAGCAGGCTCTTTTATTTTACAAGTTGGTATGCTATAATATATTTTATATGTAAAAACAAATGAAAGGGAGAAATTATGGAGCAGGTTTCATTGAAGATAGGGGAGCGGCTGAAAGAAATCCGAAATACAAGGCAGCTTACGCTGGATGATGTTTCAGAGCTGACTGGCGTGAGCAAGCCTATGTTAGGGCAGATTGAGCGTGGCCAGTCCTCGCCCACCATCAACATATTATGGAAGATTTCAACAGGGCTGAAAATACCGCTGTCCTTTTTCTGTAAACAGGAGGAAGCGGAGTACACGGTGGCCGGGCTTGAAAAAAAGAATGTGATCACGGAAGAAGACGGAGGAATGAGAGCATACCCGCTGTTTCCCTTTGACCCGGTAAGGAACGTAGAAGTGTTTTATATTGAGTTTGACGCAGGGGTGCGTCATGCTTCACTTCCTCATGTAACAGGCGTGGAGGAATATATTTTTTTGGTGCATGGGGTGCTGAAGATGGTGATAGGCGGGAAGGAAGTGTTGCTGCAGGAAAAGCAGTCCATACGGTTCGGGGCTGACGTTTCCCATGCATACCATAATGTTTCGGATAAAGCCTGCGCCGCTTATAATGTGATATTTTATGCCAATAAGTAAAGGAGAAAACGGAAAATGTATGAATTGGTACAAGTCAGTGAGAAATGCTATTACATAAACTGCCCGGCAAAGATCGGCGTCTACGTTGCGGACAAGGATCATATCTATCTGGTTGACAGCGGGAATGATAAAGATGCGGGGAGGAAGGTCAGGCAGATTCTGGAAAAGAATGGCTGGCATCTGACTGCCATTCTGAATACCCATTCCAACGCAGACCATATCGGCGGGAACAAATACCTGCAGAGGCAGACAGGATGTAAGGTTTATTCCGGCGGCATAGAGGCGGCATTCACAAAATACCCGGTCTTGGAGCCGTCTTTTCTTTACGGCGGTTATCCGTGTAAGGATTTGCGGCACAAATTCCTGATGGCTCAGGAGAGCAGTGTGACGGATTTTTCAGATGAGAGTTTTCCGAAGGAGATCGAGGTGATACCGCTGCCGGGGCATTTCTTTGACATGGTGGGATTCCGTATGCCGGATGGTGTGGTATTCCTTGCGGACTGCATCAGCAGCAGGGAGACATTGGATAAGTATGCGGTTTCCTTCATTTATGATGTGGGCGCTTATCTGGAAACGCTGGATATGGTGGAAAAGATGGAGGGGGCTACATTTGTTCCCGCCCATGCAGAGGCGTCTGCCGATATAAAGGAACTTGTCTGTTACAACAGGGATAAGGTACATGAGGTGGCGGACAAGATTTTATCCATCTGCGGGGAGCCAATATGCTTTGAGCGTATTTTGCAGGAATTGTTCAATGGTTATGGGCTTGCCATGAACTTTGAACAGTATGTGCTGGTAGGCAGCACGGTGCGCTCCTATCTTTCGTGGCTGAAAGATAACGGGAAGATAGCGGTTGAATTTCAGGATAATATGTTGCTCTGGCAGAGGGTATAGTGGGGACACAATGTGTGTAAAACAGAGTTCACAAATATTTCACAAAATTATTAGCACTCACACTTGACGAGTGCTAATAAAAGTGTTATAACACAGATAGAACAAAGGAGGAGGAAAGAAAGGAACCGGTAAAGGGTTTCATTTTCTTCCCAATCATCCCCAGTTCCGGTTAACAAGTTGTTTTTAATTTGGAAAAGGAGCGATGACTTATGATGACACCTAGTATTTTTGGAGAAAACTTATTTGACGATTTCTTTGATGACTTTTTTGATTTTCCGTCGTATGACGATAAAGCGATGCGCAAAGCAGAGCGGAAGCTGTACGGACGCCATGCGGCGAATATGATGAAGACCGATGTGCAGGAGCATGACGACCACTATGAAGTAGATATTGACCTGCCTGGCTTTAAGAAAGACGAACTTTCCCTGGAACTGAAAGACGGCTATCTGATGATCAATGCAGCGAAGGGACTTGACAAGGATGAGAAGGAAAAGAAAACAGGCAGATTTGTCCGCAGGGAGCGTTATGCAGGAAGCATGAGCAGATCCTTCTATGTCGGCGAGGATGTAAAGCAGGAAGATATCCACGCAAAGTATGAGAGCGGGGTATTAAAACTGAGTATTCCGAAGGCGGAGACAAGAAAGCCGGAGGTTGAAGAAAAGAAATATATTGCCATCGAGGGATAACGGCACCTCTTAATATAAAATAAAACAGGATAGCCCGGAGTACGGCGCAGTTTGGAAACTGCCCGGCTCCGGGCATTTTTCTGTTTTGTGGTGGGAAAAGAGACGATAGCAGGGTTTGGTTACAGTGAAACTACCCGGTAATTGATTTTGTGAGAAAAAGTGTATTGACTGTTCCGCTGTGTGATAGTTTATTATAGGGAGGAGGTGATATCATGCAAAGATATAATTGGGGAAATACATTTAATACAAGGGATTTAGGATATACGCCAACTGTAACGGGGAAGTATATTAAGTTTCAGAGATTTATCCGCAGTGATGCCCCATGCAAAATCGAAGATGGTGTTAAAGATTTTTTGATAGAAAAAGATGTTAAGACAGTCATTGATTTGCGAAATAAAAATATCGTTAAAATTAATCCGAATGCTTTTGCGGGGGACGTTAGATTCTCAACGTATAATTTCCCCTTATCTGTCGATCCTAAAGTTGCCAAATCAGAAGAAGATGTTATAGAAAACTATTACAAAATGATTGAAAATGATAAGGCTATATTTCAAATTTTTCATACAATGGCTAATTCAGATGGTGGAATACTTTTTCATTGCCAGGAGGGGAAAGACAGAACAGGGGTAATTTCAGCATTGTTGCTTTTATTAGGGGATGTTGCGGACATAGATATTATTGCAGACTATGAAATATCAAATGCCTATCTGTATCAAATGACTCAAATAGCAAAGAATGCTCCGGGAGGTATCCCTGCATTCTTATTATACATTAAATCAGAGTATATGGATGCCGTTTTAGCATATCTGCGAGATAAATATGGAACGATAGAAAACTATTTATTAAAGAAAGGTATCTTACAAATCGAAATTGAAATATTAAAGAGAAAATTATTAGAATAAATATTGCTTATGGATGATAGTCTTGCGGGTTCGGAGGGAGTATATCTGTTTGCTAAGTTTATTCCTGTGTTATGTTAGGTAATAGGATAAGCACAGACCGTCACTATGGATTTAAACCATACGCGGCGGTTTGCTATTTGTATATTCACTTTTCGATAAAGGAGCAACATGTACACGTTCAATCTAATTACTGTAAAACTCGATTTTCTCATCCAATTTAATCTTATGAGCCTGTAACTGTGCTATCTGTTCATCAAGTGCCTGCCGGTGTTGTACCAGCATTTCCATGCTGTGGAAAACACGATTTCCCAAATAAGAAAAAGGCTTAAGGGTTATTCGGCAGGACATGATTTTATCAAGACGGTCATTGGATTTGGCTATAAATTCAATGCAGGGTAGGCTTACATTAAATGTATTTCACTCCATTCCTTCATCTGTTCCAAAATAGGGACGAAACTCTCAGCCAATTCTGTAAGGGTATATTCCACTTTGGGTGGTATTTCCTGATAAATCCGGCGATTGATCCAGCCGTCATTTTCCAGTTCTCTAAGCTGCTTTGTCAGTGTTGATTTTGTGATTTCATCCCCGATTCTTCTTTGTAATTCTCCAAATCTCTGGACTTTATATACTGCGATGTACCATACGATTAAAATTTTCCATTTGCCGCCAATAATGGATTGTAGTGTCGTCATCGGGACGCAGCTTGCCATAAGGCTCTGGCTGCGGGAAAATTTGTTATCAGCCATACGAAAGACCTCCTTTGTACGATGAAAATTATACGGTATTTTCCTCCGAATATCAAGATAGTGTCTTTTTTCATACCGGTTTTTCAAAAGATACCAGGTGTCAAAAAACGGTCCAGGACAACAAAAAGACAGTACTTGTAGGATTGTTTTTTTCGATTTAGACTATGCTTGAACGGAGGCGAAAGAGATGAAACAGAACATTCAGATATCCCTTTTAGGTATCCAGAATGCCGGAAGTGAACCAGAAGCAATTCTGACAAAGACAGCCAGAGACTATTGTTTTGAAAATGGGTTTCACAAAATCCTTTACTGTGAACTGGATGAAAATGGAACCGCTACAGACAATCTTCTTTTTCTTTCAGAAACAGAAATGCGGCTGAGTAAAAGCGGTTCTGTTGCCGGACGATTTTTATTTATTCCAGGCGAAAAGACAGTGGCCGATTACCTGACACCCTTTGGGAAGATTGCTTTTGAGGCTGAAACGGAAACTTATCACTTGGATAGGAAAGAGGATGAGCTGAATGTACAGCTGAAATATAAGCTCTACGCAGGCAATCAGTTGTTCTCAGAAAATACTCTGACTATCCACGTCTGTAATGCGGATTTAGTCAGCGAATAAGACAGGGAGGGATCATTTTATGAAGAAATTGTTTACTTCTGAATCTGTAACAGAAGGTCATCCGGATAAATTGTGCGACCAGATAGCGGACGCTGTTCTGGATGCAATTATACGAAAAAAGCCTGATGCAAGAGTGGCCTGCGAGGTATTTGCCACAACAGGGGTTGTCTTTATTATGGGCGAAGTATCAGACGGTGGGATGAATGGAATTGACATTGAAACGATTGCCCGTGATACGATCCGTGAAATCGGATACAGCGACCATCGCTTTGGATTTGATGCGGATACTGTGGCAGTGATCACAGCCATTCATGGGCAGTCCCCGGACATAGCACAGGGCGTTACCAGGGCGTTAGAAGTCAGGGGAGGTAAAAAACGGGAACTTGGGGCCGGCGATCAGGGAATGGTATTCGGATATGCTTCGGATGAAACGGAGGAACTGATGCCAATGCCAATTTATCTGGCCCATGCACTGACAAAGAAACTTGCTCTGGTAAGAAAGAATGGAACTATTCCATATCTTGGACCGGATGGGAAGGCACAGGTGTCGGTTGAATATGAAGATGATAAGCCCGTGCGGGTGGACACGGTGGTCATTTCCACACAACACTTGCCGGAAACCGACCATGCTACGATTGAAAAAGATATGATCGGACAGGTCATCCGGGAGGTTATCCCGGAACAGCTTATGGATGAAAATACCAAATATCTGATCAATCCTACCGGACGTTTTGTGATTGGCGGACCGCAGGGAGATACCGGCCTGACAGGAAGGAAAATCGTGGTAGACACTTATGGCGGATTTGCCAGACATGGCGGCGGTGCTTTTTCAGGAAAGGACCCGACGAAGGTTGACCGCAGCGCCGCATATGCTGCCCGGTATGTGGCAAAGAACCTGGTTGCAGCCGGAATTGCCCACCGGTGTGAAATACAGATTGCGTATGCCATTGGTGTTGCACGGCCTGTTTCCGTTTCGGTAAATACCTTTGGAACGGGAACAATTTCAGATGAGAAGGTTTTGGAACTGATCGATACTTATTTTGATCTGCGTCCATCTTCCATCATCAATGGCTTAGGGCTCAGGAAACCAATTTACAGGCAAACGGCTGCTTATGGTCACTTTGGCCGGAAAGATCTGCAGCTGCCCTGGGAATGGACAGATAAAGTGACAATGCTTCGCAATGCATTAACAAAAACAGAGGATGGAAAGGAGAAATGATCTATGCATTACACAGGAACGATTTGGAGACCACCTTATGAGGCTTATAGTGCGCTGGTTCAGGTGACGGCTGGCTGCACCCACCATAAATGCAAATTCTGTACTCTTTATGAGGATGTACCGTTTAAATTCCGTATGTCCCCTTTATCAGAGGTGGAAGAAGATTTGAAAGAGATCAGCTGCTATTACCGGAATGCGAAACGTGTATTTTTTACCGGGGCAAACCCGTTTGTCCTGAGTTTTGATAAACTGAAAACTCTGGCAGGACTGGTCAGGAAATATTATCCAAAGGCAGAGTCCATTGGTTGTTTCGCCCGCATTACGGATATTACGCCTAAGACGGATGAGCAGCTGAAGGAACTGCGCCGGCTGGGGTATAACAGTATTACGATTGGTGTAGAAGCCGGAGATGATGAAGCGCTGTCTTTTATGCATAAGGGTTTTGGTACAAAGGAAATTATTCGTGAATGTAAACGGCTGGATGAGGCCGGGATGGAATATAACTTTTTCTACCTTGCCGGAATTTATGGCCGCGGACGTGGGGAAATCGGTGCAAAGAATACGGCGGCAGTCTTCAACCAGCTGAACCCTAAGATTATTATTAACTCTATGATGACGATCTACCGTACTTCTGAACTGTATCAGGAGATTCAGGACGGCAGCTGGAAAGAAGAAACAGAAATCGAAAAGCTTATGGAGCTGAAAGTGCTGATCGGAAATCTGAATATTGATACCTATTTTGCAACGATGGGCGCATCGAATTGTGTCAATGTGGAAGGACATTTGCCAAAGGATAAAACGAGGATGATAAAATGGCTGGATGAAGTGATCAGTTCTGTGGACGAAAAAGAGCTTAGAAGGTATCGTGAAAATCTGCGGCATCTGTAATGGGAGGACAGGCATGAGTACATATTGCACTGCAACGGTGATAAACCACGAAGAAATCATACCGGGAGTATGGAAGATGGAGCTGTCGGCACCGGAGATCGCAAAAACGGCAAGGCCGGGACAATTTATTCAGTTATATCCACCGGATGAGAGAAATCTGCTGGCGCGTCCCATCAGCCTCTCCTCCATATCTAAAGAGAGTGTGACGGTGGTATATCGGGTTGTGGGACAAGGAACAAAGCAATTTTCATGCCTGCAAGTGGATGATATGGTTCGTGTTATGGGACCGTTGGGAAATGGTTTCACGCTTCCGGATGCAGGAGAACAAAATGTGATTGTTGGCGGCGGCCTGGGTATCCCGCCTCTTTTGGAACTTGCAAAAAGGCTTCATGGAAATACAGTGGCATTGCTTGGGTATCGGGAAGATCCGTTTATGGCAGAGGAGTTTCAAAGATTAGGTCTGGAGGTCCATATTGCAAGCCAATCAGGAAACTACGGTTTTCACGGGACCGTGTTGGATTTGCTGGAGAATCTCACTCTTCCGGCGGGACAGATATTTGCCTGTGGACCTCGCCGGATGCTGCAATCTGTTTCGATGTGGGCAAAAGGGCATGACGTCCCCATTCAGGTATCCTTAGAGGAACGGATGGCCTGTGGCCTTGGTGCCTGTCTTGGATGTGGAGTGAAAATACAAAAGCCAGGAGAGCAGGACTGGAGATATCTCAGGGTATGCAAAGAAGGCCCTGTTTTTTCAGGGGAGGAGGTAGTCTGGAATGGATAGCAGAATGGAAATAGCCATCGCAGGCGTGACATGGAAAAATCCGGTGACAACAGCATCCGGTACATTTGGTTCCGGCCGTGAATATGGGGAGTTGATTGACTTAAACCGTTTAGGGGCGATCACAGTAAAAGGAGTTTCTGAGGAAGCGTGGAAAGGGAATCCTGTCCCCAGACTTGCAGAAACCCAAAGCGGTCTTTTAAATTCTATCGGCCTGCAGAACGCAGGAGCAGAGTATTTTATAAATCATGATATTCCGTTTCTCAGGCAGTACGATACAAAGATCATCGTCAATATCTGTGGACATACTTTATCACAGTATTGTGCAGTTGCAGAAAAGTTTGCAGATTGTGACATTGACATGTTGGAACTCAATATTTCCTGCCCGAATGTGGAGGAGGGCGGTTTGAGTTTTGGAACAGATCCTCATGTTGTAGAAAGAGTGGTAAAGGCTGTGCGCCATTATGCAAAGCAGCCTTTGATTGTAAAATTATCGCCGGAAGTCACTGATATAACGGAAGTTGCCAGAGCTGCTGTTTCCGGCGGGGCTGATGCCCTTTCACTAATTAACACCCTAAGAGGGATGAAGATAGATATTCATAAGCGCAGGCCTATCCTTGCCAGTAAGATAGGCGGTTATTCCGGCCCGGGTGTTATGCCAGTGGCCCTGCGGATGGTTTACGAGGTCTGCCATAGCGTTGATGTGCCGGTGATTGGAATGGGTGGTATTTCGACATTTGAAGATGCCCTTCAATTTATTATGGCAGGCGCACAGGCGGTTGCTGTTGGAACCGCAAATTTCCATAATCCATATGCGTCTGTGGAAATCATAGATGGAATCAGGCAATACATGAAAGAAAACAGGATTCCTTCTCTGGAGGAAATCAGAGGATGTATTGATTGAGGATAGATTTACGGAACGATAAATTGTCTGGAAAGTATGTGAAAATTCCTTATATCGCAAGAGTGGATGATAATTCGATGGGATTTGTAACGGAATGGAAAGAAGGGTTTCGGATATTTCTGATGGATAAGCGGCTTTTCGTTTTGACTCTCGCCGCCACAATTTGTATGGTTTTCTTTATTCCGCAGGTATGATGATTGGAACTTTTACAATAAATCATTTTGGAAATGAGTTGCAATATAACGTTATCTGTACTGCCTTCATTGGATTATTTGGCCTTGGCAGTACCACACTCATTAGCGGGTTTCTTCCAAAGTCAGATGTGGCATTTTCCCTATTGAACAGTATTATTTCGTTGCCAATGCCTCTTGGTTTATTGGTTGCAGGTCCCGTGTCTGGTTGTGAGAGCGTGGTCTATAACGTGATTTGCCAGATTAGAAAGAAACTGAAGAGCCCGGATATGATACAGACGGTTATCAGGAGAGGATATAAGTTTGTGGGGTAAAAGAACATCCCAGAGTAACAATGTAGAATTGCTGCTTTGGGATGTTTTCATGTGCTCTGATAAAAAATCAAGAAGAAATCTTTATGGAATCTTCAAAATTACTCTGTATGATATCCATGAAATTACAAGAAAGGACTTGATTACATGGATATGATTTTGAAAACGACTGACCTCTGCAAAGATTTCAAAGGGCAGATGGCGGTAAACAACGTGTCGCTGAATATCCGGCGCAATTCGGTTTATGGCCTGCTGGGGCCGAATGGGGCTGGTAAATCTACAATTTTGAAAATGCTCACCGGCATTTTACGCCCCACATCGGGAAGCATTGAATTTGACGGCCACCCGTGGAAACGGAACGATTTGGAGCATATCGGCGCTTTGATCGAGATGCCCCCGCTTTACGAAAATCTGACTGCATATGAAAATCTCAAAGTCAGAACTACATTGCTTGGCCTGGATGATGCGCGAATTAACGAGGTATTACAAATTGTTCAGCTTACGAATACCGGCAAGAAACGGGCCGGACAGTTTTCTCTTGGCATGAAGCAGCGGCTTGGTATTGCTATTGCATTGCTGAACAGTCCCCGGCTTTTGATTCTGGATGAACCGACAAACGGACTTGACCCTTTGGGAATTGAGGAACTTCGTGAACTGATTCGTTCTTTTCCGTCCAATGGAATTACGGTCATTCTGTCAAGCCATATTTTGTCAGAAGTCCAGCAGATTGCAGATCATGTAGGTATTATTGCTGGCGGCATCCTTGGATATGAGGGGGAACTTCGCGCCGGTGAAGATTTGGAACAGCTCTTTATGGATGTTATCCGTAGGAATGGCAAGGAGGGATATTAAATGGAAATGGCATATATTCAGGCCGAGAACCTAAAGCATAAGAGAACTTTCACGAAAACGCTGATGATTCTGGCCCCATTTGTAACTGCGCTGATGAACTTTTTCGCCCCTCTTTGGTTCCAGCTCAATTCTTATAACTGGTGGTATATCCTGCTCTATCCAGGATTTCTCACGCTTACCTGCGCTTTGATTGAGCAGCGGGATAATGGCAAATTAAAATATCGTGCGGTTGCTTTATTGCCTGTTTCGCAGAACAAAGTCTGGAAAGCTAAAATTGGAGTGGCCGGTAGTTACTCTTGCGTGGGGAACTTCATTTTCATGGCGCTAAATCTGCTGGGCGGTTTTGCAATATTAGTTATCAACCAAATTCCCCTGACAATCGGTGTTGGGCAGGCCATCGCCGGAACCGCTTGTATCGTCATTGCAAGCCTGTGGGAAATTCCGTTGTGCTTATGGTTATCAAAAAAGGTTGGTATCTTTGTCGCGGTGATTCTTAATGCCGGACTTGGCAGCGTTTTGGGAATTTTCACGGCTACAACCTCTTTGTGGATGATCTGCCCGTATAGTTGGGTGCCGCATCTTATGATTTCCGTGTTAGGTATTTTACCGAACGGTGAACCGGTTCCAGATCAGAGCGCGGCAATGGCGTTTTGGATGATTCTACTTGTGCTTGTCACTTCGTTGGCCTGGTTTGCGGTGCTGTCATTTTTAACGGCAAGATGGTTTGAAAAAAAGGAGGTGGGGTAACTATGGTATCTGTGATTCGGTGCTGGAAAGCAGAATATCAGAAGTGTAAACACAGCATTTTGCTCTATATGCACAGCCTGATTCCAATTATGTGTGCGGCGGTTTTTGTGGGGTATTATCATATATCCAGATGGGAACCGGCGACCAAAATCAGTGCCTATCTGGAAGTATTGGCCGCTGCCTTTCCGTTCCTGATCGGCATTATAGTGGGTCTGGTTGTTCAGATTGAAAATCAGGCCGGGCATTATCAGCTTTTGTTAGGAACAATCCCATCCCGCATAGCAACGTATATTGGTAAACTTGGGTTTCTGATGATCTGTGCTATGGGTGCAACATTTTTAGCATTGGGAACATTTGCTGTACTATACAGGGACGCCCCGGCAAGCCTATACCTGAAAGCAGGGATTCTATTGTTGATTACCATACTCCCTATTTACCTGATTCATTTGTTTGTGGGAATGAGCTTTGGAAAGGGTGCGTCTATGGGATTGGGCATTGCCGGAAGTCTCATAGCTGCCCTTATGATAACAGGCCTTGGTGACGCTGTATGGAGATACATTCCCTGGGCCTGGAGCGTTCGTGCTATGGATTATACTGTGCTTGCATGGGATAGTCCCCAACTGTATGCACAGGTAAAAACTGATTTTTCCAGTGGTATGATTATTTCTGTATGCTGTACTGTCTGTTTGTTGATTACCAGTTTAGTTTGGTTTCGTAGTTGGGAGGGAGGTAAAAACAGTGAATAAAAAGTGTCTGTTTGCCGTGGTAATGATGCTTGTGAGTCTTATTTGTTTATCGGCCTGCGGTGCGCTCCGCAATACTGCCGGTAAAAACAAGGCGTTAAATGAATCTCTGCCGTATTATGAACTGAACGCCGCAAACTATGATGAAATTTCCTATAACGGCCTGACCTATACCATAACGGATGAATGTCTGGAAATGTCAGAACTGCAAGAAGAAATCGGGCAGGTATCGAAACGCTTCAAGAATGTGGCGGGGGAAGATTTCAGTTTCGGCTATGTCTACAGTATTGTGGATGTGGATATAAGCAATGCCGTAGCTGTAAATATCAACAACGAATATCGGAAAGCTGACATTAAATATAATGACGAGTAACCCCTGTAATGTGGTACAATGGGGCGGGAGGTGATTTTTTGACCCACTTACTTGTAGTTGACGATGAAGTTTCTATCCTGGAACTGATTAAGAATAGTTTAGGGAAAGACGGCTATTTGATAACAGCCTGTCAAAATGCGGATGATGTAGACATCAAAAAGCTGCGTTGCTATGACCTCATTCTTTTGGATGTAATGATGCCTGGAACAGACGGATTTGATTTTTGCAAGCAAATCAGGAATATGGTAGACTGCCCGATTCTCTTTCTGACCGCAAAGACGTTAGAGGAAGATATATTATTTGGATTGGGTCTCGGGGCGGATGATTATATTACGAAACCGTTTCGTATTCAGGAGCTTCGCGCCCGTGTTGCAGCACATTTACGCAGAGAAAAAAGGGAGCGTCACAGTACGCTTTCCTTTGAGCCTGATATAAGATTTGACCTTTCCGCAAAGGCACTGTATGTTTCAGAACAGCCGGTTTCCCTGACCAAGAGCGAGTATTCCATCTGTGAATACCTTGCAAAAAACCGGGGACAGGTTTTTACAAAAGAACAAATCTATGAAGCCGTTTTCGGGTTTGATGGAATAGGCGATAACTCTACGATCTCAACGCATATAAAAAATATTCGTGCGAAATTGGAGCATTTCAAAATAAGCCCGATCAGCACCGTATGGGGGATAGGATATAAATGGGAGTGAAAAAGAAACCCACATTGAAAATATTGTTTCGCCAGTTTGCTATTTTCCTTATTGTCGTGCTGGCAGCGGCAATTATTGTTCCTTTTGCTTTGGAGAGCCTCGCTGTAAATGCAGGATTGGCTACAAGGGCAAATCAAAGTGAATTGCAGGTAAAAGAGATTATTCCAACGCTGACGATTGCCCCGGATATTACAAAGGTTGTGATTCCACAGGGATGCGGCTACTTAATTCTGGATAAGAATTTTAACGAGCTTTACAGCAACATGGACGATGATGAAAAAGAAATTGCTCTGCTGTACGCAAAAGGAGAATATATTGAATATGCTACGGGGAGGCAGTTTGCGCTTGTTGTCCGGGAAAATGAATTTTGCGTTTTAAGGTATTACATTGATTCCCAATTTACAGTGTCATGGCTGCCGGATTTTTTTCCATCTCCTGACACGCTTACTTTTATCCTGATGGGTGTAAATTCGCTGCTGGTCATTATCGTTCTGACCGCCAGATTTGCAAAGAACCTGCGTACACAGCTGACACCGCTTTTTGAAGCTACTACGGAAGTTGCAAAGCAAAACCTTGACTTTGAAGTAGGACATTCTAAAATCAAAGAGTTTGAAGATGTCCTTGCATCTTTTTCAGATATGAAAGATAATCTGAAAATTTCGTTAGAACGTCAATGGAAAACGGAGCAGACACAGAAAGATCAGATCGTCGCACTTGCCCATGATTTGAAAACGCCCCTGACGGTTATTCAGGGAAATGCTGACCTTATCATTGAAACGGAGTTGAACGAGGAACAACGGTTATATGCGGAATATATCAGCAGCAGTTCCGAACAGATGCAGTTGTATATTAGAACCTTGATTGATATTTCACGGGCGGCGGTTGGCTATCAACTTCATATGGTGGATATTGACCTACCCGCTTTTGCGGAACAATTGCGGGGGCAGATTGACGCTTTATGCCAGACGAAAAAAATCGGTTTGCAGATGGAAACCCGTCACTTGCCTGACACATTGTCAGCAGATCCGCTATTGTTAGAACGAGCGATTATGAACGTGGTGAGCAATGCGCTGGATTATTCTCCGAGAGATGGCTGCGTCTATATTACAATTATGGGTGTTCAGCAAAACCTGCAAATTTCCGTGGCAGATGCAGGCAGCGGCTTTTCACAGGAGGATTTATTACACGCACAGGAACAATTTTACATGGCAGACCGCAGTCGGAGTTCTAAATTGCATTTTGGAATGGGCCTGTTTATCACAAAATCTATTGTTCAACAACACAACGGGCAACTTATTTTAGGCAATTCCGAAAAAACTGGCGGCGCACAGGTTACAATCAAAATTCCCATATCTGGCTGATTCTCAAAACTGCGGAAAAACCGATTGACAAACGATATAAAAAGGATAAAAAATAGTTTAGTCGTGAGGTTTCTGTGACATTTAGTTGATATACTTTAAAGAAAAGGATGTGCTGTAATGCGAATTTTGGTAGTCGAAGATGATCGTCTTTTGAATAATACACTATGCTTTAACCTGAATACGATGGGATATATCGTAGATTCTGCTTTATCAAAGCAGGCGGCAACGAATTTTACTGAGAAGCAGGATTACGATCTGATCGTGCTGGATGTGAATCTGCCGGATGGAAATGGTTTTGAGTTTTGCCGGGAAGCCAAAGAACGGTATCCTGATACCGCAGTCATCTTCCTGACAGCAAATGATATGGAAAGTGATATGCTCAAAGGCTATGAGTTAGGTGCAGACGATTATGTGACGAAGCCCTTCCACATGAGCGTTTTTCAAAAAAAGCTGGCGGTGCTGCTGGGGCGCATAGCAAAGCAATCAGGTGGGGACTGTTATGAGGATGGTATCCTGTTCATAGACTTTTCGGAAATGACCGCTGCTATTTCCGGAGAAGCGATTACCTTTACACCGCTGGAATACCGGCTGCTAAAGGTACTGACGAAAAATCCAAAGGTTGTTCTGACGAGGCAGGTACTTCTCGAAAAGCTGTGGGATATTGATGAAAATTTTGTGGATGAACACGCCCTGACAGCCGCAGTCAGCCGGGTACGGAATAAAATCGAAACGAATGGTCGGCAATATATCAAAACGGTGTATGGCATGGGTTACATGTGGATTGGAGGGCTGAAAAAATGAATGCACGAAAGCTCTCAATGAATAAAGCCTGTGTTATAATGGCGGTTTTTCTTGTGCTGGTATCAGCAATACAGCTTATGGTTCTTTATTTTCTCACAAACGATATAACGGTGGTATTGTGCGGATTGCTTTATACTACATTGACATTACTATGCGTTGCCTTTTTTGTTGCTTTGATACGACGAAAGCTGGTTCTGTTCTCAAATCGTTTTTGTGAACTACTGGACAATATGCTGACCAAAGAAACAGAACCTCCGCAGGCAGCAGAGGAAGAAAGCCTGTTTTATAAAATCAATCACCGCCTGATACGGCTTTATGAAGTCATGCGGGAAAATCGAAACATCGTTGCAAAGGAAAGGGCTGATCTGCAGGAACTGATTTCAGATATTTCCCACCAGGTAAAAACACCGATTACGAATCTGAAAATGATAAATACTACATTGCTTGAGCAACCCATGACGGAGGAAAAACGCCAAAGGTTTTTATTGGATAGCGGGATACAGCTTGATAAGCTGGACTTTCTCATGCAGGCCATGATTAAGACTTCACGTCTGGAAACAGGTGTTATTTCACTGGAAAAGAAAATGCAGCCGATTTATGACACGATGGCAACAGCTCTAGGCGGTATTTTCCTGAATGCGGAAAGAAAACATATCCATGTCAGCGTCGAATGTCCGGAAAATCTGGCTGTTTCTCATGACGGGAAGTGGACAAGTGAGGCCCTGTTTAACATTCTGGATAATGCAGTAAAGTACACACCTGATGGTGGGAAAATCCATGTTGCTGTTGAAAGCTGGGAATTTTATTTAAAGATTGATATTACCGATACCGGAAAAGGTATCCCCGAAAATCTGCATGGCACGATATTCAAGCGATTTTACCGGGAACCCGGAGTACACGATATAGAGGGAATTGGTATTGGCCTATATCTGGCCCGTGAGATTATCACAATGCAGGGTGGGTATCTCAAGGTAGCGTCAGAGCCGGGCAAAGGAGCCACCTTTTCTGTTTTTCTCCCGCATGAACATGGAAAAAGGGGCCGTTGCAAAATAGATGAATAATCATCTGGGGCCGTTGCAAAATAG
>ERZ1673746.285-NODE-285-length-67454-cov-34.839419_pt1 | contig 67454 bp, 68 predicted proteins | sample MGYA00580205_ERZ1673746 | MGnify/ENA primary metagenome ERZ1673746 (study PRJEB41218, sample SAMN15661771) | gut metagenome | host: Homo sapiens | place: Canada: London | collected 2015-08-20/2019-03-30 | study: EMG produced TPA metagenomics assembly of...
TATAAAATTTTCAATGTTCTTTCAATTTAGCCTTGACTTTTTATTTGCAGGCTTTTTGAATCCGGCTTCTGTAATCTTGTCTGTCGATAATCTCCTCCAATTCTTCCAGCTGATCCAGCTCTTTTTCAAGTCTCTGCTCTCTCCTCCGATTTCTTTCCCGGCGTCTCGCCAGCATTTCTCTTCTGCGTTTGCGTTTTAAGTTCTGTTCAACACGTCGGAAGATAACGAATACTACAGCGATAGCCGCCAATGTAGCCAGCGCAATAAGTACGGCCTTAACAACAGGGAACGGTATTTTCGTAAATGCCACCCTCACGTGGTGATCTTCCTGAACATTGTTCAGCGAAAAGCTTACCGCATCCTCCGCCATTTCCTGGACGGCACCGTCCAGCGTCAATTCTGAAAATTCATACCCCTCATCCGGGGTAAAGTCGATCGAACATTCCCCGCCGCGAAGGACTGGAATCCGGGTTCCGCTGACCTGTCCATTCTCACTCTCCACCGTGACATAATGATAATAAGGCACCTGGGTTTTATAAAATCGTGCAACATGATTGGCATTTCCCGTGTAGATATTGACCACGGCCAGAATTTCTCCCGGTCCGATCTCACACAGAGATTCCGGTTCTTCAGATATTCCTTCATCAATCCCAAAATCCAGACGGGTCTCCTTGACCATACACCGTCCTTTTATGGAATACACACTGAAATAATCACCGATTCCCATATCCAATGTCAGCGGAAATGTGATAATATAATCGCCGCTCACCATACAATCCTGAAAATTGATCCCCACCGTCGAATCCTTAAATTCCCCCAAATCATCGATCACCTGGAAATTCCTGTCAAGAATTTTAAAACTGTAGCCCCCATCCACATTGGTCTGAATCACATACTGGTCGGATTCCTCAATGTAATCAATACCAAGAATATTATAATCATCGGCTACCTTGACCGTCCGTTTATACGACAATGTATCCGGGTCCATTACATAAAGGCAGCCCCGGTTCTCTTCAATCGTATTCGTATACAGAGAAACATAAATCTCATTGGTTCTTCGATTATATGTCATGCCATTTCCATGTTCCCATTCCCGGTCCTGAACACGATTTGCGAGAGAATACTGCTCCACCGGATTGCCGTCAGCGTCCTTATCATAACGATAATAGGCAGAGACTATATCCAATGTTTCCGAATTATCCGCCATATTTTCAATACAGATGATATAATTATCCGTCACGCACATGGACTGAATCACTCCGCCATGAAGCTCCTCCTCATGCACCAGTTCCCAACTCAGCCCGTCAAATGCTTCCGGTCCGGTAATTTCTGCATAAGTTTGAATAGGTATAATAAATATCAGAAGAATCAGAATTCCTCCGAGCCAGCGTTTTGCTCTCATTTATTCTTCTCTACTTTCTCCCGTCGTATAGTCAATTTCAATGCCCGGCTGTACATTAAACACATAAACATTAAATCGTATATCATGGCTTCCTACAGACTCAGCCTCCATCTGTACGCCGCTCGCCAGCAGATTGGCGCCCTCGAAAACCGGCGTTACCCTGTACATGACCGGATCCCCGGTCCGTTCGATGTATTCCGCCACCTCATTTTCCCAGGGCAGCATCCCTTCCACATTCATATATCGGGTACCTGTGATCAGATTTCTTTCGTTTGCATTTTCTCCGGTAAGCTGATAACCGATCAAATGGCTGCGGTTATACAAATACTTACCGTCGACAAAATCATATTTCACCGTATGCCACCCGGAAGGCTTTACTGAACCAATGGCCCCCCGTTCCTCCACAGGCATAAGCTCCCGGCTGATTTTTGCTTCCGCAAAGCCACATCTTCCAAGGGCATCCAGTTCACTGTAATATTCATAAGCCGGACCATTTTTATCTTCGTCACTAAAAGAAGGCTCATTCTCATTCACTACCACATAAGGCTGACCCTCATACTCAGGAATCTCTTCCAGGTTTTCCACCTGCCGGGCAGACATAAATATATTCGAATAAAGCCCCTGATAAGAGCCATATCCGGCCGCCAGAGCGCCGACCAAAGCAAGTCCGGCAACAATCCTTCGAAATCCAAAAGCTTTGCTTTTCCTGCTCCGGGAGGTTCTGCGTTTTCTACTCATTTTCTGTCTCCGTTGTCTCTATTGTCGTTTCCACGGCAGTTTCCGCTTTGTTCTGATAATTATAGGTAATCTTTCTCACCGCACCCAGAATAATCAAAATCCCCAGAATAATTCCGGCCATCATCAAATATTTTCCATCAAAATGTCCCATGGTACTTTCAATATCGTCTTTATATCCCGCCTGCTTCTCTCCGGAAGCTTTTGTCTTTTCTTTTTTTACAGGTGTCCCGCAGGACCGGCAAAAACGGTCGCCCGGGTCAACTTCTTTCCCACATCTTCTGCATACCATAATTTATTTCTCCTTTATACATTGTTTTCTTCTATCGAATCTGCTTTTGACGCCATTTTCCTGTACGATACTCGCAGAACGAAATCAAATAATTAGCTGTCCATCCGATGGGTACCGCATACCAGACGGCCGGCATTCCCAGAACCGGAGACATTAAAAAGGCAAATGCCACCCGGATTCCCAGATTTACCAGATTCGAAATCGTAAACACCGTCATATCCCCTGCGCCCCGGAGTAAACCGTCCGTAATCATCTTCAGACCGATCATTGTAAAGAAAAGGCCCATAAATCTCAGATAGGACACTCCGGTGGATAAAGCAATTCCTGTGGAATCTGCCCCGAGAAAAGCGCCGATGATTCCCCTGTTACACGTCTCCAGAATCACCAGAATAAGTACGCCAAAAAAGGCAACCATACCATAAGCCGCATGATATCCCTGAACGACCCGGTCTTTTTGATCTGCACCGATATTCTGAGCTGTAAAGGTGGAAACCGCATTTCCCATGGCCGACATCGGCACAATGCAAATCCCTTCAATACGTATTCCGGCCGAATAGCCTGCCAGCGCTGCCGAACCAAAACTATTGACAACACTCTGTACCAGCATCATCCCGATGGATACAATGGACTGCTGTAAGATGGATGGCAGGGCAATCTTCACCATACGTCCCAACATTTCCCCATCAAACAAAACTCCCTGTTCCGGCTGACCTTTCAAATACCGGACAAGTACAAAAAAAGAAATCACTGCCGAAATACCCTGAGCAATAATCGTAGCCAGCGCCACACCGGCAACGCCCATATGCATCACCATAACCATAAACAGGTCCATAATGACATTCAAGATAGAAGAAAAAATCAAAAAGTACAGAGGAATCTTTGATTTTCCCAAAGCATTAAACACACTGGCCAAAACATTATACATGAATAAAAACGGTAATCCGACAAAATAAATCCTTAAATACAATACCGCCTCGGCAAAAATATTGGCCGGTGTCCGGAGCCACACCATAATGGCCGGACTGGCTGACACTCCGAAAACCGCAAGAACAACACTCACTGCAAAAAAACTGGTCAGCGCCGTATACACAGAGGTTTTCATAGAACCATAATCCCGGCTTCCAAGATACTGGCTGGTCAAAACGGAAGACCCCACGCCACCGCCGATGGCAATACATATAAATACATTCGTTAAAGAATAACTGGCTCCAACCGCTGCCAATGCATTTTCACTGACAAACTTTCCTACAATGGCGGAATCGGCCATATTATAAAACTGCTGGAACAGATTACCTATAATCATCGGCATGGCAAAAAAGACCATCGACCAAAGCGGTGACCCTTCCAGCATATCCGTTGATTTTTTCTGAAACATCCTGCTCCTCCTTAACATCCATACCTTATTATACGCTATTTCCCTGTTTTGTAAAATAAAAATGAAGTCATCCATCGGATCTCATACAAGTAAAAAAGCACCGTCCCCGCAGCTCCTACGTCTGCAAAAACAGTGCTTTGTGTGCGCCTTCAGGGGCTCGAACCCTGGACACCCTGATTAAGAGTCAGGTGCTCTACCAGCTGAGCTAAAAGCGCATATACTGTACATTTTTCAGTGCAAATAGAATTATATACTGGTTTCCGGAAATATGCAAGTACTTTTTACAAAATCTACAGAATTTTTTTGAACTTTTTTTTGAAATATTTAAGATTTACCGGTATCCCCTGTCGACTTTTTGTACTATAATAATAATATTATTAGTACAGAAAGGAAGATTTGGTTATCCCAAACACCCCCTATTATGAATACGGACACAATTTCTCAAATTTTAGAATTATCTATAGGTTCTCTCTCGGTAGAGAAGTTATTTTATATTTTGCTCCTGACACTTTTATGCTATATTGTGAGCAAAATCCTCTTAAAAATCTTTAAGAGAATCATACAGCGGTTCTCTCCGGACCGCTCCATCCAGGTATTCCTGAACAACGGGCTAAAAATCCTGTTGATTTTTATTTCCATTATTATTATCACCGAATATCTCGGCATACCGACTACATCCCTTGTAGCATTATTAAGTGTGGCCAGTTTGGCGATCTCTCTGTCTGTTCAGGGGCTTTTATCCAATGTGGCCGGAGGACTGACGATCCTTTTTACCCGTCCCTTTGCCGTGGGTGATTACATTGAACTGGATAGCCTGTCCGGCAAAGTCACTCAGACCGGACTTATATACACCCAGCTTTTGACTCCGGAGAATAAAACAGTTTTTCTTCCAAACAGTCAGGTTTCGGAGGGGCGAATCATCAATTATACCTCTCAGACACAACGGCGTATTGAAATTTTTGTTGGCGCTTCCTACAATGCCCCTGTAGAAGATGTAAAAGAAGCCCTCCATGAAGCCATTCGCTCTTTTCCTGATTTAATTCAGGAACCGTTACCTGCCGTCCATGTACGCAACTATCAGGACAGTTCCATCCAGTATGTCATTCATGCCTGGGTGCCTACGGAATTATACTGGGATGCTTACTATACATTGATGGAAGAAATCAAAAAATCCTTTGACCGGCATCATATTGCTATGGATTACCCGCATATGAATATTCACATGATAGGAGACGAGAATAATGGATGAACCCCAAAAACAGCCGAAGCGTAAAAAACGTTTCGAGTCCAATAATACTTACTTTACCATCTGTATTTACGCAATTGCAACTTTTGCCATCTGTCTGCTGATTTTCCGATTTACCAGCAACTGGCAGTCCACAAAAAACCAGATCGGCCAGATACTGTCCGTCTTTTCACCTTTTCTTCTTGCATTTTTAATTGCTTACTTTACTAATCCAATGGTAAAACACATTGACAATTTTCTTTTTCAAAAGACGCTGAAGCATAGATTTGAACGGGGGCATCTGCTGCTTTCCATGATTCTGGCCTATGTGATCGCCATCGGCGCGATCATCCTCGTGTTTATCTTTATTGTACCTCAGATTATAAACAGTATCAGTCAGCTTGTAAGGATTTCACCGACGCTTTATCAGAACGCACTGGATATGCTCTATTCTCTGGATGAACGCTTTCCGACTCTGGATTTATCTTTTATCTACCAGGCAGCGGAAGATGTCATGCCGGATTTATTTAATTTTTTCCGTACATTTATGTCGGAGACGGTCCTTCCGTTTTTATACAACGCCGGCCTTTCGATCATCAGCTGGTTTATCAATATTATATTGGCCTTTGTCATCTCCTGCTATCTGTTATTCAGTAAGCAGAAGCTGATCAAATCATTAAAACGGGTAGCCTATGCCATTTTTCCGGAAGACATCTGTCTCACTCTGTTTGATACCTTAAAAGACTGTAACCAGATTTTCAGCCAGTACATCATCGGAAAGACGTTGGATTCCACCATTATCGGTATTCTCTGTCTCGCCTGTATGACCATTTTAAAACTGCCTTATGCGCTGATCATCAGCTTAATTGTCGGAATCACCAACATGATTCCTTACTTCGGACCATTTATCGGAGCCGTTCCGGGTATATTGATCCTGCTCATTATCAGCCCGAAATCTTCTCTGATTTTTGCAGTTTTGATCCTGGCGATTCAGCAGTTAGACGGTTCTGTCATCGGACCAAAGATTCTCGGGAAATCCACCGGCCTCCAGCCGATTTCCATTATCTTTGCCATTACGGTCGGCGGCGCGCTTGCAGGGCCTCTTGGGATGTTCCTCGGCGTTCCGATCGTTGCCGTCCTGACCTTCCTTATCAATAAGCTGATAAACTACATTCTTAAAAAGAAGCATATTGAACCAGATTTAAGCAATACAAAAGATTCCCGAACTGCCGAACTGCCATCAGACGACCCATTTATCGACGAATTTGAAGAATCAGATCCAAACGACTAACAACAAGTAAAGCGTACACTTCAGATCAAACTAAAGTGTACGCTCATTTTCTTTTTTCTGCTTCTCTTCCAGACGTTTTCTTCGAAGCCGTTCATAATTTTTTCGTCTTTTACGCCGACGCATCGTATGCAAAAATATGCTGAACATCAGAATGAGAATAAGTATTACTGCTGCACAAGCAGCCACCCATACAGGTGATATCTCCATTCGGAGCAAACGACCATAGAGGGATTTTGCCGCCGCATTGACCGAATCTTTTGCCGAAACCGGCATCTGCTGCTCTTTCGCTTCAAGCATTGCCATTAATCGCTCATTGGACATGATTGCATTCAAAGAAAGCGTAGTGTCCGAAGCAATTTTCGGCAAAACCATATATACGGGAACGCTGCCCATACAGCGTGCACCATCGTAATATTCCACCGTTCCGCATTGGCCCGTGTAGGAATCGTAGGGCGGAACTCCCAAAGCCACGGTATCCGCCGGTATAAAGGTTTCCGTCAACTCGGCCAGAGACCCATTCACCCTCACGTCCACTAATTTGCCCGAATTCAAAAAGAAATTCCAGCTATTTATCCGATGATCAAAGTTCCACACACTCTGCCAATCTTCTACCTCCGCTTTGAGCCGGAGCGCCAGATCTGTCTGATCTGTGACAGAGGTCTTTGCGTATGTATTAAAACAATAATCCAGTGCCTGAATCGTATCCGTATAGTGATGCCAGTTCTGTGCTTTCATCGTCACACAGACAAGCCGCAGGCCATTTCTTTCCGCATAGGTCACCAACGTACTTCCCGCCTCCGAAGTAAAGCCGGTCTTTCCGCCCAGACACCCTTCGTAGGTATATTCCGAATCCATATACATCTTATGTTGTTGAACCAGCTCTATCGGTTCTTCTTTTTTATTTGTTTTCTCAATGACATAGGCCGGTTCCTGAAGCAATGACCGGAATTTTTTATTTGTATATGCCAGCCGGGCAATCTGTGCCATATCATAGGCCGTTGTATAGTGATTATCGTCGTGCAGGCCATTCGGATTGGTAAAATGGGTATCTTTACATTCAATATCCGCCGCTGTCTTATTCATCAGTTCAGCAAAGGCAGGAACCGAGCCGGACACGGCCTCTGCCAATCCGCATGCAACCTCATTTGCCGAAACCATCATCAATGCATGAAGCGCCTGGTCAGTAGAAAGAACCTCGCCTTCCTCCATTCCGATATTCATATCCATCCATATATCAATGCCGTCCAAAGCTTCTTGCGTGAATGTGATTTCTCCGTTCAAATCCAGATATGTACAGGCCAGATACCCGGTAAGCACTTTCGTTATACTGGCCGGATACAATCTTCGATTCATATTTTTACTATAAAGGACTGCGCCCGTATCCATATCAATAACCGCGACACCTTCCGAATACAAGACGATATCTTCCGTTGAAACCTCATCATCCGGTTTGATTTCCGGAGGCGCCTCTGTCTCCGATTCCGATTCCGCCGACACCTCCGGGGACTCTCCTTCCGTGTAAATCTCTTCCTCCGCATAAACCGGAAAAACAAAAGACAGACTCAGAATGCCAATCATAAACAGCGTAAATAATCGCTTCATCGAATTCTCCTTTACCTGAAAATTTACATTACATTATATAGTAAATGAAAGTAGAAAAAAAGTCAATTTTATGATATATTCGTACGAAGAAGGAGTTGATACAGACATGCGTTTACGAAATGTAAAAGGTTCACGGGAGACCATTGCGGCTAATCCCCTGGTCATCTGTGATATCACAGAAAAAAAAGGACAATGGCATGAGGTCTTTGAAAATTCAAAACCTCTTTATATAGAAATCGGTATGGGAAAAGGGCAGTTTATTCTGGAAATGGCCCGGAGAAATCCGGACAAAAATTTTATCGGCATTGAAAAATATTCCAGTGTTCTTGTCCGCGCCCTGGAGAAGTGTGAAACCTTCGAAGGTGATAACCTTCGTTTCATCCGTATGGATGCGGAAAAAATCACCGAAGTTTTTGCCCGGCATGAAGTCGACGGTATCTACCTGAACTTTTCCGACCCATGGCCGAAAGACCGCCATGCAAAACGCCGCCTGACCTGTCGTGACTACTGGAACCGCTACAACGAGATTCTCAAACCGGAAGGCGAGGTCATCTTCAAGACTGACAACCGACCGCTTTTTGATTTTTCTCTGGAAGAAGTTCAAGCCGCCGGTTGGGAATTAACCGACGTTACCTATGACCTGCATCACAGTCCGGCTGTCGAAGGCAATGTTATGACCGAATACGAAGCCAAATTTTCCACCTTGGGAAATCCCATCCACCGGCTGATCGCCCGCCGGTAACACACTCTCGGCAGCCTCACATATAATGATTAATAATAACTTTGAGGCCAATTTGTTTTGAAAAATCAAAAAAATATAAATAAAAATTTATCTGTTCTCTGTTACGACCATAAAGCGCTGGACCGTTGTTGTATCCAGTGTCACAAATCATGGAAAGAGGTCTGTCAGTTTATTTTGAATATCGGCAGAAAAAAAGATTGTTGATACCTTCACGGCTTTTATATGAAAAAAGTGCCGCATTCTGCGGCACTTAAGGTACGATTAATTTTATAGCCTTTGGTATAACAGAAAGCTCCACCGGAAGCTTTCCAAAAACCTGACCATCATAATCAACAACAATATCCGTATCATCTGCCGATTCTATCCGAATCCGCTCTGTTCTGAAATGCCGCACCTTCGGATGCTTCACCATCTTTTTCGTCAATGCCTGTATACCTAACCCCGGCATCTGCCCCAAATCCATCTTCTTTACGATCATGACATCCAGTGTCCCGTCATCCGGATCCTTTTCCGGAAGCCCCCGGTACATTCCAAAACCGGCACAGGTATTCAACACCATAAAGCTGATGACTTCTCTTTCTCCCTTAAACTGCATCGAATCAAACCGAACCTTTAAGGTTTCCACGCCCTTCTTTGAGAAATCCAGAGCGCCTTCCATATAATAGGCCAGCTTCCCAAGTACCGCTTTTGACTCCTGAGAAACTCTATCCCCCACATTCGATCCAAAGCCGCCGCTGACCCGGTTGATAAAATAACGATCGTCAATCCTGCCCACATCTATACGCCGGATTTTAAATTCCATGATCATCTTACAAAAGGCCTCCGGCGTCTGTGGTGGTTTTACATATTGGGCAAAATCATTGGCCGTCCCTACGGAAATAACCGCTAAAGGCGTCTCGCTGCCGCCCTCCATCAAACCGTTGACCACGTCATTCAACGTACCGTCACCGCCAACGGATACGACAAAATCGTACTCACCCTTTTTTATATTTTTCGCTTCCGAAAGTGCGTCCCCCTCTTGTTTCGTGTAAACCACATCCACCTGATTTACCACCTGATTTAAGACAAGGCATCCAACCACACTTTCAATACTTTTTAAAAAATTTTGTTTTCCGGATGAAGGGTTAATAATAAACTTAGCCTTCATGCGTTCCCTCCCTGTGTCTTTTTTCCTGACGCTTCTGGCGCAGCTCTTCTTTCATATCCCCAATCCCGGCCGCTCCTGCTGCGTCAATCTGACGCAGTGTCTTAACTACAAAAAATTTATCCTCATCCGTCTTTTTCAGTCGAATCTTACCACGGATATATCCATGTTCCGCACACTCAGCCAGACAATAATAGGCCCTGTTCTTTCCTGAAAACCAGCGAATTCGTTTCAATGCCGGTTTACCACACCGATAACACCGGGTCGTACGCACTTCCCTGTCGGACATGGCCGCCTCTTTGCTCTCAAATTCCTTTGAGATATACTTCGAATAATCCTCATACACCAGTTTGATTTCCTGCTTTCGGCTCTTTGGATTCTGATAATAATCTACCGTATACCACTTTGCCGCTTCTTTTTTATCCATTACGGCAAATATCTCCGCTGTATATTCGGCATCATTGATTGCCCGATGAAACTCACCTTTATGCCTGAGCTTCAGAAAATCCACCGCGTATTCCAGAGATACCACGCTGCTCTCATGATTATAAAACCGGCAAAACAGCTTTTGTACATTGTAATATTTAATCGGACCGACAAGCAGATCTTCCAAATGATAAAACTTCATATTTCTCTGTAGTTCCAACAGATCAAGATTTCCCCAGGTACAGAACATATAGTCCTCACCGCACCAAAGCATAAAATCAACCAGTACCTTTGGGAACACGGTTCCCCGGTTTAAATCTTTCTCCGTAATGCCCGTCAGATTTTTTGTTACATGGTTCATCTTTCTGTAGACCTTCGGCTTGATCATTTCACTGAACCGATCAATCTCCCGTCCCTCTTCATCCAGCTTTACCGCTCCTATTTCAATAATTTCAAAAGGAAGACGTTTATTTGAAGCGTTTTTACCGTATGGGGACTGGTTCCATTCAAAATCCACGACAACATATTCCATAACTAACTGTCTCACTCTCTCCGTTACATTCCTTATCATTATATCATATGTCTTTTATAACTGCGAGGATTTCTTTAAGGACGTAATTTTGTTCTCTTTAAACACTAACATAAAAAACCGGGCGCCCTTCAAGGACGCCCGGAGAAAGCAGTAAGGTATATATAGCAATTAACCTTCAATGGATATATATTTCTGTTCCTCAATTTTGGCCGGTTGTGTTTTTGGCACAGTCAACTTCAAAATACCGTCTTCAAATTTTGCGTGAATATCTTCCTGGCGGACATTCTCACCAACATAAAATGTTCTGGAACACTGTCCGCAATAACGTTCACGCCGGATATATTTTCCATTACCGCCATTTTCATTATTTTCTTCATTCTTCACAGCTGTAATTGTAAGATAGCCTTTATCAAGTCTGGCTGAAACATCTTCTTTTTTATATCCCGGGAGTTCCATGTCGACTTCATAAACTCCATCGGCTTCTTTCACATCGGTTTTCATCACTCCCGTTCTATAGTCATTCAGCATACGTCCGGAATCACCAAAGAAATCTCTTCCGAATGGGAAATCCATCATCTCATCAAATAAACTGTTATTAAAAATACTAGGCATTAACATAAGTCATTCCTCCACTCGACTGTTTTATATGTTTTATTTGTTCTATATGTAATATAACAAACATTAATCTGTATGTCAACCCTTTTTTTAAAAAAAATTGAGAGACATCTACAGATAGTATGTGTCTCTCAGTTAAATTAAATTCATTATTGACCTTTAATCTGATTTGCCGTAACAGCAACCGAATGCGGAATCGGTTTCCAGTGAATCTTAGCAAACAGCGCCACAATGGATATCGGCAAATAAGTAAACATAAATATTGGAAATGTGAATAAATAAAGTACTTTCTTCTGGGTATTACAATAAATATTTTTCCACTCCGTCAATGTTGTTATCAATCCCATAACAAAGAATGAAACATAGGAGGCAATCACCGAATAAAGCGCCAGCGAAGTCAGCGAATCCATTAATATTTTAGAGCTTGTATCCTCCGCGACAACAACACCCAGGCATGCCAGAATAATCAACACTGTCACCAAAAGCCCCGGAAGCAATGTCATAAACATATCGTAACAGGAAAATTTAAATTCTATAAAAATCTTTTTGATCAAATCTCTCCCATATCGGAAAAACACCTGGTAAAATCCTTTTGACCAGCGCAGCCTCTGATTCCATGAATCGATAAATCGTACCGGCTGTTCATCATAAAACATGGCATCGGCACAATACCCAATCTTATCACCCCGGATAATATTTTCCGTTGAAAACTGAATATCCTCCGTCAAAAGGAAACAGTTCCAGCCACCATTCCGTTTGATGATATCTTTATGCACAAGGAAGCCTGTTCCCGAAACCACACAGCTTGCTCCGAGAATCATTCGGGCATTATTCAAATATCTGGCTTCTCTTAAAAACCATAATCCATAGCCGGAAGTAATCCAGTTATCACTGTAATTTTTTGAATTCCGATAACTGGTGACCAGAGAATATCCATTATCAAATACCGTATTCATCTGACTGATATAATCCTTCTCCAGAATATTATCCGCATCAAATACAAAATAACCTTCGTAATAGTCCGGTCCATACTGCTGCTTGATCATGCCGAGCAAATAGTTTAAAGCATATCCCTTTCCCTTTTGCTGCTCATCATATCTCTCAAAAACAATGGCTCCCGCCTGCCGCGCAACAACCGCCGTATCATCCGTACAATTATCCGCTACAACAAATATATCCACAAGTTCCGATGGGTAGTCCTGGTTCTTTATACTTTCAATGAGATTTGCAATAACAGCTCTTTCATTTCGTGCCGATATCAACACGGCGTATCGATGAAGATTTTCAGCAACGAACCGTTTCGGTTTACAAAAAAGACCAACAAGCAAATACAATGTCTGATACAAATATAAAAGAACAAATATCCGAAGTATACATACAATAATAATATCCAACGTATTTCCCATATACATCACCTTTCTGTTCCAATGCCCACATATACTAACGTAGTATATCACCTTATATACATTTGTCTATGTCATAAAGCCTGAAAAATTCTTACATTTTTCCTACAAATCCTGTCATTTTTTTTAATTATAATGCTTTTTCTTTAATAAACTATCATGATAACACTTGAAACTTTGTAATTATTTGTGTTAATATAGGAGTTACCTTTTACATATTAAACTATACATTTAAGGAGGATATCATGGCCGTTCTAAAACCTTTTGCTGCGATCCGGCCCGTACCGTCTCTGGCCAGCCAGGTTGCCGCATTACCTTATGATGTAATGAATACGGAAGAAGCCCGAAAGATTGTTCAGAATAACCCTTATTCCTTTCTTCATGTGGACAAAGCAGAAATCAATTTTGATACCTCCGTCAATCCCTACGATGACCAGGTATATAAAAAAGCCGCGGATACATTGAATCAAATGCGTTCCAACGGCGTTTACATCCAGGATTCAAAACCCTGTCTCTATATTTATCGCGAAATTATGTACGGACGTGTGCAAACGGGAATTGTCGGCTGTGTCTCCATCGACGATTATGCTGACGGAACAATAAAAAAACATGAGATGACCCGGGCAGACAAAGAAGCCGACCGAATCCGTCACGTGGATACCTGCGATGCTAATACTGGTCCGATTTTTCTGACCTATCGCGCTCGTCAGAATGTGACGCAGGCGATGAAATACTGGATGGACAGCTATCGGCCGGTGTATGACTTTACAGCTGAAGACGGCGTTCGTCACACGGTCTGGGTCGTAGATGATGAAAAAACAATTCTTGGATTTCAAAAAGAATTTAAAAATATTCCATACTTATATATTGCCGATGGCCACCATCGGGCAGCTTCTGCTTTCCATGTAGGTATGAAACGCAGAGAAAAATATCCGGACTACACCGGCGATGAAGAATTTAACTATTTTCTCGCTGTCCTTTTCCCGGATGAACAGCTTCATATATGGCCATACAACCGCTATGTCCACGACTTAAACGCCATGACCAATACCGAGTTCCTGGAGAAACTTGGAAAAGATTTCGACTTATCCCCGGTAAACGGACGTTATGAGCCAACCAAAAAGCATCAGGCCGGTATGTATCTGGACGGACGATGGTACAGCCTGACTTTTAAAGACGGCAGCTTCAATAAAGAAAATCCTGTTGAGCAGCTTGACGTCTCCATTCTCCAGAACAACCTTCTGGGACCAATCTTAAATATTGACGACCCCCGCACAAGTACCCGTATCGACTTTGTGGGTGGAATCCGCGGTCTCACCGAACTGGAACGACTTGTCAACGAAGGGCATGGCGTCGCCTTTGCTCTTTATCCGACCACTCTGGATGATTTAATGGATATCGCCGACTCAGGCTGTATCATGCCGCCAAAATCCACCTGGTTTGAGCCAAAGCTCCGAAGCGGACTTTTTATCCACGAGTTAACAGTGAAAGCCTGACAATATAAAGGATATCTACGAAAGACTTACCTTAAAGAAGGTCTCTTCGCAGATATCCTTTTTCTACTCATGATTTAACGACTATAAAACACACTTTATCAGATCCGACACAAAACTGTTTGCCGGAACCTGACATATATTTTCCGGCGTATCCAGCTGAATGGTTTTTCCGCCTTCCATCACCATGACCCGATCACCGAGTTTCATGGCCTCCCGAATGTCATGGGTAATAAAAATAATCGTCAATCCCAGTTCTTTCTGAAGCCTTAAAATCTCGTCCTGCATGGTCTGTCGGGTAATTTCATCCAATGCTCCAAAAGGTTCATCCATAAGAAGAATCTTTGGATTCGCTGCCAAAGCCCGGGCGATTCCTACACGCTGCTGCTGTCCACCGGACAATTCTGCCGGATACCGCTGCAGCTTTTCTTCTTCCAGTCCGACCAGCTTTAAAAGCCTTAATGCCAGATCATGGTTTTCTTTTTTATTCTTCTTTCCGCTGATCACGGGAACATAGGTAATATTTTTTTCCACTGTCATATGCGGGAATAATCCCCGGTTTTGAATCACATAGCCAATCCGCCGCCGAAGAGAAATAATGTCCGTTTCAGCAATATTCTTCCCCTCAACATATACTTTTCCCCTATCCGGTGTCAAAAGCCCGTTCATCAGCTTCAGCATCGTTGTTTTGCCGCAGCCGGACCGCCCGATCACCGTAAGAAATTCGCCTTCCTTCACAGAAAGGTTAAAATCCTCCAGTATTTTCTGCCCATCAAAACTTTTTGTCACATGCTCCAGTATAATGATATCCATCTGGTTATTCTCCAACTATTCCTCAATGACTCCTTTAGAAATTAAAAATTCCTTTGCAACATCGGCTTCATTTTTTCCTTCCACTTCAACCTTATAATTGAGTCCGGCCATCTCTTTATCTGTTAAAATGCCGTCCATTTTCATAAGAGCATCTTCAAGCCCCGGATACTTTTCCAAAGAATCCTTTCTCACAACAGTTGAACAAAAATAATTTGCCTGTAAATGCTTATCGTCTTCCAGGACAACCACATCATCCCGGCCAAGCTGTGCATCCGTTGTAAAACCATTTGTCACATCGATTTCTCCGTTCTCCATTGCCTGATATTTCAGACCAATATCAATATCCCGGACTTCCTTAAAATTCAATCCATAGGTTTCTTTCAGAAGATTCAAACCGTCTTCCCGTTCAATATAATCCGGATTACCGCCAAAAACAAGCTGATCAGATACATCCGCGAGATCAGAGATTGTCTTTAGCAGATATTCATCAGCCATATCCTTTCGAACTGCAACAGCAAAGGTATTATTAAACCCATAAAGTCCGACCCATGTCATATTGAAATTTTCCTCATATTCTTTCTTCAGTTTTTTAAGCATTTCATCGTCACTGACTCCGACAGCATCATGATCCAGAACCATCACCCATCCACTGGATGTGTATTCCGGATACAGATCAAAGTCCCCTTTTACCATGGCCGGATGAATATTGCTCGTTCCGCCGCCAATACCCTTTGTTATTTCCACAGCATAATCGGTATTATCCTCGATGACAAGCTTTAACATTTCTCCAAGGATAAACTGTTCCGTCATCGGTTTGGTTGCGATTTCTATTGTTTCTTCGGATGTTTCTTCCTGAACAGGCTCTGTTCCTTTACTTTCTGTCTTGCTGCCGCATCCTGTGATGACTGCCGTCAGCATCATTATTGCTGCCAATCCACCTGCTATTTTTCTCGATTTCATTTTTAAATACTTCCTTTTCTCTTAATTCTTTTTTCCAATATCCCGATCAGTAAATCGCTGGCCAGCGCTAACAACGCGATTAAAAAACTTCCTCCAAAAGTTAATGCCGCGTTATAGAGAGTGATACCTCTGTAAATTGCCACACCAAGTCCTCCTGCACCGATAAAAGATGCGATTGCCGCTACAGAAATCGTCATAACGACCATATTCCGAACCCCGGCAATGATAACACCCAGTGCCAACGGCAATTTAATCTTCATCATAATCTGAAAGTCAGTACTTCCCATACCTCTGGCCGCCATAATGATATCCTCATCCACACCTTTGATCCCGGTATAAGTATTTCGAACCATCGGCATGATGCCATAAATAGTCAGAGCCACCACTGCCGTTTTGTTTCCAATCCCTATAAAGGGAATCAGCATACCAAGCAGAGAAATCGACGGAATTGTATAAAACACATTGGCAATACCAAGAATGACCGGAGCCACTCGGTTGTGCTCCGCAATCCACATTCCTATTAAGAGTCCGATAACCCCCGCAAAAAAAATGGCAATAGCTGACAAGGTCATATGCTGTAAGATCAACTCTCCAAACCATTCTTTTCTCTCGATGTATACTTGAATGACCTCTTCCAACAGTTCCAAACTCTTTCCTCCTAATATGCCTTTAATTCCTTCCACAATTGATTATAAAAGCTTTCAATCTCTGATCCTAAATATTTATATACCTCACATTTTTCCAGTGTACTCTCTGCCGGAAAAATCGTATAATCCTCTTTTGTCTCCTCATCCAAAGATTCATAAAGGGCCTTATTCGGAGTACCATAATACACATAGTCAAAATTTATCCGGGCAATATCCTCCCGGTTCATAAAATCAATAAACTTCTGGGCATTCTCCTGATGTTTACAGGAATCCGGAATCATCCAGCAGTCAAACCATATGTTGGAGCCCTCCTCCGGCACTACATAATCCAGATTTTCATTGGCCTCCATGGCCGCTGTCGCATCACCGGAATAGATGACAGCAAGCGCCGCATCACCTGCGATCATGGCATCTCTGGACTCATCCACCATATAAGCCATCACCATTTTTTTCTGTTCCATGAGCAGGGCCTGAGCTTCCCGAAGCTCCTCTTCGTCTGTCGTATTTAAAGACTTACCTTTCCACTTTAATGGAACTTCAAAGGCGTCCCGCATGCTATTCTCCATAATGATCTGATTTCCATACTTTTCATCCCAGAGAATATCCCAGCTGTCAACCTCTTCCTCCACCATCTCCGTATTATAAAGAATACCCACTGTCCCCCAAAAATAAGGGACCGCATATTCATTCTCCGCATCAAAAGCCCGACAAAATTCCAGATAAGTCGGATCCAGATTCTCATAGTATTCCATGGAAGCCTTATCGATCTTCTTTGCTTCTCCATTACGAATCATTTTTTCGACCATATAATCCGACGTACAGATCAAATCATAGGGAATATTTCCGGACTGATACTTGGTATACATATCTTCCGGCGTCACATATTGCTCATACTCCACGTGAATTCCTGTTTCCTTCTCAAACATCTCAATCGTGGTAAAATCAATATAATCACCATAGTTAAAAACAACCAGTGTATTTCCCGAATCGGCGGTATTTTCATTATCTGAACTGCCACAACCGCTCAATATTACCATACCAGCGGCCATCAAACACATATAAACTTTAACCTTTTTCACCGCATTCTCCCTTCTATCCCCGCGTTCCCTGGACCTGTCTTGCCGATATCCGATTGGCGATCCAAAGTACGATCAGAATCAACAGGAATAAAATCGTTGACAACGCATACATTTTCGGATTAATACCACGACGCACCTGCTGATAGATCATGGTAGATATGGTATTCATTCCGGCACCCTTTGTAAAATAAGTAATCACAAAGTCATCCAGAGAAATGGTAAATGCCAGTAAAAATCCCGAGAAGATTCCCGGCATAATATCCGGCAGAACAATCTTAAAAAAAGCATAGACCGGAGATGCCCCCAGATCCAGAGCCGCTTCATAGGTACTCACATTTGTCTGCTGGAGTTTCGGCATGACATTTAAAATGACATAAGGCACTCCCAGGGTGATATGGGCAGCCAGCATGGAAAAATACCCCAGATTCCAGAAGCGTCCGAAAAGAAGCATGATCGCGATACCTGTAACGACATCTGCATTCAGCATGGGAACATTGGTCACGGTCATAAACACCTGCTTCGTTTTCTGGCCCATGACCGTAATTCCGATACTGGCCAGTGTCCCAAGGAGCACAGCCACGATTGCCGCCACCGTTGTCAACATTAAAGAGGTCCGAACGGCTCCGATAACGGCTTCATCCTGAAATAATTCGATATACCACTGAAACGTAAATCCACCCCAAACTCTGCGGGATTTCGAAGCATTAAAGGAGCAGACAATAAGAATTGCGATCGGTGCATACAGCAAAAAGAGAACAAGCCCCACATAGCATTTCTCAATCCATCGTTTTACCATATCATCTGTCCCTCCCCTTCCGCGTCGTTCTTATTCATGACCGCCATACTGATAAAAATAAATACCATCAATACGATGGAAAGTCCGGAACCCAGGTGCCAGTTGTTTGTCAACGAAAACTCCTGTTCAATGACATTTCCGATGAGCAAAATTTTCGAACCGCCTAAAATATCCGCGATGGCAAATTCTGAAATACTCGGTACAAACACCATGATAATTCCGCTGATCACACCAGGCATGGATAACGGCAGTATGATCTTTCTGAAAATCAGCTTACTTCCTGCGCCCAGATCGGCCGCTGCATGTATCAAATCTCTGTCAATTTTACACATGGCATTATAAATCGGCAGGATCATAAACGGTAAATAGTCGTAAGTCATTCCGATAAGAATGGCTGTCCGCGTATAAAGCAGATGCTGCGACGGAAGTCCGAAAAAGTTCAGTATGCCATTTAAAATACCTGTATTCGCCAGAATCATCTGCAGTGCAAGAACACGCAGCAAAAAATTAATCCACATCGGAAGAATAAACAGCATAATGATAATGCCCTTTTTGCTCCCCTGATTTTTACTCAATATATAGGCCAGCGGATAAGCAATAAGAAGACTGATACACGTACTGCCAAAGGCAATCAATAAAGACTGTCCAAGGGCCTTATAGTGGATTGAATCTCCAATGGCCAATAGATTTTCCAGCGTAAAACCGCCATCTGCAGAAGTCAGGCCATAATAAATAATCATCAGTAAAGGTAAGATGATAAATCCTATGGCCCAAATGAGATAAGGCCCTGCCAAAAGTTTCCGTTTATTCATCAGGCGTCACAGCTTTCTCATCTTCGGATTCCGGTTTATTCATAATCTGAATATTAAACGGATCTACTCGAAGGCTTACCGGAGTACCTACCGCATGAGCTACCGTACTCTGCACCAGCCACTCAAAACCATTCGCCATAACTTCCATCTCATAGTGAACTCCCTTAAAGATTAAATGGCTCACCACACCATCCATAGAACCCTCTCCCGGGTTTCCAAGAATAATATCTTCGGGCCGGATGACCACATCTACCGGTCTATAATTTCCAAAACCCTTATCCACACAGGCAAACTTCACACCAAGAATCTCAACCAATTCATCCCGAACCATTAATCCATCAATAATATTACTATCACCAATAAAGTCTGCCACAAAGGCATTCTCAGGCTCATTATAAATATCCTCCGGCGTACCCATCTGCTGAATATAGCCCTGATTCATGACCACCACTGTATCCGACATGGTCAACGCCTCTTCCTGATCGTGGGTTACATAAACAAAAGTAATTCCAAGCTCATTTTTTAATCGGATCAGTTCATACTGCATGTCCTGACGCAGCTTTAAATCCAGCGCTCCCAAAGGCTCATCCAGAAGGAGTACCTTCGGCTCATTGACAATAGCTCGGGCAATAGCTATTCGCTGCTGCTGCCCCCCGGACAAATAGGATGGCATACGTTTCTCATATCCCTGCAGATTCACTAACTTTAATGCATACTTAATCTTATCTTTAATATAAGCTTTCGATTTATGACTGATTTTCAAACCGAAAGCAATATTTTCCTCAATATTCATATGTGGAAACAGGGCATATTTTTGAAATACCGTATTCAGATTCCTCTTATTCGGAGGCACCTGAGTGATATCCTCACCGTCAAAAATGACATTACCCTTATCCGGCGTCACAAAACCGCCCAGAATCCTTAATGTTGTTGTTTTTCCACACCCCGAAGGTCCAAGCAATGTTAAAAATTCATTTTCCTTGATGGACAGGTTCAAATCATCCAGAACACAGGTGTCATCAAAGGATTTGGTAATATCCACCAGGTCGATCAATGGCTTTTTGCTCAACTTTTTTTCCTCCTAAGTACCAATTATTAAAAGCTGGGCGGTGAACTCACCCAGAGCACAGTTGCTCCGTGCCGGGATTCCAGATAATGCTGCTTTTCCGGCAGGAAGTAAAAAGATTCACCGCTCTTAATCTTATAAACATTATTTCCAATGTGCAGCCGGGCCGAACCCTTAAGCACATATCCGAATTCTTCCCCCTCATGGGGATTATCGGGATAGACCGAACCGCCCGGTTCCAGTGTTAAAAGAATTGGTTCCATAACATTTTTCTGCGCGTTAGGAATAATCCATTGAATTTTATTTTTTAACTCACCATCAAGCTTTTCAAAATAGTCTCCCTTTGAGAATACTACCTGTTCTTCCGTCTCTTCATTGAAAAAATCGCCGATATTTGTTCCCAGACATTGAAGAATATCCATCAGAGTTGCAATCGACGGCGATGTTAAATTCCGTTCCAACTGGGAAATAAACCCCTTTGTCAACTCTGCCCGATCAGCCAGCTCTTCCTGAGTAAGTCCTTTCCTGACTCGCAAATCCTTTAATTTTCGTCCAATATCCATGTTAGCCTCCTACAGCAAATTGACCGCTGCATTTGTAGTTATAAAAATAATCTTAAAGTTTAGTAAAACTAAACATCGTTCACTGCTTATTATACAGAATGTCTTACATTTGTCAATGAGATTTTTGCTATAAACATTGCTATCACAAAAAACCATGTGCAGGCTGCTTAAATAGTGATAAAGGGAAACCGGAGCATTGTCGCAAATGGAAAATCAAAGAGTGTATCAAGATCAAAGAACTGTCCCATTGCTTTGAATGTTCCGAATATCCATGTAAACAGATAAAAAATCTTGAAAAAAGCTATAACAATCGGTATCAGACAAGCCTTATGGAAAACAGCGAATTTGTCCGTGAATTTGGTTTGGAAAAATTCATGGATATGCAGAAAGAAAAGTATATCTGTTCCCAATGCGGTGGGATTATTTCTATTCACGATAGAGAATGTAGTGAGTGTCAAGAAAAAATGAAATATTGACGATTTTGATTCCTTTATAACCCACCAAAGCCGAAGATCCAATATAGCAAAGGCCAAACAATTCGGGATAGACGCTTATAATGCAGAGCAGACGAAAAAAACAAAAATTCTGGAAATTTTCTTGTTGGGCTATAATGATGGCCGCAAAAAGACACTCTTTTGTGTAGCCGTCAACCTTTTGTAACTGCAGGACCTGCAAACGGTACTCAGGGAAATTGAGCGTAAATCTGATATGGAAAAACTGACTCTCTAAGAAAAAAGTGCTTTTGTTGCTGGATTTTTGGTACAAAGTGCCGGAATATCTGTCCACATTCCTGTCTGTATGATTACTTACGCTTCACTTCCTCCACGATATCTTTGATACTCTCTGCCATATCAGCATGAATGCCTACCGCTCTGCGTCCAAAACTTTCCGGCACAACTGCCTGTTCCAGATTCAATCTGATCAGACTGATATTATCATGTTCTCTTACAAGCTTTTCAAATGGGAACCGAATAATTGTCGGGGTGTTAAATCCTACACCCAGTTCCAGAAGCACCAGCTTTTCATTGATAGCTTCTGACAGATAATCAGAAAATCTTTCTTCTGCTTCATACCAGTCATCATCCTGAACAAAAAAATGATCCTTACGGAGATTCATATCCATAGATTCACCGCAAACGGGACACTTTGGCACCAGATCAGATGGAATCTTACAATCTCTTCTTGCCTGATTCATCCGGCAAAACAATTCTACTGCATCATATGTTTTGTCGTGGCATCCTTTGCCACATTGGATATGGAAATAATCTCCCTGTGTACAGAAGATTTTCTCACCCGGCAGGCCTGCTTTTACGAACTGGGCATCTGCATTCGTGCTTAATACAAATATCTTCTTATCGGATAACGATTCCAAAAGCAATCTATGCAGTGGAGTTACATCAAGAGTTATTCCAGCCAGCAACGCCTGTTTTGACCAGTATCCCCAATAGCTTTCCTCATCCGGGAACGGATAAAAGCCTGCAGAATACATATCCTGCATATATGGACCTTTCCCGTATTTCATCTGAAACTCTCCGAAATTCTCTTCAAAGAATTTTCCGCCATACTGAGCACCGGCAGCCGTACTCATTCCAGCACCAGCTCCAATCAGCACATACTCTGCATTCTTTATCATTTTGGCAGCATCTTTTATCTGCTGATCATAAGGGATGTCCTGATAAATATAATCTCTTGCAGGTATACCACATAAAAAAGATTCAAATGTTATTTTCTGATTTGGAAACTTCATCAATTTCACAAGTATCACCTTCTATCTTAACAGTTCCCTGTAGATTTCTTCATCCAGATCTTTGAACACATTAAAGATCACCTTAATGGAACTGCCTGTTTTCTCTTTATATCCTTTTACTGTTTTGACTGCAATCTCTGCTGCTCTTTCATTTGGAAACATAAACACCCCTGTTGAAATACAGCAGAATGCAATGGAATCCACCTTATTTGCATCCGCAATTTCAAGGCAGGATGTATAACATGATGCCAACAGCTCCTCATGCTTTTCTGTCAATTTTCCCTGGACGATGGGACCTACCGTATGGATCACATAATCACAGGGGAGATTATATGCCGGAGTAATCTTTGCCTGGCCGGTTGGTTCTTGATTCCCCTGCTCTTCCATAATCTTGGCACATGTAAGTCTTAACTGGATTCCGGCATAGGTATGGATACAGTTATCAATACAATTATGACATGGCTGATAGCATCCGGTCATACCACTATTGGCAGCGTTTACAATTGCCCCAACCTTAAGCCTTGTAATATCCCCCTTCCAGATATATACACCCGGCTGTATCTCCTCCATATCCGAAAGTATAACAACACCCTTTTCTGCATTGACTTGCTGTAAATATTCATCCTGCACATTTAAAAATTCTTCATCTATATTATCAGGCATTCTGACATTCATAAGAGACCGAAGCATCACTTTCTGCTCATCTGTCCCGACAGGTATCTGCATGTTGCTATATCTCGGCCGTTCCTTTAATAATCTCTTAATCAGAAACAAGCGTTTTTCACTCTGATTCATCTCTTCATCTTCTTTCTATAGCTTTTACCGGACAGTTTTCATAACAGTTTCCACAGTGAAGACAATGATTCTGTCTGATTGTAAAAGGCGAACCATCCTCTATACACCTCTGCGGACACATTTCTCTGCAGGTTCCGCAGCCGATGCAGCTTTCGGTTATAAAATATCCTTTTTCTTTCAGTTTAACATCTCCCAGGCGGTATGTCTCCCGAAATATGGGATTTACACCAAGATGGAAATACTCTATTTCTGCCTTGTCAATGCAAAAGATGATTCCTATGCTTCTGGTATCTCCGGGATATACATTTCCCAGGTAGGGCTGTTCCTCAAAAATTTTATCTCTCCATTTCATCTGTTCATCTCCCGGCACAGCATATGCTTTTCCCGACAAACGAATCATTTCTTTATATTTTGTATAACATAGTATCTGAACTCTGCCATCCTCCAGCAGTTCTTTACAAAAATTCTTTCCCCTTGCGGTAAAGAAATATAAAGCATCCGGCTCATAATGAATAGCACTGATATTTCTGATCTGCGGCGCACCATCGCTGTCTACTGTTGCAAATGCAAGCACACCGACCAATTCCATTTTCTTAAGACATGTTGCCAGATCCATACGGCACCTCCTACTCAATAACCTTTATTCTGCCGGGTTTTCTTGGTTTACTGTGCGGCTGCTCTCCGTCTATGTAGCCAAGGATTACAAAACACTGGCACATATAGCCTTCCGGCACTTCCCATTCTTTCATCCGTTTTCGTCCTTCCTCATTGTCAAAAGTCTCATATCCTCTTGAAATGATGCAGGAAGCAATTCCCAGTTCCGTTGCCTGTAAAATCATATTTTCAGCCATACAGAAAGCATCTGCTGTTTTGAACATAAAATTGTTCTGTGCAAAAATGCAGATAACTGTGGGTGCATCATAGAATCCATTTTTAATTGACGGATCATCAATGGTACTTGGCTGCTCTTTCGACACAAAGTTTCCGGCTAAATGCATACGATCAAAATTGGCCATATTCATTTTTCCTACATGAGCCGCCAGTTCTTTGTTATGAATCGCAACCACCATGCTTCTCTGTCCACCGCCTGCATTTGGAGCAAAATTACCAGCTTTCAAAATTGTCTGAAGGTCCTCTCTGCTTATCTGCTCATTCGTATATTTTCTGATAGAATGCCTTGCCTTGATCAAATCCATTAACATGGCAGTTCCTCCCCGGTTATTTCATTCTTCGTTTTCCAGCACTGCGGATCTGCTCCATAGAAATCTCCATTTGTTCCATTGGCAACAGCAGGGCAGCCTCTGCACCATGATTTCAATTCGCACTTACTGCACTTCGTGAATTTATCATACTCTCTATAGTTTTCCATCTGACAGATCCATACATCTGCCAGCCTGTCTTCAAATACATTTGCCACCTTACTATTCGTAACCCTTCTGCACGCCATCACATCACCATTTGACGAAATCGTGATATGGCAATTACCACAATTACAGCCGCCGTAAATCATCCCTTCTTTTGCCTTTGAAGGCAGTTTAAACTGTCCTGTCTCATATTCGTAAAGAGTCCACAGATGGTCTTTTTTATTAAAATAGGTCTCACATCCCGCTGCTTCATATACCTTATACTTTGCATCGCATATTTCCAGAAGATTTCTGTATTCCTGTGGTGTCATGCTGGTATCCACTTCTCCACCAGTCGGCACATAACGGGAAAATGCAAAGACCTTAACATTCGCTTTTACAACTGCATCAATAACATCTGGTATCTCATCCATATTTGTCTTTGAAACCGTACTCATAATAATACTTTTTATCCCAGCACGATTCAGGCAACCTACTTTTTCCAAGGTAAGATCAAAGCTCCCGGGCTTTCTGAACCAATCGTGCGTTTCTCTCATTCCATCCAGTGACATCTGATATTTTTCACAGCCACAGACTTTCAGCATTCTGCAGATTTCATCATCCAGGTGAAACGGATTACCCATAAGCGTAAATGGTATATCCTTACTCTTCAACAATACCATCAATTTCCAGAAATCGGGATGAAGGATAGGATCTCCCCCGGTAATGTAGAAGTATGGCACTCTGTTGTACACTTTACAGAAATCCTCACAATTCGCTACTACCTCCTGCATCTGTTCCCAGGTCATGCTCTTAATTTCTCTGCAGCCTTCTCCCGAGAAAATATAGCAGTGCTTGCAGCGCTGATCACATTCATCTGTAATATGCCATTGAAAAGCAAAATACTGGCTCATCCTATCCCACTCCCTTCCCTTGATTTCTACTTACTTATCAGATGCTCCGCATGCTGTTCCACATGCTGCCGGTTTCTCTTCCGGTTTGTCAGCTGATCCACATGCTGTCCCACATGCTGCGCTTGTCTGTTTGTTCTCATCTTCGTTCCATCCTGCAATGTTTGTTAATGCCATTTTAGTTACCTCCTGCAATATTAGTTTTTTTGGGGCTTTGCCCTGTTGCACCTTTAGAATAGCAAGACCGGGCTTCAAAAAAAAGTACGCACATTTTTATTACAGAGGCACAAAAAAGTAACCCGGGTCACCTTTTTGTAACTGATTGACAGTTCTATGAGTGCTACATTATAATTTGATGTAACAATCAAAATGCATCTAATATAAGGAGTTGATTCTATGCTGACAAAAGAAGAATTGCCAGAATGCCCGGTTGCCACTACCGTCGCCCTGATTGGAAGTAAATGGAAATTGCTTATCATAAGAAATCTGTTAGAACGCCCTTGGCGTTTCAATGAACTTAAGAAGGATTTAGAAGGTATCAGCCAGAAGGTTCTCACCGACAGCCTCCGCTCCATGGAAAATGATGGCTTGATCACAAGAACTGTCTATCCGGAAGTTCCGCCAAGAGTAGAATATGCCTTAAGTGATTTGGGCAAGTCCCTGAAACCAATCCTTGATTCCATGGTTGAGTGGGGAAATGCATATAAAAAAATGTAATAAAAAAGAGTGAAGATATTTTTCCATTGCGATATCTTCACTCTTAATTTGTTTGCAAAATGTTGGCATGAGCTAATTTAGTTCTTAGTACCGAATTGCCAAACAGTAAAAATTGAGTGCTTATAACGACGCCAATAGATTTATCGGCTACCGATTCCGTACTTTCTCGGAATTGATAACTCTATTAAATTATTGACCTGTTTTTATAATCTCTACTCTTATATTATACCCCCAAAACACACGCATTGTGTATATCAAATTTACGCCGATGGGATATCTTTTCGTCAACCGATCCGGTGCTTTGCTGCTTTGCAGGCACTCATAGGTCGGCTCGCAGAACTGCTGCTTTAGTAGTCAAAACTTTCCCTCGCCCCGGCTGATTCAGCTGGTATCGGTAAGATACATATATCACTCATTTCCATACGATGCAACAATGTACATAAAGATCTTTCGACTTTTAATGGTCGCCAACTTGGCTACCATTAGCCAGAGCATGGTTTTATGCAAAGAAAACTGCAAGTCTGGGCGAATTGGCGAAAAGTGAAATTTCTATGCTATTATCGAGAATATCACACTACTGCTTCAACCAGTGTATGATCCTTAAAATGAATTTCCTGTACCCCTGGTTTTTTATTCTTGTTGAAGTTAAAGCTGAGCATATATCCTCTTTCGAGATGATAGTCATTTAGATATCCCAATAACTGCTCCTCCCCACGAGTATTGTATTCATTTCCGTGCCAGATCTTCATCTCGATGATATACTGTTTTCCCAGATAATCTATAATCAGGTCGGTACGTCCCATACTGCGCGTACGTGCCTCAATATAATAGTTTCCAATGCCATTAATTAACGGACGAATATACAACATAAACAGTTTTCTTCCATTCTCTTCTACAAATGCATCCGTACTATTACCGAAACTTTCTGTAAAATGCTCCACAAATTTCTTCAGTATTTTCTCTACATCCAGGCCACTCTCTGTAACAAACTGTCCCTTCAATTGCTGCCCGGCATCGTACGTCTTACTATCGATTGCATCCTGCGCAATGAAAAGGTTATAAAACCAGATTTCAAAAATTCTATTTGCTATTGCAACCTGTCCATCTTCATCCTTCAAAAAACCAAACATGGCACCAATCGATACCAGTTCTGTTCCCAGATTAAACGGAATTCCTTTTCCACAAAATAAAATATCCCGCAGCATGGTTCCCAGATCAGGATAATCCTTCACCTTCTTTGCCATATCTTCAAATAGAGAATTTGACTCGCGAACCAGTTTGCGAACCGCCTCCAAAATTCCTGCATGGGTCCAGCTATCATGCATTCCTGCTGTGTACATTTCATCAAGCAGCTGGCAAAGTCTGGATACAAGATACGGGTAACCGGAAGTGTAGTCATAGATTTCTCTGGCAATCATATTTGTATCTATAGCTGAATCATGTTCAGATGCATAATCAAGGAGCATGCCATTAATCTGTTCTACAGAAAAGCTCATATCAATATCAAAATCCGCAGCAATGTTCCATGGACTATTATCTTTATGTTCCTCTTCCGGTCGCATTTTACGTTTCAGATTACGAATATCACATACCCCGGCGAGGATTACTGATTGAAATGTAGCAAACCGACTTCTGTTAATATAATAGCCACGTAACTGTGCAAGAAAATCCAGAAAAACCTGATTGTTTGTCGCACTGTCAACTTCATCGATCATAAGCACTATCTTCTTTGGAACGGCTGCACAAAGGTTGCTGAGTGCCTGAAACAATTCTACCAATTCAAATTGTTCCCCGGCCTCTTGCCGCTCTTTTGTAAACTCCTTGAAAGCAGCCTGATATTCCTGACTCCTGCCACTTTCCGTAATTCGGTATGAATTTTCAAAGGCTCTGGCAAATGCCAAAGAAAAGCTGTTCTCATTTCTGAATTTTGCATCACTCATCTGCATCTGAAAATCCATACTTATGACAAGATAATCCTGACTCAGATATTCTGCCAGAGCATGCAATGTTGTCGTCTTTCCAAACTGTCTGGCACGATTGATCATAAAGTATTTTCCTTCATCAACGAGTTTCCTTACCTCAAGAAGTCTCTGTGTCAAATCTACCATATAGTGTTCTGCCGGATTACAGATACCGGTCGTATTAAATACGCGGGTTGAAACATTCCTTTTACTCTTTTTTGCAATAAAACTCTCCGGAATCATCCATCGGCTTCCCTTTTTTTCTGCACCGGAAATTGCTTTACTGGTACAGAGTTTTGTTATATATCTTTTTGTAACACCAAGGAGCTCTGCAGCTTCCTTTGTTGTATAATACTTCATATGCTTGGCTCCTCTCCTTTGATTGTATACTTATTTTATTATATTGTTCTCATTTTTTCAATCTTTAGTTCTCATTTTTTATATTTAGTTCCCTTATAATGATTTTTAGTTCCTATTCGGAAAAACCTATCGCAATCTCTACATTTTTACCTGCAAAGGCGATGCCGTATTTTACGATTTCCTTGATTCCACGGTCCTTCATATCCGTATCATAGTGCTTATCCTCAATCTGCTTTAAAGCCTCAGCGGCGGATGCAGACAAACCAGCATCATCCTTTGTCGCTTTGAATTCCATGATAACCCCCGGCAAAGAATGTACCTTAGGCTCCAACACAAGATCGAATCTTCACTCTCCGAATTCCCTATTTGATCTGATGTAATATCTTGAGGACATGCCTGCTGCCAGTCCAAACATCATGCCATGGTAAAAGCCCTCTGATGCTCCATCAAAACAACTGATGCAGGTGATCATATATTTTCGAAAGAATTCCTGAAGTTTCTTCCCATCATTCAGATACAATGCTTTTTCAAGTCCTGCCATGACATTGCCATCCACTGTCCCCCTGAGCCAGGATAAAATCTCTGTATTGTAAACTCTGCGAATCTCCTTATTCGGTAACGCCAGCTCCATAAATGTCCCAAATTCTGTTTCAACCGAATCGCTTACAGGTTTTAAATATCCTGCAAGTAACAAGAAGCTGAAGATGGTATCTGTTCCATCCGTTATCCTCGGATAGATGACATCCATATTTAACGATGCCTGAACGGTCTGCCCCTGCAGCAGTGCAAAAAGATTCTCTGCAATATCCGGTGTAAGAGATATCATGATCTCCCGGATAATCTCATTATCACTGGTATTGGTCCAATATGGTTTCGCCTGGCAGTTATTATAGAAATAATTGGCAACAGACCAAGGATTATAGATTTCTGTACTTCCGAAGCGATACCCATCGTACCACTCTCGAAGTTCTTCCAGTTTTGTCTCCTGTCCGTAGTATGCTGCCATGGTGTTCACTTCGTCCACGGTAAATCCAAAGTATTTACTGTATTTCTCATCAAGTACAGAATTTACGATTGGATTATTAAGTCCACTAAACAGATTCTCCTTTGATACGAGGAGGATGCCGGTAAGGACACCAAAAGCAAGAGAAGGGTTATCCTTAAGACCACCGGATTAAGGCTGTCGCTTGTAAAAAGCTCATCGTGCCGCATAAATTCATCACGAATCACATTTTTAATTGTCGCATACTGGCCCAATCCGAAAACTTTGCATCTTTGAAAGTGATGGAAATCACCGGAAATGCACCTTGCATCTTCTGATATTTTTCACCGCACGCCCAAATCTGTTTATCTTTGAAGTAAATAGAAGTATCCTCTTTCGTTTTTTCAAAAAAGGTTTTACGCATATCAAGGGCAAGTGTTTTGCCAAATCTTCGTGGTCTGGTAAACAAAATGACCGGAACCTGATCGTCAATCAAATCACGAATCAGAAGCGTTTTATCTACATAATAACTGTTCTTTACCACATCCATGTAAGATGTATTCCCAACTGCGCAAGAAAGAATCCCTTTATTTCTTTTTTCAGGTTTTACGGTACCTAGGTATGCATATACAGTCTCTTCCGGAATTTTCCATCCACGGCCCTTTTGCAAAGCACCTGCCAGCTTTCCGTCATTGCATAATCCTACTACTCTTCTGGTTGATAATCCCAGTATTTCAGCAGCTTCTTTCGTTGAAATATATCTAATATCGGTCATGTTATCGCCACTTTCGGAAATAGTATAGTATCTATCGAAAATTTCAGCAATGTGTTTCCGTTAACTTTCCGATATGTTCCCTCTGTATTTCTGAGGAAATGCCCGGTTCTTTGCGTTTGTTCTTTTTTCTTATTCCTCCTCATCCTCCGCAATCAGTCGCTTCAGCATATACGCCCTGTTATCCAGGAAAATCTTTGTAATCTGATATCAATAAAACCTTCGGTGTAGCCATTGAAAACAATCTCTATGCACAACTCAATCGTGTTCATACTTCCTTTCTTCTGCTGCACATCCAAAGTCCAGGTCTTGCTTTTTAATTTCATTACTCCCAAATACTTGAAATTGTTTCTGCGCTCAGTAATTCTTGTAAATTCACATATCGACAGGAACGAACAGGCTTTTTGTTATTTCCCATAGGTATTTTATCAATTTTCTTTGCTTTATCTTTAAAATAAATAATATACTTACCAGTTTCCTTATATTTTTCAATTCTGTCAACAGAAGCGTAATATGTAACACCTGATACAGGAGCCACCTGATATGCAGCAACATATTTTATTCTATTTAACATCGGTGCAGAAATTCTTACGGCATACCAACAATTTTCTCCAAGGAATACCTGATTAAATCCTTCTTCCATAGCTGGAACAATGATAGTGTCTAATTCATCCACATCTGCTGTTTCTTCATTGTCTACGTCAATTTCCTGATCATCATAGAAAGGTGTAAATTTATGAACAATGTCTCCGTTTGCTTTATAGGACTCAAACTCTAAAACAGTAATTTCATCATTTAACTTAGATTGAACTCTTTCCAACTGCTCTGTATATTCATCTATAATGACAATAATAGAAATTGGCATTTCATAAATCACATGGTACAAAAGCTCTGTTTCATCGCTGAATTTTGTTTTTGAATCTTGGACGTAATTTTTTAGCATCTTCTGTTTTTCAGAGTCTTTTGCGATTTCTTCCATTAAAATATTTTTCAATTTATACTTATTATCATCAAAAGCCATCGAAAACTTCAAAAGCTGTTCTGCTATATGACCATAAAGGTCATGACTTTCCATCTCTATCTCAATAAAATATAATTTGGGTTCTGTATGAAAAGTCAAATCTAAGCAATATCCATCAGGAATGGTATTCCCAATCTTCTTTTTGATTTCAAAGTAAATTGACTTTTCTCCGAAGATAGCAGTTTTATTTTTCACAATTTCCTGTTCAAATTCATTCTCCGTATTATATTTATAGGGTTCTAAAATACCTTGTTTTGTAATTAATTTGTACATATTCTCACTTACTTTCCGTAAACTTCATTATTTCGTCAATAGTACAATTCGGTGTTCCGCATATCTTTTCGACAGACTGCATGGAAATATATTCATTTCTTCCCAATTTGGCGAGAATATTCCCGCTGATTTCCAAACGATATTGTAATTCAATTTTTTTCATATCCTTTTTAGCCAAAAGTTTTCACAGTCTTTCATAGCATACTGCCATGTCTGTACCTCCATGTATAACTACACAAATTGTATCACGTTCTCATTAGATTGAATACCTCAAAGATTTTGATTCTCCATATTTCAGCTGCAAATTAATAAATTACTTTCGGACAGCTGGCTACCTTCAACAACTGTAACCTCACCACATTCTTCATTTAATCATAATAGGTTCTTTATGAATATTATAATACCAAGTTATTACGTTCTAAAAAATATAAATATTGAAGAATTAACCTGTCTTATTTCGCATATCAGGATAAAACAGCAAACTAGAGCGCAAAAAAAGAACAGTTCATATCTCCATGAGATTGAAAGAATTCATAACCGTCATGGTACATCTGACTCGCAAGTACTTCATACACCACAGGTCTCCCATGTCTTGAGCCGACAATGGTTGCAGTTGCTTCATCGCCAGATAAATGGACATAGAGACGGCTCCTTGGAATTAGTCCTTGTTCATCAATCGAGATTACATATTTTTCTCCCGTTCCGTGATATAAGATTACTGGCGGCTGCTTCTTCGGAAGTTCTACATCCACGTCAATGGAATGACCTTGATTTGCTCTGATCAAAGTTTTGCCTTCATTAAAAGAATATCTCTGCTTGCTATCTGTTGCCACAATCTTCTCAAGCATTGCCATATCAATGTACTGTGTCTTTGAGATACCGGCCAAAAGTTCTTCAACACTTGCCCATCCATGTTCATCTAACGAGATTCCGATAGTATCTGGCCTGTGTCGGAGAATCAAACTGATAAATCTGCTTGTTTTATTTAAATCCATTTACATCACTTCCTTCCGTACCATTAATGAAGTTCTTTCAGTTCCTCCATTGTATATCCCATCAGATTAACGCTTTCTATTCCCTCAATATTTTCTCCATTGCCTTGCCTCTGGCAAGTTCATCCACCAGCTTATCGAGATACCGAATATCACGCATCAGCGAATTTTCAACATTTTCGACTCGAACACCACATACAACGCCGATAATCTTCTCCCGGTTCGGATTCATTGCCGGAGCCTGTCGGAAGAAATCGCCATAGAAAATCTCACTATCCATGAGGTCATCAATCTGCTGCGCGGTGTACCCGGTAAGCCAGGAGGTGACTTCTTCAACCTCTGCCCTGGTGCGTCCTTTACGCTCGGCTTTTGCTATCAGAAGGCCATATACTTTGGAAAAGGACATGGCAAATACCTTTTCATTCTCCATGATTCTTTTTCTCCATTACTTGTGTTTTTTGTTTTTCTTCGATCGGTTATCCATGTACTCATGAGCCAGGATATCCTTCAGAACCAGCATGGCATCCTGTTCTGAATAATTGTAATCTTCCTGCAGTTCCGTGAGCATACGACGGATCTCGGTAGCATATTTCGGAATATCCACTTCTTTCTGATAAGTGGCAAGCACAGAATACTTTGTACTCCAGGCCTTGGTCCAATCCACCTTTTCCTGTTCTTCTTCGGTTGTATTTCTAATGATCTCTTCTATCTGCTTCATGATATTCCTCCTCATGCATGGTTCCCGGTTTCGTAGCACCACAAGGTAATTCTTTTTATCAGTTCTTCATCGACCTTGCCGTAAGGAATACGAATCGTTCCTTTATCCGTCTTATACCCTTTCAATGCTTCAGCAAATTCTTCAACTGCTGCAGGGCCCGGATACAAGCCGATGTGTTTCTTCGAAGCAGCAAAATGAACAATGTTATGACCTTTCCAATAGGTCGGCATACTCCATGAAATGCGTTCTTCCGCTTCCGGTAATGCACTGCGAAGAATCTGACGGATATATTGCAGATCTTCCTGTTTATCTTCATCCTGGCTCAGGATGTATTCATCGATCGTCTTTGGCTTTTCACCGCAGTAATGACTTTGCTCTTTTTTCTTAAACTCTCTGCCACATTTGGGACATTGCCACATTGGACTTTTCTCACTATCTCTTTCATGAAGAACCACTTCAACCATATCACCAAAACTCTTGCCAATCTGCTTGCGTATCTGTTTTGTAACGCCGATAATGTAACATGGAGTTCCCATTTTTACCACTTGCCCACGATACGGACTACCATCAAATGTAGCATTTACCAACAAACGCCCTTTTCCAAAAAGCTCTTTGATATCGTAAGGAACCTCTACATAGGCGGCATCCATATTCTCATTTTGAAGAATTTTTGCACAAAATTTTAATTCCATATTATTTGCCTTTCATTCTGTGAATATCATCCTCCGCAAATTTCGTTCTCTCGAGTTCTAAAAACAGGAATTTGAGGGTACTTTATGTATATAAAATATCAATCTTCAAACTCTTTTAACTCGTCAAGCGGGTCTTTTGAAGTATCAATTCTCATACCATCCTTCAACCAATCTGCTTTACTGTAACCAGTTCCTGTCAATTCAAATATTTCGCCTTTATACCCTACAGCTTTAACCCATCCCCATTCAACAAGTCGGTCTAACGCCTCTTCCCATCTTGCTGATTCTCTTTTCGAGTTATCAGCCATAAACGGCTTGCCAGACGTAAAAATCTGAGTAGGCGAGCTAAGCGTCTGTGACTTTATAATTTGACCATCACCATCAGCTGCATACACTAAGAGAAAAGCCGATTCCACAGGAATGTTGCCAACATCATCTTGACCTACAACTGATTTACCTTCCTCTGTATTTCCAATAATTAATGTCTCGTTTTCGACCCGAAATAATTTATGGATATCTTCACTCGTTACTGTAGGGATTTCCTCCCAACTTAACCGGTTATTCTCCATATCGGTAAGTTTACTGCCAAATTGAGACAGCATGTCTTTCATTTCTTCTAACATTTTCTGTTGATGCTCTCCAAATTCAGCGTTGGCCTTGTTTCGCCCTTCTGCCTCTTCATTGATTACATCTACGATATCTCGATATCGAACCCATCCAGCATATTCATCAACGTAGTTAATGGCCTTGCTAAATGTCGGTGATGCTTTATACTTTAAACTATTTATGTCTGTGAAAAAATCAACAGTATTTCCGTCATTCTTTACCCTATTTCTGAATTCCTCCAGCATTTTCATTTTCGTATATTTGTCATATTTTTCGTCTCCAATATCCTGTTCACTTTCAGTGATTGCTGAAGACTCCTTAATCAATACAAGCACCGGTAGTCCCTTGACTTTTGCATAATTGTATTCTTTCTCCGTGTAGCTTATACCTGCTTCTTCATCGATTGAGCCATACCGCCCTCCAATAACAAGAAGGTAAAAATCGCACTCATCAATCATCTTTGTTATAACATTCCATTGGCTTGTAGGCGCAGCGTGAAATTGCTCCATTCCCACGGGAATGAAATTATTCTCAAGCGCTACCCCCATTAATGCCTGTCTTTCATTTTTGAGGTCTTCATAGGTAGAACTAATAAAAACAGAAAACTTCCGTACATTCTTCATATCAATATTCTCCTCGTATATTTTTCTTTTATCATTTCACAGTATAATCAATTGCCCGAAAAGTCGGAATTTACCAACTTTACAAACACCGATTTTCTCATCGTTCTAATCACTGCAATCCAGCCACGAAGGATACTGCTGCTTTCAGATCATTTCCATCCGGATGACCTTTTGCAATACCACCCACCAATTTAAACGGTCCAAAAGTGTCATATCCTTTACAGCCAAATTTTCCGATAATGTCCGTTTTCTTCTCTTTCAAAATAACTTCCAGTGGTTTATATGCTGCATTTCCACCGTAAGTACAGATCATAAATACCTTTTTATTCTCCGGCAGATTTTCAGAAGCAAACTTTAAGATTGTCTGATGAAATTTTGAAAAATATATACCGGATGCAAAACCAATCCGGTCATAATCCGACAGATCTGCTTTTGGCTGCTGAACGGCATCAATCAGATCAACATTACATTCCTTTGCTATTTTCTCTACCAGTTTCTTTGTATTTCCGTGATGTACAGATGCATAAACAATTACTGTCTTCATTTTTACCTCCCGCCTGACGATACCATTCCATCGTATATTCTTCTTCTGATGTATTTTCATCTGTTTCCTGATTCACAATTTTAAATCCACGATGCTGATAGAACACTACCGCTCTCATATTTTTCTTATACACATTCAGTTGCAACTGATCATTTAAATTCATAACGGTGCGAAGCAGTTCTGTTCCGATCCCTTTTGATTGTTCCGTTGCCCTTACAAAGATCCCGGCTATATAAGTATCTGTCAAACCAATAAATCCCTGAATCTCCTCATTTTCTTCTGCCACAAATACTTCTGCTTCAGGAATCAGTTTTCTGACCATATCATAATTCTTTTTCCAGTAATCTGCTTCTATAAAAGAATGGCTCTCTATATTTGCATGAAGCCATAAGGCCATTACTTCGTCCAGATCTCTTGTTTCAAATCTTCGAATCATTTTCCAGTACCATAATTACTCAACTTTTCTTTACAACCCATTTCTGTAAATCTCATTGATCACAGTCTGGGCATGTTCCATTTCTTTTTTCTGGATGATCGCATCCCTTTCACTTAAGATTGCAAGCATCTCATCCACCAGATTCTCGATTCGGGGATCACTTACCCGATACAAATATCCAAGCATCCGAGTGGCAGTATAGTCTGTGTTCATATTTTTAAAGGCAATTTCTTCACAGAACTCTTTGGGATATCCTCTATCCAGCAAAACCTTGTATAATTCATCGGTTCGTTCCGATACCATAAGCAGTTACTCCTGTAATTTTAAAATTTTTAAATCAATATTCCTTCCAAATGATCCAATTCATGCTGACAAATCTGTGCCGGCCAGCCACTCAGTTTCTGCCGTTGCTTTTTCCAATTCATATCATGATATTCTACTTCGATATTTTCATATCGTGTTGTTTTCCGCACACCGGTAAGCGACAGACATCCTTCTTCTGTTTCATATGGAGTATCCTTGCTCAGCAAAGCCGGATTAAACATCACGATATCTACGAATCCCATATTTACAATAATCACTCTCTTTTTCACACCGATCATATTTGCAGCCATACCTACACACCCGGCACGATTTGCCTGTAAGGTGTCCTGTAAATCCTTTCCCACCTGCAGATCTGCCTTTGTAGCAGGTTCTGATTTTTGTCCCAGAAAGAGCACATCTTTCATTATCGGTTTTACCATCTATCATTCCTCCATGTCATATTATCTCTTTTTCAATCCCTCCGAACCATATAGTGATTATATCAACAATATTATATTTCTACCATAGAGAGGTTTTTTCATTTTCATTCTAATTTTGTCTCAGTAAGGGATTTCGATCTACTGCTGAGATGAGTTTCTCCAACGATACTTCAAACCGTTGATCATCTTCCCCCGTTCGTTTTACCGGACCTTTCAAATGATGCTTTTTCTTTGCATTTCTTGCCTTCTTCGCCAGATGACGTTCCATCAGCATCTGATCAATATTTTCATTTGTATACCATTTACCGCTCTGATGGATGCCATAAGCACCTTTTCCCAGAATCATTGCAGCCACACCATAATCCTGTGTCACAACAATATCTCCCTTCTGGCACAGACTGACCAGTTTAAAATCTACTGCATCAGCACCGGCTCCCACTGTGATCACTTCACTGTAATCTGAATACAAAACATGATTTGTATCACATAAGAGAATAACCGGAATTTCATATTTCTTTGCTGTCTTTTCTACGATTGGCACTACAGGACAAGCATCCGCATCTACTAATATTCTCATTTTTTCTTTCCTTTCGTCAGATCATAACTTTCCCCAATCATCCGCCGGATATCTTTATCCGGAATAGAGCCATCCAGGATAATAGAATTCCAGTGTGTTTTGTTCATATGATAAGCTGGGACAACAGATTCAAAAGCATTTCTCCAGAACTCTCTCCATTCCGGATCACATTTTACATTTATCCATACATAACCATCTTTATCATAAATAAGCGCAAATGTTTTCTTATTTTCCTTATGACGCATAACACACCAGTTATCATCATGAAATGGATAATCTTCATATACATCTTGAAATGAATGGCAATATTGTATTGCCTCCTGCCTTGTCTGCATAGCTTCTCCTCATTTTTATATTTCCTTATGTTGATCTATCTATATATTGTACTCGCAGCCGTAAATAAAATCTACAGCATGTCCATAATAAAAATGCCCATTCACGAGACCATTTACAGATCTGTGAATGAGCATTGTCATTCGATAACTTATATAGAGTTGTCATTCAATGAATTTTTGCTAAGAAAGTACTGATTTTAACAATACTTAACGCTAACCATACTGGCGAAAACAGCATCGTCGCCATAATTCCTTAGAAGAATTCATTTTCATGTTTTGGAAATAGGTACTTTTTCGTTGGGAAAATTTCTTTGCCCGAGTCCCCATTTCGTTTGCAATTCTGAGGGTAAAACGGAGCGTTTTTTACACCGTTATAAAGACAAATCGGAATGATTTCACAATTTCTGCTAATCATTCCGATACCCACCGTCGACAAGAGGATTTGAACCTCCGACCCTTCGCTTAGGAGGCGAATGCTCTATCCAGCTGAGCTATGCCGACATATGATTTTTGGTTTACTTCGCTGACGCTCAGTGACGCGGCAGTCGCCAAAATCCTGCATAAATGCCGGATTTGTGGCTCGTTGCTTACGCACAAAATAAGGCTTTTCGGGCCTTTTTGCCTCGGGCTCGTTAACCGATTTTTTTCTATTTTCAGCCGATATTTTTTTCGGCGAAAATACTATTTGCGTCCTCTGCAGCACTTGGCAATTTCTAATCAAAATTCTCAGTACCGAATTTCCATCAACACCTGAGTACTTTTCAAAAGTTCTCAGTACAGGTCCCCCCTTAGGAGGCGGTCATTCTATCCAGCTGAGCTATAGCGACATCTAAACTTACTATACCACCTACAGGCCCATAAAGTCAACCGTTCCCTGCATCCAGACATTACCTCGGAAACGTCGTCCAGGAAGGGGCTCTCCAAGTAAATCTTCTTTATTGATGCAGATATCAAATATCAGGTTATTGCATTCCAGTGACAAAATATAAATGGACTCTTCCGTCAGGGAATTCTTTACTGTTTCCACACTGAGAATATCCCCCATAATAGAGTACTGATCATAAGCAATGCCATAAGGCATAAAATAGGACTCCACGATTGTCAAAACGTCTTCTTTTTTTGACCGTCGGCTGATGGTCGCATACAAATCAATATCTTCCAAAGTCAGACTTTCTATGGCATCCTGATCTCCTTCCCGGGCTGCGGCAATCATTCGATCCCGATTGATGCTTTCATCCCTTTTGCGGCGCACATCCTCTTCGGTTTTCATCAAAGGCAAAATTACCTTTCCCGAAACAGATAAACCAGTCAAATACATGGGCGCATAAAATAAAGAGCCTTTATGAAATTCTGTATAATCAATGAAATCAGCCATATTCAATAATTGAAAAATGAGAGAAACTCCAACCTTCACATTATCACAGATTCCCGCATAAGCATCTCTATCTGACTGTTTTTCAATCGTCACTTCATCCTTTAATGTCGGATTCTTCGCTTTGAAATAAGGAAAATAATATCCAACATGGAATTGGCCGCTTTCATCGTATTCTCCGCGGACACTTATCCCCATACGGTCTGCAAACTCCTTAACTTTTTCGCCAAAAACAGCTTCTTCATCCGTAGCTGAAGATACATACTCTGAGGTTGGACGCAACATGACCAGATTTAAAATATCCCTGACATCTTTATTCTTTTTTATGTTACTGAAACCAATTGCCCGCAAGTAATCGTGCATCTCACCCTCCGTTTTATGTTACCTTTTAAGGTGCATATTTGAATAAATATGCACCTTGTTATTTCTTAGGATTCTTTATTATTTAATAACTTCCATGCCGCCCATGTAAGGAATCAAAACATCCGGAACACGGATGCTTCCGTCGGCCTGCTGATAATTTTCCATAATAGCTGCGGTTGTCCGGCCGATGGCCACACCACTTCCGTTTAATGTATGAACATATTTAGCCTTATCCTTTACGCCATCTTTATATTTTATATTCGCACGGCGTGCCTGGAATTCCTCAAAATTACTGCAGCTTGAAATTTCTACATAGCGGCCATAACTTGGCATCCATACTTCAATATCATATTTCATAGCGGCTGTAAAACCAAGATCGCCGATACAAATTTTAACGACACGGTAAGGCAGACCAAGACGCTGTAGTACATCCTCTGCATCTCTTGTAAGTTTTTCCAATTCCTCATAAGAATCTTCCGGTTTTGTAAATTTAACCAGCTCAACCTTATTAAACTGATGCTGACGGATCAGACCACGAGTATCTCGTCCGGCCGAACCAGCCTCTGCACGAAAACATGCCGTATAAGCAACATGTTTGATTGGCAATTTAGAACCATCCAAAATTGTTTCACGATACATATTGGTTACAGGAACTTCCGCTGTAGGAATCAGAAAATATTCTTTTCCATCACCAGTAACTTTATAAGCATCCTCTTCAAACTTAGGAAGCTGACCGGTTCCGATCATACTGTCACGACTAACCATAAATGGTGCAAAAATTTCTTCATAACCATGTTCTCTTGTATGGATATCCAAAAAGAAATTCATAATGGCACGTTCAAGTCTTGCACCGGCATTACGATAAAATGTAAAACGGGCACCAGTTGTCTTTGCTGCAGTTTCTGGATCCAAAATTCCCAGATCTGCTCCTAAATCCCAATGGGCCTTCGGCTCAAAATCAAATTTTGTAGGTTCACCAAAACGGCGGATTTCTACATTATCTTCATCCGAATTACCTGCAGGAACTGTCGGATTTGGAATATTAGGAATTGTCAACATGTAAGCATTCAATTCAGCATCCACAGCGCTTACCTGGGCATCCAGAAGTTTAATGCTTTCAGAAAGCTTCTTCATCTCTTCCATAACCGGTGCAACATCTTGTCCAGCTTTTTTCATCTGCGGAATTTTTTTTGATTCTACATTCTGTTTATTCTTTAACTGCTCTACTTCAGCCAGAAGTTGTCTTCTCTTTTCATCCATAGATTTAAATTTTGATAAATCGAAATCCTCATTTCGAGTAGAAAGGGCTTTTTCGACTTCTTCAAAATTGTTTCTTAATAATTTAATGTCAAGCATGTTTTTTCCTCCTCTTTGGAAATCATTTATACATTATATAATAGGCATATCCTTTTTACAACTTAATATACCACAAGTTTCCCAAAATTTCCAGCACTTTATAAATCACACAATGCATATTTATTCATATCATTCGTTGACATAAAAAAGGCAGTTACCAAAGTATCTGCCTTTTTATTTCTATTTACTCATTTCCCATGCCGTACTGTTTTGCCTGTTCCAGAGCTTCTGCTTCCTCATCACCTAATGGAATATAGGACTCGCCTTTAATAATTTCTTTAATATAATTGTAACAGCCATCCTTACTATGAATGGAATTAATTATAAAGCCATCATCCCTGTCATTTAATAATGCACAAGCAAAACTAAGTTTTCCACCCATTTCTTTAAATGCATCATATTTCACGATACCCATTTTTTGATAAGAACGTCCCATGCTTTTTTCAAGCCGGGTAATGCGATCATTTAAGCCATCATTGACATCTGTAATTTTATTTAAAGACTGCATTTTATTTTGCAATGCTTCATCCAATGATTTTGCACCACGTCCGCCCCGCATGAATGCTCTGTACTTTTTATCTAGTTGATTCTGTTTTCTATGTAAGGTATATATGTATATAAGCATTAAAAGCATAAGAATAAACATGCCTATGATTAAAATACCCGGGTCAAAACTCAATCCTGCTAAAATCTTACTCTCCATATTATCCCACCTGCTTTACTGATTCTATTAAATCAATAATCCTTTCCAGTTCATCATTTGAGTAGTATTCAATTTCAATTTTTCCTTTTTTATAGTTTCTGCTGTGGATGGCTACCTTCGATCCAATGACAGATTTCATTCGTTCTTCCAATTGATGGTAGATTGTTTCCATTTGCGAGAAGTCTTCTTTCTTCTCTACTCTTTTTTCTTCTTCCTTTTTTATATGTTCCCGAACCAGTTTTTCCGTCTCACGTACACTCATCTTATTGTCAAATATAAGCATAGCCGTTAAATATTGTTCTTCCTTATCTTCAATAGCCAAAAGTGCTCTCGCATGACCTCCACTGATCATCTCGTCAATTACCATCTGCTGAACTCTTTCATCAAGTTTTAAAAGTCTTAAAGCATTTGTTACCGCTGTTCTGCTTTTCGAAACTCTCTGAGCAGCTTCATCTTGTTTTAATCCAAATTCTTCAATAAGTTTCTGATAAGCCTGTGCTTCTTCTATTGGATTTAAATCCTCTCTCTGGAGATTTTCCACAATAGCTATTTCCATAGATTCCTTTTCGCTATATTCTTTGATAATCACAGGAACCTCTTTAAGCCCGGCAATTCTTGCGGCTCTCCACCGCCGTTCGCCGGCAACGATTTCATAATACTTTCCTTTGTTCTTAACTATGATTGGTTGTATTAATCCAAACTGCTTAATCGATTCAGATAATTCCTGCAAAGCATCTTCATCAAAATTCTTTCTTGGCTGCAATTGATTTGGCTCAATCTCATCAATCCGCATAAGCTGTTCTACGGGTTTTTCCACAACCTTTTCAACTTCAACGATTTTCTCTACAATTTTTTCAACTGGCTCTTCAACAACTTTTTCTTTTTCAGTTTCCCTTTTTACCGATGGTGAAATTAATGCATCAATTCCCTTTCCAAGCCCACCTTTTTTTCGTGCCGCCATTACATTTACTCATTCCTTTCGCTTTTAGCTATTATTTGTTCATCTGATACTGAATAACTTCCTCAGCAAGCAAACGATATGCCTCAGCGCCTGATGAACGTGTATCATACATATTAATTGGCATTCCATAACTTGGTGCCTCTGCCAAACGAACATTCCTCGGAATTATCGTTTTATAGATATTTCGATTTAAATTTTCTTTTACATTTTCGACAACCTGTAAGGACAAATTCGTCCGGCCATCAAACATTGTAAATACAACGCCTTCTATTTCTAAATCAGGATTTAATCGTTCTTTAATCAACTCAATTGTATGTATTAATTGGCTTAATCCCTCCAAAGCATAATATTCACATTGGATTGGCACCAATACAGTATCTGATGTTGTCATTGCATTAATAGTGAGAAGATTTAAAGAAGGTGGGCAGTCAATCACAATATAATCATAGTTGTCTCTCAGTAAATTAATTTTTTCTTTTAAAAGAAACTCTTTGTTTTCTATAGAAATCAATTCTACTTCCGCTCCGGACAGATTTATATTGGATGCAATGACATCCAACCCTTCCATGACAGAAGTATAAATGCATTCATCTGTAGATACTTCTTCCAGAAGTAATTCATAAACCGTATTTTCTACCTGATTTTTATCAATTCCTAATCCGCTGGTAGTGTTTCCCTGTGGATCCATATCAATCGTTAATACTTTTTTTCCAAGCTCAACTAAACTGGCCGATAGATTGATCGATGTTGTTGTCTTTCCAACGCCACCCTTTTGATTTGCAATTGCTATTATCCGCCCCATATCATTCCTCTTTTCATACTTTATCGCACGCAGCCTGACAGCGTGCGCCCATGCGGAGCATCTGACATACGGTGTGCCCGAATGGGTATACTAATTCATCTTCTACTTTTAACAGTATACCACTTCATGCTAAGTTAATCCAGAGAAAGAAATATGAAAATTCTGTAAAACAAGAGGATGTTTCACGTGAAACATCCTCTTGATAATATTTTTATTAATTTTCCATGTTTCACGTGAAACATTTTTATATACTTACCGAATTACATCTGTTCCGGACACTGAATACCAAGTAAACTTAAAGCGTCTTTTAAAATAGACTTTGTAATGATAACAATATTGGCTCTTGTATACTTTATATTTTCATCCTCAACATTAATCTGACACTCATGATAAAATTTATTGAATGCTTGCGCCAATGCTACCGCATATCTTGAAACAACAAACGGCTCCATCTTTTCCGCTGCATCGGAGACAACCTGCGGATACCGGGCAATTTCCTTAAGTAATGCCATAGATACATCATCGGACAAAACTGAATAATCGTAGACAGACGGTACATCACCAATTTTCCGAATTACACTGGCTGCCCTGGCATAAGTATACTGAACATAAGGACCTGTTTCCCCATCAAAATTTAAAAGTTTTTCCCAATCAAAGATGACATCCTTAATTCTCTGATTGTACAAATCATTAAACACAATTGCACCAATACCAACCTGTTTTGCTACTTCTTCCTTATTTGGAATATTCGGATTCTTTTCTTCAATAATACTGCGTGTCTTTTGAATTGATTCGTGAAGAATATCCTCAGCATAGATAACATGACCCTTTCGTGTAGACAATTTGCCACCCTTTAAACTAACGAGACCGTACGGTACATGCATTAAATCTTTTGACCAATCATAGCCCATCAATTCAATAACCTTGAACCACTGGGCAAAATGAAGTTTTTGTTCGAGTCCGGTAACATAAATACACTTTGAGAAATCATATGTTTTCTTACGATACATAGCGGCTGCGATATCTCTTGTAGCATATAAAGAACTTCCATCTTTTTTTGTAATCAGGCATGGAGGCATATTATACTCTTCCAGGTCAACAATCTGAGCACCGTCACTGACTTTGATCAAACCTTTTTGCTTTAACTCTTCAATAACCGGCTGCATCTTATCATTATAAAAACTTTCTCCGGCGAAAGAATCAAACTCCATACCAAGAAGCTCATACACCCGCATAAATTCTTTTAAGCTAATCTCCCGGAACCATTTCCATATACTTAAAGCTTCTTCATCTCCATGCTCCATCTTCGTAAACCATGCTCTGGCCTCATCATTTAAAGAATCGTCTTTTTCTGCTTCTTCGTGGAATTTTACATAAATACGCATCAATTCCTCGATACCTTTTTCCTCAACAGCTTCTTTACTGCCCCAGTTCTTATAAGCAACGATTAATTTACCAAACTGAGTTCCCCAATCCCCTAAATGATTAATTCTTTCCACATGATATCCCAATTTTGTAAATATCTTATTTAAAGAATTACCGATGATCGTTGTACGGAGATGACCAACATGGAAATTCTTGGCAACATTTGGTGATGAATAATCGATACAGATTGTCTTTCCCTGACCCTCATCAGATCCTCCGTAATTCGAATCGGATAAGTAATTTTCCACAATCTGTCTGGCAAACATGGACTTATCCACAAAAAAGTTTAAATATCCACCAAGGCATTCCACTTTATTCAGGAAATCCGGACAACCGATTTTCTCTTTTAAGTCCAATGCGATCATTGGCGGCGCCTTACGAAATACCTTAGCAAGCTTAAAACATGGAAAGGCAAAATCACCCATCTCAGATTTTGGAGGAATCTCTAAAAGACTATTTATTTCCTCGGCATCCATATTTTCAATTTGAGCATCGAGTAACTCTACAATTTTATTTTTCATTTATAAATTTCCCCTTTTGTTATATTGCTCTAACATTTAAAATTATGCAAAATAAGTATTCTATCCTTTATTTTGGACATATACAGATATTGTACAACATATTTAAGAAAATATCCATTAAAAAATATTTGTATATGTATAATAATTATCTTATAATATAAAGTACAAAAAATGCTTATTTAAAGGAGAATGATTCATATGAGAAATTACAAAAAGCTCCTGAACGCAGGAATTATTTCTTCTGCTCTTCTTTTCACAACATGGGGAATTAATAAACTGATTTTTCTCCGGGCAGGAATGAAGGATATGCTGTTTTGTGAAAACAAACATCAATATTCATGGAGATTCGGAAATATCTTTTATACAAAAAAGGGCAGTGGTTCCCCACTCCTCTTGATTCATGAATTAAAATGTACAGCTTCCGCTGATGAATGGAAATCTTTGATCAACCAATTATCAAAAGATCATACCGTTTATGCTTTGGATTTAATTGGATGCGGACGCTCTGAAAAACCGAAAATGACATATACAAATTATATCTATGTCCAATTGATCAATAATTTTATTAAAGATGTCATTGGAGCCAAAACAGACGTGATCACCAGTGGTTCTTCATCAAATATTGCCATTATGGGATGCTACAGTGAACCTGATCTTTATCGACGGATCATGATGGTAAATCCTTTATCGATGAAAGATATGGCTAAATATCCGAAAACAAACCAAAAAACATTAAAATACTTAGTAGAACTTCCTTTAATTGGAACAACTATTTATAACATAGCAAATTCCCATGGTACCATATTCAAAGAGTATAAAAAGAAAACGCTTTATCCGGATATTCATACACAAAAAGATATGGATACAATGTATGAATCCAGCCATCTCGGCGGTCCTTCAGCCAGATACCTCTATGCCAGCGAGCGAAGTCATTTTACCAATATCAATATGCTCCATGCCTTAAAAAAGTTGAATCATTCAATGTATATCATTGGCGGAAAAGATTTAAAAGACATAGAACATACAATGGAAGACTATGTAACCATTAATCCTTCTATTGAAACAGAATTGGTTGCTAACTGCAAACAATATCCGCATATCGAACAGACCGATGCTTTTTCTGCCCTCTGTTCCATTTATTTATCCTGAAAGGAGTTATACACATGGCAGAAAAATGCTATCGCAGTGAATTAATCGGGCTGTTTGGCTGTCCGGTAGATGAAAATCCGACAGTTGTTATTATGGAAGCTGCTTTTAAAGCTCTCGGATTAAACTATCGCTATAACACGATGCTCGTCTACCCGGAAGATTTGGAGACAGCCGTAAAATCTTTAAAAGCGCTCCACATGAAAGGAACACATATCACGATACCCCACAAAGTAAGTGTGATACCTTATCTGGACCGTTTAACAGACACGGCTGCCCTGATTGGCGCTGTAAACACGGTATATGAAGATCATGGTGAAATGGTCGGTGAAAATACCGATGGAAAAGGATTTATAAAATCCCTGGAAGATGAACATATAAAAATTTCCGGCAAAAAAGCAGTGATTCTCGGGGCCGGTGGAGCCGCCAGAGCGATTGCTGTAGAACTTGCCCTGGCCGGAGCACAGAAAATCATCATTGTCAATCGTTCCTGGGACAGAGGTGAAACCCTCGTTAAGCTGATTAATGAAGAAACAACAGCCCACGCAGAATTCATACTCTGGGAAGGCTGTTATAATGTGGATGAAGATACAGATATTCTTGTAAACTGTACATCCATCGGCTTATATCCTGATACAAATGTACCGGATATTAATTATTATGCGCTTAAATCCACCACAGTTGTGTGTGACATCATCCCAAATCCGCTCCACACACGTTTTATGGCAAGGGCACAGGCCTGCGGCTGTAAAACCCTGGATGGATTTTCCATGCTGATCAATCAGGCCGCTGTCAGTTTCAAACTCTGGACCAGAATCGACGCTCCGGTAGAAATCATGAAAATGGCCATGATGAAAGAAAATGGTGATTTATAAAGGTTCTTTTGAAGGCTTACCTGCTTTTCTCGGGTAAGCCTTTTTTGTAGGTTTTATCTTTTCGATAATCACAAGAGAACGCTCCATATCCGTATCTGCCAAATTGTAAGACAGGCAATCCTTAACTTTTCCTCCAAGCATTGTCACAGCTCTCTGTGACCCTTCCAGCTCTTCCTGTACTTTTCCTGATTTATAAGGGATAAAATGACCACCAATCTGAACAAAAGGTATACAATATTCCGATAATGTGGATAAGTTGGCCACAGCCCGGGAGACACACAGATCAAACTGTTCCCGGTACTTTGGATTCCTTCCAAAATCTTCAGCTCTTCCATGAATCGTCTCTATATTTGTTAATTGTAACGCTTCAATCACCCGATTTAAAAAGTTAATCCGTTTATTCAGAGAATCCAGAAGTACAATTTTTAACTCAGGAAAAGCAATCTTTAATGGAATTCCCGGAAATCCAGCGCCAGTCCCCACATCGATCACTTTTAAGGGTTGATTCAGATCAACAGCTTGTATCAGAGAAAGACTGTCAACAAAATGCTTGTCAACAACTTCATCGTATTCCGTAATGGCTGTCAGATTCATAACTTTGTTTGTCTCAATCAACATCTCATAATACATTTGAAACTGATACAATTGTTTCTCGTCAAGATGAACATTTAGTTTTTCTAAAACCTTTTCAAATTTACTCATACCGTTTCCTTTCGATGTGACCGATTAAACTGTTCAATATAAATGAGTAATACGGATATATCTGCCGGCGTTACTCCTGAAATACGCGAAGCCTGTCCTACGGAATGCGGACAAACTGCCGACAATTTCTGCTGTGCCTCAATCCTCAAACCACTGATATCATTATAATCCAACGCTTCAGGAATTAATTTAACTTCCATTTTTTTAAACTGTTCCACTTGTCTCAGTTGGCGGGTAATATAACCTTCATACTTTACATGAATATTTACCTGCTCAATAACTCCTTCCGGTAATGGTTCCCTTTCTTTGTCCAATGGTTCCAGAATTTCATAGGAAAGCTCAGGTCGACGAATAAGTTCAGCGAGAGATACCGCCGTTTTAAGCGGTGTACTTTTATGAGCTTCAAGAAACTCCTGAACCTCTTTTGAACCACCGATCATCACATGCTTTACCCGCTCAATTTCTTTTTCAATCATTGCTTTTTTCTCTAAAAGTGCTTCATAACGTTCATCGGATATCAATCCAACCTGATGACCAATCGGTGTCAGACGCATATCCGCATTGTCCTGACGCAGAAGCAAACGATATTCTGCTCTTGATGTCATCATCCTGTATGGCTCATGGGTCTCTTTTGTGACTAAATCATCAATAAGTACACCTATATAGGCTTCTGACCGCTTTAAAACGATCTGTTCTTTTCCAAGTAATTTCATAGAGGCATTAATTCCCGCCATAAGTCCCTGAGCTGCCGCCTCTTCATAACCGGAGCTTCCGTTAAACTGGCCTCCGGAAAAAAGACCTTCCACCTTCTTAAATTCCAGTGTCGACTTAAGCTGTGTGGCCGGAATGCAATCATACTCAATCGCATAGGCATTCCGCACAATCCGGGCATTTTCAAGTCCCGGCACTGTCCGGTACATCCGATATTGAACATCCTCCGGCAATGAACTTGACATTCCGCCGATATACATTTCATTTGTATAATTTCCTTCCGGTTCAATAAATACCTGATGCCGGTTCTTATCCGCAAATTTAACCACTTTATCCTCAATAGAAGGACAATAACGGGGACCCACCCCTTCAATCACACCTGCATAAATCGGTGAACGATCCAGGTTGGAACGAATAATCTCATGCGTTTTCTCATTTGTATAAGTCAGCCAACAGGATACCTGGTCTTTTTGAACATCTTCAGGATTGGTCGTAAATGAAAATGGTACAACTGTTTCATCTCCAAATTGTTCTTCCATTTTACTAAAATCGATACTCCGTTTATCAATACGGGCCGGCGTTCCTGTTTTAAAACGCACCATTTCAATTCCAAGGCGTTTTAAACTGTCTGAAAGATGAGTCGCAGCCTGAAGTCCATTTGGGCCTGTATAAGTAATCGATTCTCCGCACAGACATCTGGCTTTCAAATAAACACCTGTAGCCAGAATTGCCGCTTTGCATGGATAAATTCCACCTGTATGGGTAACTACCCCGGATACATGTCCATCTTCTGTCAATATATCCACGATTTCAGCCTGTTTTACTGTAAGATTTTCCTGATTTTCTAATGTACGGCGCATAAATTCCGTATAATCATGTTTATCTGCCTGCGCTCTTAATGAGTGAACCGCAGGTCCCTTGGATTTATTGAGCATTTTTGACTGTATAAAGGTCTGATCAATAGTTTTTCCCATCTGACCGCCAAGAGCATCAATCTCACGTACAAGATGTCCTTTGGAACTCCCTCCGATATTCGGATTACACGGCATCAAGGCAATGCTTTCCACATTGACCGTAAATACAATCGTTTTTAAACCAAGACGTGCACAGGCCAAAGCGGCTTCACATCCCGCATGTCCGGCACCGATGACCGCAATATCATAATTTTCATAAGTATAAGACATAAAAAGCCTCCTATTTACCCATACAAAAATCACTAAATATGGTATTAATCAAATCTTCTCCAACAGATTCCCCGATAATCTTTCCAAGAGCCTCGTAAGCATTCATCAAATCAATAGAAAAGAAATCCTCCGGCATATCATCCGCAATACTTTGAAGTACCATCTTCAAACTGTCTACAGCTTCCTGAATAGCCGCCTTATGTCGGACATTTGTTATATAAATCTGGTCATTAAATGTCAGCTTTCCTTCAAAAAACATCTGACGAATGTTTTCCGAGAATTGCTCCAATCCCTTCCTGTCTTTTACAGATACTTCCACGATTGGATGTTCTGTTTCTTTTTCAATGGCCGCTTTTGTTGTTTTCAAATCTAAATCTATTTTATTTAACAGTATGATTGTTTTTTTATTCCGAATCAATTTTAAAATTTCCAGATCATTTTCATCCATAGAAGTAGAACCATCTACAATATAAATAATTAAATCTGCTTCTGAAGCATATTTCTTTGCCTTCTCAACGCCGATTTTTTCAACAGTATCATCTGTATCACGTATACCAGCCGTATCAATAACATTCAATAAAATACCATCTACCTGGACTGTTTCCTCAAGGACATCTCTCGTCGTTCCCGCTATATCTGTAACAATGGCCCTTTCCTCACCGGAAAGATAATTTAATAAAGAGGACTTTCCCGCATTCGGTTTGCCTAAAATAACAGTTTTTATCCCCTCTTTTAAAAGCCGCCCATCATCACAGGACCTAAGCAGTTTTTCCAGAATTCCCATATTTTCGTCAATCTGTTTTTTTAAAGTCATTCCATAGTCGTCTGCGTTGATATGTTCCGGATCATCCAGAGCAGCTTCAATAAAAGCAATACTGCCGATAATACTCTTTCTTACTTCCTTAATCTGATTTAAAAGATTTCCCTGAAGCTGCTGAACCGAGCTGTTTAAAGCATATTCATTTCTTGAATTAATAATATCAATGACAGCCTCTGCCTGTGACAGATCAATCCTTCCATTTAAAAAGGCCCGTTTTGTAAATTCTCCCGGTTCGGCCGGACGGGCGCCATATTTAATCACTTTCTCCAGAATTTTCCTCATGACCACAACACCGCCATGACAGTCAATCTCCACCACATCCTCTGTGGTATAACTGTTCGGAGCCTTCATGATCAATACAAGTACCTCATCAATCATCTGGCTGCCGTCATATATATAACCATAGTGTATCGTATGAGATGGTACATTTTTTAGAGATTTTTTTCCTTTAGGACTTCTGTAAATCTGATCTGCGATTTCAATGGCAGAATCGCCGCTCAAACGCACCTTTCCTATGCCAGACGGCGTCATTCCTGTAGATATGGCAGCAATGGTATCACTGATCATGATAAAAACTCCTTTCCAAAAATTGCCCCCGTCTTTCATCCAAAGAAGGGGGCAATTTCCACTAATTTTTATTATAATCCTTACGGTATTCTCTGTTTTCCCGACGTTTCAATGTGATAACAACTTTGCGGTAAGGTTCATCACCTTCACTGTGAGTCTCCACATAACGGTCATTCTGAAGCGCAGAATGAATAATCCGGCGTTCATAAGGATTCATAGGTTCAAGTGTTACCGGACGGCGTGTCCTTTTTACCTTATAAGATAAGTTCTTTGCAAGATTCTCTAACGTCTGCTTACGACGTTCTCTGTAATCTTCCGTATCCACCTTTACCTTAATGTAAGCATCACTTTCTTTATTGACTACAAGACTGATTAAATACTGAAGAGAGTCCAGCGTCTGTCCTCTTTTTCCAATCAAAATCCCCATCTCATCACCGGAAAAATCGATACTCATTGTCCGATTCTCTTCATTGTAGTCAATTTCTGATTTGACTTCCATATTCATGGCAGCAAACATCTTATTTAAAAATTCGTATGTATCATCTAAAAGATTGCTTTTTTTACGAACTTTAATAACTGCATCCTGTTTGCCGATCAATCCAAGAAAACCATTACTTCCTTTTTCAATGACTTCATACTCAATCTGATCACTGGTTGTTTCTAACTGAATCAACGCATTTGTGATCGCGTCATCCACTGTTTTTCCTGTAACTTCTATATAATCCATCTTTTATCCCTCCAATAAAAACAGCAAATCAATCGTCTTTTTTGCTCTTATCCAACATATGAGCAATTGATGAAATACTGCCAGGATCTAAAGGCACATCTTTGTCCACAGGCGTATAGTTCTTCGGCATATAATCTTTTTTCGAACGATTTGCCTTAGCTATATCACTCATAGACTGATACTTTTTCGTCTCTTCCTGAGCATTCGAAGCGCCATTGGACATGAGCTTTTCGGTAAATGTCGGTTTTCCTTTGCGTTCAGCAACTTTTTCTGCATTTTCTTTGACAAGTTCGTCAATGTCCTTATTATTAAAGAAACGATTGACAATAACAACCATTAATGTACGGAATACAGAGTTACATACCCAGTAAAGACCAACACCGGCCGGCAATGTAAAGCAAATCCATACGGAGAATAAAGGCATGAAAACATTCATCATTTTCATTGACTGAGCCATATCATTTTCCGGAGCCGCTGCCGCATTGTTATTTTTCGGGGTTGTGATCTTAACACTGAGATACTGAGTCACACCGGCCAAAATCGGAATCAAAATTCCAGGGAAAATTCCGGCCATCCCCTGTGAAAAATGTACTGGCGCATCCATAACATTCAGGCCACCCGGCATAGAATTAATATTAATAATCGTATCTTTTACGTTGTTGATGGCCTGCACAACATTTGGATTAGATGCAAAGGCATTAGCTACCGTATCCCATCCGGTTGTTTTTACACCATTTAAAGCATCAATGATTTTCTCGATATCCTGAAAGTCAAACTTTGTGACAGATATTTTTAATTCTTCAATCAACTGATCCATAATAGCCGCACCGCCGGTCGTCTGCTGAATCGGAGTGGCAATAGTCAAAAACAGATCATGAATCGAATTAACATAGGACGGAATATTATATATAATCCGGTACAATGCTAACAAAATTGGAAAAGAAATTAATACCGGAAGACATCCGGAAGATGGGCTGGCCCCATATTTTTTATAGACTTCCATCGTTTCAGCCTGCATACGGCGTTGTGAAACTTCATCTGTCCTTCCTTTATATTTCTTGTTAATTTTCTGAATTTCTGGTGTTACAAGAGCTGATACTCTTGAATAACGCTGCTGTTTTATAGTCAACGGCAACATCAAAATATTGGCGATCAATGTAAATAATATGATTGTCAACGCAACATTTGGTATCCCCACTAAATCAAGAACTTCATAAATTGCATTCATGATTAGACCAAATATCAATGCAAATGGTCCTAGGATACCCCCCACTTTTGTAAGAACAATTACATCCATGTTCTATTTCCTCCTTAATTTAGGGAACCGGATCATAGCCACCTTCATGAAATGGATGGCATCTTAGTATTCTTCTTATAGCTAAATAACTTCCCTTAACTGCTCCATACTTTTCCAACGCCTCAATAGCATACTGGGAGCAGGTTGGCACATAAATGCAGCAAGGTGCCTTAAGCGGAGAGATATATTTTCTGTAAAAACGAACACATCCTATTAATACTTTTTTCATTGCAAATCGCTGTCCTTTAACAAATCCAGTTTTTTTGACAACTGACTGAGACTTTTTTCAATAACATGATAATCCGCATCTTTTGCTGCAACTCTGGCAATCACAACAATATCATAGCCTTCTTTATAAAGCTCTTCGCTCAAACGATAATTCTCGCGGATCAGTCTTGCCAGATGATGTCTTACAATACTGTTCCCTACCTTCTTACTGACAGAAATCCCCAAATGATTTCTTTTCAGGCCGTTTTCCAATTTATATACAACCAAATACCGATTGGCACATGATGTCCCCTTTTCATAAACGACTCTGAACTGCTGATTCTTTTTCAATGATTCCGAAAATTTCATTATTCATTCTACCTAAAGATTTCCCTAAAGAAAAAGGCCACATATTTGCGGCCTAAGCTGATAATTTATTTCTACCTTTAGCTCTTCTTGCTGCTAAAACTTTTCTGCCGTTAGCAGTGCTCATTCTCTTTCTGAAACCATGAACTTTACTTCTCTGTCTCTTTTTTGGCTGAAATGTCATCTTCATTTATAAACACCTCCCTTTATGAAAAATGAGATAAAATATCTACTATATTATAGTCATTTCCCCAAATCTCGTCAAGCAAAACCTTTGCTTTTTTTTGCAATTGTGGATAACTTGATTATCAACACAATTATCCCCACATTTACATAATTCTATCCACATAATGTGAATAACTTGTGGATAACTGTTTATAAGTTTTATAAAAATACGATAAATCCACAATTTATTGGAAAAACGGCCTGTTTATAATGTGATTAATTTTCCTTTTATTTATTAACATTAACATAATTAGTCCAGATAAATATCACTTTATGTTAATTCATAAATAATTCTTATCCACATAGTTATCCACAATTTTAATGTTGATATCTCATCATTTTTGTAATAAAATATATATGTGAATTTATGCTCAGGGGGATTGTAATATTGTGTTGTCTTTAATAAAAGAAAAATGGAATGATATTCTTGAACAAATGAAAATTGAAAATGACATCAGCGAAGTGGCTTTTACCACCTGGGTCAAATATTTCAGGCCTTATAAAGTTGAAGGTAATATGATCACTATTTCTATTGAAAAGGAAAATCTCGTTTTAGACCCAAGCTGGTTCTCCAAAAAATATCGTATGCCTTTAATTATTACGATCGCTGAAGTACTTGAAACTGAGTTCGATGTTCAATTTATTATTCCGGATTTATCTGAAAAAAATCGCATCAGTGAAGATGCCGAAAAAACAGATTCGGAGTCACTGATCAATGCTCATCTGAATCCAAGATATACATTTGAAACATTTGTCGTTGGAAAAAATAATGACATTGCCCATGCTACCGCTTTGGCCGTAGCCGAAGATCCCGGTATTTACGGCAACCCGTTGTTTATTTATGGCGGCGCCGGTCTCGGCAAAACCCATCTACTGCATTCCATCGCTCATTACGTTTTAGGTAAACACCCGGATTATCGTATTATTTATGTAACATCTGAAGAATTTACAAATGAACTCGTCCATTCGATTCAACATAAGCAAATTGAAAATTTTAAAAACAAATATCGAAACATTGATATGCTTTTGATTGACGATATTCAGTTTATAGTTAATAAAGAAAGTACCCAGGAAGAATTTTTCCATACTTTTACAACATTATACGAATCTAAAAAACAGATTGTTATATCTTCCGATAAACCACCAAAGGATATCAATGGTTTGGAAGACCGACTGATCACCCGATTCAAAGCGGGACTGACCGTCGACGTACAGCCTCCAAATTATGAAACACGTATGGCTATCCTTAAAAAGCGTGCGGAACTTGATAACATCATGGTCGACGATGAATCATTAAATTACATCGCTACGAATATAAAATCCAGTATTCGTGAACTGGAAGGTGCATTGAAACAGATTTACAATTTTTCAAGACTTCGCAAAAAAACAATTAATTTTGATTTAACAAAGGAAGCACTTGAAAATATTATTTCTCCGGAGGAAAAACGTCCTGTCACCTGCGAACTCATCATTGATACGGTTGCAGAACATTACAACATATCTCCGGATGATATAAAAAGTACAAAACGAAATAAGGAAATCGCTTATCCCCGTCAGATCTGTATGTATCTATGCCGTAAGATGACTGCTGATTCCTTACAAGCTGTCGGAAATTCTCTTGGAAAAAAGGACCACACGACAATTATTCACGGTGAAAAGAAAATATCCGATGATTTAAAACATGATGAAAATCTTAAAAATACAATTGATATATTAATAAAGAAGATAAATCCTCCAACCTGATTGTGGATAACCTCTTTATAATTTGTGGACGAAAGGTGATTCATAAGGGGATAATTTTTTTTTGACCTCCCGAATGTTGATTTTCAGAATTTAATGATGTGGATAATTTCAGAGTTATCCCTTAGTCATCCGGTCGGTTTCAACAGAGTTATCCCATCAAAAAAACCAGTAAAAATCAGGGGTTAAACGGCATATCCACATATCCACGGCCCCTACTACTACAACTACTATAAAATAATTATTTATATATTTATATGCGGCTGCCCGGAAGTTATTCACAAAATTTTCGGCAGGCTGAGAAAGGTTGATTTTTAACATGAAAATTATCTGCAGCAAATCTGAACTTCTTCAGGGAGTCAATACTGTATTGAAAGCAGTTCCTGCGAAGACAACGATGCCTATCCTTGAATGTATTTTAATTGATACAACAGATGGTCAAATTAAACTGACTGCAAATGATATGGAACTTGGAATCGAAACCAAAATTAAGGGGGACATTCTTGACAAAGGAAAGATTGCCCTCGAAGCAAAGCTTTTTTCAGAAATTGTCCGAAAACTTCCGGATAGTGAAGTTACCATACAGACAGATGAAAATTTCCGGGCTTTGATCAAATGTGAAAAAGCAAAATTCAATATTGCTGGAAAATCCGGTGATGATTTTTCTTACTTACCGGAGATTGAAAAGGATCAAATGGTTGTCTTATCCCAATTTTCATTGAAAGAAATTATCCGTCAAACCATTTTTTCTATTGCGGACAATGAAAACAATCGTTTAATGACCGGAGAACTTTTTGAAATCAATGGTAATGAAATGAAGGTTGTATCTCTGGACGGACATCGTATTTCCATTCGTAAAATTGAATTGAAAGAAGAATATAATCATATTAAAGTTGTTGTCCCTGGTAAAACGTTAAACGAAGTCAGTAAGATTTTGACCGGTGGTATTGAAGACTATGTTCATATGTTTTTCACCGGACGGCATATAGTCTTTGAATTTGATGATACCGTTGTTGTTTCCCGACTGATTGAAGGAGAATATTTCCGAATCGAACAGATGCTTTCCAGTGATTATGAAACCAAAATCTCAATTAATAAAAAAGAACTTCAAAGTTGTATTGAACGTGCTTCTCTTCTTGTCAAAGAAGGTGATAAGAAACCAATTATCATGAATATTTTAGATGATTCCATGGAATTAAAAATTAATTCTTTCATTGGTTCTATGAATGAAGATATTGATATTATAAAAACAGGAAAAGACCTGATGATTGGTTTTAATCCGAAATTTATTCTGGATGCACTCCGGGTAATTGATGATGAAAATATTGATATTTATATGATTAATCCAAAAGCACCATGTTTCATTCGTGATGAAGCGCAAAAATATATATATTTGATTCTTCCGGTAAACTTTAATCCGGGGGTATAGGAGATATTATGGAAGTTATTAAACTGAAAGATGAATTTATTAAGCTTGGTCAGGCTTTAAAAGCGGCCGGCTGTGTGAATTCCGGTCTGGAAGCTAAAATTGTAATAAAAGAAGGACAGGTTTGTGTCAATGGCGAGGTTGAGTATCAAAGAGGAAAGAAACTTCATGAGGGTGATACGGTAACCTTCGACGGTGAAACAATTAAGATTGAAAAATAATGATTATAAAATCTCTTGAACTACTTGATTATCGTAATTATGAAAGTCTTCAGATAAATTTCGATCGGGGTATTAATATTCTTTATGGAGATAATGCCCAGGGAAAAACCAATATTTTGGAATCTATTTATGTGTGTGCAACGACAAAATCCCACCGGGGCAGCCGGGACAGGGAGATGATTCGCTTTGACAGAGATGATTCCCATATTCGTATGTTTGTGGAAAAAAACGGCATCGAACATAAGATTGATATTCATCTGAAAAAAAATAAGGCAAAAGGTGCGGCTATTGATGGGATTCCTATCAAAAAATCCAGTGAACTTATGGGAATGGTGAATGTTGTGTTCTTTTCACCGGAGGACCTGGCAATCATCAAAAATGGTCCTGCGGAACGCAGACATTTTATGGATATGGAGTTATGCCAACTGAATAAATTATATCTTCACGATATATCGAACTATAACAAAGTAGTTAATCAGCGGAATAATTTATTAAAACAGGCTTATTATCAGGAGTCATTGAGAAGTACTTTGGATGTGTGGGATGCTCAGCTTGTTCGTTATGGTCTCCGTGTGATCAGAGAGCGAGAGAGATTTATTGAACAGATCAGTAAACTGATCTTTCCGATTCATGAAAAATTAAGCGGCGGAAGGGAACATTTAGATATCCGCTATGAGCCGAATGTTGACGAAAAGAGCTTTGAAGAACAGCTATTTATGCATCGTGAAAATGATTTAAGATTAAAATCGACTACCATAGGTCCCCATCGTGACGATATGGGTTTTTATATTGATGGTATGAATGTTCGTAAATATGGTTCTCAGGGTCAACAGAGAACGGCAGCCCTGTCTTTAAAATTGGCCGAGATTGATTTAGTGAAATTATTCATTAAAGATACGCCGATTCTTTTATTGGATGATGTTCTGTCTGAACTGGATAGTTTCCGGCAAAACTATTTGTTGGAGAGTATCCGTCAGATCCAGACAGTCATAACTTGTACAGGACTGGATGAATTTATTCATAATCGATTTAATATAGATAAAGTTTTTGAAGTGAAAAATGGGTCAATTGTAAATCAGCAACGGGAGGTTAAAGATGAGTGATAATTATAGTGCAGATCAAATTCAGATTCTAGAAGGGCTGGAGGCCGTTCGAAAAAGACCTGGTATGTACATTGGAAGCACTTCTTCAAAAGGCCTCCATCACCTTGTTTATGAGATTGTCGATAATTCGGTCGATGAGGCTTTAGCCGGTTACTGCAGCGTGATCAATGTTACAGTGAATAAAGATAATTCGATTACCGTCGTTGACAATGGCCGTGGTATTCCTGTAGATATTCAGGAAAAGGCCGGAAGACCGGCTGTAGAAGTCGTATTTACGATTCTTCATGCCGGCGGGAAATTTGGCGGTGGAGGATATAAGGTTTCTGGTGGACTTCATGGTGTCGGAGCTTCTGTAGTAAATGCCCTTTCTGAATGGCTGGAAGTTATTGTCTATAAAGACGGAAAAGAATATAAACAACGATATGAACGGGGAAAAGTGGTCAGTAATCTGGAAGTTGTCGGAGAGACGGAAAAGCAGGGAACAAAGGTTACTTTTAAACCGGATACATTGATTTTTGAGGATACGGTTTATGATTTTGAAATTTTAAAAGAGCGGTTAAGGGAAACGGCATTTCTTACAAAAAATCTGAGGATTGTTTTAGTCGATGATCGGGGAGAAAAACCTGTCGAAAAAATATTTCACTATGAGGGTGGTATTAAAGAGTACGTTCAGTATCTGAACCGTCCTCATGATGTTTTATATTCGGAAATTATTTATTGTGAAGGTGTCAAAGATAACGTTTATGTGGAAGTAGCTTTACAACATAATAATTCATATACGGAAAGCTGCTATAGTTTTGTTAATAATATTATTACTCCGGAAGGCGGTACTCATCTGATCGGTTTCCGCAATGCTTTAACGAAAACCTTTAATGATTATGCAAGGAAGAATAAATTGCTTAAAGAGAATGAACCTAATCTTTCGGGTGAGGATATCCGAGAGGGTCTGACAACGATTATCAGTATTAAAGTTGAGGAACCTCAGTTTGAGGGCCAGACGAAGCAGAAGCTTGGAAATAGTGAGGCCAGGGGGGCTGTGGATAATATTGTCAGTGAACGGCTGATGGTTTTCCTTGAGCAGAATCCGAATGTAGGTAAAATTATTGCTGAAAAAGCGGTTTTAGCCCAGAGAGCCAGAGATGCGGCACGGAAAGCCAGAGATTTAACACGACGCAAAACAGCGCTGGAGACCATGAGTCTTCCGGGAAAACTGGCAGATTGTTCGGATAAGGATCCGGCTAACTGTGAGATTTATATCGTTGAGGGAGATTCTGCCGGAGGTTCGGCGAAAACAGCCCGTTCCCGTGCGACCCAGGCTATTTTACCTTTGCGTGGTAAAATTTTAAATGTGGAGAAATCACGTTTGGATAAGATTTTGGTCAATAACGAGATTAAAGCTATGATTACGGCTTTCGGAACAGGTATCCATGAAGAATTTGATATTTCGAAGCTTCGCTATCATAAAATCATTATTATGACGGATGCCGATGTGGACGGAGCACATATTGCAACGCTTTTGCTGACGTTTTTGTATCGTTTCATGCCGGATCTGATTCGTGAGGGATATGTATATCTGGCGCAGCCGCCATTATATAAAGTTGAAAAGAACAAAAAAGTATGGTATGCCTATGATGATGCGGAATTGAATAATATTCTGACAGAAATAGGGCGGGACCAGAATAATCGAATTCAGCGGTATAAAGGACTTGGTGAGATGGACCCAGAACAGTTATGGGAGACGACGATGGATCCGGACCGGCGGATTCTTTTAAAAGTAACTATGGATGACGCAAAGATGGCAGCTCTTAACGACACATTTAATGTTTTGATGGGAGATAAGGTAGAGCCTCGGCGTGAATTTATCGAGACTCATGCCAAATATGTGCGGAATCTTGATATTTAAAAAATGGAGGAACTGATGAATGGATGATTTAAGCAATGTTTTTGACAAAGTCCAGGAAGTGGATCTTCAGGAAACAATGGAGCAATCTTATATCGAGTATGCCATGAGTGTTATCGCCTCCAGAGCATTGCCGGATGTAAGAGACGGGTTAAAACCCGTTCAGAGACGTATATTATATGCAATGATTGAGCTGAACAATGGACCGGATAAGCCGCATCGTAAATGCGCACGTATCGTCGGTGACACAATGGGTAAATATCATCCGCATGGCGATTCTTCGATTTATGGTGCTTTGGTAAATCTGGCTCAGGAATGGTCGACCAGATATCCTCTGGTCGATGGTCATGGAAATTTCGGTTCTGTGGATGGTGACGGCGCAGCCGCCATGCGTTATACAGAGGCCAGACTGAGTAAAATTTCTATGGAAATGACAGCAGATATTAATAAAGATACGGTGGATTTTGGTCCGAACTTTGATGAGACGGAAAAAGAGCCGATGGTGCTTCCGTCACGATTTCCAAATCTGCTGGTGAATGGCACAACGGGTATTGCTGTTGGTATGGCAACGAATATTCCGCCCCACAATCTCCGGGAAACCATCGACGGCGTCTTAAAAATTATTGAAAATAAGATTGACTATGATAGGGATACGGAAATTGAAGAACTTTTAGATATTGTAAAAGGACCGGATTTTCCTACGGGTGCGATGATTCTTGGAAAAAATGGAATAAATCAGGCCTATCGTACCGGACGGGGAAAAATCAAGGTACGTGCGGTGACAGATATTGAACCGATGGGGAATGGACGTCAGAGAATCGTTGTTACAGAACTTCCGTATATGGTCAATAAGGCAAAGTTAATTGAAAAGATCGCAGAACTGGTTCGTGACAAACGGGTGGAAGGCATATCCGATTTGAGAGATGAATCCAGCCGTGAAGGTATGCGGGTTGTTATTGAGTTGAAGAAAGATGCAAACCCAAATATCATTTTGAATCATTTATATAAACATACGCAGCTTCAGGATACTTTTGGTGTGATCATGCTGGCATTGGTCAATAATGAACCTATGATTCTTAATCTCAAACAGATTTTAGAATTATACCTTAAACATCAGGAAGAGGTTATTACCCGACGTTCCAAATATGAATTGAATAAGGCGGAAGAGCGAGCACATATTTTAGAGGGCTTATTAATTGCTCTGGATAATATTGATGAAGTGATTCACATTATCCGTTCTTCAAAAAATGTGGCTGAAGCTAAGGAAAAATTGATTCAGAGCTTTGATTTGACGGATGTGCAGGCACAGGCTATCGTTGATATGCGTCTTCGTGCTTTAACCGGTCTGGAACGGGAAAAGCTGGAAGCTGAATATGCTGAGCTGGAAGCAAAAATTGCTGAATTAAAAGCGATTCTTGGTGATGAGAAACGTCTTCTTGGCGTTATTCGTGATGAAATTATAATTATTCGTAATAAATATGGCGATGACCGCAGAACATCGATTGGTGTTGACGATGATGAGATTACGATTGAAGATTTAATAAAAAAAGAAAATACGGTCATAGCAATGACGAAGCTTGGTTATATTAAACGGATGACGGTAGATAATTTCCGTAGTCAAAATCGGGGCGGAAAAGGTATAAAAGGTATGTCCACCCTGGATGACGACTATATTGAAGATTTGCTGATGACAAGCACACATCACTTTATTATGTTCTTTACGAATAAGGGAAAGGCATATAGAATCAAGGCTTATCAGATTCCGGAATCTTCCAGAGTAGCGCGTGGAACGGCGATTGTTAACATTCTGCAATTAGAGCCGGGAGAAAAAATTACTGCAATGATACCTATTCGGAATTTTGATCAGGATGTTTATCTGTTCATGGCAACGAGGAAAGGTATTGTAAAGAAAACTTCGATTAAGGAATATGAACATATAAGAAAAACAGGTATTCTTTCAATTAATTTGAAGGAAGATGATGAATTAATTGAAGTAAAAATAACGAATAATGATAATGACATATTCCTTGTGACAAAACACGGAAAATGTATCCGGTTTAGTGAACAGGATGTGCGTCCAACCGGCCGTACATCGATGGGAGTTATTGGCATGACCCTGGATGACGAGGATGAAATCATCGGTATGCAGTTGGATACACAGGGAGATTCGCTTCTTATTGCTTCGGAAAATGGTATGGGTAAACGAACATCTTTAAGTGAATTTAATCTTCAGCACAGGGGAGGTAAAGGTGTTCTTTGCTATAATATCACAGAGAAAACAGGAAATGTTATCGGTGCAAAAGCAGTTAATGACAGCCAGGAAATTATGATGATTACTTCCGGCGGTATTATCATTCGTATGCCGGTAGATGGAATTTCTAAAATCGGACGTTATACCTCCGGTGTAAAATTGATGGATGTGGACGTAGAAAATGATATTAAAGTTGCAAGTATCGCCAAGGTTCGGGAAGCAGAAGCTGATGAGACAGACAATATGGAGATAGATGGAGAAACTGAATGAAGATAACATATATTCATCATAGTTGTTTTGTTGTTGAAATCGAAGATTGTATTTTTGTGTTTGATTATTATAAAGGAAAATTGCCGGAGTTTGATAAAAATAAACGCATTATTTTCTTTGTAAGTCATAGTCATGGAGATCATTTTAATCCGTCTATTTATCAATATGCGGAATACAATCCGTATGTCACTTATATTCTTTCAGATGACGTACGTCATAGTTTAAGTTTTGCTGTTCGTCTTGGAACCGGTGGAGAAAACACCATTTTTGTGGATAACGACAAATTATTATATCTGAATGTGGATAACCGGGGAGTTTCCAGGAAAGAAGGAGGCTCCCGGGATATAAAAATTGAAACGTTAAAATCTACGGATGAAGGCGTGGCATTTTTAATTGAATATGCTGGAAAATCTGTTTATTTTGCAGGAGATCTGCATTGGTGGTCCTGGACAGGCGAAAGCGAAGCTGACAGAGAACGCCGGGAGAAAGAGTATAAGTATGAAATGGACAAAATAAAAGGGCGTCATTTTGATGCGGCTTTTGTTGTGCTTGATCCCCGGCAGGAAGAACATTATTGGTGGGGCATGAATGAATTTATGCGTACAGCCGATGCAGATATTGTTTTTCCGATGCACTTCTGGAAGGATTATAAGCTGATTGAGAAATTTAAAAATGGAGAATCTGCACAGGATTACAAAGAAAAAGTTGTGTCGATCAGTGAAGAGGGACAGATTTTTGAAATATAATAACATCATGGGATGGAAAGAGGAAGAAAAATGACAGCAATATTAGCAATTTCAGTAGCATTGATCATGGGATTATTGATGACCCGTATATTACGACCATTAAAATTACCGGACGTTACGGCCTATTTGATCGCCGGTGTTTTAATTGGGCCTTATGTTCTTGGACGTTTGAATATACCGGGAATAGGATTTGTATCGACCAGCGATGTTGAGCAGTACGCTTTGATTTCAAATGTAGCATTGGGATTTATTGCTTTTACAATTGGTAATGAATTTCGTCTGTCCCAGTTAAAAAATATTGGCCGTAAGGCGATGATCGTTGGTATTGCTGAAGGATTGGTTGCATCTTTATGTGTAAATATAGCAATGTTTGTACTTCACATCTTTCTTGGAGCCAAGCTTCCGATTACGACAGCCATTACTTTAGGGGCCATTGCAACCGCTACAGCTCCCGCTGCGACATTGATGGTTGTACGTCAGTATAAGGCGAAAGGAAAATTAACGGATATTCTTCTTCCGGTCGTTGCATTGGACGATGCGGTAGCTCTGATGGTATTTGCCGTTTCTTTCGGTGTGGCTATGGCTTTAAAAGATGGTGCTTTTAATATGACGTCTATTTTAGTTGAGCCTTTTCTGGAAATTGTTCTTTCATTGATTGTCGGGGCCTTTATGGGATGGCTGCTGACCAAGTTAGAAACATTATTTAATTCCAACAGCAATCGTTTGTCATTAACTATTGCTTTTGTATTTTTGACCGTTGGAATTTCTATGCTGGAATTTGATGTTGGCGGTGTACATATTCAATTTTCTTCGCTTTTAGTTTGTATGATGCTCGGAACCATTTTCTGTAATATATGTCCGTTGTCTGAAGATTTGATGGAAAAGTCTGACCGTTGGACGGCACCTTTATTTGCTTTGTTCTTTGTCATCAGTGGTGCAGAGCTTGAATTAAGTGTTTTTTCAGATATAAGTATCGTTATTATAGGTATTGTCTATATTGTATTTCGTTGTATCGGGAAGTATCTGGGCGCCTGGTCCAGTGCAAAAGCTGCCGGATGTGATCCTGTGGTCCAGAAATATTTGGGAATTACGCTCTTTCCACAGGCCGGAGTTGCTCTGGGAATGTGTATTACGGCGGCCGCAAAATTTGGTGCAGAGGGAGCAATGATTCGGAACATCGTTCTTTTCTCAGTTTTGGTTTATGAACTTGTAGGTCCTTCAATGACAAAATGGGCTTTGAAGAAAACCGGAGATATTCAGCCGAAGAGTCCGGAAGTTATTAATCGAAGAGCTATGAAACTGCAGGAGGCAGAAGAAAAGAAAAAAGTAATGTAATAAAAAAGGGGCTGTCCTGAAAAATTAATTCGGTGATAGCCCCCTCATTGATTTGGAGGTTTAGAGATGAGAGATATATCTTGTCATGTAATCAGGGATACTATTCAGGAAATGTGTATTCAGGCAACGCATTTTTTATCGGATGATATGGTAGAAGCCATGAATCATGCTATAGAGACAGAAGAATCCACATTGGGAAAGCAGGTATTAAAGCAACTTGAAGATAATTTAAAAATTGCAGGTGAAGAAATGATCCCGATTTGTCAGGATACGGGAATGGCTATTTTTTTCATAGAAATGGGCCAGGAAATACATATTGTAGATGGAATACTGGAAGAGGCGATCAATGAAGGTGTGCGTCGGGGATATACAGAAGGCTTTTTACGAAAATCCGTGGTTGAGGACCCGATTTACCGTAAAAATACAAATGATAATACACCGGCAATCATTCATTATCAGATTGTTCCGGGAGATTCTTTTAAAATCACTTTGGCACCAAAGGGATTCGGAAGCGAAAATATGAGCCGAATCTGTATGCTGAAACCGGCGGATGGTATCGAAGGGGTTAAAAAGGCGATTCTTGAAACGGTAGATGCTGCCGGTCCGAATGCATGTCCTCCGCTTGTTGTCGGTGTTGGAATCGGCGGTGATTTTGAAAAGTGTGCATTGATGGCAAAACATGCTTTAACAAGAGCAGCCGGAAGTCATTCGGATATTCCTTATATAAAAGAACTTGAAATAGAAATGCTTGAAAAGGTGAATCAGTTGGGAATCGGACCGGGAGGACTTGGAGGTACAGTCACGGCTATGGCTGTAAATATTGAGACTTATCCGACACATATCGCTGGTCTTCCTGTAGCTATTAATATATGTTGTCATGTGAACCGACATGTGACACGAGAATTATAAAATTTAAGGAGAAAGCAGAATGGAAAAATATATTAGCGCACCCTTAAAGGATGAAACAATCAGAGAATTAAAGTCGGGAGATTATGTTTATATTAGCGGGACAATTTATACGGCCAGAGATGCGGCTCATAAACGGATGTATGAATCCATGCTTGCCAACGAAACAATTCCAATGAATCTGGAAAATAATATTATATATTATATGGGACCTTCACCGGCCAGGGAAGGAAGACCGATTGGTTCTGCAGGACCCACAACCAGCAGCAGAATGGACAAGTATGCTCCGAAATTAATGGATTGTGGATTAAAAGGTATGATTGGTAAAGGAAAACGTTCTAAAGAGGTTGTAGAAGCGATCGTCCGCAATAAGGCTGTCTATTTTGCAGCAGTGGGTGGCGCAGGAGCTTTACTCTCAAAAGCAATTAAAAAATCCATAGTCATTGCTTATGATGATTTGGGAACAGAAGCTATACGGAAGCTTGAAGTAGTCAATATGCCAGCAATTGTGGTCATCGATTCAAATGGAAATAATCTTTATGAAAACGTTGTTAAAGAGTATCGGCAAATTTGATATTTACTATATATAATAAAAATAAAATAAAAAAATCTATATCTTGTGTTGTAAAAAAAATTAAAAAAATGTAAAGAAAATACATTGACAAGAAGGATTAATATGTATTATAATAGACAAGCACTGTAAAAGTGCGTTAAAAATTTCATAGTTTTTAACTATTCGGAGAAGTACTCAAGAGGCCGAAGAGGTGCCCCTGCTAAGGGTATAGGTCGCTAACGCGGCGCGAGGGTTCAAATCCCTCCTTCTCCGTTTTGAATATAAAAAATATTCAAAAAAATTAAAAAAAGATGTTGACAAAAACTTGAAATTGTGTTATCCTATAAGAGTTGCACGAAGGAAATGAGCAACATCAAAAAAATGGACATTGACAATTAAACAATAAAACAATCCCGAAAGTTCTTTAAAGAGAATTTCAAAAAACGAATGGTGCCGAAAGGCACTCCAAACAGTAAAAAACGGGAAGATAACAGCTAGTTGTCATTCTGTTA
>ERZ1673746.289-NODE-289-length-66688-cov-18.258761_pt1 | contig 66688 bp, 69 predicted proteins | sample MGYA00580205_ERZ1673746 | MGnify/ENA primary metagenome ERZ1673746 (study PRJEB41218, sample SAMN15661771) | gut metagenome | host: Homo sapiens | place: Canada: London | collected 2015-08-20/2019-03-30 | study: EMG produced TPA metagenomics assembly of...
TGACGCGAGGCCCTCGGGCATCTTCTTTTTACCGGGTGATTATTGAGCGCTTACTCTTGATCCGTACAGGGTTGTTATACGGATAGGATACGAATTTGGGTGCGGCGGCCTTACATTCCGCCGTAGAGGGTGAACAGCGGCAGATACACCGCCAGCAGCAGCACCACCACGATCACCGCCAGAGCGATGGTGATGATGGGCTCCAGCACCGACAGCAGGCGGGCGGTGGTGACCTCTACCTCGTTGTCAAAGTATTCACCGATGACGTCCAGCGTCTCCTCCAGCGAGCCGGACTGCTCGCCTACGCCCACCATCTCCGTCAGCATTTTGGGGAAGTACTCGATCTGACCCATGCTCTCGGAAATGGTGCGGCCACGCTCCACCTTCTGCTTCACCTCCTGCACGGCCAGTGCGAAGGTGTAGTTGCTGATCACGTTGCCGGTCACATCCAGAGCCTTGGGGACCGGCAGACCGGCCGTCAGCATGGTGGCCATGCTGTGGGCGAACTGTGCGGCGGCGTTGAGGGTATGGAGTCGGTGGAGGGGGGCCTTGGTGAGGCTCCATGCGGCGATGGCCTTCCGGCCCTGAACAGAGCGGCGGGCCACCATATAGGCGATGCCCAGCCCGGCGGCGATCAGCAGAAGCAGCCACCACCAGCCCACGAAGAAGTCACTGGTGGCCAGCAGCACACGGGTGATGCCCGGCAGCTGGGTGTCCATCTCGGCAAAGACATCGTTGAAGGCCGGGACGGCCACGGCGATGATGATAATAAACACGACGATGGCCACCACAATGACCATGGCGGGGTAGGTCAGGGCGCTGACCACCTTGGCCTTGGTCTTGGCGGATTTATCATAGTACCGGTGCAGCCGCTGGAAGCACTCCTCCAGCGTGCCGGACTGTTCTCCGGCCCGGACCGTCTCAATGAAGGTCTTGGGCAGGTAGGGGGCGTTGTTTTCAAAGCTCTGGGCCATGGAGTAGCCTGCGCCCACCTCCTCGGCCACCTTCTCCAGCATCTGGCGGATGTGGCGGTTCCTGGTCTGGGCCGCCACCATCTCCACACAGTGCTGAATGGACATACCTGCGGAGAGGATAATGGCGAACTGGGAGCAGATCAGGGCCAGCTCCTTTTCCTTGATCTTCAGGCCGATGGGGCGGTTGAAGATGTTTTCCTTCTTCTCCCGTACCTCCTCCAGCCGGGTGATAATGGCTACGGTCTCCCGCAGGCGGCTGGCGGCCTCGAACTCGTCATAGGCCCGGATGACGCCGGATACAGCCGTTCCGTCCTTGGTCTGGCCCTTGTAACGGTATGTGGTCATGGCGTGTCTCCGCTCCTTCCGTGCCGGGTTTTACGCAATTACTCGTCTACTGTGGTGTTGATGATGCGGGCGGCCTCCTCGGCGGAGGTGACACCCTCCAGCACCAGCCGGCGGCAGCTCTCCCTCATGGAGCGGAAGCCGTTTTTGCGGGCCTCCTCCGTCAGCCGCTCCTCGTTGGCGCCCTCGCTGATGAGCCGCCGCAGGCGGCCGCTGAGCATCAGGATCTCGAAGGCGGCCCGGCGACCGGTATAGCCGGAGTGATGGCACTCCGGACAGCCCTCGCCCTTATAGAAGGTGACACGGCTGTCCTCCGGCATCCCCAGCAGGGCCAGCTCCTCGGCAGAGGGCTGATAGCCCTTCTTGCAGTGGGGGCAGACCTTCCGCAGCAGACGCTGGCTCACCACGCCCCGCAGGGCGCTGGCCACCAGCCACGGCTCCACGCCCACGTCCTTGAGCCGGTATACGGCGGACACGGCGTCGTTGGTGTGCAGAGTGGAGAACACCAAATGACCGGTGATGGCGGCCCGCATGGCGATGGAGGCCGTCTCGCCGTCCCGGATCTCACCCACGGAGATGATGTCCGGGTCCTGACGCAGGATGGCTCGCAGGCCGCTGGCGAAGGTCATGCCGGTCTTTTCATTGATCTGGCACTGGCTGACGCCGGGGATGTGGTACTCCACCGGGTCCTCCAGCGTGACGATGTTGATCTCCTCACGGGACAGATCCCGGATCATGTTGCACATGGTGGTGGACTTACCGGAGCCCGTGGGACCCACCAGTAGAATGACGCCGCTGGTGTTTCGCAGCAGAGCGTTGTAGTTGTCAAGATCCTGCCCCTCCAGTCCCAGCTGGGATTTGCTGAGGGCCTGAGCGGACTTGTCCAGCAGACGCAGCACCATCTTCTCGCCATACACCGTGGGCATGGAGGAGATACGCAGGTCCAGACTGTGGCCCCGCACCGACTGGATGGCGTGGCCGTCCTGCGGGATCTTATGCTCGGCAATATTCATACCGCCCATGATTTTCAGGCGGGAGATCACGGTATTCTGCAGGTCGGCGGGCACCGTCAGGATGCGGCGGAGCAGACCATCGATGCGCATCCGAACCACCATCTCGCCCTCCTGCGGCTCCAGATGGATGTCGCTGGCCCGCTCGGTATAGGCCCGCTCGATGAGGGCGTTAACGAAGCGGATGGTGGGGGCGGACTCCTGAGGGTCCGCCGTGTCCTGCACCATTTGGGCGGGGATGACATCGCTGCTGCTGCCGGCCTCTCGCTTCATCTCCTCGATGACCCGTGCCGTACCCTCGTTGCCGTACAGGCGGCTGATGGCCTGCTCCACGGCCTTGCGGGTGGCGATCATGGGGATGATGCGCTTACGGGAGGCGGTTTTGACCTCATCCTGAGCCACGAAGTCCAGAGGATCGCTCATGGCCAGATACAGGCTGTTGCGTACCAGCTTCACCGGCACCACGCAGTATTTCTTGGCGATGTTCCGGGGGACATACTGGGCCAGCTCCACGGGGATGGAAATGGCCGTCAGGTCCACAAAGTCCACGCCCAGCTGCACTCGCAGAGCGTCGATGAGCTGCGCCTCCGTGATGAAGCCGTTCTGGATCAGCACATCGCCCAGCCGCTGCTTTGTCTCCTTCTGGAGCGCCAGAGCACGCTCCAGCTGCTGCCCTGTGATGGTCCCGGACGCCACCAGCAGATCGCCCAAGCGCATATAGGCCATTTCACTCACCTCCCGGTCGAAAGCCCGTCATGTACGGACATGGATAAAACGCACAGCCCACCCGACGCACTCGACAATGTCGGATCCTGTGCGCTAGAGGGCTATATTATGCCCCAATTCCACGGCAAAGTCAACCGATTTTTCGTAATTTATTAAAAAAGTTCTCACAAATTCTCTATAAAATGACATATTAGTCCGATATGAGAAAAGTATGAGAAAAATGTTGAAAACTGGTACTTTTTGACTGACCGAATGACAGAAATGACAAAATGGAGCCAGTATTTTCCCAAAAAGAAAAGAGGGCAGCTGCAGGCTGCCCTCTTGCGGGTGAACCGTATTTCAATTAGCGAGATTTTAACGGGTCGGCAGATGCGGCTCCAGCCAGTGCCAGATGTCCTCATAGACCGTCTGGCGCATGGGGCCTTCGTTGAGGATCTCGTGTCTCAGGCCGGGATACAGCTTCAGAGTCACGTCCGACAGGCCCGCCTTGCGGAAGGCGTCGGCGGTGCGGCGGACGCCCTTGCCCATATCGCCCACCGGATCCCGGTCGCCGGAGATCAGCAGCACCGGCAGGCTGCTGTCCATGCGGGCCAGATTCTTGGGGTTCTGATTGAAGGCGATGCCGTGGAGCATCTGGCGGAACAGCCCCACCGTGGCATCGGCGCCGCAGAGGGGGTCGGCAATGTAGCGGTCCACATTTTCGGAGTCCGCCGACAGCCAGTCATAGCCGGTGCGGTTGGGAGCAAAGGCCTTGTTGTAGCCGCCGAAGGCCAGATCGTTCACCAGCTTGCTGGCGGAGGAGGGTCCCTGTGCGGCGCAGACCACCTCCGCCACGGCACGGCCTCCGGTCAGCTTGGCCTGTGGCTGCCAGCCGGTACCCATGATAATGGCGGCCTGCAGGGTGCCGGGATAGCGGATCAGGTAGCTGCGGGCCAGAAAGGAGCCCATGCTGTGACCCATGAGGCACAGCGGCACACCGGAAAACTCCCGCCGCAGCTGCTCGTGCAGCAGCTGGATATCCGCCACCACCGTCTCCCACGGGGTGCCGTCGCCAAAGTAGACGGGGGTTCCGCCCTCCGGCAGGGAGCCGCCGTGGCCCAGATGGTCGTGGCCTACTACCGCCAGCCCCTGCTCATTGAGGTAGCGGGCGAAGCCGTCGTAGCGGCCGATGTGCTCGGCTACACCGTGGGAAATTTGCAGCACGGCACGGGGTGTTCCCTCCGGCAGCCACTGCATGGCGTGGAGCCGGGTCTTGCCGTCGCTGGAGAGAAAGGTGAACTCGGTGAGATTTGTCATGGAAATTTCATCCTTCCTATGGTAAAATAAGAATCATTCTGTTGGCAGTATACCACAAACCCACCAAAAAGAAAAGAGGAGACGGCTATGGCATCGTATATTCTGGCACTGGATCAGGGGACGACCAGCTCCCGTGCCATCGTATTTGACCGGGCGGGGCAGATCGCCGCCAAGGCCCAGCACACCTTTCCCCAGATCTATCCGCAGGCGGGCTGGGTGGAGCACGACCCCATGACCATCTGGGACACGGAGCGTTTGGCGGCGGCGGAGGCCATCCGGGGGCTGCCGGAGGGCAGCATCGCCGGCATCGGCGTCACCAACCAGCGGGAGACCACCATCGTTTGGGATAAGGCCACCGGCCAGCCGGTGTATAACGCCATCGTCTGGCAGTGCCGCCGGACGGCGGAGCTGTGCGAGGAGCTGAAACGGCAGGGACTGGAGGAGCGCATCGTCTCCACCACGGGACTGCTCATCGACGCCTATTTCTCCGGCACCAAGATCCGCTGGATCCTGGATAACGTCCCCGGCGCCCGGCAGCGGGCGGAACGGGGGGAGCTGCTGTTCGGCACGGTGGAGACGTGGCTCATCTGGAGGCTGACGGGGCAGCACGTCACCGACTACTCCAACGCCTCCCGCACCATGCTCTTTGATATCCACCGGCTGTGCTGGGATGAGGAGCTGTGCCGTCTGCTGCGGATCCCCGCCTGTATGCTGCCCCGGCCGGTGGAGAACAGCGCCGTCTACGGCACGGTGCAGCCGGGCATCCCCGGCCTGGAGACGCTGGCAGGAGTACCGGTGTGCGGTGCCGCCGGCGACCAGCAGGCGGCCCTCTTCGGGCAGGCCTGCTTCCGTCCCGGCGAGGCCAAGAACACCTACGGCACCGGCTGCTTTACCCTGATGAACGTGGGGACGGAGCCGGTCCGCAGCCGGGCGGGGCTGGTGAGCTCCGTGGCATGGAGCGTAGGTGGCAGGACCACCTATGCCTTGGAGGGCAGCGTCTTTAACGGCGGCAGCACCATCCAGTGGCTGCGGGACGAGCTGCGGCTGGTGGACTCCGCCCCGGAGTGTGACCGGCTGGCGGAATCCGTGGAAAGCTCCGGCGGCGTGGTGGTGGTTCCGGCCTTCACCGGGCTGGGTGCGCCCTATTGGGATATGTACGCCCGTGGGGCCATTCTGGGCATCACCCGTGGTACGGGCCGGGCCCATATCGCCCGTGCGGTGCTGGAGTGCATCGCCTATCAGGTGACGGATCTGATGCTGGCCATGCGGCAGGATGCCGGGTGCGACATCACGGCCCTGCGGGCCGACGGCGGCGCCAGCGTGTCGGACATCCTCATGCAGATGCAGGCGGATCTGCTGCGGATCCCGGTGGACCGCCCCACCATGGTGGAGACCACTGCCTTCGGCGCAGCATCGCTGGCGGGATTGGCCTGCGGCCTGTGGCGGGATACGGAGGAGCTGGCGGCCCTGCGGCGCAGCCAGCGGATGTTCCTGCCCCAGCGGCCCCAGGCAGACTGCGACGATGAGTACCGCCTGTGGAAAAAGGCCGTCAGCCGGGCCTGTCATTGGGCGGAGTGACAGAGGGGCATGGACGAATACACATATATGGATACATAAGCCCATAACAAAGGAGGCCGGACAGAGTCCGGCCTCCTTTGTTATGAGAATCTGAAGGCTCACTGCGCCGTCAGCTGAGCTCGGACTGGCCGGTATACAGCTGATAGTACTTCCCCTTCTGGGTCAGCAGTGTCTCGTGGTTGCCCCGCTCGATGATCTGCCCCTGCTCCAGCACCAGAATGGCCTGTGCGTTGCGGACGGTGGAGAGCCGGTGGGCGATGACGAACACCGTGCGGCCCTCCATCAGGGAATCCATGCCCTGCTCAATGAGCTTCTCCGTGCGGGTATCGATGGAGGAGGTGGCCTCGTCCAGAATCAGCACCGGAGGATCGGACACGGCGGCCCGTGCAATGGCCAGCAGCTGGCGCTCCCCCTGACTGAGACTGCCGCCGTCACCGGTGATGACGGTGTCGTAACCCTGAGGCAGGTGGCGGATGAAGGTGTCGGCGTTGGCCAGCTTGGCGGCGGCCCGGACCTGTTCATCCGTGGCGTCCAGCTTGCCGTAGCGGATGTTGTCGGCAATGGTGCCGGTGAAGAGGTGGGTATCCTGCAGGACGATGCCCAGCGACTTCCGCAGAGAGTTCTTGCGGATCTCCCGGACGTCGATGCCGTCGTAGGTGATGGTTCCCTGCTGGATGTCGTAGAAGCGGTTGATGAGGTTGGTGATGGTGGTCTTTCCGGCGCCGGTGGAGCCCACGAAGGCGATCTTTTGGCCGGGCTCGGCAAAGAGGGAGATGTCGTGGAGCACCGCCTTATCCGGATCGTAGCCGAAGGTGACGTGGTCGAAGCGCACGTCGCCCCGCAGCTCTGTCAGGGAGCCGTCGGGCTTCTTCCATGCCCAGTGGCCGGTGCGCTGAGGCACCTCGGTGAGGGTATTGCCGTTCTTCTCCACCCGGACGATGGTGGTCTGGCCCTCGTCCTCCTCCGGCTGGGCCTCCATGACGGCGAAGATACGCTCGGCGCCGGCTATGGCGGCCAGAATGGTGTTCACCTGCTGGCTGATCTGGCTCACCGGCTGGGACACCTGCTTGACGTACAGCAGATAGGCCCCCAGAGAGCCAATATCGAACACACCGCCCATGGCCAGCAGTCCGCCTACGCAGCAGGTGACGGCGTAGTTGATGCGGGAGAGATTGGCGGTGGCGGGCATCATGGACCCGGCGTAGGTCTGGGCCATGGTGGCCGCCGTCTGATAGGTATCGTTGCGGGCAGAGAACTGGTCGATGGCCTGCTGCTCGTGGTGGAACACCTTGATGACCTTCTGGCCCTCGATCATCTCCTCAATGTAGCCGTTGAGGTCGCCAAGAGCGGCCTGCTGCCGCTGGAAGCTGACCCGGCTGCGTCCACCGATGACCTTCACCACCAGCAGCATCAGCCCCAGAAAGGCGAAGGTGATAAGGGTCAGCGCCCAGTTCAGGTACAGCAGCATCCCGATGGTGCATAGGAACGTCAGGGAGTTGGACAGCACATTGGCGAAGCTGTTGTTGATCATCTCGGACACCGTATCGATGTCGTTGGTGAAACGGCTCATGAGGTCGCCGGACTGGTGGGTGTCGAAGTAGCGCAGGGGGAGCTCCTGCAGCTTGTCGAACAGATCCTGCCGCAGGGCGGCCACCGTGCGCTGGGACACCCGCACCATGATGCGGGAGTACACATAGGAGCACAGGGCCGACAGCACGAACACCAGTCCCATCAGCACCAGCAGCTTCAGCAGACCGGCGAAGTCGCCGGGGAGGATGTAGTCGTTGATGGCGGGCTTGAGAAAGTAGCTGCTGGCCACGGAGCCCACGGAGCTGAGCAGCAGGCAGACGGCCACCAGCACCAGCAGCCCCTTATAGCGGCCCACATAGTGCAGCAGCTTCTTCACCGTGCCCCGCAGGTCCTGGGGCCGCTGATAGCCGTGGCTGCGGGGGCCGTGGCCGGGTCCGCCGGGACGGCGGGGCGGCATGGAATTTTTCTGTTCAGCCATCGATGCTCACCCCTTCCTGCTGAGACTGATAGACTTCCCGATAGATCTGATTGGACGCCATCAGCTGTTCATGGGTCCCCATACCGGAGATCTTGCCGTCGTCCAGCACTAAGATCACGTCGGCGTCCATAACGGAGGAGATGCGCTGGGCAATAATAAGCTTGGTGGAGCCGGGCAGCGCCTCCTTCAGGGCTGCACGGATCTTGGCGTCGGTGGCGGTGTCCACAGCGGAGGTGGAATCGTCCAGGATCAGCACCTTGGGCTTGCGGAGAATGGCCCGTGCGATGCACAGGCGCTGCTTCTGACCGCCGGAGACATTGGTGCCGCCCTGCTCGATGCGGGTGTCGTAGCCGTCGGGCATCCGGGAGATGAACTCGTCGGCGCAGGCCATGCGGCAGGCGGCCTCCATCTCCTGGTCGGTGGCGTTCTCGTCGCCCCAGCGGAGGTTATCCCGGATGGTGCCGGAGAACAGAGTGTTCTTCTGCAGCACCATGGCGCAGCCCTCCCGCAGCGTCTCCATGGTGTAGTCCTTGACGTTGTGACCGCCTACATAGACGGCCCCCTCCGTGGCCTCATACAGCCGGGGGATCAGGCTCACCAGTGTGCTCTTGGCGCTGCCGGTGCCGCCCAGAATGCCCACGGTCATACCGCTGGCAATGGAGAAGTCGATATCCGTCAGGTTCCACTCGGCGCTGTCGGGATGGTATTTGAAGTAAACGTGGTCAAAGCGGATGGAACCGTCGGAGAGGGTGAGTTCCCTCTTGGTGCCGTCGCCGGTGATCTCCTTCACGGCATCGTCGTCGGTGATCTCCGGCTGCTCCTCCAGCACCTCCACAATGCGCTTGCCGCAGGCGATGGAGCGGGTCAGCACCATCATCACCATGGCCACCATCATCAGGGCCATGAGAATTTCGGAGGCGTAGGTGAAGAAGGCCAGCAAGTCACCGGAGAGCATCTGACCACCGGCCACATAGTGACCGCTCAGCCACATGATGGATACGATGGTGCCGCCCATAATGAGGTTCACCATGGGGATGAAGGTCACCACGAAGCCGAAGGCCCGCTCCGCCGTCTGGCGGAGCGTCTCGCTGCGCTGGAAGAATTTCTCCTTCTCCCGGTCCTCCCGGACGAAGGACTTCACCACACGGATAGCGTTCAGATCCTCCTGCACCACCAGATTCAGTCCGTCGGTGGCCTTTTGCAGGGAGGTGAAGAAGGGCCCCACATACCGCAGTATGATGAACACCATCAGTGCCAGCAGCGGCAGGATCACCAGAAAGATCTGGCTCAGCTGCAGGCTGATGCGAAGGGCCATCACCAGAGCGGTGATGAGCATCACCGGAGCCCTTACCAGCATCCGCATCCCCATCATCAGGGTCATCTGCACCGACGAGACGTCGTTGGTGAGCCGGGTGATGAGGGAGGCGGTGGAAAAGTGCTCGATGTTGGAAAAGGAGAAGCGCTGTACCTGCCGGTACTCTGCGTCACGGACGTTGGCACCGAAGCCCATGCCGGCCTTGGCGGCCAGCGCCGCTGCGCCCACACCCAGCGCCAGACAGATCAGGGCCATCAGCACCATCTTCAGGCCCATGGTAAGGATGTAGCTGCGGTCTCCGGCGCCGCCGTTGCCGCCGATGCCGTAGTCCACGATGTTGCTCATGGCCTTGGGCAGCATCAGCTCCAGCACCGCTTCGCCTGCCGAGCAGAGGATGCCCAGCAGGATGTAGACCCGATACCCCTTGGTATACGGGGCAAGCTTGCGTATCATAGTTCGGTTTCCTCCATTTGCGTTGCGAGATTTTGCGCCACCCGTTCCAGATAGCGGTGCAGGGTGGCCAGTTCCTCCGGGGAGAAGCCCTGTTCCATCTGGCGGTTGGTCTTCTGTGCGATGCGGATAAAGTCGCTGCGGAAGCGGCGGCCCTCCTCCGTCAGCCGGAGAACACGGCACCGGGCGTCCTGCTGGCAGGCATCTCTGGTGAGAAGGCCCTTCTCCTCCAGACGGCCCACGATGCCGTTGATGGTGGAAGGCTTCACGGCCATATACTGCTCCAGCTGCCGCTGGGTGACCGGCTCCGGCTGGCGGTGCAGGTACATCAGCGCCCGGCACTGGACCGGAGTGACGCCGTACTGCCGCAGCGAGCGGTCCATGACCATCCGCATCCGGTGCTCGCACTGGCCCAGCAGCCGTCCCAGATGATCGCTCTGACAGGTACTGCTCAAGGTAAATCGCTCCTCTCTGAATCGTTAGCTGGCCAAATGTTAGCGTGCTAAATATTACCACGGAATGGAAGCATCGTCAAGAACAAATGGAGCGGCACCGTGTAAACGATTTGTGAACGGAGAGGTCAGACGGCGGAGCGGCGACGTAGAAGTTTTTTCCAGCTCAGCAGGTCGATGTCGTGATATTGAAGCAGCAGACGGACGGTGAAAAAGCTGTCGACGGTCAGCAGCAGCCACGCTGCCAGCGTCAGCCAAGGCGGTACGGCGTTGAGCCATGGCCGCAGCAGGGGGTGGATATAGCGGGCGGTCACGGCCGCCAGCGGCCCCCAGATCAGGGCAAAGGGCAGGCACACCCGGCGGTTCAGGTCCATTTTGGTGGAGGAGTAGTCCCAGAACATGACTCCCAGCAGCCTGTCGCAGCAGAAGTGGACGGCGTACTCCACGGCGGTGGCGGTAAGCCCGCCATAGAGGGCCAAGTGCCAGAAGGTGTCCGTCATATCCGGCGGCAGAGCCAGCACCGCCAGCATGGCAAGGCCGTACACCGGACATACCGGCAGCAGCAGATACCCCTTGCGGACGGTGTGGCGGGAACGGGTGACAAGGGCATAGACCTTCTCCAGCAGATAGCCAAGAAAGCCGTAGGTCAGAAAGCTCCAGAGGTACATGGGCAGCGTCTCCTTTCTGGAGACAGTGTGTCCCGGAGGAGAGTGGGTATCCCCACTTGCCAAAGCCATTTTTTTCTGCTATGCTGATACCGTCGATAAGCAAGGGTCAATGCGCCTGATATCGATGGTACTATCGAATGTGTGAGAGGGGGAGCGGCCATGGATCAGCAGTGGGAACAGCTGCGGCAGCGGTGTCTGGCCTGCCGGGCGTGCAGTCTGGCACAGGAGCGGACGCAGGTGGTGTTCGGCGTGGGCGATCCGGCGGCGGAGGTGCTGCTGGTGGGAGAGGCCCCCGGCGCCAACGAGGACAAGCAGGGGGAGCCCTTTGTGGGCCGGGCCGGGAAGCTGCTGGACGATATGCTGCAAATGATCGGCCTGTCCCGTGAGCGCATCTATATCACCAACAGCGTCAAGTGCCGCCCGCCTCAGAACCGGGATCCGCTGAACACCGAGAAGGAGGCGTGCAGCGGCTATCTGCGGCGGCAGATGGAGCTGATGCAGCCGAAAATTCTGGTGTGTCTGGGGCGCATCAGCGCCATGGAGCTTATCAAGGCCGATTTCCGCATCACGCAGGAGCACGGTCAGTTCTTCCGGCAGGAGGGCATAGAAAAGATGGCCATGTACCACCCGGCGGCCCTGCTGCGGGACCCCGGCAAGAAGCCGGAGACTTTCGAGGATCTCAAGCGCTTACAGGCCAAAATTCGTGAGATCTGCGTCCGGACAAAGCTGGATTTTTAACGGCGCACTGGGCCATACTACTTTCATTATTATTTTGTGGGAGGAACACCATTATGTATAAGAATATTGAAAAGCAGAAGGTTCTGCGTATGGCGGAGCAGGTAGACTATCAGGACGGCCAGATCGTCAGCCGCACACTGGTGCAGAACAGCAAGCTCAGCATGACACTCTTTGCCTTTGAAAAGGACGAGGAGATCAGCACCCATGCTGCCGGCGGCGACGCCATGGTGACGGTGTTGGAGGGTACCGGCCGCTTCACCGTGGGCGGCGAGGTCTTTCTGGTGTCTCAGGGCGAGACGCTGATCATGCCCAAGGATATCCCCCATGCGGTGTACGGGCAGGAGCGGTTCAAGATGCTGTTGACGGTGTCGTTCTAAAAATCTGGTGCAAAATCCATTGGATTTTGCACCAAAGACCCCAGCCCGCTGCGTGCATCATTTCTGCGTCAGACCGCAGAAATTCCATACTTGCGGTCTGAGAGGTATTTTGACTGACGCACCGGTCGTCAGCCAAAATGGATCAGACCTTTTCGCCGCCTGCGGGCGGCGAACTCTGCGAGGCTTTTGACGGGCCCAACGGTCTGCATGGCCTTTCCGGAGTGGTCAGAAGCTTTTTGCTGACTTTCCATCCCGTGTGCTGCGGCACACGGGATGCTTTTTCGCAAAAAAGCAGGAAAAACCGCAAAATAGGGGGTTGCAACTGCCGCATCCCTGCGTTAGAATGAAACTTACGACCATGAAGGAGGGTGCAGAATGCAAGGTGAAGGATTGAAAAAATTACAGAGCGGACAGCCCATCTCCACACGGGAGCAGCTGCTGCTGATCGCTCAGCTGAGCTGGCCGGCCATTCTGGCCCAGATCTCCTCCGTGGTGATGCAGTATATTGACACGGCCATGGTGGGCCAGCTGGGCTCCAATGCCTCCGCCGCTATCGGTGTGGTGGCGACCACCTCGTGGCTCTTCGGCGATCTGTGCATTGCGCTGACCATCGGCTTTAACGTGGCGGTGGCGCAGGCGCTGGGAGCCAGACAGTCGGAGAAAGCCCGCGGCATCATGAAGCTGGCCTTTCTGGTGTGCATGGCCTTCAGCCTTGTGATGATGGCCATAGCGCTGGGCATCACCGGGAATCTGCCTCGCTGGCTGCGGGCAGACCCCGCCATCTGGCAGGATGCCAGCGCCTACTTTCTGGTATTTGTTCTGTCGCTGCCCTTCATGCAGATGAATAACCTCTGCGGCGGACTGTTGCGTTCGGCGGGCAATATGAAAACCCCCGGCATCTGCATGGTGGTGATGTGCCTGCTGGACGTGGTGTTCAACGCCTTCCTCATCTTCCCCGGCGGAACGCTGCGGGTGCTGGGGGTGACGCTGCCGGGCTTCGGTCTGGGGGTTCTGGGTGCCTCCATGGGAACGGCGCTGTCGCAGGTGGTCATTGCGGTGGTGCTGACCTATATCCTGCTGGTGCGGTCGCCGGAGCTGCACCTGCGGCGGGGCGAAAAGGCACGGTTTACGGCGGCACAGCTGAAGCGCTGCCTGTCTATCTCGGCTCCCGTCATGGGGGAGCGCACCATTCTTTCCACCGCCCGGATGGTGACTACCGCCATCGTGGCCCCGCTGGGCATCATCGCCACGGCGGCCAACTCCTTCGCCATAACGGCGGAGAGTCTTTGCTATATGTCCGCCTTTGGCGTGCAGGCGGCGGCCTCCACGCTGGTGGGCCAGAGCGTAGGCGCCGGGCGGAAGGATCTGACCTATCGGCTGGGCTGGCTGACGGTTGCGCTGGGCATGGGCTTGATGGTGATCACGGGGACGCTGCTGTATGTGCTGGCCCCGGCCATGATCGGCATGATGGCGGTGGACGAGGCCGTCATTGAGCTGGGCGTGCGGGTGCTGCGGATCGAGGCATTCGCGGAGCCGCTGTTCGGGGCCTCCATCGTGGCCAGCGGCGTGTTTCAGGGAACCGGCAGCACGTTGGTGCCTATGCTGCTGAATTTCGGCACCATGTGGGGCATCCGTGTGCCGCTGTCGGCCATTCTGGCGGCCAAGTGGGGCCTTGTGGGTGTTTGGGTGGCCATGGCCCTGCAGCTGGGTGTGTGCGGTATCTGCTTCCTGATCCGTCTGGCCGGCAAGCGCTGGCTGCCCAAGGAAACGCTGCAATAAGAAAAATACACGGCACAGGGCCGGAGCGGTATCCCGCTCCGGCCCTGTGCCGTGTATGGAAAAAGATGGGGATCAATAGGAGCCCAGGTCGGCGGACTTATCGCCCACGGGATCGGTACCGAACCGATAGTCGTTGCCGGGCAGAACAGCGTTGAGGATCACGCCCGCCAGGGCGGCGATGGCCAGACCCGTCAGGGTGATGCTGGCGCTGCCCACGGTGAAGGTGATGCCGCCGGTAGCGCTGAAGCCCAGTCCGCAGACGAAGATGACGGCGGCGATGATGAGGTTGCGGGACTTGGTGAGATCCACCCGGTTCTCCACCACGTTCCGCACGCCCACGGCGGAGATCATGCCGTACAGGATGAAGCTGACGCCGCCTACGATGGCGGTGGGGATGGAGTTGACCAGCGCATCGAACTTGGGGGAGAAGGAGAGAATGATGGCGTAGACGGCTGCCAGACGCACGACACGGGGATCGTAGACCTTGGACAGAGCCAGCACGCCGGTGTTCTCACCGTAGGTGGTGTTGGCGGGGCCGCCGAAGGCGCCGGCCAGAGCGGTGGCCAGACCGTCGCCCAGCAGGGTCCGGTGCAGGCCGGGGTCGGCGATGAAGTTCTTGCCGGTGGTGGAGGAGATGGCGGAGATATCACCGATGTGCTCCATCATGGCGGCAATGGCGATGGGGGCCATCACCAGAATGGCGGTGAGGTCAAACTTCGCCAGCACAAACTGCTGCAGACCGACGAAGCTGGCACTCTTCACAGCGGAGAAGTTGATGAGGGGCTGCATGACGCCGTTGGCATCCGGCAGCTGGGCGCCGCAGAGGGTAGCCACCAGCGCCACCAGATAGCTGCCTACCACACCCAGCAGGATGGGGATGATCTTCACCATGCCCTTGCCCCAGATGTTGGCCACGATGATGATGCCGATGGCCACCAGCGCCAGCCACCAGCAGGTGCTGGCATTGCTGACGGCAGTCCCCGCCAGATTCAGACCGATGAGGATGATCATGGGGCCGGTGACGATGGGGGGGAAGAACCGCATGACCTTCTGTGCGCCCACCAGCTTGAACAGCAGCGCCAGCACCAGATACAGCAGGCCCGCCACCACGATGCCGCCCATGGCATAGGCCAGCTTGTCACTGTCGGACATGGTGGCGTACCTTCCGGCGTTGAGGGTCGCCATGGCCTGGAAGCCGCCCAGATACGCAAAGGACGAGCCCAGGAAGGCGGGGACCTTCAGCTTGGTGCAGACGTGGAACAGCAGCGTGCCGAGACCGGCAAACAGCAGCGTGGTCTGGATGGACAGGGGCAGACCGTAGCCCTGCACCAGAATGGGGACCAGCACCGTAGCGCCGAACATGGCAAACAGGTGCTGCAGGCCCAGCAGGAGCATCCGGGGGACGCCCAGCTCACGGGCGTCGTAGATGGCGTCGTGTCCGAGTTTTTTGTTCATGTGATAGTTCCTCTCTTTCGTTTGTGGATTCTATGAAAATAATTGCTGACTGGCTCAGGCGCATAAAGCGCAAAAAAATGACCGGTAAAAATACCGGTCAAAAAGAAGAAACAGAAACAGAGGGAGTGAAAAATCTGGCGAGCAGCGTGCGGACCTTCATTTTCATCACTCCCTTCGAATTGTCCTGCTTATTATACGGGCCTCCAGCAGGAATTGCAATGCACTGTTGTTCCAAGAAATGCCGACCCGCCCGCCTTCTATTTGGCGGAGTTATCCAAAGCCCGGCGGATAGGTGGCGTCAGCATCGCCGTTACCAGAATTTTCAAGGCGTCACCGGGAAGAAAGGGCAGCATCCCCGCCCACAAAATGGCAGAGAGGTCCATACCCTTGCCCATATAGCCGTTGAGGATCATCGCCATGTACGGCAGCCCCACGGCATACAGCACCGCCAGTCCCACCAGAGCCGCCAGCGCAATGCGCCAGAAGGAGCAGGTGCTGCGGGCCAGACGACCGATGACCCATGCGGCGGGGATCAATCCCAGCAGAAAGCCGAAGGTGGGGTGCAGCACATAGGAAAAGCCGCCGCCAGCGGTGAAAATAGGCAGCCCCAGCAGTCCCAGCAGCACATAGATCAGCTGTGAAAGCGCCCCGCAGCCGCTGCCCAGCAGACAGCCCGCCATGGCGGTGAAGAAGAATTGCAGGGTGATGGCAGAGGGACCCAAGGGGATTTTCAGAAATGCTCCCACCGCCGTCAGGGCGGCAAACAGAGCGGTGCGGACAAGCTTTCGAGTGGTCATGGCGGTACTCCCGGTATTCAAATAAAGATAACGGCATTATACAGGAATCCGGCGGCGGATGCAAGAGGGGAGGTTTACAAATCCCGCCGGTCGTGGTAAAGTGTTGCGGAAAGTGAGGTGCGGCTATGGAACGGCGTGTATATCGCTATGAGACGGTGGGCTCCACCAATACAGAGCTGACGGAGCTGATCCGGCAGGGTGCGGCGGAGGGTACGGTGGTGCTGGCCAGGCAGCAGACGGCGGGCCGGGGCCGCATGGGCCGCAGCTTCCAGTCCCCGGCGGGGCTGGGGCTGTACGGATCGGTGCTGCTGCGGAGCAGCCCGGAGGACGCCCCTCGCATTCCGGCGCTGGCGGCCACGGCAGTGCGCCGTGCCATCCGCCGCAGCTGCGGCCTGTCCTGCGGCATCAAGTGGCCTAACGATCTGGTGCTGTCGGGCCGGAAGGTCTGCGGGATTCTGGCGGAGGCTCTGCCGGGACCGGAGGGCAGCCTGTGGGTCGTCGTGGGCATCGGCATCAACGTCTGCCAGCGGCGGGAGGATTTCCTGCCGGAGCTGCGGGAGACGGCGGCATCGCTGTCCATGATCGCCGGGGCGGAGATGGACCGGACAGCACTGGAGACGGCCCTTCTGGAGGAACTGGAGTCTCTGCGTCAGGAGCTGCCGCAGGAGACGGCGGAGCGGCGGCAGGAGTACAGCGCCGCCTGCCTGAATCTGGGCCGCCGGGTCCGGGTGCTGCGGCCCGACGGAGAGCGGTCAGCATTGGCGGTGTCCCTGACGCCGGACTACGGCCTTGCGGTGCGCTATGACGACGGCACGGAGGAGGTCCTCCGCAGCGGCGAGGTATCGGTGCGGGGCCTGTACGGATATACGGATAAGGAGTGAGTGTATGAAGGAGCTTTGGAGCCTGTTTCTGACCTTCGCCAAGGTGGGGGTCATGACCTTCGGCGGCGGCTATGCCATGCTGCCCATTTTGCAGCGTGAGGTGGTGGAGAACAAGGGCTGGGCCACCGATGAGGAGCTGACGGACTATTTCGCCATCGGCCAGTGTACCCCCGGCGTCATCGCCGTGAACACCGCCACCTTCATCGGCCAGAAGAGGGCCGGCATCGCCGGCGGCATCGTGGCCACGCTGGGGGTGGTGTTCCCGTCCCTGCTCATCATCGTGGCGCTGGCGGGAGTCATCACCAGCTTTTCCCACCTGACATGGGTGCAGCACGCCTTCGCCGGGATCCGGGTGTGCGTGTGCGTGCTGATCTTCAATGCGGTGCTGAAGCTGTGGAAAAGCGCCGTGAAGGATGTATGGGGTCTGCTGATCTTTCTGGCAGTACTGGCGGCGTCCCTGCTGACCAGCCTCTCCCCGGTGTGGTATGTGCTGGCCGCCGGTGTGGCCGGCGTGCTGATCCAGAATCTGAAGGGGGCGAAGAAATGACCTGTCTGCTGCTGTTTTACGAGTTCTTCAAGACGGGCCTGTTCGCCGTGGGCGGCGGTCTTGCCACCTTGCCCTTCCTCTATGATATGGCCGCTCGCCACCCGGAGTGGTTCACCGTGTCCCAGCTGGCGGATATGCTGGCGGTGTCGGAATCCACACCGGGGCCATTGGGCGTCAACATGGCCACCTATGTGGGCTACCTCACCGCCGGGATCCCCGGTGCCGTGGCGGCTACCATGGGACTGGTAGCGCCCTCGGTGATCGTGATCCTCATTGTGGCGGCCTTCCTCAAGCGCTTCCGGGAGAGCCGTCTGGTGAACAACGTGTTCTACGGTCTGCGCCCGGCCTCCGCCGCTATGGTGGCGGCGGCGGGCCTGTCCGTGGTGGGACTGGCCCTGCTTTACAGCGGCCAGACGGGCCTTGCGGCGGTGAACTGGAAGGCCGTGGCGCTGGCGGCGGTGCTGCTGGTGCTGACCCGCTGGTGCAAGCCCACTAAGGGCCTGCACCCCATCGTGTTCATTCTGGCCTCCGCCATCATAGGCGTGGTGTTCTCCTTCTGAAAAACGAATACAAATCGCAATATTCGCATCGAAGATTACGATACGTTGTCACATTCTACGTAAAAATCGCCCCTCCGGCGGAACGGACCGGAGAAACGATGAAGAAAAAGGTATCCCGACGGCTTTTGCCGTCGGGATACCCTGAGTCTGCCTCCAAAGTGAGAGCCTTTCGCCAACGGGGCGGAAGGGTGTGTGCGGGAAACCCGGAAGGGTGTCCTGCACGATGATGATCCCCATTTTTCAGAACTTCTTGAAGCTCTGAAAAATGCCTCTGCGTGGCGAAAAGACTTTTCGCCACGCAAAAAGGGTATCCCGGCGGCTTTTGCCGCCGGGATACCCTTTTTCGGCGAAATTCCCGTAAAGCATAATTCCATTACAGTGCGCCTGTCGCACCCATATACAGCAGAGCGGCAGCCTCCCTGGCCCAGTAGCCTGGGCCAAGCATCCAGATGCTGGCGCAGCCCAGAGAGTAGGGGGTAAGCCCGTCCTTCTCCGCCCATACACCGGCCCGCAGCTGGTGGAAATTATCGGAGGCGATGGCCACCTCCGTAGGCAGACCCTCCCGCCGGATGACCTCAGCGGAAAAGGCCAGATTCTCCTCCGTGGAGATGGAGGCGTCCTCCAGATAGATGCGGCCGGGGGCGATGCCCATGGACACCAGTGTGTCCCGGATACACCGGGCCTCGGTGGTGGGCTCCTGATTGTTCTGTCCGCCGGAGGCCACGCACACCGCCTCCTCATGGATGGAGAGATAGTCATAGGCGGCCTGAATACGGTCCCGGAGCATCCGACTGGGAGTGCCGTCGGACCGCACCTGACAGCCCAGTACAATGACTGTGACCGGCTGTGTGCCATCGGGATGGTGGGCCGCCCGGATGCCCATCAGGGTCAGGATAGTCCCCAGCGCCAGCAGCCCGGCCACCAGCACCACGCACACCGTGCGCCGCAGCCACCGGGGTAGCCGCCGGAAAAGACCGGGGAACACCAGCCACACCGCCGCCAGCAGCAGCCCCGCCGCCGGGTACAGCATCCCGATGTGAAGCACCCCTATGGACAGGGGTAGCAGAAAATACACCACCCCCAGCACGCACAGGGCTGCCGCCCCATAGCGAAGAACCGGATGCCTCATGTCAGTTCTCTGCGATGTGGTTGGCGATGCGCTGCATGATGAGATCCAGCGCCACCAGATTGTGTCCGCCCTCCAGCACCACAATGTCGGCGTACTTTCGGGTGGGCTCCACAAACTGCTCGTGCATGGGCTTCACCGTGGCCAGATACTGCTCCACCACCGACTGCATGGAGCGTCCCCGCTCCTCCACATCCCGCAGCGCCCGCCGCAGGATACGCACGTCGGCGTCGGTCTCCACGAAAATTTTGATGTCCAGCAGATCCCGCAGCGCCTTGTTCTGGAAGATGAGGATGCCCTCCACGATGACCACCTTGGTGGGCTTTATTTCGATGGTCCTGTCGGTGCGGTTGTGGATGGTGTAGTCGTAGACGGGGCAGTGGATGGTCTCCCCGGCCTTCAGCCGCTTCAGATCCTCCACCATCAGCTCCGTGTCGAAGGCGTCGGGGTGGTCGTAGTTCTGCTTGCACCGCTCCTCGAAGGGACAGTCCTGCCGCTTGTAGTAGTTGTCGTGATGCACCACGCTGATGTCCGGTCCGAACGCTGGGCCAGATGCTCGGTAAGGGTGGTCTTGCCGGAGCCGGTGCCTCCGGCGATGCCGATGAAAATGGTGTTCATACTCGTCGTCCCCCTGCTGGTTTTATCCTTTCCATTATAGGAAACCTGCGTCGGAAAAGCAAGCGCTCCCCGGCGAAAGTTGTAAAAAAAGCTTGAACTTCCAGCAATTACAGTTGACGGAGGGCGGCAAAACAGGTATTATAACAAATATAAGTTTACTACTGTGTTATCGCCCCTACGGCGTTTTTAATTGGAGGAGATCCCATGAGCCTGTTGAAATGCCCTAAGTGCGGAGAAATGTTCTCCGATAGCTATAAGACCTGTCCCTTCTGCGAGGAGGACGAAGCCTTTGCCAACGGCGGCAAAAAGCCGGTGAATCCCGGCCGCCGGGTCCATCGCCAGAAGAGCCCCAGCATCCTCGGCCCCACGCTGGTGCTGGTGCTGGTGCTGGTGGCGGGGGTGCTGCTCTATACCCTCATCGGCAGCGGAAAGCCCGGCGACGACCAGCCCGATCCCCCCAAGAACCCCACGGAGGACGTGGATCCCAACACCCCCACCGTCACCCTGTCTCTGGACCAGACGGCTCTGGAGCTGACAGCCGGCGGCACCGGGAAGCTGACAGCCACCGGCGCTGAGGGCATCACATGGACCTCCAGCAATGCCGATGTTGCCGCCGTGGGCGAGGACGGCACCGTCACCGCTGTCGCCGCCGGTACGGCCACCATCTCCGCCTCCGCCGAGGGTGCCGACCCCGTCACCTGCACCGTTACCGTGAAGGAGGCCCCCAAGAAAAATCTGGTGCTGCGCTCCATCTATAGTAGCGAGGGAACTGCCCAGACGGAGTTTGCAATGAGCGTGGGCGACCCAGCTGTTCCTTTGACTGTGGACGGCACAGATTCCACCGTGAAGTGGAGCACCGAAAACAGCGGTGTTGTCACCGTTAACAGCGCCGGTGAAGTGACGGCTGTGGCATCTGGTAAGACTACGGTGACTGCCGAAGTGGATGGTCAGACGCTGACGATAACTGTCATTGTGTGGTAACTAAATCCCCAAGAGCCGCCTCCCACAGGAGGCGGTTCTTTTTTGCGCCCCCGCAGGTCTCACAGAGTTTGCCGCCCACAGGAGGCGGCTCTTTTCGCATCTTCCACAGCCCCGTCTCCCGCCCGCAGTGAAAAATCCCTTGGATTTTTCACTGCGGCTTTACTTCCCCGGCAAAACCCGCTACAATAGGAAAAAACGAGAGGAGGCGGGTCTATGGAGACCTTACAGGTGGCGCTGGGACGGCGCAGCTATCCCATTTACATCGGCGGCGGTCTGCTGGAGCGGGCGGAGGAGCTGCTGCGCCCGCTGGGTGTGGGCCGCTGGGCCATCGTCTGCGACGATACGGTGGCAGCCCTGTACGGCGCTCCGCTGGCCCGCCGCACCGGCTGGCCGCTGGTGACCTTCCCGGCGGGGGAGGGCTCCAAGTCGCTGGAGGAGTACGACCGCCTGTGCCGCCGGCTGGTGCAGCTGGGCCTGACCCGCAGCGACGGCATCGTGGCCCTGGGCGGCGGCGTTACCGGCGATCTGGCGGGCTTTGCGGCGGCTACGCTGCTGCGTGGCGTGGCGCTGGTGCAGGCCCCCACCACCCTGCTGGCGCAGGTGGACAGCGCCGTAGGCGGCAAAACGGGGCTGGACCTGCCGGAGGGGAAAAACCTGCTGGGCTGCTTCTACCAGCCCCGCATGGTGCTGGCGGATACGGCGTGCCTTGTCACTCTGCCCCGGCGTCAGCTGGCCTGCGGCATGGCCGAGGTCATCAAATACGGCTGCATCGCTGATGAGGAGCTGCTGACCCGGCTGGAGCAGCAGGAGCCGGACTGGCCCCGGATCATCCGCCGGTGCCTTGCCTGCAAGGCGGCGCTGGTGGCGCAGGATGAGCGGGACGAAGGCCCCCGTCGACTGCTGAACTTCGGCCACACCTTCGGCCACGCCATGGAGGCACTGGGCGGCGGCCGCTATACCCACGGCGAGTGCGTGGCGGCTGGTATGATGGAGATGCTCCGCTGGCAGACGGCCCACGGCAGCGACCAGACGGCCATGCTGGCCCGGCTGGGGACGCTGCTGGAGCGCTATGACCTGCCCCGGCGGCTGGACTTGCCGGAGACGGCGTGGCGGCAGTACCTGCTGCGGGACAAAAAACGCAGCGGCGGCGAGATGACCATTGCGGTGCTGGAGCGCCCCGGCCACGGCGTGCTGTGGTCGGTGACGCCGGAGGAGCTGCTGGAGGAAACCCGATGGATGTGAAGCTGTATCCCGCCCCGCTGGCAGGGTTGGTAGCGGCCCCGCCTTCCAAGAGCCGCTGGCACCGGGAGCTGATCTGTCAGGCGGCGGCTGGCCGTTTTCCGCCGGTTTCCCCCAACGCCCCGGAGGATATCCGGGCCACGGCGGCGGGCTTGCGGGTCTTATACGGTGGCGGGGAGGAGGTTCCCTGCGGAGCCAGCGGCAGTACCCTGCGCTTCCTGCTGCCGTTAGCTATGACGCTGGGCCGTGAGGTGACGTTCACCGGTACGCCCCGGCTGCTGGAGCGGGTGATGCCGGGCCTGTGGGGCGTGACGCCCTGTCCCGGCGGACTGCGGGTCACGGGCCGCCTTACCGGCGGTGTGTACCACCTGCCGGGGGGCGACACCTCCCAGCTCATTAGCGGGATGCTCATGGCCCTGCCCCTGTGCCGGGAGGACTCCCGGCTGGAGGCGCCGGGGCCGGTGTCCCGGCCCTATGTGGACTTAACGGTGTGGGTGCTGGAGCGCTACGGTGTCGTGCTGCACCGGGCGCAGGGCGGCTGGCGCATTCCCGGCGGCCAGCGCTTTGCGCCTCTGCCCATAGAACTGGAGGGGGACTGGTCGGCGGCGGCCTATTGGCTGGTGCTGGCGGCGCTGGGGCAAGGCATCACGGTAACGGGTCTGCGGCAGGACTCCTGGCAGGGGGACCGCAGGGCGTTGACGCTATGCCGGGAGCTTCCCCAACAGGTATCCCTCCGGGAGAACCCGGACCTGCTGCCGCCGCTGGCCTTGCTGGCGGCATTGCGGCCTGACAAGGAAACGAACTTTACAGATGCTGCCCGCCTGCGGCATAAGGAGAGCGACCGCTTGGCGGCCACGGCGGCCCTGCTGACGGCCTTGGGCGGCCGGGTACAGGAGACAACGGATGGAATTGTCATCCGTGGCGTGGCGTGTCTTCAGGGCGGCGAGGTGCAGAGCGCCGGAGATCATCGACTGGCTATGCTGGCGGCCTGCGCCGCCCCCTTCTGCCGGGAGCCGGTGGTGCTGCGGGGAGCGGACTGCACCGCCAAATCCTACCCGGCCTTCTGGCGGGACTATGCCCAACTGGGTGGAAAGGTGGAACACTTGACATGATGGATTATACCATATTCGGGGAGTCCCACGGTCCCGCCGTGGGAGTGCTGCTGCGGGATGTGCCGCCGGGCCTGCCGGTGGATGAGGAGTTCATCTGCCGTCAGCTGCTGCGCCGTGCGCCCCAAGACCCTCTCTCCACCGCCCGGCATGAACCGGATCAGGTGGAGGTGCTCAGCGGGGTCTATCAGGGCGTGACCACCGGAATGCCGGTGTGCCTGCTGCTGCGGAACCGGGACGTTCGCTCGGCGGATTACGATGCCCTGCGCCACACGCCCCGGCCCAGCCACGCCGACTACACCGCTTGGGTGCAGAGCGGCGGGCGCAACGATCCCCGTGGCGGCGGGGCCTTTTCCGGACGGCTGACGGCCCCTCTGGTGGCGGCGGGTGCTCTGGCAAAAGGCTGGCTGAATCTACAAGATATTGAAGTAAATGCACAAGTTATTGACGAAAATGCCCTGCGCCAGCGGGCGGAGGAGGCCCGACAGGAGGGGGACTCCGTGGGCGGTCAGGTGCGCTGCATCGTCACGGGCCTGCCCGCCGGCTGGGGCGGCCCGGACTGGCGGGAGACGGTGGAGTCGGAGATCGCCCGCCACGTGTTCGCCATCCCCGGCGTGAAGGCGGTGGCCTTTGGAGCCGGGGAGGAGTTTGCTGCCCTCCGGGGCAGTCAGGCCAACGACCCTTGGCGTACAGATGGTCGGCGGGTCTGGTCTGTCACCAATCACAGCGGCGGCATCAACGGCGGCATCACCAACGGGATGCCGGTGGAGTTCACCGTGACCTTCCGCCCCACCCCCTCCATCGCCCAGCCGCAGGAGACCATCGACCTCACGACCATGACCAACACAAAAATCACCATCGGCGGCCGTCACGATGCCTGCATCGCCCTGCGGGCGCCGGTGGTGGTGGAGAGTGCGGCGGCCTTGGCCCTGTGGAGACTGAAGGGCGCCGACGGCGGCGGAGAACTGGACAATTTGCGTGGTCAGCTGGACATTCTGGACACAGAGCTGACGGCGCTTTTTGTCCGGAGACAGTCCATTTCCCGCCAGATCGGCGCCTATAAACGGGAGCATCATCTGCCGGTGCAGGATGCCGGTCGGGAGGAGCAGGTGCTGCACACACGGGGCGATCTGGTCCCGGAGCGGCGGCAGCAGGTGGAGCGGCTGTTCCGCCTGCTGATGGAGCTGAGCCGGGAGGAGCAGGCATGAAAAAGTTGATCCTCATCGGTCTTCCCGGCAGCGGAAAAACCACCGTAGGCGGGCTGCTGGCCCGGCAGTTGGGCCTGCCCTTCCGGGACTGCGACCCGCAGGTGGAGCGGCTGGCGGAAAGAACGGTGGCGCAGCTGTTTTCCAGCGGAGAGGAGTGCTTCCGCCGCTGGGAGACGGCGGCATTGCAGGCACTCTGCGCCGGAGAGGACTGCGTGCTGGCCACCGGCGGCGGGGCTGTGCTGCGGCCGGAGAACCGTGCGCTGCTGCGGCGCAGCGGCGTGCTGTTCTGGCTGGATCGCCCGGTGGCAGACATTGAGCGGACATTGGAAATAGAGAGCCGCCCGCTGCTGGCCGGGGGCGGTTCGCTGGAGACGCTGCGGCGGCAGCGGGAGGCGCTGTACCGCATCTGTGCCGACTACACCATCCGGGAGGATACAGCGCAGGCGGCGGCAGAGGCCATCGCCGCCATATGGAGGAAGCAGACATGAAATTTCTCATCATCAACGGGCCGAATCTGAATCTGCTGGGCAGCCGGGAGCCGGATATCTACGGCACCGGCACCTATGAGACCCTGTGCCGCCGGGTGCAGGACTATGCCGCCGTCCACGGCTGGGAGGCGGACTGCTTCCAGAGCAATCACGAAGGGGCTATCATCGACGCCATTCAGCAGGCGGCGGGGGTCTACGACGGCATCGTCATCAACCCGGCGGCCTATACCCATTACAGCTATGCCATTTACGATGCTCTGCGGGCGGTAGATGTCCCGGCGGTGGAGGTACACCTGTCGGATATCCGTCAGCGGGAACCTTTCCGACAGGTGTCGGTAACGGCCCCGGCCTGCCGGGGACAGATCGTTGGCCATGGCTTTGCCGGCTATCTGGAGGCGTTGGCGCTGCTGGCGGAGGGCCTGTGATGCGGCTGTGCGTCATCGGGGATCCGGTGGGCCACAGCCTGTCGCCCCGCATCCACCGGCGATTTATGGAGAGGTGCGGTGCTGCCGGAAGCTATGAAGCAGTGACGGTGACGGCGGAGGCACTGGAGGATTTCGTGGTGCAGGGCCGCCGGGGAGCGTGGGACGGGTGCAACGTTACCATGCCCCTGAAGGAGCGCATCCTGCCGCTGCTGGATGCGGTGGAGCCGTGGACAGCCTCCTGCGGCGCCGTGAACACCGTATGCTTCCGGAATGGTCGGGCCGTGGGGTACAACACCGACGGGCCGGGGGTGGTGGAGAGCCTGCGGCTGCGGGGCTTTACACCGGCGGGGCAGGCGGCGCTGGTGCTGGGGGCCGGGGGAGCCGCCAAGGCGGCGGCGCTGGCACTGGCGCAGGCGGGCTGCCGGGTGACGGTGTGCGCCCGGACACCGGAAAAGGCGGCGGCCTTGGCTGCCCGGTGCGGCGGTGTGACTGTCTCATGGGAGGACCTGCCCCGTGCCGCCGCAGAGCATGGGCTGCTGCTGAACGCCACACCGCTGGGCATGGAGGGCTCGCCGGAGTTCGAGTCTTTGGATTTCGTACAGGCGCTGCCGACGAAGGCGGTGGTATACGATTTGGTGTACCATCCCACGGACACGGCGCTACTGCGAGCGGCGGGGAGCCGGGAGTTGACGGCGGTGGGGGGGCTTGCCCTGCTGGTGCAGCAGGCGGCGCTGGCCTTCGCCCACTTCACCGGCATAGTGCCGGATGCGGCCCTGTGCCGGAATATCTTGCAGGAGCTGGAGGCGGCGCAGTAGGGGTGCGGCTGCCGCTTCCGTAAAAAATGCAAAAAAATCTGAAATAGGGCTTGCAAAATAAAAAGGAGTGTGGTATAGTAATCAAGCTGACGTGATGCAGCAAGTGAATATGGTATCCGGGTGTGGCGAAGTTTGGTATCGCGCTTGAATGGGGTTCAAGAGGCCTCGAGTTCGAATCTCGACACTCGGACCAAAAAAAGTTCCGAAATCTGTGGATTTCGGAACTTTTTTTGCGCTTTTTGCGGGACTCTTGAATCAGAGGAAAAAGTCGTGCATAACGCATGCATAACGGCGGTGAAAAAAGTGCGAAAGCTTGGTTTTGAAAAAGTCACTTTTTGCAACTTTTTTGGAGAGCGTTTTTGTACGCACGCAGAATTTCTTTGGCCTGTGGCACCATGGCAAAGGTGAGATGATGGGCGGCGCACTCGAACGTATCCCCCAGGCCGGTGTCAAACAGGGATTACTCCCGTGGCAGCGCCGCCTTTCCAAACAGTATGCCCAGAAAAGCCTGAGTTGCTCCGCAGCGGTAACAGAAATGCCATCTGCTTTTATAAACTTTTGGATCTCCCGCTTGGTGAACCTCGCCATACATTTACGGATAAGCTCTGCGGTGATCTTACATCCTTTGCTGTAGGCAGCGGTGCCGACTGCTGCCGCTGGGCGCTGTAGGATGCAGCGGCGGCCCGCAGGTCCCCCCGGATTTCCTGACAGCCCATGCTACTGCATCTCCTTGACCCACCGGGTCAGGGCCGGTGCGGCCTCGTCCACGTGGCTGCCGTGGATGGCAAGGCCACGGGTGACGGTGGCCCCCGGTGCGGCTTTGCGGATGTCCCGCTCCGTCTGAGAGAGGCCGCTGCCCTCGTGGGTGCAGAAGGGGCAGATGAGCTTGCCGGTGAAGTCGTAGTGCTCCAAGAAGGTATAGACCGCCATGGGCATGGTGCCGCAGTAGTTGGGATAGCCCAGATAGATGCGGTCATAGCCCGACAGATCTTTCGGCAGACCCAGCAGCTCCGGACGGACACTTTGCTGCCAGTCGGCTCTGGCCTGTGCCACGCAGGTGCGGTAGTCGTCGGAATAGGGGTGGGCCTGACGGAGCTCCAGCAGGTCGCCGCCGGTGAGGGATGCCAGCTGCTCCGCCACCCGCCGGGTGTTGCCCACGGGGATGCGGCGGTAGGAGCCGCCGAAGTAGTTCTCTCCCGCACGGGAGTAATAAGCAATCAGAATAGCCATGTCAAAGACTCCTTTCTATGTTGGCTCAATACAGGGACAGGCGCTCCGGGGGGAGGGCGGGGTTCGCTACCGCCCAGGAGAGGTCGCCCCAAGAGACAGGGACCTCCGCCCACAGGAGCCAAGTGGCCATGTCCTGCGTGACGCACTGGTTCCGGGCCGGCAGGGGGCGCTGCAGCCGTACCGTGCCGTGGCCGTCGGTTATATCGGCGGTATGGAGAATGGGAGGCAGGGATCCGGAGGCGGTGGTATCCGTCACCAGCAGCAGGGCGTGGCCGGCGAAAAATTCGGGATCATAGGAGTTCAGTTCCGGTACGTCCGGCAGCCGGGACAGCGAGGTGACGCACCGGGCGTCGCTGCGCCGCCGGGTATAGGGCAGGCGCACCCGGCCCGCCGTCTGCAAAGGCTGCTTCATAAGTTCCTCCTTGAAAGCAGTGCGCCGCACCGGGCCGGAGCGGCCCCATGCGGCGCAGGGGTTATTTGCTGGCGTACAGGACCACGTCCACCGTCAGGGACTGGCCGTCCCGCTGGATGGTCAGACGGATGGTATCGCCCACGGAGTGGCTGCGCCGCACCGTCAGCAGATCGCTGGTGACGGAGACAGGCTGGCCGTCCGCCTCCAGAATGATATCGCCGGGCTGCACACCGGCCTCCGCAGCGCCCAGGGCGTCGTCCACGGTGTAGACCTCCACCTGCGTGCCGCCACCGGACTTTTCGATGGTGCGGACGGTGATACCGATGGTGGGGGTACCCAGAAACTCCCCGTGGGCGATGAGGTCATTGACCACGAAGGACACGGAGCTGATGGGCAGGGCGAAGCCCAGTCCCTCCACTGTGGCCTCCTCCTCGGAGAGGCTGGAGTTGCTCATTTTCATGGTGTTGATGCCGATGACCTGCCCATAGCTGTTGATGAGGGGGCCGCCGGAGTTGCCGTTATTCAGGGCGGCGTTGGTCTGGATCATGGTCATGGTGCGGCCCTGCATCTCCACCTCACGGTTGATGGCGGAGACGATGCCGTTGGTGAGGGTCCCCCGCAGCTCTACGCCCAAGGGGTTGCCGATGGCGTACACCGGGTCACCCACCGTCAGCAGGTCGGAGTTGCCGAACTCCGCCGCAGGCAGGGGATTGTCCGCAATGGCCCGCAGCACCGCCAGATCCTCGTCCTCGTCATAGCCCACCAGACGGGCGTCGTAGGTGACGCCGGTGTCCAGCGCCACCCAGCAGCTCTTGCCGCCGGAGATAACGTGGGCGTTGGTGATGATATAGCCGCTCTCGGTCATGATGACGCCGGTACCCACGGCGGCAGAGCCGTCGGACTGCTCCGCCACCACCGCCACTACAGACGGGTTCACCTTGGCGTACACCTGCTGAATGGTAAGCTCCTCACCGGAGGGGTCCTGACAGCTGAGCTTCACGCCCTCCTCCCCGGAGATGCGGGGGATGGTAGTCTCCTTCTTGCGGAAGATATCCACCATGCTGCTGGCGGAGTCGCCGTCGTCGCTGCCCGGCAGGCTGGGGGCGCTGGAGGCGGTGGAGGACAGGAGCACCGCCACCACGATGACCACGACCACCAGCGCTATGCCGCCTATGCCCAGCCACGTCCACAGACGGCGGCGCTTGCGCTGGGTCTTGGCGGCCTGCTTCCAGACGTTCTGAGGTATGGGGCGCTGCTGGACGAAGTAGTTGACGACCTCCTCCGGCTCCTCCTGCCGGGGGGTGTACCAGCTGACGATCTCGTCCGGCTCCTCCTCCGACAGGTCCGTCCGGTCCTGCTGCGGCTGGGGCGGCAGATCGCCGCCTACCGGGTCAAATTCTCTGTTTTCGTCATTATACATAGGATACTTCCTCTCACGGCTCGTTCCGCATGGGGTGAGCCATCTGAACGGTAAAGCTGAAGGCGGTGACGCCGTTTTCGCTGGTGACGGTGATCTGCTCCTTGTGCTGAGACAGGATGGTCTTTACCACGTACAGGCCCAGCCCGTAGCCGTCCTTATCCTCGCTGCGGGATTTGTCGGACTTGTGGAAGCGCTCAAACAGCAGGGGGATCTCCTCGGCGGGGATGGTCTGACCGACGTTGCGCACCGTGACCACGGCCTTCTCCCCGTGGACGGCCAGCCCCAGATACAGGGATGAGTGGGGGGCGGCGAACTTGGTGGCGTTTTCCAGCAGGTTGTAGATGACCTGGGTGATAAGGTCGTTGACGCCCTCCACCATCACAGGCTCCTCCGGGATGTCCGCCTCTACGTCCAACTCCCGGTCGGTGATCTTCTGCTCCATGGACAGCAGCGCCAGACGCATACTCTCGCACAGGTCGAAGTCCTCTTTTTTCATCTCCTGCGACTGGATCTGAGAGATATCCAGCATCCGGCGCACCAGACGGCTGAGCCGACGGCTCTCGTCGGAGATAATTTGCAGGTACTTGCGTTCTTTTTCCGGCGGGATGGTGCCGTCCAGAATACCGTCGGTGTAGCCGGCGATGGAAGTCATGGGGGTCTTTAATTCATGGGAGATGTTGGCGATGAAGTCCCGGCGCTGGCGCTCCGTCTCCGCCAGAGAGTCCGCCATATTGTTAAAGCCCGCCGCCAGTTCGCCGATCTCATCGCCCCGGTCGGCGTCCTGCATCCGCACGTCGAAGTTCCCGGCGGCGTAGGCCCGTGTGGCCTGCACCATCTCCCGGATGGGCTGGATCTGCCGCATGGAGGTCAGGGAGGTGACGATGAACACCAGCAGCAGGATGATGGCGGAGGTCATGAGGAACAGGCTGATGAAGGACCGCCACATCCCCATGACGGAGCGGGCGTTCATCACCGCCAGCACCACGCCGATGGTCTGGTCGCCGTCCTGAACGGGGACGCCCACCACGAACTGTTTGGAGGTGTAGGCGCCGCCCAGACTGCTGCGGCCCTGATACAGGCCGCTGCCCGTCAGAACCTCCTGCGTGATCTCCTGCGGGATGGCCACCACCTTGCCCCCCAGCCGCTGGTCCGCCGTCAGCAGGGCATAGCCGCTGTCGTTGCACACCAGAAACTCGGCGTTGGTCATGGCGCTACCCAGACTGATGAAGCGCTTGAGGTTTTCATCCTCCGTCTGGCCGCCGGACTTCAGGTAGTCCACGGACACCTGAGCAATGAGACTGGCCCGCTCCTGCAGCTCGTCCCGCCGCTCGGTGAAGTTATAGTTATAGCTCAGGGCGAAAAAGGACACGCCCAGCAGCAGCAGCGTCAGCATCACCATGCCGGCGGTCAGGGCGAACTGCTGCCAGTAGAGCCCACTGAACCGTTTCTTGCGCTCTGCCATCACTTCACTTCAAACTTATAGCCCACGCCCCACACGGTTTTCAGCTCCCACTGGTCGGAGACATTCTCGATCTTCTCCCGCAGGCGCTTGATATGGACGTCCACTGTCCGGGAGTCACCGAAGTAGTCGAAGCCCCACACCTCGTCCAGCAGCTGGTTGCGGGTGTAGACCCGGTTGGGCGTGGAGGCCAGATGGTACAGCAGCTCCAGCTCTTTGGGGGGCGTATCCACCTTCTTGCCGTCCACCAGCAGCTCGTAGCTGTCCAGATTGATCTCCAGTTTGTCGAACACCAGACGCTTGCGGGTGTCGTCGGGGATCTCGCTGCGGCGCAGCACGGCGTTGATGCGGGCCATCAGCTCCTTCATCTCGAAGGGCTTGACCAGATAGTCGTCGGCGCCCATCTCCAGACCGGTGATGCGGTCGTTGACCTCGCTTTTGGCCGTCAGCATGATGATGGGTGTCTTGGCCTTTTCCCGGATGTGGGCGCAGACGGACCAGCCGTCCATCACTGGCAGCATGATATCCAGCAGCACCATGTCCGGCGCCTGCCGGTCGTATTCCTCCACGGCCTTGCCGCCGTCATAGGCGATGCGGACGTCGAAGCCCTCCTTCTCCAGATACATCCGGATCAGGTCGGAAATATTGCGGTCATCCTCGACCACCAGAATATTGCGTGCCATAGGAAACCTCCCATTTATATACTATATTACCATTATACCCGGCAGTTTTCGGGCTTCCTGAACATTTTGTAAATTGATTCATAAAAGTATATCACACTTTCCGCCGTTTGTATATGCCCCGGACAATATTTTCCGCTGGGGCGGCGGTGTGTGGACTTTTCGGATATTTTGTGAACAAACATAGGTACTTCTGTGAACATTAGCACTCGACACTTGACAGTGCTAAAAACAGTGCTATGATGAAGCTGTTCCAAGGGAGAGAGCCAAAGAGCTCCACCGGGGAACGGAAAACGCATACAATGTGTAAGCGGTGACAAAAGTTGGCGCCGGTGAGACACCGGCACCCGGAATTTTGAATGGAGGTATGACTTATGTTGCCCAGCATTTTTGGTGAGAATTTGTTTGATGATTTCTTCTCTGATCCTTTCGGGATGATGGTACCTCAGAGCCGTGACCCGCTGTATGGCAAGCACGGCAAGAACCTGATGAAAACCGATGTGCGGGAGACGGAGAGTTCCTATGAGCTGGATATCGACCTGCCGGGCTTCAAGAAGGACGAGGTCAATGTGGAGTTGAAGAACGGCTATCTGACCATTCAGGCCGCCAAGGGTCTGGACAAGGAGGAGCAGGACAAGAAGGGCAAGTACATCCGTCAGGAGCGCTATGCCGGCGCCTGCAGCCGCAGCTTCTACGTAGGCGAGGACGTGGAGCCGGAGGAGGTGTCCGCCAAGTTCGAGGACGGCATCCTGACCATCTCCGTGCCGAAGGCGGCCAAGAAGCAGCTGCCCAAGCAGACGTCCATCAACATTCTGTAAGCGCTCTGTGAGCGTCCGTAAGAGACGGGAAAGGGTCCCCGGCGAGAGCCGGGGACCCTTTTTGCGTGCCGGGATGTCAGCGGATCAGGGGCAGGAGCAGCTGGCAGGACTCACAGAAGTAGGTCTCTATGTCGTCGCCCTGCAGGAGGACCTTGGAGACGACATTGTGCCGGAAGAAGCCCTTTTGCTTGACCTCGCTGTCGGTGAACACGCAGGCCATAGGGGTCAGGCCGGTGGAGCCCATGAAGGTGGAGGCGCCGGTTTTCATCTCCTTACCGCATACGGGACATTGCATGGTACATTCTCCTTGCTGTGATAGTCTCCGGCGGCCAAAGCCCTCCGGGAGGTCTATTCTATCACAGCGGCGGAGGATTTTCCAGAGGGGGGAGAAAAACTCCGGCAGCGGTCGCCTTTCTGCGGGGAAGGCGCCGGGGGAAAATCAAAAGGTCTTTGTCCCATGGGACAAAGACCTTTTTTCTGTCATAACTCAACACTATAGATTTTTTGAAATTTGCTTTCAAAAATCGTCGCATGACAGCTTCAACGAAAAACATGGCACGTAGAGCTCACTTGTCTTTTGATTCTTCAGTTGTGTCAGAGACTGCTCCTTCCAGCAGATCTGTCACTACCTGATTAAGCTGTGCGGCATTCTTAGCAGTAATGACCGGCGTGTCTGACTGGGACTCAATGTCTTTTCTGGTTCGTCCAGCCACCTGACCGCCCGCCTTGGCAACTGCCAAATTCTCTTGGAAGGTCGTTGGTTTGCGATCTCTTGAAAACTGAGTGGTAGTGGCCTCCGCCAGCATATTCAGTACCAGTTCCAGCGTCGTCATGTTATCACGAAGGTTTTCCTTTTTCAAGCCCTTCAGATTTTTGTACTGCCGGGTGGACATGCCAGACCAGGCTCGGGAAATCTCGTCCGTGAGGATGGCGTACTCTACGCCTTTCTGCACACCGCGGGCATCCCATTCATCCGTCAGTTCTTTACGGACCTGGATGGCCTGCAGCCGCTGATTGATCCACTCACGGCTGTAACCCTTCTTGAGATAGGTTTCCAGAGCGCGGTCAATGGTCAGCTCCGGGTCGATGGTCTCCTCGATACGCTCTCGACCGACCTGTGCCAGCCACAACTTGAACGGTTCTGCCTTCGGGGAAGGAATAGACTGGATGATTCGGAGAAGCTGCTCGGTATCGGCTACATCAGTCAATCGTTTTTTGCCATCCGAAGCGGTCATTTTCAACTGGTTACAAGCTGTAACCGTTTCATTTCCCTCATTCTTCAGGCGTTTCTTCGTTACCTTCCAGTAGTTACGAGCTGCCTGATAATCTGGCTGATCAGTCAGCACAGCTACCACATCAACGACGGAAAAGTACCATTCTTCCTTTTCCTCATCCCATGCGGTCCGAATACGCTTGTTTTCGAACAGTTGGATATTATCGTTTTGTGCCATTTGAATCACCTCGTTCTGTCATGAATTCTTTCAAAAGTCCTTGGCAGCCATCCAGCACATCCTGCCAGGTCGCCTCGAAGTCCTCGGTGTACCATGGGTCTGCCACATTGCCGGGATGGGCGGTGTGATCCATCAGGAGGGACATCTTTTCGGCATAGTCGCCGCCGCAGATACGGTACATATCCCGGAGGTTGGCCTGGTCCATGCCGATCAGGAGATCGTATTCGTCGTAATCCCGATTTGTCAACTGCCGTGCGGCATGGCCTTCGCAGGAGATCCCATGCTCGGCCAGCTTGCGCCGTGCCGGAGGATAGACTGTGTTGCCGATCTCCTCCCGACTGGTAGCCGCTGATTCGATATGAAATTGCGATGCCAGTCCCGCCTTTTTTACCAAGTCCTTCATCACGAACTCGGCCATGGGGCTGCGGCAGATATTGCCGTGACAGATAAACAGGATCCTCTTCATACTGCGTTCTCTCCGAAATCTCATCGTTGCCCTCATTATACCACACATCGACCTTTTCGTCGAGAACACTTTCCAGATACGCAGAATCCTCGATCATTTGCAGAAGCTCCGACTTGGATAGATTTTGTGCAGCGGCCTGCCGGATGTACCAGCGCCGCTCCACTGCGGGTAGTTCTGCTTCCATGATCACAACGTTCTGTGTCCAATTCAAGTGAAGCGCTTCGCCAAGCAGTTCCGGCGTGCCGCTGTACAACTGCCAGAAATCCCGCATCCGGCGCACATTGCGCGGAGAGAAGCCGGTCATATCCGGGTATTGTTCTTTTATGAACTCCGCAGCAGCTACCGCTGCACCCTTTTCCGAGTGGGCACAGACGGCCTTGCCGATTTCGCAGTACAGCTCCATCTGCGGCAGATCTGCTTTCATGACAGATTCCAGTGTGGCAAACATTGTGCTGTAGTCCACAGCCTTTCGGATATTCATAGTTTCTCCTTTCCGGCGCACAGCGCCTGATTCAACGCTCAAGGCAGAGAAAAGCACGGTAACATCGCCGTGTTTTTCTCTGCCTTGACCTGTTTCAGATAACTTGTACGATCTGCTCCCAGAGCAGTATGTGCTTTTCATCAATGGCCCGGTTGTCGTGGTAATGGCCGAACAGCCAGTAGTGATAATGTGCTCTCTCCTTGACCTCCTGCAGGAAATCTGTGAGCGGGTCTGCCTCATTGTGGCGGTTTTCCATGAGAGCAATGCTGGTGGGAGCGCAGTGCGTGATAACATAGTCCACCGCCCAATCGACCTTGGCCAGATTTTTCCGTGCTTCAGCGTACTCCTCCTCAGAAGGCATCTCCTGCGCCCACCACGAAATGTGATTGATGCGATACCTCGCTCGGGGCTTTCTCTGCAGCATCAGGAGCTTTCGCTCAAAATCCGGAGCACCCAGTTCCAGAATGCCGTCCTCCGTATCATGGCTTTTTGCTCCGCCCATGGTGAAGAAGTGATAGCCTTCCAGCTCGAAGACCTGTCCACGCATCAGGTGCAGGACATGAGAGCGAATGCGGTGTACCTTGCCGCCGTGCCAGTCTTTCACCGGATATCGTTCCAGTGCGTCGTAGTTCTCATGATTCCCGCAGACGAAGGCCAGCGTGAACGGAAGACTTTCCAGCCAGTCCAATGCAGCCTCGTCACGGCCGTCTCCAAACCACACACCACCAAAGTCTCCGGCACAAATCACGATGTCCCGCTTTGTCATTTGTGCCTGCTCCGGGAAATATTTCGGCTTGAAGCGTTCAAAGTTTCCGTGGCAATCACCGGTTACAAAAATCATCTTTCCACCTTCTTTCAGTACATAATTTTCTGGCAAATCTCAATGCCACCCTTCAGGGTGACTGCGACCTCATCCTTGGAGAGGATTTTTACTGTCTCCACCAGTTGGCGAACGGCGCTCTCGTCCCACTCCGTAATGTGGAGCGATGCGTTTTCCAATGTCTGTGCGGCATCCATGATGCGCTGATTGGCTTTTGTCTGTTCGTTGTTATTCGCGAGGATCACGGACCGTTTTTCCTTCAGGAAAGTCTGCTCGTCCAGTATTTCTTTGAACTGACCGCCATAGGCGGCAGGATCATTCGTAGCCTTTTCCAACAGTGTTTGGAACTGCTGCTCCAGTTCTCTCAGCCTGCGTTCAATGTCTCCCAGGCTCATCGTGCCGCCGGGGAATGGGATGATCTCCGTTTCCATGGCATCTGTGATCTGCCGGATCAGGCTATTCTTGTCGGCCATGGCCGTGTTCAGAGCGGCAAGGATTGCTTGCTGGAGCGGCGCTTCATCCAATGTGGGTGAATTGTGGCAGTATTTCTTGCCGTAGTCTAATCGGCTCACGCAGCGCCACACGACTCGTTTTTCACCGTTTCGTGTCCATGTGCAGCGACGATACAGGGTCCCGCATTCACCACAGACCAGCCGTTCCGAGAGTGCATACTTGCTGGCGTAGGAGGCCATCCCCGTGACTGCGTTCTTGGAGGGGCTCTTTGCTGCATTCCGCCGTGCCATCTCCGCCTGTACGGCATCATACTTTTCACGGCTGACAATGCCCTCGTGGTGATTTTCAATGAGGTACATGGGAAGCTGGCCAATAGCCTTGCGGTTGATAAAGTCCTGCCGGAAGGTCTTCTGCATCAGTACATCACCGCAGTATTTTTCATTCTGCAGGATGCTGCGGATGCGGGAGATGGTCCACTCCGGTGAATCCTCGAAGCACTTGACGCCTTGCTGTTCCAGTTCGTCTTTGATCATCCGCAGGCTGGCCCCAGTGAGATAGCGCTCATAGAGCCATCGGACGATTTCGGCCTGTTCCGGAATGATCTCCGGCTGGCCATCCTCACCTTTGCGGTAGCCGTACAGCTTTTTATATTGGATGCTGACCTTTCCGGCTTCCATGGCGCGGCGCTTACCCCATGTGACATTCGCGGAGATAGATTCACTTTCAGATTGGGCGAAGGCACCGGAGAGGGTGATTCGCAGCTCACTGTCCTCCTCCAGAGAATTGATGTTTTCCTTTTCGAAGATGACCGCGATACCGAGCTGCTTGAGCGCCCGGATATAATAGAGGCAGTCCACCGTGTTGCGGGAGAAGCGGGAAACCGACTTGGTCAGGATGACATCGATTTTCTTCTGGCGGCAGTGCCGGATCATCCGCATGAAGTCCTCGCGCTTCTTGGCCGAGGTTCCGGTGATGCCCTTGTCCGCAAAGATGCCGGCCATCGTCCAAGCGGTGTTGGACATGATTTTATCGGTATAGTACTCTTTTTGCACCTCATAGCTGTTTGCCTGGTCCTCCTCTTTGGTGGAGACTCGGCAGTAAGCTGCCACCCGGAGCTGTCTGCGGGCTTCTGCCTGGCGGGTGGTTTCCGGTTTGGCAGGGATTTTGATCACTCTCGGGGCATCATCTTTCATTGCAGGTCACTCCTTTCTATGATTTGCCCATTTTTTAATCGCAGTTTGACATTTTGGCGGGTCACCAGCACCTCGGATACGGTGCTTTTCAGAAGATCTGCGTTCAGTTCCGCCACACATTCGAATGCGGAGAAGAGATGCCGGAGACGATTTGTTTCATATTCTTCATTCCCCAGAGTAGCATATTGCTCTGCCGCAAGCCGGAGGATCAGCGCTTTGGCGTTATCCTCGTCGATTGGCTGCTGCTCCAGAGCATTATCCAGCGCCTCCTGCGTTTTGGAATATGTGACTGGCGTAGGACTGCGCCGATGCTGTATGTGGTCCGGGTAATTTGCGAGACCATTGAGCAGGTCGGTGACACTTTGTTCCACCCGCTCAGATGGTGGTGTACCGCAGAGCCTACGCAGCACCTTTTGGGCTTCTGTCTTTTTCGGAAGTTGAGGCTTGTTTGAGCGTTTTTCATTTGCCGCGATGAGCTGTTCCTTATCTATGAGCTTGGGATATTCTTTTTCTCCGGTGTAGCGTGCGTCCGCCAGAATACGGGCGACCATATTTTTGTTCCAGAGCCGTCCCTCATCGTATGGGATATCCTGCTGGCGAAGCGACTCCGTCAACTCATTCAAGGATTCTCCTGCAATATATCGGAGGAAGATCTCCTGCACAAGTTTCGCCTCTGATTCCTGTATGACGATCTTACCCAGAGACATCTTGTAGCCGAAGGGCTGCTTCCGGTTTCCCATCACCGCACCGTCCTCTCTATGGACTCCCGCAGCTCCAGCCCATTTTTCAGGCAGAAGCGGACGGAGTCGTTGCTCTCTATGATAATTTTCTCAACGAGTTCAGCAAACAGTTCCGCGTCAAAGCTGTCGAGGAATTCCGGCCCATCTTCCAGGATGTCTATCAAGTCTCGTGTTTGCAGGGCGGTCATGTCGCTCTCGGCATCCATCAGCTTTTCTTTTTCCAGCTTGGCCTGCTGGAGCTGCTTGGTCAGCTCATTGGTTTTGGCTATAAAAATGTCAGGATCAACAAGGCCCTGCTGTTTGAGAAAGGCCAATGTCTGATTCTGACTGGATATATCTGATATTCTTTTATTCAGGGCGACGATGTCAGGACTCCAGAGCATCCTGCGATTGCGAATCAGCTGGAGACTTGTAAGCATCTGTTCCAGAATAGGGATGCTCTGATGTTTCAGCTTGTAGTACAGACGGCAGAAGGATGCATGGATCTGAGTCTCACGGATCGGCGTGATCAAGCAATCCCCCTTTGTGTCATGACTTGTGCAGCATAGATACCATTTGCTGTTAACATTTTTAAACCGCATCCGTGCGCCACAGATACACCGGATTTGTGAGATGATCTCGCTGTGTACGGGTGCTTTTCCTAAACTGCGTTTTTGCCGTAGGCCTTGAGCTCGTTTAAATATCTCTGGAGAGATGATCGCATCGTTGCTCCCTGGCACAAAATACATTTCACGCTCACCATGATTGGTTTTCTGCTGCCTCGAGAGCATATCCGGCGTATACCTCTTTTGCAGAAGCGCATTCCCGGCGTAACGTTCGTTTTGCAGGATGTAATCTACCGCTTTATAATTCCATACTCGCTCAGTCAGGCAGCTGGCATTTAGGTCGTCTGCGATTTCTTGAGGATTTTTACCGGATAAATACTCACGGAAAATTCTTTGGACAATGTCTGCTTCTGGTTCACATATTTTGAGTTTTCTACCATCAAGCCGAAATCCCCACGGGGCTTTACAGGTATTGAATTCGCCGCTCTCCATCCTGCGCTGATAGCTCCACTGCATATTACCGGATATGGACTCGCTCTCTTTTTGGGCGAAGGCAGCGTAGATGGCTGTGATGAGCTCACTGCTCACATTGACCGTATCGATACCTTCACGCTCGAATCGGACATTGACACCCAACTCTTTCAGTTCACGGATGTTCTGAAGGCAGTCTTTGGTGTTGCGGGCAAAGCGTGAGATGGACTTGACAAGAATCTGGTCAATCAGGCCTCGACGGCAGTCCGCCATCATCCGCTGAAAGTCATCCCGTTTAGCCACCGAAGTTCCGGTAATCCCCTCGTCCGCATAGATGTCGACCATGCGCCATTCGGCCTTGCTTGAGATCAACTCCGTGTAGTAGCGGTTCTGAGCGGCAAAGGAATTGAGTTGATCCTCGGAGTCTGAGCTGACACGAGTGTAGGCAGCGACCCGCAGCCGCACATTTTGAGGCCGTTCTGTAGGTTCGATTTTTATAACACGGGGCTGCTTTTCTGCCAGTGCTGTTGTTCCGTCTACCAGTCGCTTTTCATCCACACCCGCTCACCTCCTTTTTTGTAACACAAACACTACCACAACTGCATCCAAATAGCTACTGAAAGATGAAGAAAATCAGAGAAAAAACACGACTTCAACACCGCTATCCGCAGCGATCCGTGCGGCGATTTTTTTGAGTTCTTTTTCGGTAAAACTGCCGCATTCCCGGAGTTTTCTGAGCAGGATGACGATCCCATAGTAACTGATGGTGGGGTCCATAGTTGGTCTCCTTTCTACATTTGACTATCTCTGCGGCACAAGCATGGGAACCGTTCAAGGAAGGGAAAGGCAGGAGAGAATAGCGGGGCCATCGGACAAAGGAAAGAGGAATCGAATATAAGAATATTGAAAGGTGTAGACAGTTCCCATGCTTCTGCCGCAAGAGTGTGGTCGCTCCGGCAGCGGAAGCAGATGCTCCCATTACCGGAGCGGCCAGAACTTTACGGTTTTGTTTGCCTGTATTCGACACTACTTCCCCAGGCAGGGCGGCAACTTGAACTGTGCTGGCGCACATCACGGGACTCTCACCCCTCCGAGGATCTCTCGAAGCTGCGTACAGGAGTATCATTGTGGGCTGACGGGATCATGGCGGGGACAGCTTGCCAAAGCTGTCTTGGCCTGAGTGGGTATCGCTCTGCACCTTACTTGGCCGTCCTTTGATGCGGAGTTTCTCCGCACAGGTGGTCTTCGCGCACTCGGCCTGACGCTGGCTCCGTCAGCTAATGTATTCAAGTTGCCGGATATGACCTGGGCGGTATTTTTCAAGGAGCAAAGCCGCTGATTTATCAGCAGCGGGGGGAGGTTCAAAGCCCTCTCACTCTATTAGCCGTTGAAAACACCGTTTGCACCAAACTTTTTTGTCATCTCAGCATCTTTTTCAATTTCTGTAAGATACGGATCTTCCGATTGTGGATCGTCATTCGATGGACGCCCATCATTTCTTCCAGCTCACGCTCTGAGCGCTCGTCGAAAAACAGTGCATGGATCAGAACTCTTTCTTCTTCGCTCAACTGATCCAGCGCGGCCCGTAAACGGCGTAAATTATCTTTCCTGATCACGGCATCCTCGACGCCTTCAGCATCGTCCGCAAACTGGCACTTTGCAGAATATATAAGCCGCTCCAACGAATCCTCTTTGCTGGAAACATAACTCTCCGCACCATTCTCGGCATTTTTCCTGCGCTGTTCGATTTTCAGATCCACCTCCATGTATTTCATCTTGCGGTCGCTTTTCTTCAAGACTTCCAACACATCCGGACGCTCTTTTAAGCAGGGATATATCTTCAAATAATCGACCCGATATGGGTCGTTGTGATACGACATTTTCTGTCCTCCGTTTCATCATTTTAAAAATTTCAAAAACGATGAAGCGGAGGGCCTCGGCATCTCTCGCAGGCAGAAGACCGGCAAAACAAAACGCTCATTCAGTTCCTTTCTGGAACCAAATGAGCGAAAAAAGCCGCTTGATCTGCCTTCACCACCATGGCCGCATTGATTCGTCTCACTCTCTTTGAGAGCAAGGACTGCAAATCAAGCGACACATGGGAAGGTCACGCATCAAGCGGCTCCGGGGTACAAACTTGGATATTCAATTTTTAGTTGTCAAGAGCAAGGCGTTTATTACACGCCGTTACATCTTAAAACCGGTTAAGTCGAAATGCCACCGGCGGGAAAAACACCTGTTCTCCGCAATGGGGGCATTTCACATAAACTGCGCCGTGATTTCCTTTGCACAGGATCTCTAACTTGTTCTGGCAATACGGGCAAATCCTCGCCATTGTAATATGGCTGGAATACTGTTTTTTCAGTTCCTGCTGTTCTGTCTGAATACAGGAATAGCGTTGAGGATCCAGTTCCCTTGCATTGATTTTTGCCATACTTTCTCCCTGCCATATCAGGCGATCTCATTTTTCTCCGGAAATATATCTACCAGTGCATACGGGTCATACAAATCATTTCTTCCAACCAAGCCGAGCTGAGATGATCTTATGGCCAGTGCTGTTTTGGACACGCCGAGCCGCTTTGCGGCCTCTGAAAAACACTCATAGTCTTTGCGTGCATATATGCGATTCAGCACGCCGATGCCATCTTTCAGGCCAACATCTGCCATGTGGCGATACACCAGTTCCTTTGGCAAAAGGAGAAATGAAGTCAACACATTGGTCTGCCACTCCTCCCAATCCAGAACAGGGTACTGCGTATGTTCATCTGCCATGCGAAATACGCAGCGAGGAGTTTGCACCTCATATTCTTCTGGATACAGCATCCAAAACAGTTGATGCGCTGCTTCGTGCATCATAGTAAAGTTCAAACGGCCAATCTGATTTTCAGCCACAAGGCTCTGATCAATGAAGGCCGTTTTCCCATCTAATTCATAGTCGAGCTTTGTGCCATCCCTTTGAGGGATCGTTATGATCACCCCCGAAGTTGCCGTAAGGCCGATGGCATCATGTGCTTCACTGATATCTGCAAAGGTAAATTGCAGGCCACACATCTTCTCTGCAAAATCTGCCGGATCAATATGATCGACCTTTTGAGGGACTTTTTTTAGGTAATCACGAAGCAATCTACGGGAAATGTGTTCGATGTCTTTCCGTGAAAGCCAGAGCATCTACCTGCGCCCCTTTCTATTCCAATGCGTCCACAAATTAGAACATCTGTTCGCTTCTTGTTAAGGAGTATAGCACGCCCGCTAATCTATGTCAAGTGAAATAAATCGCTCGTATTTTGTACAAAAAATAATCGCCATTTCCTTTGCATTATCATTACACCAGCTGTTGGTGAGTGGAGGTATTGATTTGGCATTTTTAATAATGATAGTTCAAGAGTTTTCACAAAATCAACAAAAATTCCGACTTGATACTGCCAAAGGAGAATATAGCGTATAAAATAATTGGCAGAAATGGAAAAATATAGCCGAATCGCGAGATATCACTATAATCAAAAATTTTGAAGAGAGAATGGTTGTTTGATGTGATCAGATAAAGTAGTACGCTTCTGCTTTAATCAACATCTTCTGATCGCAGCATGGGGATCGTGTATGATTTAAGAACGCACATGGAATGGAAAAGGGAGTGATGCCTATCCAATAGAGGTTCCAACGGCGCTATTTCAGAAAAGAGAAGGAAAAACGTATTCTACTTACAGGAAAGGAAGGAATAATAACCTTGCATTCCCCCAAACCATCACATTTATTGAAATTTTTATAGGCTTCGCAAATATAATTTTATTCAATCATGACCATGGGCGTATATACAATGGAGATGCCTACTTTTAATACACTTGCTACTTCTTGTTGCGGCGAAGAAAGTACAAAAACATATATGGTTATGAGAGAATCTGGAGTATTTTGACCAATAAGAGTGCAGCTGGGAGGAGAATCATTGAAAAAGCAAAAATGGAAATATAAAATCACGAACGGAATAACCGGAGTTATAATATCCTTTATTATGCTCACCATATTTGGTAGCCTGGCACTTTGGTTTCGTATCAGCCGGAACGGGGCAATCATCATTGGCATAATATTGGTGATCTTTGCATCGCTTGCCTTTTTCCTAGCCTTGTACCGCACATTATTTTTCAGGGTACTGATTGATAAAGACGGATTCTTCTATCAGACCGCTCCAGGTAACGGAAGATACTATCACTACTACACAATCCGCCAAATATGGGTCAGCAGTGGAAACGATGCAAATGCACAGCAAATGCAATATTGCAACTTTGAAACGCAGGACGGAAGAACCATGAGATTTTTCTTTAGAAATCTAGATTGGGACGCCGTAGACTATTTAATCGCCCAAGTAGAAAACACCGAGGAACAGGCGCAAAGGAGCGACGGTGACCTTATGATCAGCGGCAGGGTACAGGGCGGTGTCAGGCTCGTCGCAGCTGTCTGTATTCTGGCGGCGGTTTTGTTTGTGAACATTTATTTCCGAACTCAAGGCTTGCCACCCATTATCTATGTACCGCCTGTAGTGCTGGCAGTAACAGCCTTTTTTGTGTTGGTGAGTCATAATCTGTTCTACAAAATTCTGATTCAAAAGGACGGATTTTACTGCCGAACCAACCCCTTTGACGGAAAATACTATAAATACAGCGAAATTTCAAATTGCCACCTGACAGAGGTGGTGCAAAGGCAAGGTTCCGTCCGCAACGGCACCAGACGGACGGGATATTCTTACTATTTTACATTCACTGACTCCATTGGTAAGCCGCATAAGATTCTGTATGATAAGGCTTTGTTTCAACGGGAAATGGAGGTGCTGATGGAGCGAAGCAAGGGAATATGAAGATTATGAAGATGTGGAGAAATACAACATTATTCGCCTACTTCCGATTCATGGGCTATGTGATGATGATTGTGGGCATCTACCTGATCGTAAACGGGATTGGAGACTATGCAGGCCAATCCCGTCAGAAGGACTGGATTCCCATAGAGGCCACGGTCACGGATGTCTCCAGCGAGGTAGTCAGCTCTTCGCCCGGAAGGCATGGTAGCAACAGCAGTACCTACTACATTATGGCGTATGAGTATGCCGTGGACGGAGAAACCTATACGGGCCGCACAGGGCGTATGTCATCGCCCCGTCTGATTGGTACTGTCATTACTGTGAAATATAACCCAGAAGTGCCGGAAGAGAATACGGCGATTCTCTCTCCCAATACCCACAATCTGCTGGTCCTTTTGATTTTGGGAACGGCCATCGCAGTGGTGGGCTTTTTCCTCTCTGGGGTGCTGGAGCTACTTCGCAGCCTTCTGCGAAGGACGCACACAGAGGAGCTGAAGAAATCGGTTCCGGAGACAGACACGGGATTTGATTCAACGGCCATTGCAAAAATCCCGGCGAAGCAGTGGGTCCCCCGACTTGCGGCTTGGCTTCTTGCGTTCGTCGCCCTCGTCCTTTTCGTGAAATTCTTCCTCACGTCGGGAACTTCGGACTTGGATAAGTTCCGCAAGGCCGCAGCGGCAGCCGGCTATACTGCCGTGGACTCTACGGAGGATATCCGCCAGAGCTGGGGCATCGGTTCCATGCTGATCCGCTCTGTTTCCGTGCATGAGGACTCTCTGCGGTTGGACTACTGCAGGCTGGATTCCGCAGATGCCTGCTACCGTTTCTATGCCGCTGCGACCCTCCCCATCACCGGTGAGGTGACGGAGAGCAATACCTTTACTGGTCAGGTCTATGCCGTGGACAGCCCCACGAATTTCGCAGCAAAAATCCGCAGTGGACAGATAATGCTCTATGTGTATACCACGCAGGAGGGCAAGGCCGATGTGCTTGCGTTTCTGGAAGCTGCGGGCTGGTGGAGCGAATAAGAAACGGAAAATTTACTACTGCAGAACTATGAATTCTAATGTCGAAGTAATTGGTGACAAAGAGCCAGAGGAGACGTTGATTTTTTCGGCTAAGGCGGAAGGCGGATGTCGACCGTATGTATGGGAGTATACTATTTACAAAGGTGATACTCTATACTATACTCTAAGTGGTTCAACATTCGACTATCTTGAGTGGTCGCCAACAGAGACAGGAAACTATACCATTGTTGTCTGCGTTATAGATAAAACTGGGTTTAAGGCAACATACTCGAAACAGTTTTCTATTATTTGAATCAATCACAGGGAAGTGGCATTAGCCACTTCCCTGTGATATAACAAATCGCTATGGATTCAATATGGAGAATAAGATGAAAGAAAGAAACTGGAAGTATAAAATCACCGGTAACTGGTTTGGACCTATGGTGATTGCAATCACGACGGCGGTCTCCGGAGGATTCACATTCTGGCTTTACACTGCACACGATGGTGCCTTTGTTGGACTCGGCGGCCTAACAGCCTTTTTTGCTATCATCTGCGTTCTGTCCGCATACGGTGCAATGTCTTTCAAGTTGCTTGTGGATAAAGACGGCTTTTATTTTCGGACCAAACCCGGCAACGGGCGGTACTACCGCTACAGCGAGATTTGCAACATGTGGCTCAGCTCCGGCAGAGAGACGGACACACAGGAAGCAACCTACTGCAACTTTGAAACGATAGAGGGAAAGCGGTCGAGATTTCTCGTACTTGACCCCCACCTTGATGCGGTGGATTATATGATTGAACGGGTTGAGGCCGTGGGAAGCAGACGTGGGGATGACGACTTCGACCGCGAGATCGTCATTACCGGGAAGACGGAGAGTGTGGTTATCATAATCCTTGTGATTTTTGGTTTTCCCATACTTTACTTGTTGCTTTTTGGATGGACCACCATGCCGCTGATTTTCCGCATGATTCCGGTCGCCATTTTGCTGTTTTCAATTGTGCGGGCTTTTTCTCACGGACTGTTTTATATGCTAAAGATTCAAAAGGACGGCTTTTATTGCCGCACCAATCCCTTAAATGGGCGGTACTACCGCTACAGCGACATTCTGGACTGCTGTCTGGTCGAGTCACAGCGGAACATGCGCAGAAGCGCAACGCGTTACGGTTACTACATGAAATTCACCGACTGCGAAAACCAAACACACAGGGTTCCTTATAACAAATCGTTGTACGAAGGGGAAATCGACGAACTGGTCGCCAGGATCAAGAGGGCAAAAGAAGATGAAGCATGAATCGGCTGTTCAGGCCGTGAAAGAACTGATGCGGAAGGACTCAGTTTTTCGGTCTGTAATACAGGGCTGGGGCGTTGCGACGCTGCTTATCGGCCTCTTTATGTTTTATATGGGGGCCAATACTTATATTCAATCATACAAGCAGACGGATTGGGTATTCGGCAGCGCATACATTACGGATATTTCCGAGTTGAACAGAAGCAAAGTTGGCAGGGGTGGCATCAACTATTCGATGACCTACGAATATGAAGTGGATGGAACGCATTATACAGGTAAATATGGCCCCCTGGCAAACTCTATCGAGGTGGGCAGGTCCATCCGCATCAAATACGATCCGAGCGCCCCGGAAAACTCCACCGGCTTTCTGGCGCCGAGTGGCAATGATCTTGCCCTGGTGATCATAGGAACGATTCTTGCCGTGCCTGGATTTTTCATGTCGGGCATCCTCGGCCTTCTGCGGAGGCTTCTGCGGGGACTGCATCGAAGCGAGATTCCAGACTACGCACCGCCGGAAGAGAAACGCACTGCGCCCCCCAAAGCCCCCGCGCCCTCCGCCTGCGATATAGTTATGGGGGTACGCAATATCCTCCGAACCCTTGCGCCGATACTCATATTCCTGCTTTTCGGATTTATCCTCATGCTCATCCAAAACGCAATATCCTAATCACAGGAACCATGTGAATTACATTGAATGTTGCCCGCAGAAAAGATCGTGTAATTGCAAGGTTAAATATAAGCTCAAAAGTCAGGCGCTTATAAAGGGCCGCCATCTTAAGAGGCCGTTTCTCACGACTTTCGGGACACTCACGCATAGCAGTTTTTTCGGCCCAAACTGGTGGCGTTGTCAAGATTTATACGCAAAAAGGATTTTATGTTCAGGCTGAAAGAAATTTACCGAGTTTTCCTCCAGATATTGCATAGACCATATCCTTCCTTGTTGGCATCACCGATTTTTTATAAGACATGTTGCTTGTTCTTTTCTCTGTCTTAATATCCTCCGATAGAGTGCTCTTTTCCATGCCATAGGCTTTATATCCCCCGGCAAAGCGGGGGGTCCTCTTTTGCGGCCAAAAGGCATCCCGGTCACTGGATTACGCAGTGACCGGGATGTTTAATACATTTTATCCGAATGTCTTCATTTTATTTTCAATAGCGTTCACTCCGACCATCGTGTTTGTTGATGCAAGACTCTGCAATTTAGCCACATTAGTCCTCGAAACCATCGGTTTTACTGTAACAACTCCCTCATTGACTCCAATCACTTTTCCCCGTGCAATTGTATCAGTAATCCTAACGCCAGATAAGCTATTTGTTTTTCTTACCATTTCAACCTTCGCTCTCGACGGAATTGTAACAACTAAGCTATCCCCAACTTTTGGAGTTTTACTAATATCCCCAATTCTAATCACAAACTTATCATTAGAGGCCGAAACAATTTTTGCTTGCAATTTTTTTCTTTTTTCCATCATATTTTATATCAATGTACAGACGCCTACCAATGAGCCGGCTTGCTCTGGATCGCGGATATGAGACGGGCGCTGTTCACCGAGGGCTGGAGCTTCTGGGCATTACCGGATATATCCCCGCAATTCAGTTCTCCAATCCACCTGAGAAATATGGATTCTCCTACGATCCACAGCTCGACGCATTCATCTGTCCGGAAGGAGTTCCTCTTACATACCACAGGCTAAATTGCAGCAAATCGACGGGCAAATATCTGCGTTGCTACCAGGTCGAGGGCGATGCCTGTATGCGCTGTCCAAAACGGCCGAGCTGTTTTGACAAGGCTGGAATTCGGCGCAGAGTGCTGGCCAGCAGTTGCTATCCGGCATTTTTCAGAGGGCACCAGCGTGTGGGAACTCCAGAATACCTGGCCATGATGCGGCTTCGTAAAATCTGGGCCGAGGGCAGCTTCTCCGTCTTGAAACGGGAACACTGTATTTCAAGGATTCGAAAAAGGGGCATTCTTGCAGCTACGGAAGAATGCCTCCTTGCCGCCATGGCCCTAAACCTCAAGAGGATGGTAAATGCCATCTTTCGCTATCCCCAAATTTACTGTTCTGCTGGAACCTCTGTGGGTTTCAGCAGTTTTTTTGCTTTTGTCAACAGGTCCCTTATTGTACCTTATCCTCACGAGAGTCCCGGAAGAATCCGTTATGACTCAGTCTGTAAAACAGCAGCCAAAATTGTCAATATTGTAAAAGTAGAACATACACTACCCTTGCGGGATGGTGTATGTTCTACTAATGCACAGATAAGGGATGGCAGCAGCTATTTAGTAATACGAAAATCCGGAACTACAGTTACTCCTCACCTATATTCACTTGAATGATTTTTCTGGTAGGATAATTTGTCACTTGCAGCCAGATACTGCTTTGCTCTAAACCATTCCATTCAGAGGACGTGAATCGATATCTATACAGATCAAATGGCAGCAAAATATCACATGAGGCGCCATCCTGTAACCGAATTCCGGTAGCACCGTCCAATATAGGATTAACCACGCCCAAGAGATCCCAATCCATATTCATGAGCATATCCGTGGTGTATAATGATAGTTCCGTTAAAGGGAATCCTTCTGCGGAACTATTCTGCTGAGAAACAGTAACGCTAACCAACGCAATCTTATCGGGAATTCGACTTCGATCGGTTCCGTCATACTGCAAGGCGGAAGTATAGGCACGATAATCTACAATTTCAAAACGGTTGACCTGAAGCATATAGCCTTCAGCCGCCAAATTATACCCTACAAAATCCGGCGCAATAGGAACGATTTCTCCAACGGAGTATGTCTTCTCTGTATTGGCAGACCATCGTTGACGATAATCCTGATTAATTGCTTTATAGCGGATTATCCAAACAAAGAGCACTACTGCCGCAACGGAGAAAATCAGCCAGAATTTCTTTTTGCCTTTCATTTGCCTATCACCGATGTTACCCTTCCCGCTTGTATTTGAATAACAACATCCGATACACTCTGCACAAAGTCAGCATCATGACACGCAACGACCACTAATGCACCGCACTGACATTCTTTACGGATCAACTGTGCGATCATAGCAACGCCCTGCTCATCCAGTGCATTTGTTGGTTCATCCAAAATCAGCAGATCGGGCTTTTCCATCAAGGCCGCAGCAATACCCAGGCGTTGCTTCATGCCTAATGAATATTTTTTGAAAGTCCGTTTATCATTCGGGTCCAGGCCAACCGCCTGCAGGGTGTTATGGATGTCGGAAGCCGAAATCAGCTGTTTTAGACCGGCAAGCAGCTCCAGATTTTTTTGCCCGGTATACTCGTCAATAAATGCGGGACTCTCGATCATCACTCCCACAGATTCAGGGAAATCCAAATCCTTCCCCAGGCGGCGATCATTTACTGAAACACTGCCCTCTGTTGCATAGATCAACCCACACATCAGACGTAAAAGCATCGTTTTACCCGATCCATTTTCCCCTTGCAATCCGTAGACTTTTCCGCTTTCAAAATTCAAACTGATGTCTTGCAGCACGACCGCTCCGTGAATGGTTTTTGTGACATGATCCACCACAACATTCATCGTATCACCGTCCTATTTTTCAAGAGATATGAGGTCTTTTCTTTGTATCAGTAAATATCCTGCGCCTATTGATAAGAGCAACAGTAGCAGTGTAAACACCAGTTCTTTACGATAACTCAATCCATTTGCATCAAAAAGCTGGTATCGCATCACCATCGCTCCGTTGCCGACCAACCATTCAATAGGGAAATATGCGGCAGCAATATATGTGACAAAGCATATTAGAAAGCTAATGGCCGGACGGACGACAAGGTTTAAGAGTGTTTGCAGCATACATACGGCCGTAAGAGTCACAAACGGAAGTATCAGAGCATATAGGATAACGCTTGCCGGCGTGAGTGAAATTGTCTCTCCACACAAGACCTCCGAAAACAAGAATGCGGTGATTTCGGGCGTGTTGTTCAGGCCGAAGGTAACGGGTGTTAGAATCGCTGTGCCTATTATGGCAATCATTTCACAGGCAAAGTATAAAGTACAGCTTGCTATGCACCATATACACTTAGACAGCCACCATTTCACACGCGATGTGCGTAGGAAAACTTGCTGACCTTGTACACTGATACCTTGCGCAGGATATGCTGCTGTTATATACAGGCAAAAGCCGCACACAATCAGCCATTCGATGGGGATCGACACCTTTTCTTCCATAGAGCCGTGTTGCATGATTGCCATGCCACGAAATAGACACAGCATATAGTCGCCAATTGAACCCCGGCTTGAAATGGATTCCACATGGCAATAGAATTGCACAGAGCGATATACTGCGAATAAGCGCATGGAAAAGAGGAGAGTGGCAATCAGATAGTTTCTCCTTTGCAATCCCTGCCGCAGATCATAGCGCAACAGCCTATAAAACCTCATGTCTGTATTTCCTATATATCCCCGTAAGAACAGATACGAATGTCAAAAGAATAAGTTCCACAAGTACGATCCATGTGGGGCTTGGATTTGTACTTGCCAAATTGCACAGCCTTAAAGGCGAGAGCTCTATATACCAGTTCATTGCGTCGGCAAGCATGGGGGTAACGAAATCAAGTAATAGGAACAGCAGAAGCGGAGTTGCTATCACAAAGAATCGGTGTTTTACCTTATGCCCGACGATAATGCACAGACTGGCAGCAACGCCGCCCCAGAAAAACTCAATAACACACCAGATAATTGCATGCAGCCAAGGGTGAGTATAGTATAGCTTCGCCAAAAAGGCTGTGCCCGAACAGAATCCTGTAATAGGCAGCGTGACCCGAGGAATACAGGCGGGACATATCATCGCAGATGCAAACAGATCTGCAGTTACCGGCAACGCAATAGCAATGCCGCCACTAACAAATACAGCCGCCATTTTGGCTGTTAGGTATTGAGAATACGGAACTCTGGTAAGAATATTATTTGTCATATGAGACCTGTTGTCCTCATACAATGACCACCCATAAGGCATAGCAGCCAAAAATGGCCAAACGGCATAGAAGACTACAGCTCCGACGGTGACTCCGTTGACGCCGATCCAATTGACAAATAAGCTGCACCCATCATATCCGCCCGGGGAATGTGCATAGGATGCGCCTAAGTCACTGACGGTAATTGCAGTTTGAACCAAATCAGCTATGACAAGAATAAAACCGATCAGCAATGCACTGCGCATCATTTTGTTGTGAAATGCTTTCCACATTTCGGTTCTAATACAGTTCCCCATTATGTTATTCCTCCGCTAATGTTTACTGCTCCATCTCGGCTTGTTTTGAATGCTTTGTATTTGATTTACTGTCAGGGCGTTGCATCCTTATACGAGTTTGCGCTATCAGGGCTCCATTCACCGGACATGGTTTCACCAAAAAGATTGGGGCACGAGAAGGAGAGCGTTGCCCAGCGATAGCCGTCCTCATTAATGAAGGAATGGATACTGTACTTATTCCCGTTGTGACATGTCACATAATTCACGCGAGTTCCGCCAGATACAGTACAGTTATTCATCGATCCGTTTTGTGCGGATCCACCAAGGGCTCTTGCTCTGATGTGATCGCGCTTTCCGTCACGATAATAAAAATACACAGCTGATGAATCATCTTTTGTTCTGGGTGTAAGACGATGGTAGGAATACACATTTACACTAAAACCAGTGATTGTTGTGTCGGCTGTAGATGCAAACGCAGGAACAGCCATTGCTGCGCATACGAGAAACGCCATAATCAAGGTAATAATCTTCTTCATTTTTATTTCCTTTCTTTGTACATGTTTGGGTTTCTTATGTACTTATGTAATTAATATGATTCAATCATTGGAATCACCCTCATTCTGTCAACCGCTGTATACATGGACTGTAATATAGAATATTCATCTATATTACAAGTTACCTATTATGCTGTTGCAGTAGCGGGATTCACATAAAAGCTTTGCCCATCAACTGTGCATACTACTTTTACTGTATATGTTTTCCCTTTTGTTACCTCATGAGAGCCTGTGATAAGCAGATACGATGTCCCGTTACCGCTCCAGGAGTCGATCATCGTACGGCCTTGCCATAATTGAAGTGTTGCATGGATGGTTTTTCCAGGCTTGGCGATAGACACTCTGCATGTAGCTGTTGTTCCATTGATGGTGATTGAAGCCGACGGCGTAGCTGCTTGTACGGATGTAGCTTGCGCTGTCGCGGAGCAGGATAACAACAGGATCAATGCAAGGATGAGAGAAATCGTCTTTTTTTTCATAAATACACCCCCTTTCTCTATTCTTCTAAGCATTAGAACGGAGAAAGGGGGTGCTTTTTGGACACCATAATTACATGATTTTATTATTTTGTAGGAATCGACAAAATAAGGGATTGCGCTATGTGCACTATGTCCTCGTTGCTGATATTTCCCTGTATATTAAACACAACCTGATTCGCTTCGTCCACCCATATTAAAGCTTTTTCTGGTGAAGTTTCATTGCCAATGTATAAATCTGCTGGAATTCCGTTGATATCGACTTTGACTACTTCGCTATACTCCTGTGCTGTTGTGCTCATGCTGGTATGCTGCATCAAGGTATATTCAACAGAAAACATTTTTTCTCCGGTATCGTTGGCATATACGCGAAGACAATAATCGCTATCTTGATAGTTATCTACCAGCGAAAATCCGTCCGGTATCCACGACGGCTCATAACAGATGTGATCTATTTCATTATCTTCGCTATTGAAAAGATAGATCGTTATGCTCTCGTAGATTTCTTTTATCCATTGGAAGGCGCGCTCTCTTGCCTGTATATCAACTGTCAGCCATGTGCTGACAGACAGAATCGTCACAATTAATATTACCGCAGCCCGCTGCCATATTTTATGCGCAACAACCCTACGCTTGCTTTTTTTTCGTAATATCTCCATGCTATGTTCAAAATCATCGGAAAATACATGTTCGCATTCACTGGGAGACGGGAATGAAGTAAGCATGGACTCTGCTACACGCTTTGCCGCGTTGGCCAGTTCCTGTTCTGACCATGCCATGTTTGACATTTTACGCATCTCCTTTCAAATGTTTTTGCAAAGCGGCCTTGGCTCTCCAAAGCTGCTTTTGTGCGGTATCCTTTTTTATATGCAGCATAGATGATATTTCTCGTACAGAGTATCCATTATAATAGCGCAGCAATAGGATATCACGATAGGCAGCCGGTAATCGTGCCATAGCATCGGCCAAACCATGATCACCAGGCAATGGGATTTCGATGCCATAGGTACTCTCCCAAAATTCCATATCTACCAGTTTTGATCGGCTGCGAATGATATCTATTGCTTTCCGTTCTGTAATAATAACGATATAAGCTCTGGTTTTTGGACATTTGACATCCGATATTTTTTTCAGATTCTCAATAAGGGATAGAAACGCCTGATGTACTGCATCCTCGGCATCAAATTCATTCTTCAGAATTTTCATGGCAACATGGAACATCAAGCCCTTGTACATTATGTAAAGCTGTTCAAACTTGGATTTATCTTCGTCGCTTTCTATCATCTGTAAGTAGATAATCAACGAAATTCCCTCCTACAATAATGATGTCATTATATGTCGTTAATTATATCATCACACGATGTAGAAGACAAGAAGCAGCTTGCCGCCAGGCACCGGGAGCTGAGCAAGGTGAAGAATCGTATTGCTGAGATTGACACATTGCTCAGGAGTCAGTAACTGGTACTGGATGACAGTTACAAATTACAGTAGCTAATAAAGGCTAAAGGATCGTTCCGACGAGAAGGAAGCGAAAGACGGCATGTCCGCCGAGGATGCGGCATACGAGAGAAAAGTGAGGATAGGCAATACCCTCCGAGCTCTTTTCCCGATACTTGCATTTGTGCTTTTCGGGGTGCTCATCATGCTTCTCCAGGGCGGAAGATTCTGATCATAGGAGCTATTGTTTGTTCTTTCTCTGTCTTAGTACCTCCGATAGAGTGAGTCCTTCTGGATGCGCCATGATGACGCTACCCTTATGACAGCCCCCAAGCGCACTTCCCCCTTGGCGGGAAGTGCGCTTTTTCCTGCCTATTTGAGCCGATAAAAATTGCTGGTCAAGCTTCCATTGGGACGGCGGCGATGCGTGCGCTCCAAGAATCTCTGTTGCTCCAAGTCCGCCAAGGCCCGCTGCACGGTGCGGCGGGAGAGCTTCAAGTCCTCAGCGATCCTGCGGACGCTGGGCCAGCAGGTGTCGTCGGCGTTGGAGCGGTCCTTGAGGTACATATAGACCGTCTTGGCCCGATGGGATAGTTCCTGATCCGCATAGATGCTTCCAAAGTAACTCATGTCTTTGCGTCCTCATTGTAAAGTCCCATTGCCGAATAGGGGCTTCTCCGCTCGGCAACAGGTACCTGTGTAGGCTGACTATTCTTCTTTCCGTAGGCCTGGTCGATGCGGAGGAATAGTTCCTGCCGACTGGCATAGGCCACAGGCCGTGCCGCATGCTCCGGGGTGATGTACGGCTCGCCAAAGGTAATGCCCCAGTCGAGAAACAGGCGCAGCTTTGTCTGCATAGGATGCGTCCCCGTTTTCATGACCACGAAGCTGCCTTTGGGGATGGATTTCAGTTCGTCCGGCGTCATGAGGGGTCGCTCCATCATCTGCAAGCTTTGGCTGGGATCATTCTTACTCCTGCTAATCGAGCCGGACAATACCGTGCGGCTGCCCAGCGCTTTTGAGAGCTTCTCCGCCGTTTGGCTGTTGGGCGCGAAGCCGCCGAAGATGGTATCCTGGCAGTTATCGGTCAATATCTCTGCCCCTTCTCGCCCATAGTTTTTCTCCAGCTGCGCCAGCGCCTGGATGATAGGCACCATAGTCAGCCCACGGGAGCGGCCTGCACTGAACAGCGGCAGGATGTCGAAGGCGGGCATGGTCCCCAGCTCGTCGCAGAAGAACACAACACGACCCGGCAGCCGTCCGCCGTTTTCATCCGCCACGGCGAACAGCTCCCGTGCCAGCGTCTGGATCATCAAGCCTGCCATGAAATTTTTGGTCTGATCCTCCTCCGGCAAGATCAGGAAGATAGCGGACTTCTCCGCCGCAAACCGCTCGGCGTTCATGGTGCTGTCAAAACACAGCACCTGCTCCAGCTCGGAGTCCAGAAAGGCGTTGAGGCGAGACAATACCGTGCTCATGACCGAGGCCATGGCCTGGTCGGATGTGTTCAGCGCCGCCCCGGCAAACCACCGTGCCTTGTGCTCCGGTGGCAGCTTTTCCATGAGGATGGTAAACCAGTTTTTGCCCCGCACCCCCGATGGAGCCAGCAGTTCCTGCACCAGCTTGAACACGGACACGATGTGCCGCCGCTCCTGTTTCCCATCCGGCGGCAGAAATTCTGCCAGCAGGAGCACCACGGAAGTCAGCAAGCCCTCTGCGGCATCGTAGAAATAGGCGTTCTGGCCGTAGTCCGTATCCCCATTCGGTGACACGATGGTCTTGGCCAGGATCTTGGCGTACTTCTCCGCCTTGGCACGGGCGGCAAGGCTGCCGGTGGCCTGCGCCGCATCCATGTAGTGGTTGATGAGCGTCATGAGGTTGTAGCCATCTGAGCGGGTAGGGTTTCGCAGATCCACCACGGATACATGGTAGCCGTAGTATTTTTCTGCAATGGCGCCGTAGTTGCGAGCCAAGTCACCCTTGGTATCCAATGCCAGAAAGCTCATGCCGCTGGCACAGGCATATTCCAAATTGGGATATAGAAAGTAGGCCGTTTTGCCCACGCCGGATGCGCCGATCATAAGGCAATGCACATCGTCCTTATCCACCAGTGCGGTGATGCCACGCTTATGGCTGATGCTGCCCAGCACCAGCCCCTGCACTTCCGGGCGCCGCTGCCCTCTGCGCCAACTTGCCGCTTGGAACGGCACGAGGGCATAGGCCTTGCGAATCTCCGCGTCGGTAGCCCACCGCGCCGTGCCATGCTGGCCGTCGCCTACGGTTTTGGATTTAATGTTGTTGAGGGTATAGCGGTTATTCAGCAGCGTCAGGCAGCCTATGACCGCCGCCATGACGCCGCCCGCTGCAAGGAGGAGCCATAGATTACCCATGGCCACCCCGCTTTGCCCGCAGGTCATCGTTCCAGTCCTTTCCCTCCGGACGCAGGCGCTCTACATCGTAGCCCATATCCTCCAGGGTATCCAGCATACCGTCGCAAGCATCCTCCCCCGCCTCGTCATTATCCAAACAGAGGTACACCGTGTCCAGCTTTGGGTTCTGCCGCAGGCGCTCCAGTACGGGCTGGATGGAGGTGCCGCAGCAGGCCACATAGCTGTGCTCCAGCCAGCCTGCCGGGTAGAGGGTAATGTGAGACAGTAGATCAATGGGTGCTTCAAAGACATAGAGGGAACGGTCCGTCCCGTTTTTGTGGAAGCTGTGTTTTATGTCGCTGCTCTCCACATTAATGCGGAATACTTTGCCTTGGGAACTGGTGCTGCGCAGATGTGCGTGCCGGGCTTCTCCGTTTTCATCCAGCCCTACAAACACGCAGTTGTGGTGTGGGTCATCCTCATAGAGCAGCTTCTCCTGCACAAACGCCGTGACCACATCCCGGTCAATGCACCTGTGTTTGGTGAGATAGGCATACATCCTGCGCATAGTCAAGTAAGGCTTCGGCAGGGCAAAGGGTTTTGGCTCCTGCGGCTCCGGTTCCTGCTTTGCAATGGGAATGATGCCCTGTCCGTCTCGACCCAGCAGTATGGACACGGCTTCCGGGAAGGTCTTGTCATAGAACTGCCGCACGAAGCTGATGGCGTGGCCGCCCCTCCGCGCAGCATGATCATACCACCTGTTGGCGCGTACAGTGATGCTGTGGTCGCTGGCCAGCCGGTACTCCCGTCCAGCCTGCAGGAGCTTTTCGCCCCGGTCACGCAGAAAAGATGGCAGGTCAACCTCGTTGGCCTGCCGTTTTTCTGCGGATGTGAAATATACAAATTTACCCATGCATTATACCTCCTGTTACATGGTGTTTTCGTTGACATGGCGGAGCTGCTCGTCCTCGTGGTCATCTCGCTTGTGTCCCAAGGCCACGCGCTTCTCCTGCAGCCGTCTGCGGCGCTTGGAGTCGATTCGCAGCGCAGGTGGGATGACCGGCATACTCGTCCTAAATATCTGCCCCATATGATGCAGCAGCCGCATGACCACATTTGCCGGAATATGCCTTGCAGACACAGCTTCTCCCACTGGCTGCACATCAACAGAGCCACGGATGGGTGGCGTTTTCTCTGTCGATTGCTTTTCCCCCGGCTCCGTACTGTCAGCAGACGGGGAAAACGAGATATCCTCTGCCTCTCGGATGATCCAGTTTTTAAGAGAACGAAACTCCTTTCGCTGCGTCAGCGGCTGGTGGGGCGGCGTGTTCTGCCCATAGTAGCCCGCAATCTCGTCCTTCAGCTGCCACCATTGGTCGTAGCAAGCCGCCACCTCCGGGAGCTGCGCCAGCCGCTCCACAATGGCATCCACTTGCGCTTTGACTGATTTCGGCAGATAGGAATAGACATGTTTGCCGCCAACCTGCGCCAGTGCCTGGGAGAGTTCTTGCAGCTCTTTCACAAGCCCGGGGTCATCGGCGGCACCGGTTTCCAACGCCCGAATGCGCTCCAGTAACAATGCCTTGGCGGTTTGCATACTCTCCTTGTAGGCGGCATCCTTCCGAATGTAAAGCTCCGTCATCTCGTCCCGAAAAATTTCGTTCGTCATCTTGGACCGAATTGATGCGATCCCCTTTTGCGTTAGAAACCCTACCTTGGGATCGTCCGACCACGCCATCATGTGTATGTGCGGATGGTGTCCCTCGTCGTGATATGCCGCATACCAACGAAACTTCTCCGGTGGAATACGCATGGCCTCCGCAATGGAGTGGCTCTCCTGCTTCAATAGGTTCTGCCATGCGGCTGCTTTGCTGTATCCCAGGCGCTCCGCATCCTCCCGCCGCAGGGAGAAAATGAAGGTCCACACTTTTCCGGCGTGAGTCTCCAGTTCATTCTTTGCCGCCTTGAGATCCGTAACATCCGCCGCACTGAATAGCCCGTGACCGCCGCGCTTTTCCGCCCGGGGCCGGTTGGCGATGTAGGCCATGTATCCGCTCTCGGATTCCAATTCATGCAGATGCGTGTCCAGCGCAGCAGCAATAAACGCAGACGCCGTACCCCGGTTGGGTGTCTGCAGGTAGTCGGCGTACTCGAAGAGTTCCTTTGCGTCCGGGAAGTCTTTCAGCAGTTTTGTGAGGAACTGCATCTGTTTTTTGGTCACCGGCTCGGTGCTTTGAAGGACCTCCACGCCGTCCCGCTTGGCAATATACTCCATATATCTTGCCGCACGGCCTCCTTGGATGTACCCGCTTTTCTGTATCAGCCGTGCCATCGGTTACTCCTCCTGATGAAATAGCAACACATCCCTAAAAGAGATGTTGCCATGCGTACCCGCCACCTCCCGGACACTGTTACCGCGCATTTTGTTGTACTCGTCCCGGGTCATGTCTATGTCTCCGCCCAGCAGGTGGTTGGTCATGTTGTGCTCCACCACCAGCTTGAACAGCAGCTTGCCCAGCCTGTCGCCGAACACGCCCAGTGTGCCCTCCAGCATCTCCTGTAGTGCGTGGGGCAGATACGCACTTGTCCGCTCGGCGTGCAGACGACCGCAATACTGCCGCAGCGCCTTCTCCACAAACTCGTTGCGAGTAGGGCAGTTATCCAGCTTATAGAATGCGTCCACCTCTTGCCACACCTCGTCTGACAGCCAGACAGAGTGTCGGCTTTTTCCGTTTTTATCCATTGAACTGCACCTCCTTCTATTGAGTGTCAGAGCCTCCCAAAGGCCCTGCAAACACGGGGCAAACAGGCATTTTTACAAGAAATAGCGCCAAAGCATATTCGTCTCCGCATGATCAGCGTCAATTTCAAAGTGCTGCAAACCTCCGTGGCAGTCCGCACTGCGGGCTGCCGTAAGGGCCAATGGCGCAATAAAGCGCCAAAGGCTTTCTCCTGCCCCGATTTCGGCGCACCGAAAATCGGCCCAAAACCTCGCTCAACCTGCCAGGGCGCTATCCTTACCCTCCCGCGCTCCCACGAGGCCACACAGCGGCCCACAAGGGCGGACACGGGGCATCTCCTGCTCGGCATCTCAGCCTACATGTATCGGAGACGAAAAAAGAGAGCCGCGCTAATTGGCGAAGCCCTCTAAATAGAATATTTGGTTTTAAATCCCCAGCACCGGCGAAGTGTGCTGCTCCTGCTCCATCAGAAGTTCCAGGCTGTAATCCAAAATCTTCTCCTTGCGCTCGGTCAGCATGGTCAGGTAGAATTCACGCTGGATCGGCAGCAGTTCAGGGACACCTTCGAGAAAGTTATGGATCGCATCGAGGTCGATTCTTGAACAGACACGCTTGAGCGCCTCATTGCAATCAGGATTCTTCAGTGAGGAGATGTAATCAAAATAAGATATCTTTTTCCCGCCTTCTTCGATAGAGGAAGTTGGGAAGGTATAGATGCGCTGATCGATTTCCGCTTCGTCTTGCAGCACAGTTTTCATCCGTTCCAAATCAAGCTGCGGGTACAGGCAGGAACCGCAATCATAGATCGGCGCTAACTCTGCCTGCTGCTTTTCCTCATCCACCAGGAACCCCCAGTTGCCGTTGTGCCGGTCGAAGTTTCCAAGGAACGCATCCGCAATAAACATATCCCAGAAAAATTGCCGCAGCTCATCGGCGGGATAAATACTCTGCTCCTCAATGGCCTCCAGAATGGAGGACAGTTCTTTTCCATAACCGTTCTGTTCACTGTTGATGCAGGTGTTTTTCAGATGGGCAAACTCGATGAGCCGTTTTCCGTCCTCTGTAAAATCCCGACAGGCAACTACCAGCTTTGTTTTGCTGCGGCTGTCCGTATAGTTTCCGAGGAGCGTTTCCTGCGTCCGAAAGCCCAACATTTCAAAGATATGGCAGGCGACATATTCGCTGATACAGCCGTTGCTGTAACTCATATCCCGATTTCGGCTGGGCTTTGGAGGGAACTTGAGCATATAGCTATGTCCTTGATAGGTGATATTGATTTTATTCCCATTGGCTCCGCCATAGGCGCGGAAGCGGTTGACTGGGCAGTTGGTAAAATCAATCACGGGTTCTCACCCCCTTATAAATATTTGGTGCGAAGATAATCTGCCTGCTCCTGTGTGATGGCGTTGCTCCACTGATTGGAGTTGATCGCACTATACAATTCTCCCCACAGGCAGTCCATATAAGACACCTTGTCCTTTTCGCCCTGAATGTACTCACGAAGCGCTTTATCCAGACTGGCGGGCAGATCCTTTTCCAAATAGGTTCGGTCAGTCGGCTTGCCGCCATGCATTTGTGGTTTTTCCACGGTCAGCGTAATGAGCTGCTCCATCGGGATATCCAGTGTGGAGGACAGCTTCATGAGTGTACCGGCACTGCATCGGGAGAGCGTTGTCTTGCCGGAGCAGATGTCCGCCAGGGTTGCCCAAGGCACACCGCTTTTCTTGGAGAGCTGGTAGCGGGAGAGATTCTTTTCCCGCAGTATCTGTTGGATCGTCATATACATCACCGCTCTTATTATATCGGTGCGCCGATAATCAGTCAAGAGAAAACCTTGTAAACCTCTGCCTGCCATGCTTACATCTGCATTTCGGGAGTCTGTGATCCACTCTCCCGAAGCTGCTGGGCGTACTCGTGCAGGCTCATGCCGGTTTGCTGCTGGCAGTAGTCCTCCATCTTGCGTGCCAACACCTCCTGCTCAGCAGCGTTGAGGTGATAGCTCCAGTTTTCTTCTGTGCCATCTCCTTTGCAGAGATTCAGCTCCAGCGTGTCACAGAGACGGTCTTTCTCGATGTCGTAGTTGGCATAGATGTTGAGCCAGTCATCGTTCTGATCGGTGCAGACGAATGTACCGAAGGCGGCATCCACATCGAAGTCCGCCTGCAGATAAAAGTTGAGCTTGCCATCCGATTCGATGATCTCCTCACCGAAAGAAAAATTCCGTGCAGAGAGATGTCCCGCCGAGGTGATCTCTTTGCCATTCAGATGATCCAACAGTTTGCGCCACTTATCATCGCCAGATGCGAATTGCGACCGGGTGGCGTGATAGACCGCCACCGATACATCACGCATTGCCCAGGTCTGCCAACCATCTATAATGTGAACAGCGGAGAACTCACGCTTGTCGAAGTTCACATCGAACACGCCGCGCACCTTTCCGGTGTTCTCCATGCGAAGGGCTGTCAGGGCATCAAACTCTTTTGCTGTGATGGGCTGCCCGTCGAAAAACATTCCGATGAATTTGTCTGGCGCCACGCCGCTGCCCTTCGTAACATAACCGCGCAGCTTTTTCCCGACCGCCAACAGCTCCTCACCGGGGGTAGTTTTGTAATACCACTCCTGCCCGTTTTCCACCACATGGTAGGCCGCATAAGTGCGGGCGGCTTCTTCAGCCTCACGGTTTGCGGCATCCTCGGCATAGATCTCACGGCTGATGCGCTCATACTCACGCTGCGGAAGCTGATTACAAAGCTCGTCCAGCACAGTTTCCAAATGCTCCTGCAGCGTCTCACCCTTGAGGTGCTTTTCAATGGCCTTCTTCCACCTCCGGTCCAGCCACAGGACGATTTCTTCATGCTGTGCCATGCTCATCGCCCTCTTTCTGCTTCGTTACGGATGCTTTTGCAGGCCGCCTGGGTCTGGCCGCAGGAGCAGACTTACTGTCCACATACTCCCGCACCGCTTCCGGGACTTCCGATTCATAGAGCTGCTGCAGCACATCCTCCATGCGCCGCTGCACGGAAGACCGCTGCTTGCGGAGCACAAACTCCAGCGCATCCAATTTGGCTGCGTCAAATCCAATGGTGATATTCTTACTTTCCAATTTCCGTTCCTCCTTAGTCATACTTGATCCCCGGCACCTCCAGCCAGTGGCTCCAGCCCCGGCCCTGGAGCTTCGTTTTTACCACGCCGTACCGTGTGTCCATGGCCTCTATGACCTCACCGCTTCCAATATATACACCGATGTGCCCGGACTTCCACACGGCCAGTCCCGGCGTGTCGGGCATGGTCTCAATGCTGCCTTTGCGCCCAGCGTTATAGTACATACCGTCCGCACCCACATCGGGCATACCATTGCTGCCGTACTGGATCTCCATGGTCTCGGTGTTCAGCCAGCCGTACCCCTTGATGAGCCCCACGCAGTCGGTGGTGCGTCTGTTCAGCCAATGGGAACGGATGAAGTTGGCTTCATCCCCTACGCCCTCCGGGTATTGCGAGATCTTATATTGCAGCAGCTCCGGCGTCAGCACTTGGCCGAAGGTACCCCATACATAGCCCCAGCCGGAGTTCCATGCGTTGGCGGCATAGATGGCCAGGTCTGCACTGTTCTTTGTGGCAGGGTCTGTAAACAGAGATGCCTCCAGTTCCATCGGCGCATTGCCGCCCGGCTCATAGGCCCCGTTATAGGTACCGCCGCCCGCGCTGCCCATGACCATGGAATAGATCTTCACGGCATTGGAGCGTTCCTCCGCCGTGACCGCACGGCCCTGCCACACGGATAACTGCGCATAGACTTCTTCCATAGGAAGCGGTACGGCCACTTCATAGGTTTCGCCCGTCTCCTCCCGCCCCCTCGTCTCCGTTTCACAGAAGCAAGCCACGAACGCCTCCGCGTCTGTCTGCGACAGCGTATCCGCTCCAAAGCAGAGGGCAAAGAAAACAGCCTTGACCTGTATTGGATCAAGTCTGTTTCCCTCGGCTTTCTGATTGACTTCGGCTACCGCCGCATCCAAATGGGAGAAGGATCCCCGCATCTGTGTGAGCTGCATCCGGTATTCTTCCGGAACACTTGCGGACAGCTCTGTCCCATAAAACGCCGCCGATACAACAGCACTGTTGTGCTCGGCTGTGCCGGAACCTACACAGCACAAGAACGCTGTCAGTAAAATCACCGGCGACAAAATCGCCGCCAGCACCCACCCGACTGTTTTGCGGCCCTTCTCACTGGACAGCACGGCAGCTGCCAGCCGAACAAGTTGTGTGCTCATGGTAAGCCACCTCCTCCATTACCGTCCGCCAGCTGAGCCAAATAGCACCGCCTTGTGAGTTGGGGCTTTCACCTCCAGATGGTATCGCTCCATGCCGCACTTATACAGGCACTCGCCACGCCTTGCCCGCTGGATGAGTTCAAACTCCGCCTCGTCCAGCTGCAGCATGTCCATATAGAACCGCTTGCCGATGGAACCGGGATTGAACAGGAACTGATGGGGCGGGATGGCAAAGAGCGGCTTTGTCATCTCTCGCACGCCCTCCTGGTCAAAGTCCTCCAAGTTTTGGGAGGCCATTACCAGCGCCGAGTCCCGCTTGCGCACACGCTTCAGACAGTTGCGGATGTACTCAATGGCCACCGGGTTAGACAGCCACAGGTACAGCTCATCCAGCACCGCTACGGTATTGCCGCCCGTCAGCAGCCGGTCCGACATATACGCCAGCACATTGAACAGCAGGGCATTCCGCAGGCTCTTGGCCGCCGTCAGCACACCGCCTACGCCGAACACCAGAAAACGGTCACCGGAGATATTGGTGTGTCCGTTGAAGAACGGCGCATCCGCCCCCACACATAGAGAATGCAGAGCCAGCAGCACCTCCTGCAGCAGCTCCTGCGTGTACAGCGCGCCCGGCTTGTATTGGGCCAGTTCCTCTTGCATTAGGTCATACAGATCGGAGAGGATGGGGTAGTCCTCCGGCGCAAGCTGGCGAAAGTCTGTTTCCTCTGTAATGCCCCAACGGGCATACAATTTGGACAGCATGATCTCTATGGTGTCCAGCTGCGGGTCAGAGAAGTCTTTGTAGGCCCGGAAAAAGTCCTTTAAAAAAGAAATGTGCCGAGCCAGCAGGGTGGACTTTCGGAAGGCCTCCGGGACTGTTTCATCCGTGGCGCTGTCGGCGTCCTCGTTCCAGCTCCGAACTTCTAACACATTGATGCGCTTTTCCCCGGCCATGAGGTCAATAAAGCACCCGCCTAAGTTTTCGCACAGCTCCTCCAACTCGTGCTCAGCGTCCAGGGCAATCACCGACTTGCCCGCTTCCAGCAGATTGCAGATCAGCAGCTTGATGAGGTAGCTCTTGCCCTGACCGCTGTTGCCCAAAATGAGGATGTTGGCAGAGGTCTTGTCGCTGTCCCGACGGTCAAAGTCCACCACGATGTTGCTGCCGTACTTGTCTTTCCCAATGTAAAAGCCGTTGGGATCTGTCTTGCCGGAGTAATTGAAGGGATAGAGATTGGCCACGCTGCTGGCGGGGAGTACCCGCTCGAACTCCCGGCCCAGCATATTGCTGCCCACAGGGCTGACGCAGCAGAATCCCTGCTTTTGCCGCAGGAGCAGCTTGTCCACATTCAGCTTGCAGCGCACCAGCTCCGTCAGCACATCCGTCTGGAGCTGACGAAGCCGTTCCTTGCTGTCCGCCGTCATCTCCAAATACACGGCACAGTGGACCAGCGGCTCGTGCTCCCGGTGCATTTTATGCACCAGCTCTGCCACATCCCGCAGATTGCTCTCCGCCGCCACTGCCTGCCGCAGCTTGTTGGGGTCCGAGCCGTCCAGCTTGTTTTTCTTGTTGGCGTTGTCGATGATCCTGTCCTCCTCGCCGGGGGACACCTGCCGGCAGTAAATGCGCAGCGTCACGCCGCTTTTTTCGCCCAGCTCCCGCAGGAGCGCCTGGGCCTCGGTGCTGGCCGGATATTCCCGCAGCGCCCACACGCAGCGGTAGGTGCTACCGAAGATGTAATGGTCCACCTCGAATTTCACAATCCCCGGTGCGATGCAATCCAGATAAGTGCGGAGAAACGCTTCCTGCTGGGAAGGGGCCTTTTTAGAAAATGGATTCTTCATTTTTCCTCCTCACCACATATATAGTTCTATGTGCGGCTCCAGTTCCGGCTCCTGCCCGGTAAACTGTTCCGGCTCCTGAAACATCTGCGTATACCGCTGTATCTGCTCCTCCGTCAGGGAGCAGAAGCCCCCTGCATGGTCATCTCCCACCAAAAAGAAAGGCCCGCAGATGATGTCATCTCCCAGCCGCCGGTTGGGCTGCATGCCGTTCAGTTTTCCCTCATCGTTACAGCAGAGGATGACGCCGTCTCCCATAGAGAGAGGCTGGAACAGGCCCTCCACCTCCCGCTGGATGGCTTTCAGGCCCTCCTCCATCTCTTTCGCATACGGAGCTTTTCCCGGCGCCACTTTCAGAATTCGCATTTCAAACCTCCGTTTCCGCTGTCAGCCACTGCGCCCCGTCTACAAAGGAGAATACCTCGTGGGTGGCGTCCTGCTCAAAATAAATAGCCAGCAGCTCCAGAAGCCGCTGGCCTTCCGCACGCTGAACGACAAATCCGCAGTCCCGGAACTGCTGCTCCAGGGGTGCATAGTTCATGGTCCCGTCCGTTTTTCTGCGCCGCAGCACGAAGCAGAACTCACGGGAGGAGGCCATGGTGGTCTGGACGCTGTCCAGATGCTGACGATCCTGCACCAGCAGCCCACGGATGGCGGGCATATCTTCCGCCTCCAGCCGCTGCCGGTAGAACTGGCGGTTATCCTGAAAGGACTCCTTGGAGTCCAGGGCCAGCAGCTCCAGCTCCGCCGTGCCTTTCAGCACGCCCAACAGCTCCTGCACCTTTGCCCGAACGCCCTGCTCCGGCAAAACATTCAGATTGCTGGGATGAACGAAGTAGAAGGCCAGCTCTCCGTCCGCCGTTACAACGCTGCCGTTTTTAATATCATCGATACCGATGAGCTGCCGGGTAGATTTTTTCCTGCTCATGCCGATTCCCTCCACACATAATATTGTTGTCCGAAAAAGAAAAACGCCGCAGCATAGCGCAGGAAGTCCAGCATGCTGATCCCTCCGTGCCGAATGCAGAGAAAGGCCAGCGCCGCTGTAATGACCAAGGGGATCATGCTGCCGGTCTGGGTCAGCGCCAGCACCGACAGCAAAAGCCCTGTCCCGATCCACGCCACATCCCGCAGCGTCCACAGCCACAGCATAGGCCGGGCCGTTAAATTTTCGGGGTATAGATACATAGTTCTCCTCCCAAAAGCGAAGCCGCAGGTGTGCGCCTGCGACTTCTGTGTGTTTTATTCTTCGTTCCCGGCATCATTCAGCTCGCGCTCAATGAGACCCAGAATGAAATCCTTCTGCTTCAGGCCGTTCCTGGCCAGATAGTCCTTCAGCCGGTCGAACAGTTCCTCCGGTACCTGAAAGGCAATGGTGCGATTGTTGGCGTTCATAGTTCGTGCTCCTCCTACAAAATGTTCTCTGAGTATGTCCGTGATGTAGTCGGCCAGGGTCTGGCCCCGCTGCTCCTGCTCCGCCCGAAGCCGCTGGTGCAGCGACAGCGGGATGGGTGCGCAGAGGTTCTTCTTTTCTTCCATAGCCTGCTCCTTTCCGCCTCTCCCGAGGCAAGCAAAGCATAGCCCAACTGCGGCGCGAAAGCTATTGACAAGTCTAACGAGAATAGAAGCGCAGAGGCAGCATACCGGACAAGTCTAACGAATATTTTCGCTCATCTGGACCGCCTGTACCAAACAGTGCATCACGAAGTCCACACAAGGGATGGCCACACTGTTGCCCAAGGCCTTATACCTTGCGCTGTCGGATGCACCGGGGGTGTCCGTCCACCCGTCCGGGAAACCCTGTAATCTCTCACATTCCAATGGAGTCAGGCGGCGAATGAGATGGGCATGGACATCTGCCTTTTGGCAAACGAGATCGACGGCATCTTTACACTGCCGTGCGCTCTGTGTGCTGACCACAGCATTCTCCCTGAAGTCATCCACACGCTGGCGGCTGTAGACCGCATGGTGATCTAATCCCGAGGATTGAGTTATCCCGAGGGAGTAAGATTGGCCATCGTTTTTTT
>ERZ1673746.290-NODE-290-length-66115-cov-9.955601_pt1 | contig 66115 bp, 49 predicted proteins | sample MGYA00580205_ERZ1673746 | MGnify/ENA primary metagenome ERZ1673746 (study PRJEB41218, sample SAMN15661771) | gut metagenome | host: Homo sapiens | place: Canada: London | collected 2015-08-20/2019-03-30 | study: EMG produced TPA metagenomics assembly of...
AATTGCTCAAATAGACCAATACGTTTTCTCTTTTTGTGGAAAAATAAACCAAAGGAATACCATGATTCGAACTCTGCGGCGTTAGTCGTGTAATACCCTTAACAGATGATGCGTGATAGTACATTAGCTTTCTTTCCTCCTAACGTAATTTATTCCAAGCGCTTTTCGACGGTGTACAGGTACTCGGAAAATTCTCGCATAGGTATATCTTCATTTTAGCAAGTAACCAGCGCCTAAACAACAGAAAAAGTCCACCGTAATTCTATCAAAATTACGGTGGACTTATGGCGGAGAGGGCGGGATTCGAACCCGCGAGACGCTTTTAACGCCTACACGATTTCCAGTCGTGCGCCTTCGGCCAGCTCAGCCACCTCTCCACTTTTGCGCCGATATCAGATCACTGAAATCAGCTTGCATATCATACTCGATTTTTCGCCAAAAGTCAAGTCTTTTCTGAGATTTTTTCGCGAACGCGCGGGAATCTTTGGACTACCCATTGACTTTGTGGGTAAAATATGATATCATCCTATTAACCTACCGGGATGATGGGAAATTCTTCCGGAGGCATCTTACAATTCCAACTCCGACCCGGCCGGAGACACCATAAAGGAGAATCCACATGAACGTTTATGCTGACAATGCTGCCACCACGCGGATGAGTCAGGCCGCCGTGGATGCCATGCTGCCCTTCCTGCGTGAGAGCTACGGCAACCCTTCGAGCCTGTATACGCTGGGGCAGAAGGCTGCGGAGTCCCTGCAGGCTTCGCGCGAGACGATGGCAAAGTACCTTGGCTGCGACGCCCGTGAGATCACGTTCACGTCCGGCGGCAGCGAGGCGGACAATCAGGCCCTGCTGACGGCGGCTACGCTCGGCGCGCGCAAGGGCAAAAAGCACATCATCTCCACCGCCTTTGAGCATCATGCCATCCTGCACAGCCTGAAGCGGCTGGAGAAGCAGGGCTTTGAGGTCACGCTGCTCGATGTTCATGAAAACGGCCTCGTCACGGCCCAGCAGGTCGCGGACGCCATCCGCGAGGATACCTGCCTCGTGACGGTCATGTATGCAAACAACGAGATCGGCACGATCCAGCCGATTGCCGAGATCGGCGCCGTCTGCCGCGAGCGCGGCGTCCTGTTCCACACCGATGCGGTGCAGGCTGCCGGTCATCTGCCCATCAACGTCCGCGAGCAGAACATCGACATGCTTTCCCTTTCGGCCCACAAGTTCCATGGCCCGAAGGGCGTCGGCCTTCTGTACGCGCGCAAGGGCATTTTCCTGACGAACCTCATCGAGGGCGGCGCCCAGGAGCGCGGCAAGCGCGCTGGCACCGAGAACGTCGGCGGCATCGCCGGCATGGCTGCGGCTTTCCGCGAGGCCTGCGAGCATATGGATGAGAACATCGCCAAGGTCACGGCCCTGCGGGACAAGCTCATCGACGGCCTGTCGAAAATTCCGCACTGTGCGCTCAACGGCGACCGCGAGCATCGCCTGCCCGGCAATGTGAACTTCTGCTTTGAGGGCATCGAGGGAGAGTCCATGCTCCTGCTGCTCGACGGCAAGGGCATCTGCGCTTCGTCCGGCTCTGCCTGCACGTCCGGCTCACTCGACCCGAGCCACGTTCTGCTGGCCATCGGCCGCCCGCATGAGGTCGCGCACGGCTCGCTGCGTCTGACGCTCTGCGAGAGCAACACGGAAGCGGAGATCGACCATATTCTGGCCTGCGTGCCGGAGATCGTCGCCTATCTGCGCGGCATGTCCCCGGTCTGGCGCGATCTGGTCGAGGGCAAGAAATCGTTTATTCTCTGAGGAGGAATCAGTTATGGCACTGTATAGCGAAAAAGTGATGGACCATTTCCAGCATCCGCGCAATGTCGGCATCATCGAGAATGCCGACGGCATCGGCGAGGTCGGCAATGCCAAGTGCGGCGATATCATGAAGATCTATCTGAAGATCGATGACGACAAGATTTCTGACGTCAAGTTCGAAACCTTCGGCTGCGGCTCCGCCATCGCCTCGAGCTCCATGGCAACGGAGCTCATCAAGGGCAAGCCCCTGTCTCAGGCCCTTGAGCTGACGAACAAGGCTGTTGCCGAGGCGCTGGACGGTCTGCCCGCGTACAAGATGCACTGCTCCGTTCTGGCGGAGGAGGCCATCAAGGCAGCGGTGAAGGACTACTACGACAAGCACGGCATCGCCTATGACGAGTCCAAGTTCCCGGACTGCTCGCATTGTGACCACTGTGAAGCCTGAGAAGATCTTGATCGCGATGAGCGGCGGCGTGGATTCCAGCGTCGCCGCCCTCCTGCTATCTGAGGCAGGCTGCGAATGTGTCGGCGCAACGATGCGGCTGTTCCACAATGAGGACGCCGGGGTATCGCGCGAAAAGAGCTGCTGCTCGCTCGAAGACGTCGAGGATGCGCGCAGCGTGGCCTATCAGCTCGGTATGCCGTTCTATGTGTTCAATTTCACGGACGGCTTCGGCGAGCAGGTGATGGACCGCTTTGTGGATGCCTATGAGCGCGGTGCGACGCCGAACCCCTGCATCGACTGCAACCGCTACATGAAGTTCGCCAAGCTTGTCGAACGGGCGGAGCTGCTCGGCTGTGATGCCGTCGCCACGGGGCACTATGCCCGCATCGAGCAGGAAAACGGCCGCTGGCTCCTGAAAAAGGCCGTGGACGACAGCAAGGACCAGAGCTATGTGCTGTATTTCCTGAATCAGCACCAGCTGGCGCATCTGCGCTTCCCGCTCGGCACGCTGCACAAGACCGAGGCGCGTGAGATTGCCGAGAAGCATGGCCTTGTAAACGCCAGAAAGCGCGACAGTCAGGATATCTGCTTCGTACCGGACGGAGACTATGCCCGCGTCATTGAGCTGCGCACCGGCCAAAAGGCGAAGCCCGGCCCATTCGTGGACCGTGAGGGCCATGTGCTGGGCGAGCACGCAGGCATCATCCACTATACGATTGGCCAGCGCAAGGGACTGGGCCTCGGCATCGAGCATCCGTACTATGTCTGTGAGAAGCGCCCGGAGGACAACACCGTCGTGCTCGGCCCGAATGAGGCCCTGTTCACCACGGAGCTGGATGCGGGCGATTTCAACTGGATCGCTTATGATACGCCGCCCGCCGAGCTGCACGTCAAGGCAAAAATCCGCTACCGTCAGCAGGAACAGCCCGCGACCGTCACGCAGAACGCGGACGGCACAGTGCACGTCTCGTTTGACGAGCCGCAGCGCGCCATTGCACGCGGGCAGGCCGTTGTGCTGTATGACGGCGATACCGTCGTTGGCGGCGGAACGATCCTCTGAGGAGAAATACGCAATGATGATTTCAACAAAGGGCCGCTATGCGCTGCGCGTCATGATCGATCTGGCGGAAAGCGGGCTGGAGGAATATGTCCCCCTGAAGGAGATCGCAGACCGCGAGGAGATCTCCAGAAAATATCTGGAGAATATCATGACCGTCCTGTCGAAGGCTGGGCTCGTCGATGCTATTCACGGCAAGGGTGGCGGCTACCGGCTGAATCGCCGACCGGAGGAATACACCTTGGCCGAAATTCTGAACCTGACGGAGGGCACGCTGGCCCCTGTTTCGTGCATGGAAAACGGTCAGTGCTCCTGCGACCGCACGCAGGACTGCCGCACGAAACCGATCTGGACGGAGCTGGACAATCTCATTCAGAATTATCTGGAAAGCGTAACGCTTGCGGCGTTCCTGACACCACATTTGAGCTAAATTTGCCCGGCTGCCATCATTTGGCAGCCGGGCTGATTTTATGGGTCAGACGAGCGGGATGAGCTCGGTGCCTGCTGCCTGAATGGCATAGGTCGCGCCGCCCTGATCCGCGTCCGCGAAGAAGTACCAGCCGTTTCCGGCATAGGTGATGCTGAAGAAGCTGACGAGATAGTCGTCCGTATAGTAGGCATCCGGATAGTATTTGTAGCTGCCGTCGGAGAATGTCCCGATGGGATCAAAACGGAGGCAGTTGTTGAAGCAGACGATCTCGTCCCCATTTTTGCCGAAGCAATATCCAAGGCGCTGCAATTTGGTGCTGTCCAGCATACTGTCCGTCGCGAGCTCGAGCGTCGAAAGGTCATAGACGGAGTATTCGGCGCCGCGGTCGATGAGCTCATAGCGCGAGACGAGCAGCAGGGGCGTCCCGCTCCGGTCGTCCGTACCGGCGAGCATGGTCGTCGGATAGGTGCCGTTGCCCTCGATCGTGAGCAGCAGGCTGTCGGGATCGTCTGCCAGCGTGACCTGCAGGTCGGCGCGGCTGCCTCTGTTGTAGGTGTAGATCAGGTAATCGCCGGTCACGGCCGCTTCACGGATGTCCTTGTCGAAGACGATGCAGTTTTCCTCCTCGGGCACTGCACCGATCTTTGCGCGGAACAGACCGTTTTCGCCGGACTTTGTGTAGTACATCCAGCCGCCGCGCAGGGCGCGGATGCCGATGGAGAGGGCAGCGCCTGTGAACGTCTGCGACTCGACCATGCCGTAGTCGGCCGCCATGCCGTCCCGGCCCTCGGCCAGATCGACATAGCACGACTGCCCGCCGCTGCTCAGGTACATCCTCCCGGCGTCCGTGATGCCAATGATGCGGACGTCGCCCCGGATCTGCGCCTCGCAGAAGAGCGTATAGTCCGTCATGTCCGTGGTCGTGCGGCAGAGATTGTCGTCCCGGTCCACATAATAGAAATAGCCGCCGTATTCCACGGCCAGCGCGTCATAGGGCGCGAGATATACTACGGTTTCCGGCCCCTCCCACACAGGCGGGTCCGTCTCCACGGGCGCCGGATCGGAGGACTCCTCTTCGCCGGCCCAGTCCTGCTCACCGGTGTCTTCTGCATTTTCCATGTTCTGCGTGTCCTCGGTGTCCGTTTGCGATCCTGTGGCCGCAGGCTCCGTGGCGTGGGGTTTGTCGCCCCCACTGACGATCGGGGCAAGTTTGCTGCAGCCGAAAAGTCCGGCTGCAAGGGCGAGGGCCAGCAGCAGAGCGGCTGCTGTGCGGATACATTTTCTCATGATTTTCTTTCTCCTCGTTCTGATTTGCGGGATACCGCGGCTATGATTATAGCGGAAAACAGGAGAAAGAAGAAAGTACAGGCGCATCATCCGCGTTTTTTTCGGCATAAACAACAAACGGGCCGACGAATGAATCGTCAGCCCGCCTGATCCGGAGATGGCACGCCGGAAGGGACTCGAACCCCCAACCCTCAGAACCGGAATCTGATGCTCTATCCATTGAGCCACCGGCGCATTTGCATCCATTATTATAGCAGATAGTTTGGACAAAGTAAAGAAGAAAAATGGGAAAACTTGCCGGGCAGGGGAGAGAACATCCGTCAAAATTCCGTGGTATATATTGTTTTTCGCCGTTCCGCGTGCTATAATGAGAAAAAACTCCCGAATCGGGAGAGAATCGGGAGGAATGGCAATGGCAGCGACGACGGATAGCTTCCGCAGCTCCCTGCACGGCTTCAACCGCATGGATGTGGTGCAGTTCATTCAGAAGACGACGAGCGAGCACGAGCTGGAGCTGCGCCGCCTGGCGGAGGAGCGCACCCGCCAGCAGGAGGAGCTGGAGCAGCAGAAGAAGGAGCTTGCCGCTCGGCAGGAGGAGTCGGAGCGGCAGAAGCAGGAGCTTTCGCAGCTTCGCGCCGAGCTTGCCGAGCTGCGTGAGCAGAACGCTGCGCTCCGGCAGGCGCAGGAGCCCGCAGAGCGGCCTGCAGCGGCCGTTCAGAAGCCGCGCTATGATGAGATGGAGCTGACGGCTTACCGCCGCGCTGAGCAGACTGAGCGCATGGCGCGCGAGCGTGCCGCGGCGTCTGCCGTCCGGATGCGCAGTGCGTTCGAGCAGGCCGAGGAAAAGCTCAAGGCCAGACGGCAGGACATTACAGGCCTGTCCGATCGGTTCCACGCGGATTATGACCGTCTGAAGCAGGCGCTTGACGGCGTGCAGGACGTATTCCGCGAGTCCTCTGAGCGGCTGCATGCGGCAGCGGAGCTCTGCTCGGAGAAAAAGCCGGAAGAAAAATAAAAGATCGAAATGAAAATCACGCAGGCTGACAATCGGCCTGCGTGATTTGCTGTTTCAGAGGGGACTTCAGCAGCCGAACAGGGCTGCGGCCTTTTCCATCCGCTCCGCAATGGGCACGCCGAACGGGCAGCGGGACTCACAGGAGCGGCAGCCGATGCAGGCCGAGGCGGTGTGCTCCAGCGCCTCGTAGTGCGAGCGCACGGTGGCGGGGACCTCCGGCTGCATGGTGGCGAGATCGTAGAATTTGTTGATCATGCCGATGTCGAGGCCGGCAGGGCAGGGCTTGCAGTGCCCGCAGTAGGTGCACTGGCCACGATAGGCGTGGAGCGGCGCGTTGGCGATGACCGAAGCGAAGTCCTTTTCCTCGCGCGAGGCGTTCTCGTAGGCAACGGCCTGATCGACCTGTTCCTTCGTGTCATAGCCGCATAGGACCGAGCTGACGGCGGGGCGGGTCAGGGCATAGTGGATGCACTGCACCGGCGTCAGGCTTACGCCGAACGGGGAGCGCTTCGCGTCGAATAGCCTGCCTCCGGCGAAGGGCTTCATCACCGTGATGCCGACGTCGTGCTGCTCGCAGATGCTGTAGAGCGCTGCGTGCTCGGGATCGATCCCCTTGAGCTCTGCGCTGAATTCCTCCGCGAACAACGTGTCGCTATCCTCACTGGCGGGCAGCATATCGAAGGCGGGGTTGATGCTGAACAGGATCATCTCGACATAACCGGACTCCGCAGCCAGCTTTGCGACCTTCGGGTTATGCGAGCTGATGCCAATATGGCGGATGACACCGGCCTTTTTGAGACCCATGATGTAGTCCAGATAATCCGAGTGCTGGATCTGCGCCCAATCCTGCTCGGAGTCCACATAGTGGATCATGCCGAGATCGATGTAGTCCGTCTGCAGGCGCTGCAGAAGGTCTTCGAACGCCGGGCGCACGTATTGTATGTCTCGGCTTCGGAAATATTGACCGTCTTTCCAGGTGGAGCCGATGTGGCCCTGGATATACCAGTGACTGCGGTTGTCCCGGATGCCTTTGCCGATGATATCCCGGGATGTCGGGTCTGCCATCCAGCAGTCGAGAATGTTGATCCCCTGTGCGGCGGCGTGGTGGATCAGCTCAATGCCCTCTGCCTCGGGGTGCCGCTCCAGCCATTCCCCACCGAAGCCAATCTCACTGACCTGCAGCCCGGTCTTTCCCAATCTTCTGTACCTCATGATGGTTACTCCTCCCACTATATTTGCTTCATTATACCATGGGAAATGCGTGGTATCAACTGTAAAAAAACCTGCGCAGGAGCTTATCCTGCGCAGGGGAGTATGTTCTGCTTTATCCGACGATGCGGCGGGCACCGATGTAACGGGCTGCGTACCAGCTCTCAGAGAGGCTCGAGATCTTGACGCCGGAGCGGGAATTGGCCGCATGGACGAATTCACCGCCGCCGATGTACATGCCGACGTGGGAAGCGGACGAGCCGCTGCCGAAGAAGACGAGATCACCGGGAATCAGGCTGTCATAGGAGACGTAGTAGCCGTTTGCGAGCTGAGCGGTCGCGGTGCGGTTGATGCTGTAGCCGAACTGGCGGTAGATGTACTGCACAAAGCCGGAGCAGTCAAAGCCGGAGGGAGAAGTGCCGCCGTAGACGTAAGGATAACCGACGAACGACATGCCGTAATTCGCGATCTGCGTGCCAAGTGAGGTGCTGCTCGAAGAGCTGCTGCCCGAGGAATAGGAATCGTCATAGCCGGTGGCGGAGGAGTAGCTCGAGCCGCTGCTCGAGGAACCGCTGTTGCAGTAGGGCTTTTCCAGCAGGGTGACGAGGTCGCTGCGGATGTAGCCGATCTGGCCGTTGTACTTCACCTTGTACCAGCCGCAGTTGAAGCCGAAGATGAAGACCTTCGCGCCGCTGCCTGCCTGATCAACCAGACCGGAGGAAGTGGACGGGCCGCTGCGGATATTGGCGAGATAGGGATCGACGGAGCCGTAGCCCAGCTCGATATTCTCGCGCTCCTTGAAGGTGATATAGTCGGAGTGCATGTAGCCGATCTTCAGATTGTAGTTGACCAGATACCAGTCTCCGACCTGACGGATGACTACGACGTTGTCTCCGTTGTGCGCCGTCGAGAGAATATCGGAGCTGGTAGAAGCCTGAGAGCGAAGGCGAAGGCCGCCGCTCGCTTCGACAATGCCAATGCCGGTTTTCAGCTCCGTGGCGCCTGCCGTGATCGCAAGCGCTGCAACAGCGGCGACCGTGGCGGCAAGGATCAACAGGACCTTGATCATCCGTTTCATGTAAAAGTACCTCCCAAACAGAAATTGTGCTTATTTTGCGTTCAGTGCACGTTCCAGCCACACACAGCCAACATCCAAAGCCGTGTAGAAGCCGTCCTTTTCCGTCTTCTTCACCACGCGGTCGCGCGCCTTGGCGGCGGGATCCGTGCGCTGGAGCTGGACGGAGACCTTTGTTGCAAGCTCGAGATCGTCGAGCTTTTTTGTTTCGAGGATCTGCAGCATGACGATGAATTCGTCTGCCATGGAACCGTAATAAACCAGATTGTCCTTCCGCATCAGGGGGTGGCCCTTGTAGGTGAGGACTTCATTTTTTTCGGACATTCGGGAACCTCCAAATAAAATGTAACCGAATTGTAACACATAGAAACCGAATTGTCAATAGCAAATTCGGAATTTCTGCCGATTTGTAATCATTGCGGCGGAAAGCGTTACAATGGTCCGGGAATGCGATGCTGGAACTGTCGGATGTTTTTTGCTTGGGAGGGCAGAAAAAGAGGGGAGGCCTCTACTTGCCGCAGAAGCCTCCCCGGGCGGGGAACTAATCAAACAGGTAGTGCCGGACAAGCTCCTGAAGAAGCTCGTCGCGATCGAGCTTGCAGATGAGGCTGCGAGCGTTATTGTGGTTGGTGATGTAGGTCGGATCCTCGGAAAGAAGATAGCCCACGATCTGATTGATCGGATTATAGCCCTTTTCTGTGAGGGAGCGATAGACCTCCGTGAGGATCTGCTTCATCTCCGCACTGTTGTCGACCGGCACGCTGAATTTGATCGTGTTATGATCCAATTACGTCCGCCTCCTTTCTTCCTTTCCTCTATCATATCCGAAATTCGGGATAAAGTAAAGGAAAAATGCGTAAACAAATTGGAAACAAAACGGTGCTCAGCGGAGCTTGGCGTTCAGCTCTTTTTCCAGAGCGGCCAGAACGGCGGACACGACGCCGTCGGAATCGGCATCCGTCAGCGTGCGGTCGTCTGCACGGAGCGTCAGGCGGAAGGCCGCGCTCTTCGAGCCGGAAGCGATGCCCTTGCCGCGGTAGATATCGAACAGCTCCACGCTGCGCAGCAGCTTGCCGCCTGCGGCGCGGATGCAGTCGGACAGGGCGGCGACCGTTACGGCCTCGTCGCAGACGACGGCGATGTCGCGGGTGACGGCCGGGTACTTTGGCAGCGGCGTATAGGTCTTCTCCGGCAGCTGCAGGGACAGCAGGGCCGTGAAGTTCAGCTCTGCGGCGAAAATCTCGCCGTCAATGCCGTAGCTGCGGGCAACGAGCGGATGGATCTGGCCGAAGCAGCCGAGGTCGACGCCGCCCACGCTGACGCGGGCGCAGCGGCCGGGATGGAACGTCGGATCGTGCTTCTCGGCGGTATAGCGGGCCTCGGGGACATTCATGCCGCGCAGGAAGGCTTCAATCTCGCCCTTCATCTTGAAGAAGTCCTCGTGCTCGCCGTAGGTGCCGAGCACCAGATGCTTCGGCTCGTCCGGCAGGATCTGGCCGGGCTTCGGCAGGTAGACCTTCGCCAGCTCATAGAGCTTGACGGCATCGTTGTGATAGGCGTTGTTGCGCGCCAAAATGGCGAGCATGGACGGCAGCGCGACGGTGCGCATGATGGAGGCATCCTCACCGAGCGGGTTCTGAATGCGCATGGCATTGCGCAGGGAAGAGTCCTCCGGCAGGCGGATCTGATCGAAGATGGACGGGGAGACGAAGGAATACGTCAGGATCTCGCTGTAGCCGAGGCTGCGGCACAGGGAACCGGCGCGGTTCTCGAGCTTCATGGCCTCCGTATAGCCGCCCTCCGTGGCAGCGCCGCGGAACGTCGTCGTGGGGATGTTGTTGTAGCCGAACAGGCGGCCGACCTCCTCGGCGATGTCCGCCATGCCGACCAGATCGGGACGCCACGACGGCACGCGGATCTCATGGCCCTCGACGGGGATCTCCAGACGGCGCAGATATTCGACCATGTCGGCCTCGGAGATGTCCGTGCCGAGCAGGGCATTGATGCGGTCCGGCTCCAGCTCGATGGTGCGCGGCTCGGGGATGTCGTTGAGCACGTCGATGACGCCGTCCATGACCTCACCGGCGCCCAGCAGCTCGACGAGCTCGCAGGCGCGGTCCACGGCGGGGAGCGTCAGCAGCGGATCGATGTTCTTTTCAAACTTGCCGGAGGCCTCCGTGCGCATGCCGAGGGCAAGGGCCGTCTGGCGGATGGACGTGCCGTTGAAGTTTGCGGATTCAAAGACGACATCGACTGTGTCGTCCATGATCTCGCTGTTCTCGCCGCCCATGATGCCGGCAAGGCCGATGGGCTTCGTCTCGTCGGCGATAACGAGCATGCCGGGCGTCAGGGTGCGGACATTGCCGTCGAGCGTCGTCAGGGCCTCGCCCGGCTCGCTGCGGCGGACGATGATCTTGCCGGAGCCGACATAGCGGTAGTCAAAGGCATGCATCGGCTGGCCGTATTCCAGCATGACATAGTTCGTGATATCGACGATGTTGTTGATCGGGCGGACGCCGTTGGCGCGCAGACGCTGGCGCAGCCACTTCGGCGACGGCGCGATCTTCACATTGCGCACCATACGCGCGGTGTAGCGGCGGCACAGGTCCTCTGCGGGAACCTCGACTTCCAGCAGCTCGGACAGCTCGCCTGCCGCACCGCCGCGCACGACCGGGTCGTGATGGCGCATCGGCTTGTTGAAAGCGGCAGCGGCCTCGCGGGCCAGACCGAGGATGGAATAGCAGTCCGGGCGGTTGTTCGTGATCTCAAAGTCCACAACGGTGTCGTCGTTGCCGATGACGGTGTTGATGTCGTCGCCGGGCTTGCAGTCCTCCTGCAGGATCCAGATGCCGTCCTCAATGGCATAGGGGAAGTCGTTGAGCGTCAGGCCGAGCTCCTTCAGGGAGCAGAGCATGCCGTTCGATACCTCGCCGCGCAGCTTGCCCTTTGTGATGTGCACGCCGCCGGGCAGCCAGGAATTATGCTGGGCCACGGGGACAAGGTCGCCCTCGTGTACGTTCTGCGCGCCGGTGACGATCTGCACGGGCTCGCCCGCGCCGACGTCGATCTGGCAGACCCACATGTGGTCGGAGTTCGTGTGGCGCGTGATGGACACGACGCGGCCGACAACGACATTGCGCAGCTCGGCATCGAGCCGCTCATAGGTTTCGACCTTTTGACCGGCGATGGTCATGGTCTCGACAAACTCCCGATCCGGCACGCCGGAGAGATCCACGAATTCTTCGTTGAGCCATTTTCTGTTCAGTTTCATTGCTCTACCTCCTCAGAACTGCGAAAGGAACCGCACGTCGTTGTCAAAGATCAGGCGCAGGTCGTTGATGCGCAGACGGCCCATGGCCATGCGCTCCAGACCGATGCCGAAGGCAAAGCCGGAGTACTTCTTCGGGTCAATGCCACAGCCCTCGAGCACCTTCGGGTGCACCATACCGGCGCCCAGCAGCTCGATCCAGCCCTCGCCGTGGCAGGTGGAGCAGACCTGACCGTCCGTCTCGCCCGTGCCGTGGCACTTGAAGCACTGCATGTCGACCTCGCAGCTCGGCTCTGTGAACGGGAAGTGATGCGGGCGGAAGCGCACGACGGCGTCCTCGCCGTACAGGCGCTTGATGAGAGTCTCCAGCGCGCCCTTCAGGTCGCCCATCGTGATGCCCTCGTCGACGACAAGGCCCTCGATCTGATGGAACATCGGGGAGTGCGTGGCGTCGGCCTCGTCCTTGCGGAATACGCGGCCGGGGGCCAGCATGCGGATGGGCGGCTTCTGCTGCTCCATGACGCGGATCTGCATGGGGCTGGTCTGCGTGCGCAGCAGGACGGAATCGTCGTCGTCAAAGTAGAAGGTGTCGGAGCGGTCGCGGGAGGGATGGCCCTCTTCGATGTTCAGCTTCGTGAAGTTGTAGGCGGCCTCCTCGATCTCCGGCCCGTCGACGATCTGATAGCCCATGCCGATGAAGATCTCCTTGACCTCCTGCAGCACGCGGTTCATCGGGTGCTGGTGGCCCATCTCCACGGGCTTGCCGGGGATGGTGACATCCACGGCCTCGGCCTCGAGCTTTGCCTCGAGCGCGGCGGCATCCAGCGCGGCGCGGCGCTTCTCCAGTGCCTCCTCCAGCTTGGCGCGGACGGCGTTTGCCATCTGGCCCATGACGGGGCGCTCCTCGGCAGACAGCTTGCCCATCTGCTTCAGAACGGCCGTCAGCTCGCCCTTTTTGCCAAGCACGCGCACGCGCACGGCATCCAGCGCGGGCATATCTGCCGCCGCTGCGAGATCAGCCAGTGCTTTCGCCTTGATCTGTTCCAGTTGTTCTTTCATGTTGGCTCTCCTTTTTGCAAAGAAATGTTGCAGGGAAAAGAAAAAGTCCTCCGTCCGAAAGGGGACGAAAGACAGAACTTCCGCGGTACCACCCGCCATTCGCCGCTGACACGGCGCACTCAAACCGATAACGGAGCGACCCGTCCGTGCCTAATTGCCGCGGAGCGTATGCTCCGCAGGGCGTTCAGCCGGAAGCTCGCGGGGGAAGGCCTGCACTGCCTGCGGGGAGTGCTCACAGCAACGCACCCTCTCTGAGCCCACATTTTGCAGCCGGCGGCCCGGTCACAGCTTTTCTTCTGTATCGCCAAAATTCTAACATATTTTTTCGAAGGTTGCAAGGGAAATCCGCCGGGGATTTGACTATTTTTTTGCGGTACATTATAATAATAGCGAAAAAAGCTGCATTGCGGCAGATGGGGGAAAGAAAAATGGCGGATATTTCGGTCATGGACGCGGAGCGGCTCTGCGGCTGGCTCCCGCGGCGGGCGCGCGAGACGCACAAGGGCGATTTCGGCCGTATTCTGCTGCTGTGCGGGGCCGTCGGCTATACGGGCGCTCCGGCGCTGGCGGCCATGGGTGCGGCGCGGTCCGGCGCGGGGCTGATCTTCGTCGGCGTGCCGGAGCCGGTGTATCCTATCGTGGCGGGGAAGCTGCTCGAGCCGATGGTGTTCCCGCTTCTCGCGCAGGGCGGCATGTTGGCAGAGACGGCTGTTCCGGAAATCCAAGCGCGGCTTTCCGGCTGCGATGCCTGTCTGATTGGCTGCGGTTTGGGCAGAAGCGCCGGGACGTTTGCCGCCGTGCAGGCTGTGCTTGCCAATGCATCCTGCCCTGTTGTGGTGGATGCCGATGGCATAAACGTGCTCGAGGGGCATATAGATGTACTGCGCGGCGCGGCCTGTCCCGTGGTGCTCACGCCGCACGACGGCGAATACCGCCGCCTGATGGGCAGGCTGCCGGGGGAGGACCGCATGGGCGCGGCTGCGGCGCTTGCGGAGAAGACCGGCGCGACGGTGCTGCTCAAGGGACACCGGACTGCCATCTGCGGCGCGGACGAGCGCTGGGAGAACCGCTGCGGCAATCCGGGCCTTGCTACGGGCGGGAGCGGCGACGTGCTGGCGGGCATTCTCGTCTCACTGCTGGGGCAGGGCCTGCCGCCCGTGCATGCAGCGGCTGCGGCTGCGTGGCTCCACGGAACGGCGGCCGACCGCTGCGCCGCCCGGATGGGGGAGTACGGCCTGCTGCCCTCGGACGTTGCGGCGGAGCTGCCATATTTATTGCCATAGGAGGGGATGCGCGTGCGGCGAGGCTGCGCCGTACTGATGATGTGCCTCTGCCTGCTGCTCGGCGGCTGCGGAGGAAGAAGCCAGGGCGTTTCGCCCGCCATCGCGTTCCGCGCCTCGCTGGTGCAGGCCGGGGGATGCAGCTTCCGCGCGGAGCTGACGGCGGATTACGGAGACTATGTCGTCCCGTTTGCGCTCGACTGCGAGACAGAGGTGAACGGCCCGACGCATTTCACCGTCGCCGCGCCGGAGACGCTGGCCGGAATCACTGCAGCGGTGGACGAGACCGGCGGAACCGTCACCTACGATGGCCTGATGATGGACTTCGGCCTGTTGGCAAACGGAAGGCTCGCTCCGGCGGCCGGTCCGGCCGTCGTGGCATATTGCTGGTCCTCCGCCTATCTCGCCGCGGGCGGTGAGGAGGACGGCCGGTTCCGCGCGACCTATGAGAAGGATTATGAAGAAAAAATGCTCAAGGTGGACACCTGGTTTGAAAATGGCATACCAATTTATGCGGAAGTGTGCTATAATGGTCAGCGTATTCTGAATTTGACGATATCAGAGTTCAGTCTGAAATAACGGAAGTAATATTACAATGGATTATTTGAAGAGAACCTGGGCGGATATTTCGCTCGACAACCTGAATCATAACTACCAGCAGCTCCGGGCGAAGATCCCATCCGGCTGCCGCCTCCTCGGCGTGGTCAAGGCCGACGCCTACGGCCACGGTGCCGTGCCCATCAGCCGCCATCTGTGTGAGCTGGGCGCGGAGTTCCTTGCCGTCTCCAATCTGGAGGAGGCCATGCAGCTCCGCCGCGGCGGCATCCGCCGTCCCATCCTGATTTTGGGCTATACGCCGCCTGCCTATGCGCGCGATCTGGTCGCCATGGGACTGCGGCAGGAGGTCCACAGCCTCGAGTATGCCCGCGCGCTGCACGAGGAGCTCAAGGGCTCAGAGCGCCGCCTCAAGGTCCACATCAAGCTGGATACGGGCATGTCGCGCCTCGGCTTCTTTGCCTATGACCACCCGAAGACGGTCGAGGAGCTGAAGGAAGTTGCGCAGATGCCCAAGCTTCTCATCGAGGGAATTTTCATGCATTTCCCGGTCGCGGATTCCATCGACGGAGCCGACGCGAATTTTACGCATACGCAGTTCGAGCGCTTCACGCAGATGCTGAGCGCCCTCAAGGGCGTGGGCATCGAGCCGGAGATCCGCCACTGCTGCAACAGCGGTGCGACCATTCTCTATCCCGAGTATGCGCTCGATATGGTCCGCCCCGGCATCGCGACCTACGGTGTGCTCCCGTCGGAGGACCTGCGCGGCATGATCGATCTGCGGCCCGTGATGTCCCTGCGCTCCACGATCTTCCAGATCCGCGATTTTGAGCCGAATATCACGATCAGCTATGGCCGCACCTACACGACGGAAGACCCGGCCCGCATCGCCGTCGTCGGCATCGGCTATGCAGACGGTTTCCCGCGCAGCCTTTCGAGCAACGTGTCGTTCCTGCTGCATGGCAGGCGCGTGCCGCAGGTCGGCCGCATCTGCATGGACATGTGCATGGTCGATATCACGCGCGTGCCGGAGGCAAAGGTCGGCGACGTCGTCACGGTCTTCGGCGAGGATGGCGGCGACAGCATCGAGCTGACGAGCCTCGCCAACCGTCTTGGGACCATCCCGTATGAGCTGATGTGCGGCATCAACAAGCGTATTCCGCGCATCTATCTCAACGGCGAGGACGAGACCGAGGTCCTGCAGTATATTGTCTGATTCTGACCTGCGGCGAACCGGGTGTTCGCCGCAGGAAAATTTTACACAAATCCATCTTGACAATACCCGATGTCTCCGGTAAAATACACTAGGATATACGGGAAATGAGAACCGGATATCCGGACCGCCTCTGGGCGGATTTCTTTCCAACATGAGTTAGCATTGACTAACCAAAACCTGCGGCAGAACGGAAGCGAGGCCACCCCCCTCCGGGCGGAGCATGCGTCGATGGGATGCGGCCTTGAGTTAGGAGAGACTAACCAGAATTCACAGGAGGAAATAGCATGTTGAATCGATGGAAACGGCTTCTGGCTCTGCTGGCATCCGTGGCCGTGCTGTTCTCACTGTGCACCGCCGCTTCGGCCGCACCGGGCGAGCAGGCGGAGCCGCGGGAGCTGACGGCTGCCGATTATGCCGCGGCCGACGCGATCTTTGCCTCGCTGCCGTCGGCGGACGGCACGAACGGCGGCACGGCGGGTGCGGCCGACACCGGGGCGCTCTGCAATTGGCTGGAGACAGCCGACGGCGTCCGGCCGGGCACGGTCTCTGCGAACGGCAGCTGCGTGACCTGGCAGACGGATGCGGGCATCACCTGCTCGTATAACCCGCAGCTCGAGCGCATCAGCGAGCGTGCGCAGGAACCGGCGCAGACGGAAACGCTGGAAAGCATTCCCGCCCTGCGCGGCGTGCAGCACGGGCGCGACGTGTATCTCTTCCAGCCGTACTACGGTCTGGACAGCTCATTCACGCGCCAGTACTACGAAGAGGGCCAGCGCATCGCCGCGAAGTCCGAGGGCACGTTCTACTATTATAAAACGGAGGCCGCGACGGTTGACGCCATTGCCGACGCGGTCGAGTCCGGCGGCGTTATCCTGTTTGACAGCCACGGCACCACGGACTATACCGGCGACAATGAGGACTACACCTCCAAAGCGACGACGTCCTACCTCTGCCTGCAGAGCGGCGAGGGCCTGACGACCGAGGACTATGCCGACGGCCACGCCGTCTACGGCGGAAGCGGCATCAACGGCATGCGCTACTATGAGGTCGACGGTACGGTCATTGCCAACCATATGGAAAAGCCCGCAAACGGCGGCCTTGTCTGGATGGCGATCTGCCTCGGCATGGCCACGGACGGCCTCGAGGGTCCACTTATGGACGCGGGCGTCGGCGTGGTCTACGGCTACAGCCAGTCCGTTACCTTTATCGGCGATTACTGCTTTGAAGAGGAATTTTTCAACAAGCTGCTGCAGGGCGGCACGGTCGCGGAGTCTATCCGCACCATGAAGGCCCGCTACGGCAACTGGGACTGCTCGCCCGCCATTCTGGGCAGCGATTCCTCCCAGACCGCCGCATCGCTGGAGGAAGCCGTGCGGAAGCATGCAGCCTTCCCCATCGTCGTCTCGGCGGAGGACGCCTATCCCGGTCACGGCAAGGTCGACGCTGTGCAGGAGGTCAGCTCCGTCTGGAGCCTGCTGGAGAGCTTCACCGCGGCCGTGACGACGGACGCCCCGGAAACGGCCGGAACGGTCGTCCAGAAGGGCATGACGGTCACGGCCGTCCCGGCCCGCGGCTACTATGCCGACGGCGCAACGGTCACCCCGGAGGGGGCCGCTGTTGTGACGCAGGAGGGCGACCTGTTCCGCATCTCGTCCCTGCGCGCGGACTGCACGATCACGATCCACTTCTCTGCCAAGACGCCAGCTGTGCTGCACTTTGTCGTGCCGAACGGTGTCATGCAGGCGGATATCCAGAGCTATGTCGGGGATGCGGAGCCCCTGCCGCTGCCCGCCGGGACCCCGGCAGCGGATGCGCAGGACTATTCCTTCGCCGGTTGGTCCCTGCAGGAGCAGGCGGAGCCGGTCGGGAGCCTGTCCTATCTCCGCGCCGGGAGTGAGTTTGCCGTTGCGCAGCCGGAGCAGACGCTCTACGCCGTCTATCGCTATTTTGCGACTCCGGCCGGAACGACGCCTGCCTTCCATGAGCTGACGGAGGCCCCGGAGGACTGGAGCGGCACCTATGTGCTCTCTGCCGAGGGCCATGCCCTCCTGTGTGACGGCTCGGTCACGGGCGCGGCGCTCGGCAGCAGCGAGGCGGCAGTCCCATTTGCCGATGCTGGGCTTGCAGAGGAGGACGGCGCGCTGCGCGGCGTTTCCGCTGCGGTCGTTGTACAGATCGAGCGTGCCGCAGGCACGGAGCAGTATGCCATCCGCCTCGGCGGCACTTCTGATGCGGTTTATCTGGCCTGCCGCTCGAACAGCGAGCAGCTCAACACGGCGCAGGACGCCGGAACGTCGCTGTCCCGCTGGGTCATTTCCATGGAGGACGGTCATATGACGATCCGCAGCGCGCGCTATCTCAGCCGCACGCTGCAGTATGATGCGGATGCGGGCTGCTTCCGCTGCTATGCCAAGACGAAGACTCCGCTGACGGTCTACCGCGGCGAGACGAGCAGCCTGTGGTATACGACGCAGCCGAAGATGCATGATCATCAGCTGGTCGAAACGGGCCGTCGCGAGCCGACTTGCACCATGTCGGGCTGGATCGACTTCCGCTGCACGATCTGCGGCGAACTGCGCCGCCAGCCGCTGGAGCCGCTGGGCCACGAGGTCGTGAACGGCATCTGCGTCCGCTGCGGCGAAGTGATGCAGCTCCCGTTCCGGGATGTGCCGGAGGATGCCTATTACTATGACGCCGTCGTCTGGGGCTTGTCCCGCGGCGTGGTGAACGGCACGACGATGACGACGTTCTCACCGGACCTGTCCTGCACCCGCGCGCAGGCAGTCGCGTTCCTGTGGCGTGCTGCCGGGAGACCGGAGCCCTCCGGCAATACGGCCTTTGCCGATGTCCCGGCGGACAGCTACTATGCCGCGGCCGTTGCCTGGGCGGCGGAGAACGGCTTCACGAACGGCACGGGCAGCGGCTGCTTCAGCCCGGATGCCCCGTGCACGCGCGCACAGATCGTCACGTTCCTGTGGCGTGCGGCAGGGGAGCCGGAGTCTTCCGGCAGTACGGCCTTTGCGGACGTCCCCGCCGGGAGCTACTATGCCGCGGCCGTTGCCTGGGCGGCGGAGAACAACGTTACGAACGGCACGGGCAGCGGCTGCTTCAGCCCGGATGACCTGTGCACCCGCGCGCAGATCGTCACGCTGCTGTACCGGCAGCTGACGAAGGAAATCTGAAAAAATCGGATCAATTTTTTGGTCCGTTTTTTAAGGCAGCACCGCACAATTCAGCGAGAGCATTCGGCGAAAATATCCGGCGAAGGCCAAATTATGCGGTGTTGCCAAATAAAAAAAGGAGGAAACCCAAGAGATGACAAAACATCGTGTGACTTGCCGCCTGCTGGCGGTGGCGCTGTCCGTGCTTCTGGTGCTCGGCTGTGTCGCTCCGGCTGTCGCGGCGACCTACGAGAGCGGCACCTACACCGGTACGGGTACGGGCCGCAACGGGTCTGTGGCGCTGACGCTCACGCTGACGAACGGCGCGATCGCGAGCGTGGACAATGTGACCCATTCGGAAACTGCCCGCTATTGGGAAAAGGCCAAGGTGCTTCTCGACCGGCTCGTCGGTCTGCAGACCCCGGAGCAGGTCGAAAAGCTCGACGCCGTGACCGGCGCGACCCTGAGCAGCAATGCCATCAAGGAAGCTGCGAAGGACGTGTTCCGTCAGGCCGAATCAAAGGAGACTCCGGTCTTCGCGTCCGGCAGCGGCACGAAGAGCGACCCGTATCTCATCCGCACGGCCGCGCAGCTGCAGGCCTTTGCCGCAGCCGTCAACGGCGGCACGGGCTATGAGGGCCAGTACATCAGTCTGGATGCCGATCTGGACCTGACCGGGACTGCGTGGACGCCCATCGGCGCGACGGGCTCGTTCAACGGCAGCTTCAACGGCAATTATCATACGATCACCGGCATGACCATCGGCTCGGAGAGCGAGAAGGCTTCCTATACGGAGGCAGGCCTCTTCGGCTCGGTAGGCAAGGGCGCTGCCATCCGCAACGTCGGCGTTATCAACGCCGCGATCTACAACAAGACCACGACGGACCCGAGCGTCGGCCTTCTGGCGGCCGGGATCAGCGAGAACAGCATCGTCGAGAGCTGCTGGGCGACCGGCACGATCTACAGCGATACGACTTCTCCCTATTATTCCTACGTCGGCGGCCTCGTCGGCAGCATCGGCATCAAGAGCCTCATCTGCAACAGCTGGACGAACGTTGTCGTCTATGCCAAGGGCAGCTCTGACAGCTTTGTCGGCGGCATCGTCGGCGATACCGGCAACAACTCCGCCGTTGTGAACTGCGCGGCCCTCGGCTCCGTGGCAAACTACGGCAACACCTCCATGATGTACGGCGCGGGCGGCGTTGTGGGCTACAGCTCCGGCGCGGTCTATGCCAGCTATTCCTCCAGCCGCATCCATATGGACGCCATGTCCTCTGAGGACGGTGCGGACGTGCCGATCGGCGGCGTTGTCGGCTCTCCCTCGGCTCTGTCTGCGGCCTACAACTGCTATTTCAACAAGGAAGAGAAGCAGACCTATTATGACGGCGAGGTCTCGACGCCGCTGGCCGTCGGTTACGACGTGCTGAACTACAGCGAGAGCGACAACGATCACTGCGAGGGTTTGACTGCCGCCGAGATCGCCTCCGAGACGCTTCTGAACAAGCTCACCGCGGCCCTGACGCCGGAGGAGCTGGCAAAGGGCCAGGCCTACTTCAAGTCCGAATCCCTGCTGACCGGCGACATCACGCTCGACAGCCTGCTGAGCATGACGGAAAACGGCTGGTGCACATGGGAGCGCAATGTGGACGGCGCGCTGCTGCCCACGGCGGGCGGCTCCGTCACGCCGGAAGAGCCGGATTACTTCGCAGGCGGCGACGGCTCGGTCGGCGATCCCTATCAGATCGCGACGGAAGCGCAGCTGCGCGCCTTTGCCGAGGCCACGCAGGCCGGAAAGCTCGTGACGACGAATGTCTGCTTCGTCCTGACGGCCGACATCGCTCTGAACGGCGAGTGGACGCCGGTCCACAGCTTCGGCGGCACGTTCGACGGCGGTGATCACACGGTCTCCGGCATGACCATCGGCACGGCCGATGCGCCCTCCAAGCTGGTTTCTGCGGGCTTCTTCGATGTGCTGGCCAACACGGCCAGAGTGCATGACCTGCACCTGACGAACGCCTCCGTCTATGTGCAGCGCTCCGGCGCGGCGCTGGATGACCGCATCTATGCCGGCGGCCTCGTCGGCGGCGCGGGCACGGCGGGCAGCAATGTGCGCATCGACAACTGCTCCGTCATGGGCAGCACGATCTCCGCTGCCTCCGGCACGTTTGCCTATGCAGGCGGCCTTGCCGGTCGTCTCGACCGCGAAAACGTTGTGACGAACTGCTGGACGGATATTGCCGTCACCGCAGTCTCTGCCAATTCTCCCGCCTGCGCGGGCGGCCTTGTCGCCACCATCGGCGGCAGCAGCATGATCGCCAATGCGGCCGCGCTGGGCGATGTCTCGGTCACGGGTGTCAGCGCAGAATACAACTGGTGCCGCGCGGGCGGCCTGCTGGGCTCCTCGGCCTATCTGACCCACAACTGCTACGCCTCCGGCAATGTCTCCCTGCAGGATTCTGCCGAGAGCGTCAAGAACGTCTATCTCGGCTGCCTCATCGGCGAGCAGAGCGGCGGCGTGGTCGTCTCCGGCCACTATTCCAATGGCGCAGTCCTGCGCTGCAACGGCGAGACGCAGACGGTCAAGGCGACCGGCTCCATCCCCGCCTCGTGGTATTTTGACTACAACAAGATCACCGCGCACGACAGCGTCACGGATGCGGCCTTTGCCGCGGCCCTGAACGACGGCATCTCCGAAAGCGGCCTTGCCGAGACGGATGCCTACCTGACGAGCAGCGGCAAGTTCACCTCCTATACTGCCGAGAGCCTTGCTGCCATGCGCCCGGCTGCCTGGCAGAGCTGGGGCCTTGCGGACGGCAAGGTCGTCCTCGGCGGCTCGCAGGATGACCCGACGTTTGCGGGCGGCGACGGCTCCGAGACCGCTCCGTTCCTCATCCGTACCGAAGCGCAGCTGCGCGCCTTCGCAGCGACGACGGCGGACGGCGAGACCTATGCCGGTCAGTATGTCGCGCTGGATGCCGACATCCCCCTGAACGGCGACTGGACGCCGATCCATTCCTTCGCCGGTACGTTCGACGGTCAGGGCCACACGGTCTCCGGCATGACCATCGGCTCGCAGTCCGCCCCGGTCGACGCCTCGGATACGCCGCTCGGCTTCTTTGACATTCTGGCAAACGATGCACGGGTCCGCAATCTGCACCTGACCGGCGTGAGCATCTACGGCTCCGCAGTGGGCCAGTGGACGCGTCCGTTCGTCGGCGGCATCGCGGGCGGCTCCCTGAGCATTGGCTCGGGCGTCCGTATCGACAACTGCTCCGTCACCGGCTCCGCCATCTCCCTGACAGCGGAAAACTGGGCCTACACCGGCGGCATCCTCGGCGCGCAGGCCATGAACGGCGTCATCACGAACAGCTGGACCGATGTGACGGTCTCCGCCATCTCCAAGAGCGGCCTGACCTGCGTTGGCGGCATCACTGCCATCAACAGCAACGGCGCCATGCTGGCAAACTGCGCCGCGCTGGGCGATGTGATCTCCCACAACGGCTACACGCTCACCAGCACCATCAGCGGCGCTGCAGGCGGCCTGATCGGCCAGGCGACCGGCCTGCTGCACAACTGCTATGCCTCCGGCAACATCGAGCTGGTCAACGCCATGGATGTGGCGACGCCCGCTGCCGGTATGCTGGTCGGTAAAATTTCCGCAAGCCGCGCGCTGAACGGCGTGGTCGTTGGCTGCCGCTATGAGACGGCCTCCGTTGTGACTGCCAACGGCACGCAGATCGAGACGGCTGCCGCGGGCGCCATGGGCGACACGGTCCGGCTGGAGAATGTCTCTGCTGCCGACACCGGCGCGAAGACGTTTGCAGACACCATGAACGAGGGCCTCTCGACTGCGGGCCTCGGCCGCACCGACCGCTGGCTGACCGGCGAGGATGTCGGCTTTACCGCAGAGGAGCTGGCTGCGCTGCGCCCGGCGGCATGGTATGCTTGGGAGCGCAATGAGGACGGCAGGACGGTCCTGAGCGCCAGAGTCTATGAGGATACCGAGATCCCGACGCCGGACTTCTTTGACAGCGGTGACGGCACGGAGGAGGATCCGTGGATCATCCGCACGCTTGCCCAGCTGCAGGCCTTCCGCGCGTTCTTTGCGAAGAGCGACTTTGACGGAGCCTACATCGCTCTGGCGGCCGATCTCGACCTGACCGGCACAGAGTGGGCCCCCATCGGCCACACGGACAGAGGTGTGCAGGCCTTCCGCGGCCACTTTGACGGCCGTGGCCATACCATTTCCGGCATGAGCATCGGCACGGCGGATGCGCCGGTTTCCGACACGACCAGAACATACTATGGCCTGTTTGCAGCCCTGATGAACGGCGCTTCCGTTGAGGATCTCCGCGTGGAGGGCAGCGTCTATGTCACGGGCGAGCAGACGGTGTCTGCCGGTCTGCTGGCAGGCTGCAGCGACCTTGCGCTCATCGACCGCTGTTATGCGGCGGGCACGGTGCAGGTCCGCACCGAAAACGGCAGCTTTGCAAACAGCAGCTTCGCGGGAGGCCTCATCGGCTACAGCCAGCGCAGCGAGATTTACAACTGCGGCGCAGATGTCGCGCTCGACGCCTACTGCAAGACGGCGAACGCCGAGGCGGGCGGCATCACGGCCATGAACGCCTTCGGCATCATCGCAAACTCCTATGCGACCGGCACGCTGACCGCGGCCACGGACCGCACCGTGGACGACAGCGGCGTGAGCTACCTCGGCGGCATCGCAGGCTGCCAGGCCGGTACGCTTGTGAACTGCTACAGCGACTGCACGCTGACGTCCAAGACGTGGACGAAGTTTGTCGGCGCGCTCGGCGGCATGGCCACGGCCATCAGCGAGAGCTATGACAGCTACTATGCAGAGGATGTGGCCCTGACCATCGAGGATCAGCGCCTCGATCCGCCGGTCGCCTTCGGCACGGTCGTTCCGTCCGGCTACAACGAGGACGGCGATCTGCTTAACGGTGCGTTTATCTACAACGTCACGGCCATGACGCTGGAGCCTGCCGCTCTGGCCGCGGCCCTGAATGAGAACTTTGCCGCATTCCCGGTCGACCCGGCCGAGCTGACGGTCCCGCTCCTGCGCTGGACGGTCGTCGACGGCAAGGCGGTCCCGCGCGGCGGCGCGGCGGGCATCACCTATGTCCCCGTGGAAAAGCCGGACCCGACGCCCGAATATGCCTATCAGGACGGCGTGTACTACGGCCGCGATGAGGCGGAGCATGTCATTGTCCGCATCGTCGTGAAGGACGGCAAGATCGTCTCCGCCGAGATCGTCACCCCGAAGGACTTCGACGCCGGCCATGCCGAGGAGATCCTCGCCGCCGTGGTCAGCAGCCAGACAGTCGAACGCGCCGACAGCGACACGGCGGACGACAGCACCCTGAAGTCCGCGCTGAAGGTCGCCCTGAACCGCGCCCTGCTCGGCGATACCTCGACCTATGATCCTGCCGATCCCACCGCGATCTTCGACGGCGGCAGCGGCACGAAGGCCGATCCGTACCGCATCGCAACGGCCGATCAGCTGCATGCCTTTGCGGCAGCCGTGAATGAGGAAGAGCATTTTGCCGGGGAATACATCGTCCTGACGGCGGATATCGATCTCGCGGGCCGCAAATGGGTCCCGGCAGGCAATGCCGGAGCGCACTGTTTCAGCGGTATTTTCGACGGACAGAACCACAAGATCCTCGGCCTGCGCATCGGCACGGAGGAGACACCTGCGGACTATGTCGCAGCCGGTCTGTTCGCCTATGCCGACGGCGCGATCATCCGCAACGTCGCCATCGAAAATGCACAGATCAATATCAAGCGCACGGACAGCGTCCGCATCTATGCGGGCATCGTCGCCGGTGTTATGGATAAGTCCGAGACCGGCGCAGGCGCGCTCATCACGAACTGCGCCGTCTCCGGCACGGTCTCCGCGTCCTCCAAGGACTGGAGCACGGTCGGCGGTATCGTGGGTCAGAGCTATGACAGCGTGATCCTGAACTGCAGCGCCCATGTCGACCTGACGACGGTCTCCGTCAGCGGCAGTGCGCTGGCAGGCGGCATCGTCGGTCTGGACGGCTTCTCGATCCTGGCCAACAGCTACGCCATGGGCAGCATCTATGCCGATGCAGGCGTGAACGCTGCGACCATCGGCGGCATCGCCGGTATGCAGGCGGGTGTTGCGGGCAACAACTATTCCGACATGAAGCTCACGTCGAAGAACGCCACGGGCGACATCGGCGGCATCGCGGGCCGCAACACGGCCATCGGCACCGTGAATTACGGCTACTTCAACAGCGAGCAGGAGCAGCGCAGCGGCAACAGCGTCGTGACGCCTGCGAAGGACATCGGCACGAACGTGACCATGGGCTCGACCGGCGTTGTGCGCAACACGGCCGCCATGACCGGCGCGGAGCTGCGCAGCGAGACGTTCCGCGACCTGCTCAACGAAAACCAGTGCGAGGACCACGAGCTGCGTTCCGCCCTGCAGGACGGCGTCACCCGCTACAGCATCAAGCTGCGTGCGGACGGCAGCCTGACGGTGGACAGCTGGATCCTGGACGGCGAGGTCCGGCAGAAGAACGCTCCGGCGCTCGAGCTTGACCCGCAGGCGCCCGAGGCACCGGTCATCACGCCGGACGGCGGCAGCTACGCCGAGGCGCAGACCGTGACCATCACGGCGGCCTCTGCCGACGCTGCGATCTACTACACGCTTGACGGCTCCGATCCTCTGAACGGCACGCTCTACACCGGCCCGTTCACGCTGGAGCAGTCCGCCGTCGTGCGCGCCGTCGCCGTCCGCGGCAACTCCGTCAGTGCGGAAACAAGGGTGGAATTCACCATCGAGACGGTGCACAATGCCGTCCTGAGCTTTGTCTCCAACGGCGGTTCCGTTGTGGAGCGCGTGGAGCTGCCCGTCGGTACTGCCGTGGACCTGAGCGCCTATGTGACGGAGCGCGAGGGCTATGACTTCACCGGCTGGTATCTCGACGCCGCGCTGACGCAGCCCATCACAAGCCTGACGCTCGAGGCCGACACGACGGTCTACGCGGGCTGGCGCATCCGCAATCCGTTCGTCGACGTGGCCGAGAAGGACTACTTCTATGACGCGGTTCTCTGGGGCGTGGAAAACGGCGTCGTCAAGGGCATGGATGAGACGCACTTCGAGCCGGAGACGGTCTGCACCCGTGCGCAGGCGCTGACGTTCCTGTGGCGTGCAAACGGTATGCCGCAGCCGAAGACGACGACCAATCCGTTCGTTGATGTCGATGCCTCTGCCTACTACTATGACGCAGTCCTCTGGGGTGTCGAGAACGGCATCGTCAAGGGCATGGATGAGACGCACTTTGAGCCGGATACGGCCTGCAGCCGCGCGCATGCGCTGACGTTCCTGTGGCGCGCGAAGGGCATGCCGCAGGCAAGCGGCACGACGTTTGCCGATGTCCCGGCCAATGCCTACTATGCGCAGGCAGTTGCCTGGGGCGTAGAGAACGGCATTGTCAAGGGCATGGATGAGACGCACTTTGAGCCGGATACGCTCTGCCAGCGTGCTCACGCCGTGACGTTCCTCTGGCGTGCCTACGCGAACTGAGTCCCCATAACGCGTAAATAACAAAAGCCCGCTGCAGGGTTCCCTGCAGCGGGTCAATTTATGGCAGCGCCGCACAATTGCAGCTTCGGCCTTTGCCGGATATTTTTCGCCGATCCGTCGGTTCGAAAAGCTTGAGGTATTGCGCAGCCGTTGGCGGCTTTGCCGCCCTACGGATGCGGCATGCCCCTTGCGGGTACACAGAGTACATCTGCACGTTTCAAACCTTGCCTCGACAAAAAATCTCGCGCTAAATGCTCTTGCTGAATTGTGCGGTGTTGCCTTATATTCTAATCCAGCATGAAGCCCCGGCAGCCGAGGCCGGCAAAGTCGGCAAAGCCGAGCGAGCGGTAAAACGCGGCCGTCTCCGGCGTGTCGTCCGTCGTCAGCTCGATCTGCCGCACGCCGTTGAATCGCTCGAGCACGGCGCGCAGCAGGGCTGTGCCGATCCCGCGGCGCTGCCGCTCCGGCGCGACCAGAATATCCTGAATGAACACGATCGTCGCGCCGTCGCCGACTGCGCGGATCAGCCCGGCCAGCTCGCCGTCCTCCCACGCGGCCAGAACCAGCAGCGAATGGCGGAAGCCGCGCTCCAGCGCTGCCGGGTCGTCCGTGTAGGCCGTCCAGCCGACGCTGGCGTAGAGGCGCAGGACATCCTCGGCCTTGTATTCCCTGTATTCCCGAATGTCCATCTCATATTTCTCCAATCAAATAGAAAAGGCGCGCCGCTGATACCTCGGTATCCGACCGGCGTGCCTTTTTTGGTGCCGCTGACCGGGGTCGAACCGGTACGCTTTTTAGGGCGAGGGATTTTAAGTCCCTTGTGTCTGCCTATTCCACCACAGCGGCATATCTGCATTCTGAAACAAAGATATTTTATCATTTTGAGCCGCTCCCGTCAAGCCCCGCGTGCCGCCGGGGGAAAATTACGCGAAACAGCGGCAGAGAATGGTGGGGGTTCGTCAAACTGTCGAACAAATGTACAGAAAAACGTCATATGATTGTTGAATTATGCCGAAATATGAGATATAATGAAGGAAAGAATAGTGGGCTTTGCGGATATTTGAAAAAAGAGAGAAAAATGTTGAATTTTTTTGGGTAGAGTCCAATTTATTGGACAGCGGATGATGTATGATGAGGGCAGATAAGCGAAAGGCAGGTGAGGAGCATGGAATTCTATGCGCACAAGCGCGAGATGCCGGACGGAGCGATCGTCACGCAGACGGTGCGGGAGCATTTGGTGGGAACGGCGCAGCGGGCCGCGCAGTGCCTGCGGCAGGTCGGCCTGGAGCATGCGGGCTATCTGGCGGGGCTGCTCCACGATTTAGGTAAATACACAGAGGCTTTCCAGCAGTATCTGGACGAGGGAGACAGCACGAAGCGCGGCAGCGTGATCCACACGTTTCAGGGCTGCCGTTACCTGATGGAGCAATACCATCGCGGGGACATCCAAACCATTTCCTGTGCAGAGCTGCTTGCCTTTGCAGTCGGCGCGCACCACGGATTATTCGACTGCGTGGACCAAATGCGACGCATCGGCCTGCAATATCGCGCCGAAAAGCAGGACATCTCCTATGAGGAAGCGGTCGCTGCCTTCCGGCAGGAAATACCGACTGAGGAGATCGAGACACTTTTTGCAGCGGCTTCGGAGGAGATCAACGAAGTCATTGGTCGCATGGACAGGACCTATGATAACGATCGCGAGTACGCTTTTGAAACAGGCCTGCTCGCAAGGCTGCTCCTGTCCGCAGTGATCGAGGGAGACCGCTGCGACACGGCGGCCTTCCAGATCGATGCACATCCGCGAGTTTGGCCGGAGGATATGGCTCCGATCTGGAAAGATCGATTGGAATATCTGGAAGAAAAGCTGCAGGGATTCCCATGCGGCACGCCGGTGGAAAAAGCCCGGCATGCGATCTCAGATCAGTACCGTGTGTTCGCCGAAAACAAGCCGGGGATCTATCGGCTGAATGTCCCGACGGGCGGCGGCAAGACGCTCAGCTCCCTGCGGTATGCGCTGGCGCATGCAATGTATTTCCGGAAAAGCCGGTTGATCTTCACTTCTCCGCTGCTGTCGATCCTGGAACAGAATGCAGCCGTCATCCATCAGTATGTCGGCGACGACAGCCTGATCCTGGAGCATCATTCCAACGTTGTGCAGACAGAGCCTGCGCAGGGTGAGCTGGACGAGCGGGAGCTTCTGGTGCAAAGCTGGAATGCGCCGATCATCATCACGACACTGGTCCAACTGCTGAACACACTGTTCGATGGAAGAACGACGGCGATCCGTCGCTTTCAGGCTCTCTGCAGCAGTGTGATCGTTATTGATGAGGTGCAGACCGTGCCCGTCAAGATGCTGACCCTGTTTAACCTTGCGATCCGGTTTCTGAGCGAGCAGTGCGGCGCAACGATCGTGCTGTGCTCAGCAACGCAGCCAGAGCTGAAGGACGCTGCCCACCCGTTGCCGGTACAGCCGCAGGAGATCGTGCCGTGGGATGCAGAACTCTGGGCAGCCTTCCGCCGGACGGAGCTGCACGGCTTGCCGGACCGTCGTCTGGAGGAGCTCCCGGAGCTGATCCGTGAGAAAATGGAGGAGACCGAAAGCCTGCTTGTCGTGTGCAACAAGAAAAACGAGGCGGCCTATCTGCTGGAAGAGACGCGCTCGCCGGACTATCGCAGCTTCCACCTGTCGGCCGGAATGTGTATGCAGCACCGTCGGGTGGTGCTGGTGTCCCTGCAGAAAGCGCTTGCGCAGCGCGAAAGGGTCCTTTGCGTTGCCACGCAGGTGATCGAGGCGGGTGTAGACATCTCCTTCGATGCCGTTCTGCGCCTGACGGCTGGTATGGACAGCATCGTGCAGGCGGCCGGACGGTGCAATCGCGGCGGCGCATCGAGTGCGCCGCGCCCGGTGTATGCCGTGAACTGCGCCGATGAAACGCTGGGGCATCTGCGGGATATCCAACGGGGCAAGACCGCAACGCTTGAATTGCTGGAGGCGTTCCGCACGGAACCGGAGCGGTTTGCAGGCGACCTGTTTTCCTCTGACGCGATCCGCTATTACTATCGAGCTTTGTATCGCGACATGGCGGAGGAAGCGCAGGACTATCCGGTTGACCAGCTGGGAACGACACTCTTTGACCTGATGGGGACCAATGAAAAATATGCCGATGAGGACTGTACCGATGTCGAGGGCTTCGTCCTGTGGCAGGCACTGAAAACCGCAGGGCAGGAATTCTCCGTATTTGACGAGAACACGACGGATGTGATCGTCCCGTATGGCAGGGGAAAGCAGCTCATCACAGAACTGTGCTCCGAACGGTGCAGAGTGGACCCGGCATATCGTGCCGCTCTGCTGAAAGAGGCAAACGGCTTCACGGTGAGCCTGTATTCCCATCAGAAAAAACGGTTGGAACAGGAAAACGCGCTGTTTCCGGCCTGCGGCGGCTGTGTCTGGGTTCTGGCGGACGGCTTTTATGATGATACGGTCGGACTCATTCGCGACCAGAAAAAACAGGGATTTATGGAGGTGTAAGCAGCTTGAAAAACACAAGGTACGACAACATCGTGGAGTTTCAGGTAACGGGGGACTATGCCCTGTTCTCGGACCCCATCCTGCGTGTCGGCGGAGAAAAGTGCAGCTATCAGGTGCCGACCTATGAGGCGCTCAAGGGCATCCTGCAGTCTGTCTATTGGAAGCCGACGATCATCTGGGTCATCGATGCCGTGCGCGTGATGCATCCTATCCAGATGGAGACAAAGGGAATCCGCCCGATCAAGTATTCGGGAGGAAATGATCTCAGCTACTATACTTATCTGAAAGACTGCTGCTATCAGGTCCGCGCCCATTTTGAATGGAACGAGAACCGGCCGGAGCTGGCGGCGGACCGCAATGAGAACAAGCACCATGAGATCGCAAAGAAGATGATCCGCAAAGGAGGACGCCGGGACATCTTCTTGGGAACGCGGGAATGTCAGGGCTATGTGGAGCCGTGCGTCTTCGGCGAGGGGACGGGCGCTTATGATGAAACGCCGGAGCTTGCCTTTGGCCTGATGTACCATGGCATCACTTATGCCGATGAGGCCTATTCCAAGGAGATCAGCGGGAAAATGACCGTCCGCTTCTGGAATCCGGTGATGAAGCGCGGCGTGATCACGTTCCTGCCGCCGGAGCAGTGCTCGCAGTATAAAACGATCGGTCCAATGAATATCAAGCCCTTCGGGGAGAAACTGAACAATTTCTCCGGCCTGCAGGAATTTGAGGAGGGAACATAATGGGACTGCTGCAGCGAGCTATCGAGACGTATGATGCCAATACTGCCCTGATCGGCGTGTACCGGGACGGGCATGAGCCGCTTGCGCCGATCGGCCACATTCTGACAAGCGCAAACATTGAGATCACATTGAATGCACAGGGAAAGTTCCTAGCCGCGCGCAAAGTCGATAAGAAGGAACCCAAAATTCTGATCCCGGTGACGGAGGAATCCAGCGGCCGCACCAGTGGACTTGCGGCGCATCCTCTCTGTGATCAGCTGAAGTATGTTGCCAACACGAACAAAGAGGCACACGAGCTTTATCTTACTGCACTGCGAAAATGGGAAAGATCTGCATATGCGCATCCGTTTCTCACCGCGATTTCCACGTATGTTAGGAACGGCTCGGTTCTTAAGGACCTTACGAAATGCGGTGTCCTTGCTTTGGAAAAAGGCGGAGGCTATGATGAAAAACAGATGATCTGCTGGCGCGTATTGGGCATTCCCACAGAGGAACCCGCCTGCTGGAAGAACCGGAATCTCTTCTCTGCATTTGAATCCTATTATTGCAGCCAGCTGGAAACGCGGGAAATGGCTTTGTGTATGCTGGAAGGAAAAACGGAACCCCTAGCTTTGCAGCATCCCAAGGGTATTATTCCGATGAACGGGAACGCAAAGCTGATCTCGGCCAACGATTCAAGCGGTTTTACTTATCGTGGACGTTTTTCGGATGATAGTCAGGCAGCTACGGTCGGCTATATCGCTTCGCAGAAAGCGCACAATGCCCTGCGCTGGCTGGCGTCCGAACAGAGGGTTCGGGAGTTTTCACGGATATTCCTCTGCTGGAACCCTGCCGGGAAAACGCTCCCAAGACCGATGCGGCGGATGCGGGACGCAGATGCTGCGCCGCTCCGGAAGCCGAGCGATTATCAAGAACAGTTAAAAAGTACGCTGCTGAGCTTCCGAAAGGATCACCAGCTGCAGGACACGGACTGCGCCGTTCTGGTAAGCTTTGATGCTGCGACGACCGGCCGCCTTGCGGTAACCTATTACAACGAGATCACGCTCAAGACCTTTCTGGAGCGGATACACGATTGGGATGCGCATTGCTGCTGGTTAGCAGGGAATTACGGAATACAGGCTCCTAATTTGCTTCAACTCGTGGATTGTGCTTTTGGTACCCAGCGAAATAACTTTTTGGAAACAGACGATCGCATCCAGCGTCAGCACCTGCAGCGACTGCTGAACTGCAAAATGAACGGTGGGATCTTCCCACTGGATATTCTGAAAGCATTGACGCAGCGGGCGTCTTCCCCGCTGGCCTATGATGTTTTGAACTGGAGAAAAATCGTGCATGCAGCCTGTGCTGTTCTCCAGAAATATCGGTATGACACAAAACAGGGAGGTAATGAAATGGCTTGGGAACTGGACACAAATAACCGCAGCTTCCAATATGGCAGGCTGCTGGCTGTGATGGAACGTGCGGAGATGGACTACTACACAAAGACAAACGAAAACAGGCAGACAAATGCCATCAAATTTATGAGCGAGTTCCGAAGACGGCCGTTCACCGTGTTTGAGCGGGTCAACCGTCAGCTGGAGCGTGCGTATCTCGATCGCATCGATGCATGGCAGGTCAGACGCTATAAACAGCTTGTGGGGGAAATTATCAACATTCTGCGTGGATTCCCGGAGAACGAGCTGAACCGGCAGCTGGAGGATCTGTATCTCATGGGCTATGAGCTGCAGCGAAATGCCTTTTTCACCAAAAACGACACAACAAATCATACAGAGGAGGAATAAAACATGGCAGCACTGAAGAATAAGATCGATTTTGTGGCACTGATCTCGGTAACGAACGCAAACGGAAACGGAGACCCACTGAACGGCAACCGTCCCCGGACGGATTATAACGGCATGGGCGAGATCTCGGACGTGTGCATTAAGCGGAAGCTCCGGAACCGGATGCAGGACATGGGCAATGCGATTTTCGTACAGTCTGAGGACCGCTGCGACGACGGCTTCAAAAGCCTGAGTGATCGCGCGACGGCTGCGACCAAGGGGATCAAGGAGAAAGAGACCTATGCACAGACTGCGTGCGAAAAGTGGATGGATGTACGGAGCTTCGGACAGGTTTTCGCATTCAAGAGCAATGACAAGAGCGGTGTCTCCGTCGGCGTCCGCGGACCTGTTTCGATTCATCAGGCAGTCAGCATCTCTCCGGTCGAGATCGAAGAGATGCAGATCACCAAGAGCGTCAACGGCGAAACGGGCGAGAAGCGCTCGTCGGATACCATGGGTACGAAGCATTTTGTCAGATTTGGATTCTATGAGATCAAGGGCGCGATCAACGTGCAGTTGGCGGAAAAGACCGGCTTCTCGCAGGAGGATGCAGCTGTTGTGAAGGAATGCCTCCGCACGCTCTTCGCGAACGATGCCTCCGCCGCGCGGCCGGAGGGCTCCATGGAGGTCGTAAAGCTCTTCTGGTGGGAACATAACTGCAAGGAGGGACAGTATTCGTCCGCAAAGGTGCATCGAAGCGTCCATGTCACGCCCAAGAATCCGGAAGGGATCCCGACATGTGTGGACGACTATGAGATCACGCTCGATGAGCTGCCCGGCCTTGTTCCGGAGATCATAGATGGCGTATAACGAGGACGAGTATCTCCAGCTTTCCGGGATCCAGCATTTCCGGTTCTGCCGCAGACAGTGGGCTTTGATCCATATCGAAAATCTGTGGGCGGAGAATGTCAGGACCGTGGACGGGGAGCTTATGCACGAACGGGCGCACGACTCCGGCCTGCGGGAAAAGCGCGCCGGCGTGATCGTGACGCGCGATCTGGCGATCTCGTCTCAGACGCTGGGCGCCTCCGGGGCATGCGATGTCGTGGAGTTCCGAAAGTCGGCTGACGGGATCCCGCTTCCGGGTGAGGAGGGCCGCTTCCTGCCCTATCCGGTCGAGTACAAGCACGGCTCGCCGCGGGAAGACCTGGCCAATGAGCTGCAGCTCTGCGGGCAGGCGATGTGTCTGGAAGAAATGCTTTGCTGCGATATCCAAAAGGGCGCGCTGTATTTCGGCGAAATGCGGCACCGGATCGAGGTAGAGTTCACGCCGGAGCTGCGCCGGGAGGTGGTGGATACCATGAAGGAAATGCACAGCCTCTACCGGCGCGGCCATACGCCGAAGGTGAAGCCGACGAAGTCCTGCAATGCCTGTTCCCTGAAAGACCTGTGCCTGCCAAGGATGACGCGCTGCGGTTCTGTGAAAAGCTACCTGCAGAGGCATATGGAGGAAGTGCCATGAGACGATTGCTCAATACCCTGTTCGTCACTTCGGAAGATGCCTACCTGACGCTCGACGGCGAAAATATTGTCGTCCGCCGGGAAAAGGAGGAGGCAGCGCGGTTTCCTCTGCACAATCTGGAAGAGATCGTCAGCTTCTCCTATGCCGGGGCTTCGCCCGCTCTGATGGGGGCCTGTACCAAACGCAATATCGGCCTGAGCTTCTGCACGCCGAGCGGCAGATTTCTGGCGCGGACGGCGGGCGTGGAAACCGGGAATGTGCTGCTGCGCAGAGAGCAGTACCGGATAGCGGATGATCCGGCCGCCAGCTGCCAGATCGCAAAGCTCATGATCTGGGGTAAGCTGTATAACGGCCGGTGGAGCATTGAGCGGACCAAGCGCGACCATAAGCTGCGCATCGATGCGGAGCGGTTCGAAAATGCCTCTGCAGCGATCCGCGATATCCTGCCGCAGGTCATGGAGGCGGGTTCACTCGATTCTCTGCGTGGTCTGGAGGGCGCGGCTGCGTCGGTTTACTTTGAGGTATTCGACGATATGATCCTGCGCAGCAAGGAGACGTTCTATTATCGCGGCCGAAACCGGCGGCCGCCGCTGGACAATGTCAATGCAATGCTCTCCTTTTCCTACAGTCTGCTGGCCGGAAGCTGCGCTTCCGCGCTGGAGAGCGTCGGTCTGGATGCCTATGTCGGCTTTCTGCACCGGGATCGTCCCGGCAGAACATCGCTTGCGCTGGACCTTATGGAGGAGCTGCGGCCGTGCATGGCGGACCGGTTCGTGCTGACGCTCATCAACAATCAGGTCATGCGGGCGGAGGATTTTGAAACGGCAGAGAACGGCGCAGTGCTTATGACGGATATGGGCCGCCGAAAATTCCTGAAAAGCTGGCAGGAGCGCAAACAGGAGACGATAACGCATCCTTATCTGGGAGAAAAGCTCCCTTGGGGACTGGTCCCCTATATGCAGGCCCTGCTGCTGGCGCGGTATCTGCGCCGCGATCTGGATGCCTATCCGCCGTTTCTCTGGAAGTGAGCCTATGCTGGTACTGATTTCTTACGACGTGAATACACAGGATGCGGCAGGAAGGAGGCGGCTCCGCCTGATTGCAAAGCAATGCGTGAACTATGGGCAGCGCGTCCAGAATTCCGTGTTCGAGTGCATATTGGATGCTGCGCAGTGCAGGCAGCTTCAGCATAAGCTCTGTTCCCTGATGGACAAGGAGAAGGACAGCCTGCGGTTTTATTATCTGGGCAATCGCTATGAAGCCAAGGTGGAACACTTCGGCATCAATGCCGGCTATCAGCCGGAGGGGGTCCTGATGGTATAAGCGTGCGAACGGGGAGCGAGCAGCGATTCTTCGGAAGGTTCGCACCGAAATTTGTGCACGTTTGGCAGAAAAAATGGCCGCATCAAAGCCAGAAAACCGCTCAATACGGCCAGGGTAAATGCACTTTTTGTGCAATATGCGATGTTTTGCACAGTTTTTTTGTGCAAGATCGCTGTCCCGCCCCGCAAGGGGCGGGTGGATTGAAATGACGGCCTCAACAAGTTCATGCCGACCCTGCAAGTCCCGCCCCGCAAGGGGCGGGTGGATTGAAATATTCTGAAGATATATGAACAAGTTGATTCATATGTGTCCCGCCCCGCAAGGGGCGGGTGGATTGAAATCCGTCTTTGCCATGCCGTCATCTCCTCTTTGTGGTCCCGCCCCGCAAGGGGCGGGTGGATTGAAATTACAAGGCACTCAACCCTAATGCGACGGATGCGGGTCCCGCCCCGCAAGGGGCGGGTGGATTGAAATCGCCGACGGTCGTGTGCGTCCGCTGCGCGCTGGTCCCGCCCCGCAAGGGGCGGGTGGATTGAAATCATGTCTCACATCCTCCTGAACCGTAAATTCTGGTCCCGCCCCGCAAGGGGCGGGTGGATTGAAATCCGTGCTCGGTTTTTTGTCCGGGTAGATAATGGTGTCCCGCCCCGCAAGGGGCGGGTGGATTGAAATTTTTTCGGCGGGGCGCCGGGTGCTAAGTGCACCGTCCCGCCCCGCAAGGGGCGGGTGGATTGAAATCGTCATTGTCGATTTCAAGCGCGAAATCAAAAAGTCCCGCCCCGCAAGGGGCGGGTGGATTGAAATGAGATGTACAAGCCGAAGGCGGTCGTTGTTGCCAGTCCCGCCCCGCAAGGGGCGGGTGGATTGAAATCCGGCCGATTTGCTGGCTGATTTGCACGCCGAGGTCCCGCCCCGCAAGGGGCGGGTGGATTGAAATGTCTGTGACGAGCGACGACGTGCGGATCTCGGCGGTCCCGCCCCGCAAGGGGCGGGTGGATTGAAATGTCCCCCCCCTCACTCCGTGATGTACCCCATCGCGAGTCCCGCCCCGCAAGGGGCGGGTGGATTGAAATACCACATCAGCATAGATACGTTTTTTCCAAATGTCCCGCCCCGCAAGGGGCGGGTGGATTGAAATCCCGGCCGGTTGTGCTATCATACTTGTGCGAGGGTCCCGCCCCGCAAGGGGCGGGTGGATTGAAATCGGCCGATTTGCTCCGCGATTTGCGCGCAGAGGGTCCCGCCCCGCAAGGGGCGGGTGGATTGAAATAAAAAAACTGCCCGGCCTTTCGACCGGGCAGCCATGTCCCGCCCCGCAAGGGGCGGGTGGATTGAAATACCAACGACGGTGTGCTCATTGCGAAAGTGATGGTCCCGCCCCGCAAGGGGCGGGTGGATTGAAATAGCGATGCTGGATGGGAGCATAGCGGCCGCGAGGTCCCGCCCCGCAAGGGGCGGGTGGATTGAAATCACGCGTTAGAGGTCGAATACTCACCTCTGATAGTCCCGCCCCGCGTGGGGCGGGATCACTATCTTTTGGCAGGCTTTTTCCTGCAATGTACGGCACAGAATATCGGAGACGGCGCATTATGAGATTTGGACCGCGGCAGGGATCTGCCGCGGTCCGGAGTCTTACTTCATGCTGCGCTCGTAGGCCTCGATCATTTTCTTGACCATCTGGCCGCCGACGGAGCCGGCCTCACGGGAGGTCAGGTGACCGTTGTAGCCCTGCTTCAGGTTGACGCCGACTTCGTTGGCGGCTTCCATCTTGAACTTGTCCATGGCCTCGCGAGCTTCCGGGATATTGATCTGGTTCGTATTTTTCATTGCGTACATCTCCTTGAAATGTGATTTTGGGTACCGCAGTCATAGCATTGCCCGAAAAAGATCGAATATGCCGGAAGTCTGTCAGGGAATTTCCGGCCGTTCTTCTGAAAATTGGGCGGCGGAAAATGCTGTCAAAAGCAATTGACAAATTCCGGACGGCTCTCTATAATGAATTAAAGTGATGAACAAAGGCGCGGCTTGCGCAGCGTTTGCCGCGGCGGGCCGATACTCTGTTTCAGAGCACAAGGATACCGGCAAGACCGGCGGCGATTTCTGCTCGCTGAAAACAGGAGAGTGAATCATGAAAGCAGTACGATTAAAAACGGAATATCTGCAGGACCCTTTGGGCATTGATATTCCGCATCCGCGGCTGTTCTGGACTTGTGAGGACGGGATCACGCAGAGCGCATTCCAGATCCTTGCAGCGACGGATGTCCGTACGGTATGGGACAGCGGGAAGGTGCCCTCCGGCTCCATGCACGCGGATTATCCAAACGCGCTTGCTTCCCGGCAGCGCGTCAGCTGGCGCGTGCGGTTCTGGGATGAGAACGACGATCCCGGCGCGTGGTCGAGCGAGGCCTTTTTCGAAATGGGGCTTCTGAATGCTTCGGACTGGAGCGCCCTGTGGATCGCGGGGGACTATCCCGTCCGTAAAAAGCAGCGCTACCCGGTGGATTGCTTCCGCAAGGTGTTTTCCGCGGGACAGGTTCAAAAGGCCCGGCTGTATCTTACAGCCTGCGGCCTGTATGAGGCGCGGCTCAACGGCCGGCGCGTCGGGGACGCGCTGCTGACGCCCGGCTCCACGGACTACCGCAAGCGCATCCAGTATCAGGTCTACGATGTGACGGACCTGCTGCGGGGCGGCGAAAACGCCATGACCGTCGAGCTGGCGGACGGCTGGTACCGCGGCTCCAACGGCGGCGCAGGGCAGACGAACACCTTCGGCACGCAGACAAAGCTGCTGGCGCAGCTGGAGCTGACGCTGGCGGACGGAACGACGCAGACCGTCTGCAGCGACGGGAGCTGGGCGTGGAGCAATGACGGCCCCATCCGCTTTGCCGACCTCAAGGACGGCGAGATCGTGGATGCAAATCGCGAGCCCTCCTATTCCGGCAGTGTCCGCGTCGTGGAGGAGCATGCGCCGCTGACAGCGTCCGACAACGTACCGGTCCTCGAGCGCGAGCGCTTTGCCCCGGTCGAACGGATCACAACGCCGTCCGGCAAGACTGTCCTCAAATATGCGCAGAATCTTTCGGGCTATGTGTCCTTCCGTGTGACGGCACACAAGGGCCAGCGAGTCCACATCACGATGGGCGAAACGCTCGATGACAGCGGCGAACTGACGCTCCGGAACATCCAGTGCATTACCAAAGGAAGACCCTCACCGCTGCAGGAGCTGGATTACACCTGCAGGGAGGGCGTGAACGAATACACGCCGAAATTCTATTACGGCGGCTTCCAGTATGCGCAGGTCGACACGGACGTCGAATTCCGGACAGAGGACTTTACGGCTGTTGCTGTGTACAGCGCCTTTGAGGAAACTTCAAAATTCGAGTGCTCCAATCGCCTGATCAACCAATTTTACCACAACACTCTGTGGTCTCTGAAGAGCAACTCCACCGACGTGCCGACGGACTGCCCAACGCGTGAGCGCATGGGCTGGACGGGCGACAGTCAGGTCTTCTTCAACACGGCGTCCTATCTCACGGACTATGCGGCCTTTGCCCGCAAGCATGTGCGCGACATTTTTGACCGCCAGTGGCGCAGCGGCCGCCTGCCGCAGATCGCGCCGTTTGCAAACGAGTCGCCGAGCATCAACAAAATGAACGGCTCCGTCGGCTGGGCGTGCGCAGGTGTCTATATCCCGTACTATTTCTATCAGAAATACGGCGACGACCGCCTGCTGCGTGCGTATTACGACAACATGCTGCGCTATGCGGACTTTATGATCCGCCGCGCGGGGAAATGGGGCGGGATCTTCGCCAAACCCATGCATCTTTCCCACAAAAATCGAAAGTATGCTGTTAACTGCGGCAAGTCCTACGGCGAGTGGGCCGAGCCGAATGACGTCATGGCCTTCCACGGGATCGACTTTTTCATTCCGCACCCGGAGGAATCCACGGCCTATACATATTTTACGCTCAAGCGTGTGCTGGAGATCACCTCGATCCTCGGCAAGCCGGAAACGCCGCAGCTGGCGCGCATCCGGGAATACAGCGAGGGCGCGAAACGCGCCTATCAGGAACTCGTTACGAAGGACGGCTACTCGCTGGATACCGACCGGCAGGCCAAGCTCGTCCGGCCCTTGTATATGGGGCTGCTGACGCCGGAGCAGGAGGCCTTTGCCAGAAAGCGCCTCATCGCCGCGCTGGACCACTATGGCTGGCGTCTCGGGACCGGCTTCCTCTCCACGCCGATGATCCTGGACGTTCTGGCGGGGCTGGATATCAGCTATGCCTACCGTCTGCTGGAAAACGAGGAAATGCCCGGCTGGCTCTTTATGCCGAAGTCCGGCGCAACGACGATCTGGGAGGCCTGGGAGGGCAACCAGAAGGACAAATGGATCGCCTCGCTGAACCACTATTCCAAAGGCGCGGTCTGCGAGTGGCTGATGAACACGATGTGCGGCATCCGGATCACCGGAGAAAACCATGTTACAATTGCACCGAAGCCCGGCGGGGACATCACCTTCGCACGGGCTAGTTATTGGAGCATTTGTGGAAACGTTACGACAAGCTGGGAGCGGACGGAGAACGGCTATCGGCTGACCGTGGGCATCCCTGCGAACACAACGGCGGAGATCCTCCTGCCGGACGGAACGGGCCGGACCGTCGGAGCCGGACAGCATCGGTATGAATGGAAATGAAACGATATTACCTTGCTATCGACATCGGCGCGTCCTCCGGGCGGCACATTGTGGGCTGGCGGGAGGACGGCGAAATCAAAGCAAAAGAGGTCTACCGCTTCCCCAACGGCGTACAGGAGCAGAACGGCCATCTCGTCTGGGACGTGGATGCGCTGCTTTCCCATGTGAAGGCGGGCATCGCGGCGGCGAAGGCCGAGTTCCCGGAGATCGTCAGCCTGTCTGTCGATACCTGGGCCGTGGACTATGTGCTGCTGCGCGGCGAGGAAGAAGTCCGCCCCGTCTATGCCTACCGCGACAGCCGCACGGAGGCGGCCATTCCCAAGGTGCACGAAATTCTGCCGTTTGCGGAGCTGTACGCCAAAACCGGCTGCCAGTTCCAGCCCTTCAACAGCATCTACCAGCTCTATGCCGATCAGCTGGCGGGGCGGCTGGAGGGCGTGACGGATTTTCTGATGATCCCGGAGTATCTCCTCTGGAAGCTCTGCGGTGTGAAGTCCAAGGAGTACACCAACGCCACTACTACCGGCATGGTAAACGCAGAAACGGGCAAATTTGACCCGGAGATTATTCCAGCGCTCGGTCTGCCGCCCATCTTCCCCAAACTCCAAAAGCCGGGGACGGTGCTCAGTGAGTATGACGGAATCAGGTGCGTCCTCTGTGCCACCCATGACACAGCCTCAGCGGTGGAGGGAATCCCCATGGTGGAAAACGCGCCCTATATTTCGTCCGGCACATGGTCGCTCTTGGGCGTCAAAACGCCGAAGCCCATTACAAATACCGCCAGCCGTGCCGCCAATTACTCCAACGAGGGCGGCGTGGGCTATAACCGCTATCAGAAGAACATCATGGGCATGTGGCTGGTCAACGAGCTGCAAAAGGAGCTTTGCAGCGGGCTGGGCTTTGCGGAGATCGTGAACGCCGCAAAGGAGAGCCGCTGCGATGCCCTCATCGACGCCAACGCCCCGGAATTTCTGGCTCCCAAGAGTATGAAGGCCGCCTTTGACACGGCGACCGGCGGAAAGCTCATCAGCATCGGCGACTATTTCCGCTGCGCCTATCGCAGCCTTGCAGAGAGCTATGCGAAAGCCCTTGCAGAGCTGGAGCAAAACACTGGAAAGCAATACGACAAGCTGTACATCGTGGGCGGCGGCGCGAAAAACGACTTGCTAAACCGCCTGACGGCACAGGCCACCGGCAAGCAGGTCATCGCTCTGCCCATCGAGGCCACGGCTCTCGGCAATCTGAAAATTCAAATGGAGGCAGACCTATGAGCTATACGGAAGCAAAACAAAAATATGCCGCCCTCGGCGTAGATACCGAGGCAGCGCTGGACAAGCTGAAAACTACTCCTGTCTCTCTGCACTGCTGGCAGGGGGACGATGTGCGCGGTTTCGACACCGACCCCACGAAGCCCCTCACTGGCGGTATCCAGACCACCGGCAGCTATCCCGGCCGTGCGAGAACGCCGCAGGAGCTGATGGCGGATATCGAGGAGGTGCTGAAGCTGTGCCCCGGCGCGAAAAAGCTGAACCTCCACGCAAGCTATGCCATCTTTGACGACGGCGAGTGGGTAGACCGGGACAAGCTGGAGCCCAAGCACTTCGCCTCGTGGGTGGAATTCTGCAAAAAGCACGGTTTGGGTGCGGATTTTAACCCCACATTTTTCTCCCATCCCAAGTGCGACCCGCTGACGCTCAGCTCCCCCAACGAGGAAACCCGCCGCTTCTGGATCGAGCACGGCAGGGCCTGCGTGCGCATCTCGCAGTATCTGGCGGAGGAGTTGGGGCAGATCTGTACCATGAACATCTGGACGGGCGACGGCTTCAAGGACATCCCCGCCGACCGTCTGGGGCCGCGTATGCGCTACAAGCAGTCCATCGACGAAATTCTCTCGGAGCCCTTTGATTTTACCAAGGTCAAGCCCTGCGTGGAGAGCAAGGTGTTCGGCATCGGCGTGGAGAGCTACACCGTCGGTTCGGCGGAATTCGCCTTGAGCTACGCCGCCATGAATCCCGGCAAATGCATCCCCCTGATGGACAACGGCCACTATCACCCCACCGAGGTGGTCAGCGACAAAATCCCGGCACTGCTGACCTTCTTCCCGGAGATCGCCCTGCACATCACCCGCCCGGTGCGCTGGGACAGCGATCATGTGGTGCTGTTCGATGACGAAACGAAGGAGCTCTGCAAGGAGATCGTCCGCTGCGGCGGCTTGGACGGCCGGGTGTATCTGGCGCTGGATTACTTCGATGCCTCTGTCAACCGCATCGCCGCGTGGGTCACGGGCTTCCGCAATGTGCAGAAGGCCCTGCTGAACGCCCTGCTGACGCCGGATATGACGGCTGAACAGAACGCGGGTAATTTTACCGATCTGCTCGTTCGGCAGGAGGAACTGAAGACCATGCCCTTCGGAGAGATCTGGGCAGAGTATTGCCGCCGCTGCGGCGTGCCGGAGGACGGCGCGTGGCTGCCGCTGGTGTGGGCGTATGAAAAGAACGTTCTGGAGGCGAGAGCATGAAAAATATTCTGACAGCCCTGTGGATGGTGGAGATGATCCGCACCGTGACGAATATGTACGACCACGGCTGGGACGAGCGCAACGGCGGAAATGTGAGCCTGCTGCTGGAGGAATCGCAGGTCAACGATTATGTGGACGGCGCGGTTCTGCGGGAGATTCCCACGGGCTTTTCCTGCCCAGAGCTGGACGGCAAGTACTTCCTCGTCACCGGCACGGGCAAGTATTTCAAGAATGTCCAGTATGCGCCGGAGATCAATCTCGGCCTCGTGCGTCTGACGGACGGCGGCGAGACGGCGCAGCTTCTGTGGGGCTTTGCGGACGGCGGGAAATTCACGTCCGAATTTCCGGCACACATGATGAGCCACGCCGAGCGTTTGAAGGTGGATCCACAGAACCGTGTGGTCATGCACTGTCACCCGGCGAATCTGCTGGCCATGACCTATGTCCACATGCTCGATGAAAAGCAGTTCACCCGCACGCTCTGGCAGATGTGCACGGAGTGCATCGTGGTGTTCCCGGACGGCGTGAATGTGCTGCCGTGGATGCTCTGCGGCACGAACGAGATCGGTGAGGCCACCGCTGAGAAGATGCGCACCGCCCGGCTTGTTGTCTGGGCGCAGCATGGCATCTACGGCGCGGGAAAAGACCTCGACGAGACGTTCGGCCTCATCGAGACCGCCGAAAAGGCAGCGGAAATTTACATGAAGATCGCCCACCTGCCGCTGGTCAATACCATTACCGATGACCAGATGCACCAGTTAGAGGCCCACTTCGGCGTGAAGGCGCGAGAGGGGTATCTGTCTTAATTTCAAATTCAAAGAGGTGTAACAGAGTAGGAAAATGCGCCGCCTAAAAGGAAAATCAATGCCCCCCTCAAATCGAGAACTGCCCCCTCCGAACCGAAGTTGCACCCCTTTACACGGTTTCTGTCAAAATTAGAGTCATTTGCCATAAGTCCACCGTAATTTTGATAGAATTACGGTGGACTTTTTCTGTGTCCGAAAACCGCTTGGAATCAGGCTTTTCGGCTGTTTCAGCGCATAAGTGAACCCCGCTGCAGGGCAATTCTGCAGCGGGGATTCGTGCGTTTTACGGTTTTTGTGGTGACTTTGGCCAAAGTAAGCGTTAAATTTATGAGTATTCGTTGAATTTTTAGGGTATTCGTTAAATCATTGCCTTTTTCGCTAAAATGTACCCCATAAAGTGGACACTCTAATTGTGCGAAGCCCAAGGGCTGGGGAATTAAAAAGTTTGAATACCAAACTATAGACAATTTCCTCGCTGCCCACGAAAATGTGCGTCAACTCGGTTGTCTCGTTGATATAGGTTTCAACAACCTATTTCAGCCTTCTCATCTCATACCCTAACACAGTAAGGAAGGATATACCTCCCAAAGGGCGCAAGAAGCACCCTCTGGGAATATGGATATATCTAAGAATTGCTAGATCATTACCAACACTTAGAGCTAACCGCAGTGTTATATGCTTAAAAAGCTTGTGGTAATATTTCCAACCATTGAGGAATGCTATGTGAGTGAAATCTGTGTTGCGCTTTGGGCAAGTCAGTGTTTTTAATAGAATAGTGCTTACAATCTGACATAATCGCACAATGCTTTAATTTTGATAATACTTGCATATTTCCATTGATAACAAGTATACCTAACAACAAATACTCCAAGCGCGGATAATTCTCCAAAAAAGATAGGTCATCTGCTGTTTGACTGCCAATCAGCTCTAAATAACGCAAGTTTGGTAACGGTGGAATTTGTGAAACATGAATACGGTTGCACTTTTCAATAGCAAGGCTTTCCAAACCACAACATAAATTAAGGTAATGAACATCCGACAGTCTACGTTGGTTCGCAATCGAGAGTGATATGATCTGAGGTATCGCCTGTATTCCCTCAACGCGTTGTAGTTTCCCATTAAATATACATAAGGCTCGGAGACTACTCCCAACAAGGTATGTCAAATCGTTACCAAGCCATTCCTGCACAACGAGAGTGCAAAGCGATTGACACATAGCTATGTTGTAAAAATTGTATTGCGTTCGTGAAAATAGAAATTGCAAATCGGGGAATTGCGCTAAGTCAATCGCATACAAGTCAATGCAGTCTGAGTAGTAGTCCAACTTTAAGGATATGATACGCAATCCCCTTAGGTATCCCAAACCTTCCTCGCTTATTTCACCAGGACGCAGAATTAGATTCTCTACACAAGGAAAAAAGCGCAAGCATTGCAAAGCATCCAGTTCAACAGATACATTGCGAAAGGGAAGCGAGCCAAGTTTTGCAAGCTCTTCTTCGTCATAGCTGCCAATCTCAATAAAATCTAACCTGCTTTTATTCATAAATTCATTGGAATGTCGCAAATATCACCACCCCTTTACAACCATGAATTAAAGATTTTAAACCCAGGACTCATTATTTTGTTAATTAACTTTCCTCCAAAATCGAAGTTGTATTTTGCCATTTTCATATATTCATCCACAAAGGCAGTTGCATTGTTCCTTGATGGCTGCCAAACGGCGTCTATAACTTCGTATCCCTTTCGTTCAAGGCGTCGTATAGATGCGTTCATTCGAGACGCCGAACCCTTACCCACATATACCTGATCATTTGAAGTACTGATTTCATAGGTACCGGGCTGTTTCACACAACTATTATGCACCAGCACCCCATTATCGGATACATAATAGGTGTGATAATCTGCAACTTGGAAATTATAGACCTTGACCGGGTTCTCCAGCAGCTCATGCTGCACCTTTTCAACGACGGCATATTCGCCGTTGACCAGGACAAGAATGTCCCCCGCACGGAGGTGCGCTGCATCCGTCCAGCCCTTGACCGGACAATAGAACGGGTGCGTCGGCGTAGCAACAATTTCCTCGCCTTTGACGAATATGTGCGTCAGCTCGGTCGTCTCGTTGATATAGGTTTCGACGACCTGCTTGAGTGCAACGTCTCCGGTTTCTTCATCCCACGCCCAAACAAGATCTCCCGCTTTGATTTTCTCAATTGCAACATACCCTGTTGCTGTAGCAACCAGCGTTCCAGCGACAAAGCATGAGCCATATCTTAGATGGTTCGCATAGCCGCTCATGCCGCCTTGTATTGCGCCGGTGATTGCGCCGGTAAGAGCGCCGTCGCCCATGCCTTCCAGTGCAGCCTGCCCGGCGCCTTTCCAGCTTCCGGTTGTTATTTAGATAATAATTTTGCTTTAATAAAGTGGGTAGAGAGTAACAAAATCAACATCATCACAGCCCAAAGCCAAGTGCGTTCAAATCCATTAGAGATACCAAACGAAGACAGTAATTGTTCATATTTGGCAGGTCCAATGATTTCATATACAACTCCAAGCGCCCCACAAAGCAACAGACCCCCAAACGACAAAATGTGTACGATTTGAACAAATGTTTTGATTACGTCTTTCATTTGAGTTGATACCTCCTTGATTTTGCTCTTTCCACCGGATCTTTGCTAAACGCAGAAACAGCTGCGCGAACCCATGCGACTGCAGCAAAAGCATAGGGCATTACTTTCCCTCCAGTCGATTTTAGGGTTGCGCTTAAAGTCTGCGTTCCTCCGAAGCTTTTTTCTACCGCTGCACTTAGTCCATGATTCAGCGCTATTCCTGCAGATTTTGTAACAGGTGTCAAACCAATGATTTTCGAGCCGTTATCAAAAATTGCTTCAACTACGTCTGTTGCAATTTTGCCGTTACTTTTTCTTTCATTCGCACTTTTTCTTCCCTGCAATATTCCCACTTCAGTAGCTCTTGCCGCCATTGTTACAGTTGCGCTTATCATCGCAACACCTGCAACAGAACCAGCACCGCAAGTAACGCAAGTAACGACAGTTGCCGTAACAACAGCTGCTGTGACAGCAACAACGGCGGCAGCCTTTTTTATCCACCCCCAAAGCTCACCGTTTTCGTCGGTGCGCATTACCGGATTATTGCTGCAATAAGCGAACAGATTGGTGTCGTCCAGGCTGTCTGCGGCAAGTTCACTGTATTCCGGTGCGTCGGCGTTGATGAACCGATGTGTTACCGGGTCGTAATATCTGCTTTGGAGGTAATAGAACCCTGTCTCGGTGTCGTAGTAGTACCCACGGTAGCGCAGAGGGTTGATTTCTGCCTTGGAGCCGGAGCTTGAAAGGATATTGCCCCATGCGTCATAGGCATAGGAAGCCACAGACGTGCCGCCGCCATCGACCAACTTGACCACATCGCCTTGCAGGTTCAAGACATAATAATAGGTGGTAAAGCTGCTGCCGTTGTTGGTGGAATAATTCAAGGCGAACGGCAGCCCCTGATTATCATAGATGAAATCCATAATCGTTGCGCTGCTGCCGCTGCCGATTGTCTCCCGGAATATCGTGTCTGCAGGCATTATAGCATATGTCGCATTTTGGTGCAACTGGCCGCACGATGCGGCGGGAAAACATGCATTGATTTCCGAAAAGTGATGTGCTATACTATTTAATATAGATATCAAACCAGAGGAGGGTCTCCCGAATGGAGCGTATCACAAGCAGTCACAATCCGCTCGTGCAGCACATGCGGAAGCTGCAGACCTCGCGCGCCTATCGTGAGAGCTGCGGGGAATTTGTGGCGGACGGCTGGAAGCTTCTGGAGGAGGCGCTCAAGTGGTATTCCGAGGTGACGGCCGTTCTGACGAGCGAGCCGGAGCGCTGCCCGGCGCTCCCGGCGTCGGCACGTCTGGTCGAGGTCCCTGCGTCATTGATGCAGAGCGTTTCGAGTATGCGCACGCCGCAGGGCGTTTTATTCTCCCTGCGCCTGCCGCAGGAGGGCGCGCTCCGGGTGCAGCCCGGCATGCTCCTGCTCGACCGCATCCAGGACCCCGGAAACCTCGGCACGATCCTGCGCACGGCCGACGCCTTCGACCTGCCGGTCCTGCTGACGAACGGCTGCGCCGATCCGTTTTCCGAAAAGACGGTGCGCGCCTCCATGGGCGCGGTGTTCCGCCGTCCGCCGCAGAGCGCACCGATGGAGGACGTCCTCCGTGTCTGCCATGCCGCCGGGATCCCCATTGCGGCGACGGCGCTGTCCGACACGGCGTGCGATCTGCGCGAGGTCGATCTGAAGCGCCATCTTGTCGTCATCGGCAGCGAGGGGCAGGGCATTTGCCCGGAGCTGCTCGCCGCCTCGGACCGGCAGATCATCATTCCCATGCAGCCGCGCTGCGAGTCGCTCAATGCGGCCGTCGCGGCGGCGATCGTGCTGTGGCAGATGCGGCCGTAGCGCGGGAGAACACGGAAGGAGGGCGCGCAGATGCAGAAGCACTGGGTTTGGCTGGCAACGCGAAGCGGCATCGGGGTCCGGGGCCGCGCGGAGCTGCTGCGCCGGTTCGGCACGGCAGAGCGCATTTATGCCATGGACCGGGCTGCGCTGCAGGCGGAGGAAGGCCTGCGGCGGAGCTGGCTCGAGCCGCTGCTTGACAAATCCCTTGACGGCGCGGAGCGCATTCTGGCGCAGTGCGACCGTTTTGATATCCGCCTTCTGACCTATGCGGAGCCTGCCTATCCCGAGCGGCTGCGCAACATTGCAGACCCGCCCGCGCTTTTGTATTATCAGGGCCGTCTGCCGGATTTTGACCACGAGGCCGCGATCGCCGTTGTCGGCTCACGCCGGTGCAGCGCCTACGGCCTGCTGCACGCCAAGCAGTTCTCCCGCCTGATCGCCGCAAGCGGCGGGCTTGTGATGTCCGGCGGTGCACGCGGCATCGATACCATGGCGCTGCAGAGCGCGATGGATCTGCCGGAGCCGGTCGTTTGTGTGCTGGCCTGCGGGCTCGACATCGCCTATCCGCCGGAAAACGGCCAGCTGTTTGCGCAGATCGCGTCGAGAGGCTGCCTCCTGAGCGAATACCCGCCGGGGACGAGCCCGATGCGCGGCAATTTCCCGGTGCGCAACCGTATTCTGAGCGGCCTTTCCGTTGGCGTTCTCGTGGTCGAGGCCTCGGCGCAGAGCGGTGCGCTCATCACGGCGCGGCTGGCGCTGGAGCAGGGCAGGGACGTATTTGCCATTCCCGGCAATCTCGGCGTCGCCTCGTGCGAGGGGACGAATCGCCTGCTGCGCGAGGGTGCGCTCATGCCCGAAAACGGCTGGGAGCTGCTGCAGGAATACACATACCTGTTTCCGGGCAAGCTGGCGGACGGTCGCCGCCGCGAGGTGATGGAGCAGCGCTTTGGGTCGCATTACGCAGCGGCCGTCCCTGCGCAGCCCCTGCCGGAGAGACCGGCAAAACCGGCCCGCCCGGCAGCGCCTTCACCGGAAAAGTCCCCAGCCCTCGACAAAAAAGACATTGACAATCCGCCTGCAAGGCCTTATAGTGACAGAAAGAAAGCACCGCCCGCCCTGTCCGGCGACGAAGCGGCGGTCTATGCCGCCCTGACGCCGGAGCCGATCCTTGCGGATCTTCTCACGGAGCATACGGGCCTTCCGCCGCAGCGCCTGCTTGCGGCCATGACCATGCTCCAGATCAAGGGGCTGGCCAAAAAGCTTCCCGGCAACCGCTATCAGCGCGCCGGAGGATAATGGATATATGGAGGTTCCCTTCATGACAAAGGGATCGAATCTGGTGATCGTCGAGTCACCGTCTAAAGCAAAGACCATTGGAAAATATCTCGGCCCGGATTATCGCGTCGAGGCCTGCATGGGCCACCTGCGCGACCTGCCCAAGAGCAAGATGGGCGTCGATCTGGAGCACGATTTTGAACCGGACTATCAGCCACTGGCCAGCAAGGCCGCGATCATCTCTGAGCTGCGCAGCGCTTCCAAAGCCGCAAAGCACATCTATCTTGCAACTGACCCGGACCGCGAGGGAGAGGCGATCTCGTGGCATCTGAAGGAGCTGCTGGAGCTGCCGGACGACAAGACGGAGCGCGTGACGTTCAACGAGATCACGAAAAATGTCGTAACGCGCAGCATTCAGGAGCCGCGCAGCATCGATTATAATCTGGTGGACGCCCAGCAGGCCCGCCGAATTCTTGACCGCATCGTCGGCTACCAGCTCAGCCCGCTGCTGTGGAAGAAGATCCGCCGCGGCCTGTCCGCCGGGCGCGTGCAGTCTGTTGCCACGCGTCTTGTCGTGGAGCGCGAGCAGGAGATCGAGGCCTTCGTGCCGAAGGAATACTGGACGATCGACGTGCTGCTGCGCTGCCTGAACAAGCCGGGCAGCTTCACGGCGCACTATTACGGCGAGGAAAAGAAGCGCGAGCTGCACAGCGAGGCCGAGGCCGACGAGGTCCTGCGCGACATCGCCGGGCAGGAATTCACCATTGCGGGTATCAAGCGCACGGAAAAGCGCCGCTCGCCGACGCCGCCGTTCATCACCTCCACGCTGCAGCAGGAGGCCTCCCGCAAGCTCAATATGACGCCGCGCCGCACGATGGCCGTTGCGCAGCAGCTCTATGAGGGCGTCGACATCAGCGGCGAGGGCACCGTCGGCCTCATCACCTATATGCGTACCGACTCCCTGCGCCTGTCCGAGGAGGCGCTGGCCGCAGCGCGTGATTTTATCACCGATCGCTACGGCCCGGCCTACTATCCCGGCCAGCCCCGCCATTTCCGCAAGAAGGAGGGCGCGCAGGACGCGCACGAGGCCATTCGCCCCAGCAATGTCCGGCTCGACCCCGAGAGCATTCAGGCAGACCTGACGCGCGAGCAGTACCGGCTGTACAAGCTGATCTGGAGCCGCTTCGTCGCCTGCCAGATGTCCGATGCACGCTATGACGCCGTGCAGATCGACGCGCGATGCGCGGGCCATGCCTTCCGCGCCAGCGACCAGATCCTGAAATTCTCCGGCTTTACCGCCGTGTATGAAGAGGGCCGCGACGACGAGGCCGAGGAGCGCTCCTCCTCGCTGCCCGATCTCGACGGCTCCGAGCGCCTGACTGCCGACAAGCAGGAAAAGGCCCAGCATTTCACCCAGCCGCCCGCGCGCTACACCGAAGCGACGCTCGTCAAGGCGATGGAGGAGCGCGGCGTGGGCCGCCCGTCGACCTATGCGTCGATCGTGGCAACGATTCAGGACCGCGAGTACGTCATCAAGAAGGACAAGCGCCTCTGGCCGACGCCGCTCGGCCGTGTTGTGACCGAGCTGATGATCGAGCGCTTCCGCGACATCATCGATGTCGAGTTCACGGCGAATATGGAGCACCAGCTCGACGAGGTCGAGGCCGGAAAGGTCGGCTGGAAGACCGTCCTGCGCGATTTCTATCAGGATTTCCACCGCGAGATGGAGGATGCCGAGAAAGCTCTCGACGGTGTGCGCATCAAGGTGCCGGATGAAGAGACCGATGAGGTCTGTGAGCTGTGCGGGCGCAAAATGGTCATCAAGAGCGGCCGCTTTGGCAGGTTTTTGGCCTGCCCCGGCTTCCCGGAGTGCAAGAATACCAAGCCGCTCGTCGAGCGTATGCCGGGCCGCTGCCCGCGCTGCGGCAGTGGGATGCTCAAGCGCAAGTCGAAGAAGGGCTATGTCTACTACGCCTGCGAGCGCGGCGCGGAGTGCGGCTTTATGACGTGGGACGTGCCCACGGCGCAGGACTGCCCGAGCTGCGGGCAGACGATGTTCAAAAAGTCCGGCCGCGGCCAGATGAAGCCGTTCTGCATCAACGAAAAGTGCCCGGACTTCCTGCCGGAGGATAAGCGCGGCTATAAGCGCCGCATGCCGAAGGCCACGACGGACACCGTCGAGAATGCCGAGGAGATCGCCCCGGCTGCGGAGGAAGCGGAAAAGAAGCCTGCCAAAACGGCCAAAACGACGAAGACCGGGAAGACGGCCAAGGCCGCCAAGGCCGCAAAAACTGCGAAGACCACGAAAAAAGCGGCGGAGAAAAAGCCTGCCGCACGCAAAAAGACAAAAACGGAGAGCGAAGCATGACCGAAGTACGCGTGATCGGCGCGGGACTTGCGGGCAGTGAGGCCGCATGGCAGCTTGCCGAGCGCGGCTTTGCCGTCCGCCTGTCCGAGATGAAGCCGGTAAAAATGACCCCTGCGCACCACTGCACGGATTTTGCGGAGCTTGTCTGCTCCAACTCCCTGCGCGGCGACCGGCTGGAAAATGCCGTCGGCCTGCTCAAGGAGGAGCTGCGGCGGCTCGGGAGCCTCATCCTGCAGTGCGCCGACGCCACACGCGTCGAGGCGGGCGGCTGCCTTGCCGTCGACCGCTACGGCTTTTCCGGTATGGTGACAGAGCGCATCCGCAGCCACCCGAATATCACGGTCATCTCCGAGGAGGTGACCGAGGTCCCGGCGGGGCCGGTCATCATCGCGACAGGCCCCCTGACGTCCGACGCCATGAGCGAGGCCATCGGCCGCTATTTCGGCCAGACGGATTATCTGCATTTCTTTGACGCGGCTGCGCCGCTCGTCACGCTGGAGTCCATCGATATGACGAAGGCGTGGTACGCCTCCCGCTATGACCGCGGGAGCGCGGATTACATCAACTGCGCCATGACGCGCGAGGAATATCAGGCCTTCGTCCGGGAGCTGGCCGCCGCCGAGGAAGCGGAGGTGCACGGCTTTGAGGACAAAAACGTCTTTGAGGGCTGCATGCCGGTCGAGGTCATGGCCCGCCGTGGCGAGGACACGCTGCGCTACGGCCCCCTGAAGCCCGTCGGCCTGCGGGACCCGGCAACGGGCCGCGAGCCCTATGCTGTCGTTCAGCTCCGGCGCGACAATGCGGCCGGAAACATCTACAATCTCGTCGGGTTCCAGACGCACCTGCGTTTTCCGGAGCAGAAGCGCGTGTTCTCCATGATCCCGGCGCTGCACGATGCGGAGTTTGTCCGCTACGGCGTGATGCACCGCAACACGTTCCTGAATTCACCGAAGCTGCTCGACGCGTGCTACGCAGACCGGCGCGACCCCATGGTCGCCTTTGCCGGGCAGATGACGGGCGTGGAGGGCTATGTCGAATCGTGCGCCTCCGGCTATCTTGCCGCCGTCAGCATGGCGGCGCGGCTGGAGGGAAGGCCCGTCCCGGACTTCGGCACCATGACGGCCATCGGCGCGCTGGCGCACTATGTCAGCGACAGCACCGTGGCATCGTTTCAGCCGATGAATGTGAATTTCGGCATCATCGCCCCGCTCGAGCAGCGGGTGCGTGGAAAAGCAAACAAGAATCTGGCCATTGCCAACCGGTCGCTTGCGCACCTGGAGGCCATGGAGAAATGAGGGAACAGGCATGAAAATCATTCTGGATGCAATGGGAGGCGATAACGCCCCGGATGCCGTGGTGCGCGGTGCACTGGAGGCGGCAAAGGAGTTCGGCGTGCAGATCGTCCTGGTCGGCCGCGGCGCGGATATCCTTGCCAGCATGAAGGCTCAGGGCTGGGATACGCTCCCGGACGGCGTGGAGCTTGCCAATGCCGAGGATGTGGTGGACATGCACTGCGATCCCGCCGCGGTCGTGAAGCAGCATCCGAACTCTTCGCTCGTGCTGGGCGCAAGAATGCTGGCGCAGGGCGGCGGTGATGCGTTCATCTCGGCCGGCAATACCGGCGCGCTGCTCACGGCGGCCACGCTGCTCGTCAAGCGCATCCGCGGTATCCGCCGCGCGGCGTTCTCGCCGGTCCTTCCGACGAAGGACGGCCACGCCATTCTCATCGATGCGGGCGCGAATGCCGAGTGCACGCCGGAATTCCTGCTGCAGTTCGGCTGCATGGGCTCGTTCTACGCGCAGAAGGCGCTCGGCATTGAGTCGCCGCGTGTGGGCCTTCTGAACAACGGCGCGGAGGACACGAAGGGCGACCCACTCCACCGCGAGGCCCATCAGCTGCTCAAGCGCGCCGGTGAGCAGGGGACTATCCACTTCGTCGGCAATGTCGAGGCGCGCGATGTGCCGTTCGGCGCGGCGGATGTTATCGTGGCGGACGGCTTCTCCGGCAACGTCCTGCTCAAGACCATGGAGGGCACGGCCATGTTCATGTCCGGCATGATGAAGCAGATGTTCTACCGCAATCCGCTGACGATGCTCGGCGCGCTGCTGTGTAAAAAGGGCCTGAACGGCATCCGCAAGACCATGGACTACCGCGAAACGGGCGGGTCCATCGTCATCGGCATCAGCCGCCCGGTCATCAAGGCGCACGGCTCGTCCGACGACGCCGCTGTCCGCGGCGCGATCCGGCAGGCCATCCGCGCGGTCGAGAGCGGCTTCTGCGAGGAAATTCGTGCCAATATCGGGCAGATGATCCTGCCCAGGGGGGAAGAACATGCTGAATAAGCTGGAAAAGGCATTGGGCTACAAGTTCCGCGATCCGGAGCTTCTGCGCATGGCGCTGACACACACCTCCTGTGCAAACGAGATCTATCAGGACCCGCTGCGCAGCTATGAGCGGCTGGAATTCCTTGGGGATTCCATTGTCGGCTTCGTGACGGCGGAGTATCTGTACCGGACTTTCCCCAAAAAGCTCGAAGGCGATCTGACGCGCATCCGCGCGGAGCTCGTCTGCGAAAAGAGCCTTGCCGCCGTGGCGGAGCGTCTCTCGCTCGGCGAGCATCTGCTGCTCGGAAACGGCGAGGATCAAAGCGGCGGCCGCCGCCGCCCGAGCATCCTCTGCGATGTTATGGAGGCCGTTGTGGCTGCCAGCTATCTGGACGGGGGCTTTGCCGTGGCCAGCGACATCGTGACGCGGCTCATCCTGCCGCAGCTCGCCGAGGCGGAAAAGACCCACGATTACAAGACGGAGCTGCAGGAGCTCGTGCAGCGCAAAAAATCGCAGCAGCTGAGCTATGAGCTCATCTCGGAGACAGGCCCGGACCACTGCAAGGAGTTCAACGTCCGCGTCCTGCTCAACGGCAGGGAGGTCGGTACCGGCTCCGGCACGAGCAAAAAGCGCGCCGAGCAGGCAGCGGCGGCGCAGGCCATTGTGCGGCTCTTCCCGGAACAGAAATAAAACGATTGGGACCACCGGCGGCAGCCGATGGTCCCAATTCTGTTTTATAGCGTGCGTTCGCGGGTCGAGCGGCGCATGGCGTTGGCCAGCTCCGTGATGCACAGCAGCGTTGCCACAAGGAACACACCGGGAATGACGATGATCCACCATGCGTCCGTGAGCAGAGCCTTTTCGGACAGGGAAAGCATGCTGCCCCACGAGACGACCTCGATCGGCAGGCCGATGCCGAGGAAGCTCAGCGTCGATTCCGCCGTGATGGCGCTGCGGATGTTCATAACGACCATGAACGAGATGGACGAGAAGAAATTCGGCGCAAGGTGCTGCCGCAGGACGTGGAAGAAGCCGCCGCCCATGCAGCGCGAGGCCAGCACATATTCGCTGCTGCGCAGCCTGCGCACCTCCGTGCGAACGACCTTGGCGATGCTGGCCCAGCTCGTCAGCCCGATGACGAGCGAGAGCGTGAGCACATTTGCCGTGCCCAGAATGGCCTGCAGCAGCACGACGAGCAGCAGGTTCGGCACGCTCAGCAGAATTTCGGTCAGCCGCATCAGGAGACGGTCCAGCCAGTCCGGCGCGCAGCCGCTGACCGTGCCGAACAGAATGGCGATGGCTGTGGACAGCAGCGTGGATAGAACGCCGATGGTCAGCGAAATGCGCCCGCCGTACCAGATCATGGAGAAAATATCGCGGCCCATCGGGTCCGTCCCGAAGAGAAATTCCCGCGACGGCGCTTCATTGCAGTGCGCAAGGTCGAGATAGGTCGGATCGTGCGTCAGGAGTACCTCGCAGAACAGGCAGCCGAGCACGATGAGCGCCAGAACGGCGGCCGAAAAAATCGGCTTGCCGCGGTACCACGGCGCGCGGCGTACCGGTGCTGCGGGCGACTGCGGCCGGACGCCGACCAGACGAAAGCGGTCGTCTGTCATTTTGAGGTCACCTCCCGTTCCGCCGGGCGAAGGCGCGGGTCGAGCCGCGCGTTCATGGCCTGCGCCAGCAGACTGCATGCGATGACGACCGCGCCGGAGAGCAGGCACAGCACCATCAGCAGGTTGTAGTCCTTGTAGCGCGCGCTCTCGTAGGACAGTGTGCCGAGACCGGGATAGGAGAACACGGCCTCCACGATATAGGTCCCGCCCATCACATGCGGCACGGAGATGGCCATGAGGCTGAGATAGGACGGAAGCACATTGCGCAGGCACTGCCGCAGCACGATGTGCGCCCGGCCCATCCCCTCGCTGCGCGCCAGCAGCACATAGTCCGCGCGCAGCTCCTCCACCAGCCGGTTGCGCACGAGGTAGGCATAGTACCACAGGTGGCTCAGCACGACGACGGACATCGGCAGGATCAGGTGCACGATCCGGTCGCCGACATCGTCCGCGTGGCCGACGCTGTAGGCCCCGGAGCTCGGCAGCCAGCGCAGCGTGACGGAAAACAGCAGGATCAGCATCAGTGACAGCCAGAATTCCGGGATGCAGCTCGTCACCGTGCCAAGCTTGCAGAGGATGCGGTCGAGCGGCCGGTCCTCCTTCCATGCGCACAGCGCGCCGAGCAGCAGAGCCAGCACGAACAGCAGCACGAAGCCGAGCCCGCCGAGCAGCAGGGTGTTGCCAATGCGGTCACCGATCAGCTCCAGAACATCTATCTTATATTTATAGGAGATGCCGAAATCGCCGTGCAGCGCGCGGCTGAACCAGCGGGCGTACTGCGTGGGCAGGGGATCATTCAGGCCGAGCTTGTCCTCAGCCCATTCGCGCTCGGCGGGGGACATTTTTTCCACGCGGTCGCCGTAGTAGGAGACAAGCGGGTCGCCGGGAGCGAGGCGGGAGATATAGAACGTCAGAACGGAGAGCAGCAGCACGCTCAGCACGAAAATGCCGAGGCGCGGCAGCAGCCGCAGGAAAAACCGGCGGACCTTCATACGGCGCCCCCTCCTTCCAGCAGAACGTAATGCTCCGGTGCGACCTCCGTCCATGTGCCGCCGTCCGGCAGCGGCCCCTCAAAGACGAGCGGCCTGCGGGCGCGCTCGAGGCGCGGGTCCGGGATAGGGATGGACGAGAGCAGCGCGCGCGTATAGGGGTGCTGCGGCGCGGCGAACAGCGATGCCGTCGGGGCCAGCTCCACGAGCCTTCCCTGATACAGCACGCCGACGCGGTCACAGAGGAATTCCACGACAGCCAGATCGTGGGCAATAAACAGGAAGGAGAACCCGTGCTCCTCCTGCAGATGGCGGAACAGATTGATGATCTGTGCCTGAATGGAGACGTCCAGCGAGGCAACCGGCTCATCCGCAACGAGCAGCTCCGGCTCCATGGACAGGGCGCGCGCAATGGCGACGCGCTGGCGCTGCCCGCCGGAAAGCTCACCGGGGTATTTGTCCAGATAGCCCGCGTCCAGACCAACATAGCGCATCTGGAATTCCGCCTCGGCGCGGTAGCTGCCGCGCGGCGGGCGGACATGCTGGATGCGCATCGGCTCTGCAATGATATCGCACACGCGCATGCGCCCGTTCAGGCTCGAGCCGGAGTCCTGAAAGATGATCTGCCGCTCTGCCTGCAGCGTGCGGCGGTTCGCGCGGAAGGCGCGGCGGTCACAGATGTCGATGCCGCGATAGAGGATCTGCCCGCTCTGCGGCCGCAGCAGATTCATCACGCAGCGCGCGATGGTCGATTTGCCGGAGCCGGATTCGCCGACGAGACCGAGAACCTCGCCGCGCCGGAGCGTGAACGAGACGTGATCCACAGCGCGGAGCACGGCCCTTCGCCCGAGCGGGAAGGCGTGCGTCAGACCGCGCACCTCGAGAAGCGGCTCAGCCATGGCGCTCGCCTCCGATCGGCGGCGTGATGTGCGGGGCCCGGGGGTCGAGCAGCCACGTCGCGGCAAAATGGGTGTCGGAAATGCGGAACATCGGCGGCTCCTCCTCATAGTCGATGGCCAGGGCATATTCGTTGCGGCAGGCGAAGGCATCGCCCTTCGGCGGGTCGATCAGCGTGGGCGGCATGCCGGGAATGGTATGCAGCCGCGGCTTCCCGCGGGACAGCGCCGGGAGCGACTGCAGCAGACCCCAGGTGTAGGGGTGGCGCGGATCGTAAAAGATATCCTCCGCCGTGCCGAGCTCCACGATCTTCCCGGCGTACATGACGGCCACACGATCCGCCACGCGCGCCACGGCGCCGAGATCGTGGGTGACGAAAACGGTCGCCGTGCCGAGCTTCTGCTGAATTTCGCGCAGAAGATCGAGAATTTGGGCCTGAATGGTCACATCCAGCGCGGTCGTCGGCTCGTCGGCAAACAGGATCGACGGGTCGCCCGCCAGCGCAATGGCCAGCACGACGCGCTGGCGCATGCCGCCGGAAAAGTGGTGCGGATACAGGCCACGCCGCTCCTCCGGCCGGTCGATGCCGACAAGGCGCATCAGCTCGAGCACGCGCTGCTCCAGAGCCGCGCCGCGCAGGCGGGGCGCATGAACACGGACAGCGGCCGCCAGCTGCGCGCCGACGGTCATGCTGGGGTTCAGCGCGGTCATCGGGTCCTGAAATACCATGGAAAACAATGAGCCGCGAAGCTTCTGCAGCTCGCGTTCCCGCAGCTGCGTGATATCACGGCCATTTACCGCGATCGTGCCGCTCTTGCGCCGCGCGCTCGGCGGCAGCAGGTGCAGGATGCTCTTACACAGCACGCTTTTGCCGCAGCCGGATTCGCCCACGATGGCGAGGACCTCACCCGCGCGCAGCGAAAAGCTGACGTCGCGCACGGCCTGGACCTCTCCCGCCGGGGTGAAAAAGCTGACGGACAGATTTTTTACTTCCAGTAGCTCTGCCATAGGATCACCTGTTAAAACGTACATGCGGGAGGCCCGGTTCTGCGAGCCTCCCGATGCTTTTTTCCGTTGTTATTTCTCGATCGTCCATTCCTGAACATTCCAGAAAATGCCGACGCCGTGGTGGCCGAGTACGGTATCCGCCGCGATGCCCTGCAGACCGTCGACGGCGACATAGTTCGCGTCGATGTAGCAGATGAAGGCATAGGCGGGATCGGCGGCCAGAGCCTCCTGGAACTTGGCGTAATACTGGCGGCGCTGCTCCGGGTCGGAGGTCTCGCGGGCCAGTTTCAGGTAGCTGTCCACGGCGGCATTGGAGTAGCCGGAGTAGTTTGCGCCCTTGTCCGTGCCGAACACCTTATAGGTGTGGTCATCGGCGTCGAACGGGCTGCCCCAGCCGATGAGGCAGGCCATCTGCCCGCCCCAGTCCATCTGTGCGGGAATGTCGACCGTGCAGTTGATGCCGATATCGCGCAGCTGCTGTGCGGCAGCCTGTGCAATGTCGATGCGGTCCTGCTCACCGGCCATGACGCTGATAACAAAGCCGATCTCCTCGCCGTTTCGCTCGTAGAAGCCGTTTTCACTCATCGTGCAGCCCGCGTCCTCCAGAATGGTCTTTGCCTTTTCCGGGTCATAGTCATAGTGCGCAACGTCAGGATCGTTATAAATGTTGCGCTGCAGGGGGCCATAGGCGGCCATGCCCTGCCCGAGCAGGACGGAGTCGATGATGGCCTGCCGGTCAATGCCGTAGCAGATGGCGGGGATGAGGTCGCGGTTCTCCGTCCAGTAGTCGTTCCAGAAGTTGAAGAGAATGCCGCGGTAGTCTGCCGTCGTCATGTCATAGCAGGTATAGCCCTCCTTGTCCGTAAAGTCCTTTGCGTTTTTCGGATCGAGCAGGGCCAGATCGATCTCGCCGGACTTCAGCTGCAGAGCCTGCGCATTGTCATCCGTGACGATCTTGAAGATGATGCGGTCGATCTTCGGCGCACCGAGGTAATAATCCTCGTTTTTGACCAACACGATGGACTGCCCGGCGTCCCAGCTCTCCAGCTTATACGGGCCGGTGCCGACCGGATGGCGGAAGAAGTCCGACTCCTGCATGTCCTTGCCCTGCAGCAGGTGCTGCGGCAGAATGGCCATGGTCATATAGTCAAGAAAGGCCACGTTCGGTGCGGACAGGCGGAACACGACGGTCTTGTCGTCGGGAACGGTGATCTCCTCCACGTCTTCGAAGTTCGGCGCGTTCTCCGAGCCGTTTTCGGGGTCCATGATGGCTTCAATCGTGAACTTTACGTCCTCGGCCGTGAACGGCTCGCCGTCATGCCACTTCACGCCGTCGCGCAGGTGGAAGGTGTAGGTGCAGGCGCTCTCATCGTATTCCCACGATTCAGCCAGACCGGAAACGACCTCGTTGCTGCCGTTGTGGGCGGTCAGACCGCTGAAGAGCAGCACGTTGATCTCGCCGTGCTCATCCATGGCGGGGTTGATGCGGGTGTAGTCGCCGCTGCCGTAGACGAGCGTCGTGCCTTCGTCTTCGGTCACTGCCGGGGTTTTGCTGCATGCGGCCAGCGCCAGAACGGCACTCAGCACCAGCAGCAGTGCAAGAATTCGTTTCATTGGGGGTGGTCCTCCTGTCATTTCGGGCCCTTTCGCCCGTTCTCGTGATGCATTTTAGCATACGAAATTCGGTTCCGGAAGCTCCCCCGGGGGATATTCGATGCAAAAAGATCGAAAAAAGTTGTGCCGGCTTTGCCTCGTGAAAAAGTGGCCATAGTCGCTTTGGCCTATGTTCGGAAACAAAACCGGACCGGTATCTACCGGATCTGGTCCACACCGGGGCGGTCCGCCAGCACCTGGCGCACCTGACGCCGCCGCAGAAATACCGTCAGCCAGCACACCGCCATGGTGATCAGACCGCAGACGGTCATGCAGAGGCGGTAATCCAGCACCTCTCCCAGTGCGCCGATGGCCAGAGAGAGCGCCGCTCCCGCCGCTGTGCAGAGCATGGACTCATAGGCATTGAGCCGGGCGCGCAGCCGGTCGGGAATATAGCGCTGGACTGCCGCCTGACGGATGGTGGCGCTTTGAATGCCCAGAAAGCCGCAGATCGCCCGATTCACCAGCATCAGGGGATATGGCAGCCACAGCAGGCAGGTGTCCATCAACTCATAGGTCTGATATACACCGAACAGAAAGCCAAAGCGCTTTTTCTCCGGGAGAGAGTAGCGGTAGCGGATGGCTCCGCCGATGGTGCGCCCGGCAAATTCCGCAACGGAGAAAAAGGAATACATGGCGGTAGTGAAGCCCGGCGCCGTGCGGAAAAAGGCGATGAGCAAGGGAGAATAGCCCGAGGCCATGCCGTTGGTAACGGACATGTACGCATAGAGCCCGTGCAGGCCGTGCTCCTGCCGCAGATAGGCGGCTGCTTCCCGGACATCCCGCCACCATGTTTTCAGAGACAGCAGCGGCTCCTGATCCCGGCGGCTTTCCTGCACGCGAATGCGACTTTCCAGGAAGGCCGCCAGTACCGAAAGCGCGGCCTGTATCAGCAGCAGCCGTCCCACGCCCAGCTTATCGTACAGCACCGCCGCCAGCGGCATCATCAGAACCTTCAAAATGGGATAGAGCATGGCTGAGACGGTGTAGGCCCGCTCTTCTTGCCCCTTCGGCAACAGCAGGGGATAAAAGCTGTTGTAGGCCAGCTCGTCGAAGGCCCCGAGGCACGACACGAGCAGGGAAAAGGCCAGATAAGCAATATAGGAAAAGGAACTGTGCAACAGAAACAGTCCTGCCCCGGCGTAGCACACGCCGTTGAGCAGGTCGCCCCACACCAGAAAAGGCTTACGCGGCAGACGATCCATCATGGGAGCGACGACCAGCGGCAGCAGCACCATCGGGATCAGCTGGATGGCGACCACCAGCGCCGCTGCCAGCGTGCTGCCTGTTTCATCAAAGACCAGAAACGATAGGGCAAACTGACTGATGATGCCGCCTGCTGCGCCTAGTGCTGTGGCGGCAGTAATGCGGGTAAATTCCCGCGTCCAGAGTGTTTGTTTCATAGTGTTCACCTCGCGGTTATAATTATCGCACAGCTCCTTACAAAAAGAAAGCATGTCATCATGGGAAAATTATTCCCAGAATGACACGCTTAGATTGGCAAAAACACTATATTACAGGAAACTCCTCAAGCAGGCGGCAAGCTTGGCGGTACTGGCGGTTCGCCTTGTACCATGCCAGCACCCACTGCAGGTGGAACCGGGTGAAGCCCATGGGGTATGTCTCCTGCAGCTGCCGGAAGCAATCCAGCAGCTGAGCGCCGTAGGCGCTGTCGTGAAGGTAATCCGCATGCTCCAGCCGATAGCGTACCAGCGCCAGCATCTGCCGCTCTGTCTCGCCGGCGGCCAGAGGCTCCGCCTGTTGGACGGCTGCCAATGCCTGCTCCCGGTGCCCTAACTGTTCATGGCAGATGGCGAGCTTGTGCAGGTCCAGAAAGCTGGGATGCGGGAGGCTGGAAAAGTAGGACAGGGCTTTTTCCGGCTGGCCGAGCTGCAGCTGCGTGGCAGCGGTATTGTAGCGGAGGGAGGCCAGACTGTCCGTGTCGCCAAGAGCCTCTGCCAGATGCTCCGCTACTGAAAAATGGGTCATCATTTCCTCCATGCGGCCCAGATCCGAGTAACAGTTTCCTATAAGAATACGGCAGGAAAGCATCATATGGGGATAACCTGCGTCTGCCGCCGAGCGGTAGGCGTCTCGCAGCACCTCGATGGCGGTCGTATACGCTCCCTTTGTGTAGAGGGCTTTCCCGTGGAGCGAGGACAGCAGCGGCAGTGGTTCCAGCCGCACGGCCTCGTCCCACCGCCCCTGCAGAGCACGCTGCAGAGCCAGCTGCCGGGTGGAGAGAAACGGCTCCCATTCCTCCGACAGGGGCTGCATGGTATCTGTGTAAAAGGCAGCCAGCAACAGGATGTCCGCCGCCAGCGGACTGCAGGCAAGTCTCTCCTGCTGGGGCAGTACCAGCTGCTCATAGCAAAGGAAAAAGCCGGGACTGCCGGAAAGCAGGGCGTTCCAGCAGGGCTTCAGATCCTCCGGCTCCGGTATCCAGACAAGGCCCAGACGACGAAGCAGAAGCTCCGTCACCTCCGGAGAGGGCTCTGCCTTGCCCTGCTCGATCTTGGACAGGTAGGAGGGAGTGCAGATGCCCAGGCACAGGCCGTCCTGACTCCAGTCCCGCCGGAGACGGGCCTGGCGAATCAGCAGCCCGGCGATCCTGGCGCCCCTCATCCGATGAGACCCCGCAGAATGCATGCAGTCGAATGGAGGGCAAAGAGTCTGCGGCCGATGTTGGCAGCAGGACCCGTCTGTCCGATTGTTCCTTTTTTCATTTTTTGCTTCCTCCAGAAAATCAAATTGCGGATCGTCTCAACCGGAACACCGCTTAGCCCCTCCCGCGTCATACTTCTGGGCTTCTGCACGCGTAGCCCCGTACTCCGGAAGGAATACGGGGCCAATACGGTCCGCTCAGAGATCGAAATAGCGGTCGAACTCCGCTGGGTGCGGGATGCGGCTGATCTCCTGCGCGTCGGCGCGGAGCGTTTTGACGAGCGTCTCGAGCAGCGGCATCGGGAACACGCCGTCGCGCGTGAGATAGTCGTGATCCGCTTCCAGCGCGTCGAGCGCTTCGTCGAGGCTGGCGGGCAGGTGGCCGAGGCGCTTGCGCTCGTCTGCCGGGAGGTCGAAGAGATTGAAGTCAAACGGCCCCCAGCCACGTCCTGCCGGATCGATCTCGTGCTCAATACCGTCGAGGCCTGCCATCAGAATGGCAGCGTAGGCAAAGTACGGGTTGCACATCGCGTCCGGGTTGCGGAGCTCGAAGCGCTTCTTGTCCGGCGATTTAACATAGGCCGGGATGCGCACGACGGCGCTGCGGTTCGCCATGGCATAGCCGATGGTGACAGGGGCCTCGAAGCCGGGGATGAGGCGCTTGTAGGAATTCGTGCTGGGGTTCGTGATGGCGCAGAGGCTGCGGGCGTGCGTCAGCAGGCCGCCGATGAAGTGCATGGCCGTGCGGCTGAGCTGGCCATAGCCGTCCGGATCGTAGAACACGGGCTGACCGTTCTTGCGCAGGAGCATGTGTATGTGCATGCCGTTGCCGGCCTCGCCGTAGATGGGCTTCGGCATCAGTGTGGCCGTCATGCCGTTCGCGGCGGCCGTATTGCGGATGACGTATTTCGCGGCCATCGTGGCGTCTGCCAGACGGGTCATCTCGCCCAGCTCGACCTCGATCTCCAGCTGGCCGGAGCCGCCGACCTCGTGGTGGTGATACTTGACGTCCACGCCCCACTTGGCAAGCTCCAGACAGATCTGGTTGCGCAGGTCAAACGTGCGGTCGCCGGGCAGATCGGCGTGGTAGCCATCGTGCGGGCCGGTGTGAAAGCCGTTGTTCGGGAATTCTCCGGCGGACCAGACGGACTCGCTGCACTGCAGGCGGTAGCCGACGGCATCCGGGCGCAGGGTGCGCGTCATGCCGTCAAAGACATGGAATTCATACTCCGGTCCGATGATCATCTCGTCCGCGACGCCGAGAGCCTGCATGTGGGCGATGGCGCTCTTGGCGACATTGCGCGGATACTGGTCGAACGGGCGGTTTGCCGGATGGTCGATGACCATGACATCGCCGATCATCGTGAGCGTCGGCGCCTTGACGAACGGGTCGACGACCGCCGTTGTGATGTCCGGCAGGAAGACCATGTCACTGCGCTCAACCTGGGCATAGCCGTAGTTCGAGCCGTCGAAGCCGATGCCGTGCGTCATGATGTCCTCGTTGAAGCGGGCTGCGGGGATGGACAGGTGCTTCCACCTGCCGCGAAGGTCGATCATCTTGAAATCGAGAAATGCGATGCCGTTCTGGCGGATAAAATCCTGGATCTGCTGTACATTCTGAAACATGAAGGTTCCTCCTGCTCACATAGTTTCCGCGGGGATGTTCCGAACTCGGAAAGACTGCGATTGGTAAAAATGACGGAGATTCTGGATTTGCGCTCGACTGCATTATAGTAAATTTACGAAAGAAAAGCAAGCCCATTCCGGGCCCTGTGAAAAATTTTGTATATCGCTATGAATATACACGGACGAATGTCCGCGGGCGGTGTAATTTGCGGAAAAACCTTGACACCGCGGACCCTTGATGGTAATATAATACCAATAATATAGGCGTTGTGACCGGGAAGAGTAGCCGGGCCGTCTGCCGCAGAGAGCGTCCGTCATTGGCTGAGAGCGGGCGCGGCGGACTCCGTGCGAAGCGTGCGCCCGTGAGCGCCGGGGAGACCCCGTTGGCCGCGTCAAGGCCGGAGCAAGAAATCAGAGTGGAACCGCGAGCACTGCCCGCCTCTGGAGCAATCCGAGGCTGGCAGTTTTTTGTTTGGAGGCGAAAGAATGCGGTTAAAAGAAACCATAGAGGCATACCGCCGCAATGATCCCGCAGCGCGCAGCGGCTGGGAGGTCTTCTGGTTATATAACGGCCTGCACGCCACGATGTATTACCGCGTGGCGCACTGGCTCTATGAACACCGGCTGCGCTTTCTCGGCCGCTGGGTCTCACAGTTTGCGCGGCGGCGGACGGGCATTGAGATCCACCCGGCCGCCAAGATCGGCAGGCGGCTCGTCATTGACCACGGCACCGGCATCGTCATCGGCGCGACAACGGAGATTGGCGATGACTGCCTGCTCTATCAGAACGTTACGCTCGGCGGCACGGGCATGACGAACGGCAAGCGCCACCCGACGCTCGGCAACAACGTCATGGTCGGCAGCGGCGCAAAGGTCCTTGGTCCGTTCAAGGTCGGCGACAATGCCCGCATTGCGGCGAACTCCGTCGTACTGCACGAGGTGCCGCCGGATTCCACCGTCGTCGGCGTGCCCGGCCGTGTCGTTCGGCGCAACGGCGAAAAGCTCGACCATATCCACACGCCAGACCCTGTCCGGCTGGAGCTGGACGCCCTGTATGCGCGTATCGAAAAATTAGAGGAAAAATTGAAGGAGGATCAAGATGTATCTCTATAATTCCCTGAGCCATAAGAAGGAGCTCTTCACCCCCATCGACCCGAAGCTCGTCAAAATGTATACCTGCGGCCCGACGGTCTATCACTTCGCCCACATCGGCAACCTGCGCAGCTATATTATGGAGGACGTGCTCGAAAAGAGCCTGCGCTACATGGGCTATCCCGTCAAGCGCGTGATGAACATCACGGACGTCGGCCATCTGGCCTCGGATGCCGATACCGGCGAGGACAAGATGCTCAAGGGTGCGCGCCGCGAGCATAAGACCGTCATGGAGATCGCAAAGTTCTATACTGATGCGTTCTTCGCTGACTGTGCCAAGCTGAACATCAAGCGGCCGGATGTTGTGGAGCCTGCCACGAACTGCATCCCGGAATACATCCACATGGTGCAGACCCTGCTGGACAAGGGCTATGCCTATCTTGCGGGCGGCAATGTCTATTTTGACACGTCCAAGCTGGAAAAATACTATGTCTTCAACGACCATAAGGAGGAGGACCTTGCTGTCGGCGTGCGTGAGGGCGTCGAGGAGGATTCCAACAAGCGCAATCAGAATGACTTCGTTCTCTGGTTCACGAAGTCCAAGTTCGAGGATCAGGCCCTGAAGTGGGACTCCCCGTGGGGCGTCGGCTATCCCGGCTGGCATATCGAGTGCTCGTGCATCAGCATCAAGCACCTCGGTGAATATCTGGATATCCACTGCGGCGGCATCGACAATGCCTTCCCGCATCACACGAATGAGATCGCCCAGTCCGAGGCCTACCTCGGCCACAAGTGGTGCAACTACTGGTTCC
>ERZ1673746.293-NODE-293-length-65644-cov-34.316349_pt1 | contig 65644 bp, 49 predicted proteins | sample MGYA00580205_ERZ1673746 | MGnify/ENA primary metagenome ERZ1673746 (study PRJEB41218, sample SAMN15661771) | gut metagenome | host: Homo sapiens | place: Canada: London | collected 2015-08-20/2019-03-30 | study: EMG produced TPA metagenomics assembly of...
GTGTTCGGGACTTGCACCCGTTAGAGCGCGCCCATGGCGCGCAAACAAAAAGAAGGTATTCGGAAAAACCGGATACCTTCTCTTCTATTTACATGATTTTGAACAGCTCACGCATCCACAATCGCTGCAATCACTGCAATTGCAAAACTTTCCTGACCGAAACTGGCGAATCCTTCGTAGAATGATCCACAACACATAAAGCATCAATAGTATTCCAATAATTACAGACCAAATCATCGAAACATCAACCTCCAATCAACACAGATCCCACCTGGAACACCATAACAGCCATTCCCCAGGCTACGAGTAACTGCATCAGTATCATTCCTATTGTCCACCGCCAGGAGTTTGTTTCTTTTCGAATGGTTGCAATAGTAGCCATACACGGTATGTAAAGCAGACAGAACACCATCAATGCATAAGCATTAATCGTCCCAAATCCCATATTTTCCAAAACATAGTGAAAATTTTCAATACCAATATCCGAATTGATATTCATTGCAAACAGAACGCTGCAGCTCGAAACAACCAGCTCTTTAGCTGCAATACCTGAAATCAGTGCAACCCCGATCTGCCACAGCCCCAAACCTGCCGGAGCCAGTACCGGAACGAGAAAATGTCCGATAGAAGCTGCAAAGCTGTCAGAAATATCCGACACCATACCTGCCGCTCCGAAATTCATAATGAGCCACAGGAGAACCGAACCAACAAAAATCGTTGTTCCTGCTTTTGTCAGATAGTCCTTCACCTTTTCCCATACATAAATGATGATGGTCCGGGCATTTGGCGATTTATATTCGGGAAGTTCGATCAAAAGGCAATTCTTCTCCTCATTTCGACAGACAATTTTACTGTAAATCAAAGCCACCAGAATAGCCATGATCAGTCCGATCACATACATGGAAAAGGCGGCAGCCATCGCAAATTTCCCAAAAAACATTTTAGAAAACAGAACATAAATCGGAAGCCGGGCGCTGCAGGACATAAATGGTGTCACCATAATGGTCCGAAGCCGGTCTCTTGTATCTTCCAGTGTTCTGGCACTCATAATAGCCGGGACGGTACATCCAAAGCCAAGCAGCATCGGAATAAAGGCTCGTCCGGAAAGTCCCATTTTCCCCATCAGTCCATCCATGACGTAAGCCACTCGGGACATATATCCACTATCCTCCAGAAAGGCCAATGCCAGAAACAGCATAAAAATATTCGGAAGGAACGTCAATATGCCGCCAACGCCGGCAATAATACCGTCACAGACAAGAGAAATCAATGTGGGGCTCAGATGCAAAAGTTCCATACCATACTGAATGCCATTGGCTACACCGGCAATAAAAATTTCAAATCCCCCCGCAATCCAGTCTCCGACAACAAAGGTCAGAAGAAAAACAATGGCCATTATTCCGAAAAATATCGGCATGCCCCAGACCGGATGGGTCATCCACTGGTCAACCTTTTCTGTCCACGCTTCCTTCTGAGCCTTATTCATAAGAACTTCGTCGATAACTTCTTCAATAAAGTCATACTTCTGGTTGATAATTTCATGTTCATAATTCTTATCAACGATATCTTCTGTACGTATCGGATAGTTCTTCATGACTTCCGGGTCTTTTTCAAGTATTTTAATTGCATGCCACCTCGGATTGACAATATTCGGAAACTCAGTCAGCAGCCGCTCTTCCAGGTCGTCAATCTTATCCTCGATATCATCCGAATACACCATCGCAAACTCTTTGTGATGATTGTGACGATGGACACTCTGACACACCAGATCGTGATGATGTTCCACTGGCACGCTGTTACCTTTTCCCTGATGATGGGCCACAGCATGCATCAGTACCTCGAGACCTGTCCGTTTTCTCGCCGAAACAGGCACGACCGGAATCCCCAGCATTTCAGGTAAACGATGGATGTCCAATTCCATGCCCCGCTCCTCAACGATATCCATCATATTCAGAGCCAGCACGACCGGTTTTCCAAGTTCGATAAGCTGTAAAGTTAAGTAGAGATTTCTCTCCAGGTTTGAAGCATCCGCCACGTCCACCACCACGTCCACCTCATCCCCAAGCAAATACTGTCGGGACAAAATTTCTTCCGTAGAATAGCAGGTCAAACTGTAAATTCCCGGAAGGTCTACCAGCTTGTACTGATATTCATGAAACTTAAAGGCACCTTCCTTTTTCTCTACCGTGACCCCCGGCCAATTTGCCACTTTCAGTCTGGCACCCGTATAAGCATTAAATAAAGTGGTTTTTCCACAGTTCGGATTTCCTGCAAAGGCAACATTAATTACCTGTTCGTTCATAATGACCCTCCCTTACATAAATACCCATAGAAATTTCCTTTCCGACAGCCATCCGAGTACCTCTGACCTTAAAGATCATTGTTCCGTTTTTCTTTCTATTTAAAACCTCCACCTGCGTTCCATGAATCAACCCAAGGGCCTCCAGCCTGCGACCAACTTTTTCATTCAGTCTGGTCGATTCAACAACATATTCCATTCCCGGAATACCTTCCGATAAAGTCATTTTCAATTCCTCCATCTATCATTCATATTATATTCTCATTTACCCCATACATATTACCCCGATTAGAATTAGTTGTCAATAACCTGCTATTACACTTGTTTTGGAATCATAAAAATCCCGTCCAATCGATTTTAGTAACCGTTGGACGGGACCGCCTGTCTGCCTGTCATATTCTTTAATTGAAATAAACCATATCCTCTTCCGGTTTTATTGCCTTTTCGATACGTTTTGCATAAAGTACCGGACCAATACCATAATATTCATCCCTGTGCTCCAATCGCACTGTCGCCGTCACCCGAACCCACTGCTTATTCTTTAAACGTGACGCAAACTTACTTTTACATAAAAAACCAAGGAAAGTAATATCATCGGCACAACAGGTCATGGCCATACGTCCCGGCACAAAATATCCATCCTCAAAGTTTTTCGAACGGAATACCATCCCTTTGATGATAACATCCTTACCCTCATACCGCTCACCGTGATCCAAAGCATCCAGATACCAGATACCGTAATTATCATCGTCAATCTCGATAACATCCTGGTTTACATCATAAGGCAGAATGTCTTCACCCGGGTCCAGAATATCTCCGTTTTCCGCTTCAAAAATAAGTTCGGCTTTGCTGTTGAGCACCTTTACATTACGAATCAGGTACGAAATATCTGTCGTTTCTTCATTACATCGGTTAAAAATCGCCATCTGAGTACAGGTCAGAATATCTGCCATCAGAGAACGCATATTGTTCATATATAATTGGAATGTGGATGCATCTACTGTGGTAACCACCTGAAAAAGCTCCCAACGATACGGAAGCTGCATGCGGATAAACTCACTGACCGGCCACATGCCGTTATATTCAATAATAACCTGCTGTGGGCGATGTTCCCGGCGACATTTTTTAAGGAAGTCCAGGGTGAACTCCTCTTTATCCTCTACGGTCACCACATCCACATTGTACTGTTCAAGTAATTTGGGTTCAATCTCCGCTTCGCCTTCCTCAGTGAGGATCAACAGGGTTTTTTCATCTTCTACAAAATTTCCTTCCAGAATGACCTGTTCAATGAAGGTTGTCTTACCGCTCTCCAGAAAACCGGTAATTAAATAAACAGGAACCTGCATTTGTCTTTCCTCCGTTCTAGTTCAGACCGAATAATTCTGCCAGTTTGTCTTCCTTTAATTCAGAACCGATCACACAAAGACGTCCGGTAACATCCGGTTCACCGTCCCGCAATTCAAACTCGCCCGGAACAAGGTCAAAATAAATCCAGCCGCCCTTTGTATCCGGGACCATACCCTTCGCTCTTAAAATCATACCATAATCTTCGGAATGGGCCAGCACATCCAAAGTCATCTGCATCTGATCGCGGTCATATTTCTTCGCCGTCTCCTGACCCCAACTTGTAAATACATCATCTGCATGATGATGGCCATGTTCGTGGTCGTGATCATGACAGCCACAGGTACAGTCCGGGCCATGATCATGATCGTGATGATGATGATGCTCGTGCTCATGGTCATGATGATGCTCATGCTCATGGTCGTGATGATGATGCTCATGCTCTTCTTCAAGAAGTTTCAAAACAAAATCATTTTCTCTTTCCATGGCATCCAAAATCTTTGTGCCGTCAATATCATCCCATGCCGTTGTGACAATTGTTGCTTTTGGATTATGCTCTTTGATCATTTCAAGACACTTTGTCAGTTTATCCTCGGACATCTTCTGAGTGCGGCTCAAAACGATCGTTTTTGCATGTTCAATCTGATTATTAAAGAATTCTCCGAAATTCTTCATATACATCTTACATTTCTGGCCGTCAACGACTGCTGTATAACTGTTTAAACAAATATCTACTTTTTCTCCAACACCTTCTACCGCCCGGATAACATCCGACAATTTTCCTACACCTGACGGTTCAATGATCACCCGGTCCGGTGCATAATCATGAATAACCTTTTCCAGTGCCGTACCAAAATCACCAACCAGTGAACAACAGATACATCCGGAATTCATCTCTGTGATCTCAACACCTGCATCCTTTAAAAAACCGCCGTCAATACCAATCTCACCAAATTCGTTTTCAATAAGAACAACCTTTTCATCTGCAAAAGCCTCAGATAACAGTTTTTTTATCAATGTGGTTTTGCCAGCACCTAAAAATCCAGAAATAATATCAATTTTAGTCACTATAGTCACTACCTTTCCAGTTTTAAAAACACCTTGTAAAAAAATTCCGTCTGAGAATGACGGAATTACCATCTCTTAGTGTAACACACCAGATTTGGTTTATCAAGATTTAAATCCAGTCTTTTGTTTTCAAAAAAGTCTCATAGCATTTTTCAGCCTCATAAATATCTGCCTTGCTTGTTACTTCCCACGGTGCATGCATGCTGAGTACCGGAACACCACAGTCGATGACATCCATGTCGTAAGCCGCCGGAATCCAGGCGATGGTGTTGCCGCCGCCAGCATCTACTTTTCCCATCTCAGCCATCTGATATGCCACTTTGTTCTCATCCATAATCCGGCGGATACGAGCAACATATTCAGCTCCGGCATCATTTGAGCCAGCCTTTCCGCGGGCACCTGTATATTTATTAAATACGACACCATGCCCAAAATAAGCCGTATTATTTTTCTCAAATACAGAGGAATAGGCCGGGTCATAGGCTGCATTCACATCCGAGGAGATCATTTTTGAATTTGCCAGAGTCCGTCGAAGGGTAATATCATTTAATTTGCCCATTGCCTGAAGGACTTCGGCAATGGTATTCTCAAAGAATCTGGAACCCATACTGGAAGCGCCCACGCTGCCGATCTCTTCTTTATCCACGAAAACAGCGACACTGGTCCGCATCACCTCATCTACAGACAGCATCGCCATCAAAGATGTATAGGCACATACCCGGTCATCCTGTCCATAACCCATGATCATGCTCCGGTCCAGGCCAAAATCTCTGGATTTTCCGGCAGGCACAACTTCAATCTCACCGGAGACAAAATCTTCTTCTTCAATGTCATATTTTTCTTTCAGGAGTTTTAAGATATTTGCTTTGACCTTATCCTTAGTATCTGAATCTTTCAACGGTCGGCTTCCCACAAGAATGTCCAGATTTTCCCCCTCCACAACAACAGCACCTTTTTTGTCAAGCTGTTTGGCTGACAGGTGGACAAGGAGGTCCGTTACCCCGAATACCGGGTCGTTTTCATCTTCACCGATATTGATTTCTACATGACTGCCGTCTTTTTTGACAATGGTCCCATGAAGCGCCAGCGGCAATGTTACCCACTGATATTTTTTAATACCGCCGTAATAATGAGTATCCATATAGGCCAGCTCTGTATCCTCATAAAGCGGATTCTGTTTTAAGTCCAGGCGGGGGGAGTCAATATGAGCGCCAAGAATATTTAATCCTTCTTCCACAGGGAATAATCCGATATTGATAAACATCACAGCTTTTCCTTTTGTCTGTGCATAAACTTTACTTCCATGTCTCAATATATGTCCGCCCCGGATGACATCTTCCATGGAAACATAACCGTACTGTTTGGCCGCCCCAATCATCTGGCGTACACATTCTCTTTCCGTTTTTCCATTATCCAGAAAAAATTTATATCCCTGAATCAACGCATCCATCATTTCCAAATCTTCATCTGTATAAGTATTCCATGTATTTTCCTTCATTCGTATAATCCTCCTACTGACCTGAACCTAAAAAGGAAAGCTCTTTTTCGATTCCCTGAATATCTGACATGATCGCACTCTGACGTTCGCCAAGTAATAATCCCTGATTGTACTGATAATATTTCTCACAACCATTTTCTCCGATAAACCAGAGCGCATAATGGCTTGAGTTCAATTCGGTGATAAAGACAACCATCTCCTGGCTTTCGCCGAAAGCGCCTTCCACAAAAGTAAAGGAATTATCAAAAGCTGTTTTCCACTGTTCCAGCATCGATTGACGTCCGGCAACCGCTTCATTAAATTTATTTTTAACCGTCTCAAAATCCGCACCTTCCCGGACAACCCTGAGATATTCCTCTAATGTATTCATTAAGCGGAGGGCTACACGAATCTCTGATTTTTCCATCGTCTTTCCATGCTCACTCTTCTCCCACTTATCCTTTTCCTGACGGAAGGCTTCTGAAAGTCCTTCCAGCAAATCCGGCTGGCCTTTCACAAATTTCAAAATGCCAAACAAGCGCTCTACATAAATATCCCATTCGTAACAATCCCTGGCGCCATCGCTCAAAGCACTGACAAGAAGTCCAAGGACACTCAGTTTTTCATCAAAGGGCGCTGAAGAGATCCGTTCCTCAGCTCCTGGATAAATTTTCCCATGCAAAATATCTTCCACATTATAGTCAGCCGCATATTTTTTATAAAGATCCATATACGCCGAAAATTCTCTAGCAATCCGTGGATGCTGCAAATATTGACCGATCACGCCTTCGGTCACAGGAATATCCAGTTTTTCACAGGCACGAATCATCTGGGACAAATCCTCCCAGCCACGGGCTGTCACGAAACGCTTGCCCTCCACTGTTGTTTCAACCGTATAAAAGTTTTCTTTCTTTACATCCAGATAAGAAATGATACTTCCGTGAACGCCGGCTTTATAAGCATATTCTTTCCAGACCGGAAGATTCTCCGTCACATCGATCCGTTTCACACGGTCCAGGGTAACAATATCAAACTCTTTAACCGACTTGTTATATTCCGGTGGGTTTCCTGCAGCTACGATAATCCATCCATCCGGCACTTTATGGTTACCGAAGGTCTTTCCCTGCAAAAACTGAAGCATGGTCGGCGCCAGCGTTTCAGAAACACAGTTAATTTCATCAATAAATAAAATTCCTTCTTTTAAGCCGGTGCGTTCCATTTGCTCATAGACAGAGCCAATGATCTCACTCATCGTATATTCGGTGACCGGATACTCTTTTCCCCCGAAGTCCTTATGTTCAATCATCGGCAGACCGATCGCCGACTGGCGAGTATGATGCGTAATCGTATAGGCCACCAGACCAATACCGCATTCTCGAGCCACCTGCTCCATAATGGCTGTCTTTCCGATTCCCGGTGGTCCGATCAAAAGCACCGGACGCTGATGCGTCATGCCGATCATATAGTTTCCGAATTCATCCTTCGCCGTGTAGGCCCTCACTGTATGAATAATTTCTTCCTTTGCTTCTTTAATGTTCATTTTACTCACTCCATGTTAATATATCATCCGGTTCAAGGATTACCTTCATCGCCCAGGCCGGAACCTTGATATCCGTGTAGTCTTCTTTGACAAATATAAATGCGGTGTCAAATCCCGGTTTCTTTGCCGGAAACTCACCATAACCATCGGTAAAATAAAGAACCCCTTTCAGATTTCGGAATTCGCCATCCTGCACAAGCTTTTCCACATAGGAAATACCCGCTTTAAAATTCGTCCCGCCGCGGCCCCGGATAACAAGATGCTTCATACATTCTTTCAATTCTTCTTCATTTTGAATCTTCATATCCATCTGGACCTTGGAATCGCACTGGACAATATGCAGATTCATGTTCTTAAAGAAACTGTCCATACTGTGAAGAATCTGAAAAGTTTCATGGAAAAACCGTTTCAGTATTTCATCACCGCAGGATTCGGATGTATCCACGATAATCGCCAACTCCTGTATTTTTTCCGACTCCTTATATTCCAGCGGTTCCACCAGCGGCACATTGCCATAGGTGTTCAGACCGTAAGTATAAAATATATAATCAAAGCTGTCCAAGTCCAGCTTAATTTCCTCATTCACCACAGCAAACTTTCTTAAAAACTTCCGATAATCATAAGTTTCATGCAGACTGATTTCCATTTGGAGAAGCAGATCTCCAGCCTTCTCGCCCATACTCTTTGAAAAGGTGGAGAGGTTGGTCTTCATCTTCTCGCTGATATCTTTCCACTTATTATCGTTTTCCTGCTGTCTCTGCTTTCCCTCAGGCGTATCCTCCTGGCCCTGCCAGAAAGAATGGTCATCCAGAGTAAAAATCCGTTCTGCCGCCATCAACTCCCGCGGCGACAACGGATGATTCATCATCCACCGGTAAATCGACTGGGCATTGAGAACCTTTGTCTCCTGACCAATTCGGTAATACCAGGCTTCCCGCTCATCGCTGACCACCCGTTTGACACAGACCGCATCAAACCGGTCCACCAGAGATTCGGCCGAAATATCACAGGACAGATTCCAGAGACGCTCATCCCGCTCCATCCGTCCCGTCATATGGCGGAAAATATTGTGCATGAGCATATGGACATAGACCCGGTTGATATCCTGGGGCCATTCCTTATAGGCCGATGTCAGCCAGGACGGATTAAACAAGATTTTAAACCCATCCGTCCCGATGGTCTTTGTACTCAGATTCAGTTCATAGTCCAGCGCACTCAACGCAATGTCAAAATAACGCATCGACATATAAATTTCATTCCGGGATGCTGTCAGGATCTGCAGACCGACCCGGTTGATTCTTTCTCTTATTTCATTCATTTTCAACAATCCTACAAATCAAAGGTTTTCTTCATCGACGAATAATGGACATTTTTATACTGCATCAACATACTGACAAACTCAGGTACCTGATTCTTCTGCCCAAATTCAATCCCGGCATCCAGCATTTCCTTCGGCAGCGGCTCGCCTTCTGTCAACAGAGAAAACAAAGACCACCGCTTTGTCTCAACCATATAAAAAAGTACCTGAGCTCCCATGGATTTTAAATAGTCAATATAAAATCGGCGTGCCTGAGAAGCCAGCTCATATGGATAACTCAAACGTTTCAAAGCCAGATCCATCACTGTCGTCGGCTCATCCCGGTGAATCGTCAATTCAAAAATCTCATCATATTTCATATAATCGATACCTGTACTGCTGATACAGTTCCGGTAGAGACTTCCTGAGCCGTAGGTCTTATGATTAAACTGACGGGCCTCCTCATTGGCCGTCTCTTCATAAAAGAAATCTGTAAAGACAAGCTGGGATACATTGCCATCCTTATAATGAAAGGTGACGGTCAGTTCAAAATTTGTATCACTCAAAATCGTATTAATCTGACTTTCCATTCCCTGCACCGTATATAAATGGATGTCTCTCAAATCCGAGTCATTACGAAAAGCGCCATATCCCATGTGGGTCAGCGTTCCGGGCAAAACGACACGTGCCAGCCGGGTACAATTATAAAAGGCATAGTCATCGATACGCTCTGTCCCTTTCGGGAACTCAATCTGTTCCAGAAAACGACACTCGGCAAAGGCATGATCTCCAATCACTTTCATTGACCGGGGCAAACGAATCCGCGTCATTTCCCGCTGTTCATAAAAAGCATATTCGCCGATGGCTGTCACCGGATGGTCATTCCATACATCCGGCAAAGAAACAACCTTATCCTTCCCTTCTGCCTTCACCAGACGGGCGCTGCCATCTGTCATTATCTCAAATTTGAACTCCATGAATCTTCTCCTCACACATTTTCCTGTATCTCAGCAAGTAAATCTCTCACCACGGCCGAAGCGATCAAAAGCCCCGCACTTCCCGGGACAAAGGACATGCTTCCCGGTGTCCTGTGATTCGCCACAGGCTCTTCCGTCGAAAAAACCACTTTCTGATGTTTCACACCCCGGCTTTTTAACTCCCGGCGCATCACGCGAGCCAGCGGACAGACACTTGTCTTGTAAATATCCGCCACCTGCAGTCTGGACGGGTCCATCTTGTTTCCTGTTCCCATTGAGCTGATGACAGGAACGCTCAATTCCTGACATTTCACAATAATTTCTATTTTAGCCGTCACCGTATCGACCGCATCGACCACATAATCATAATTTTCAAAAGGAAAGGTATGACTGTTTTCCGGCAGAAAAAAAGTTTCACGTGTATGCACCAGAGCTTCTGGATGAATCTCCCGGATTCGTTCCTTCATCACCCGGGTCTTCATTCGTCCTACTGTCGATTCCAGGGCAATGATCTGACGGTTCAGATTGGACATACTGACCACATCTTTATCTACCAAAGTAAATTCTCCAATACCACAGCGAGCCAATGCTTCTGTCACGTAACCGCCCACACCGCCAATGCCAAAAATTGCCACATGACACTCGGACAACCGCTTTAAACCCTCTTCACCAATCAGCATTCCTGTTCTCTGAAATCTCTCTTCCAAAAGCTTTTCCTCCTAAATTACATCGTTCCTATCATATCATATTTGAATCCAAAAATAAAGGGACACAGCAAAAAGCTGCATCCCTGAAACTATACTTAAATTAATGATGGAAAAGACGAATACCTGTAAAGGCCATAGCCATGCCGTATTTATTACAGGTTTCAATGACGTTATCGTCACGAATGGAACCGCCCGGCTGAGCCACATACTTCACGCCGCTCTTATGGGCACGTTCAATATTATCACCAAATGGGAAGAAAGCATCCGAACCAAGAGCCACATCCTGCATGCCGTCCAGCCATGCCCGTTTTTCTTCTCTTGTGAAGACTTCCGGTTTTACTTTGAAGATTTTCTCCCATTCACCATCGGCCAGAACATCCATATAATCTTCGCCGATATATAAATCGATGGCATTATCTCTGTCAGCCCGTCCGATCTTATCAACAAATTCCAGATTCAGCACCTTCGGACACTGACGCAGATACCAGTTGTCGGCTTTGCTGCCAGCCAGACGGGTACAGTGAATTCTGGACTGCTGTCCTGCACCAATACCGATGGCCTGTCCGCCTTTAGCAAAACAAACGGAATTAGACTGGGTATATTTTAATGTGATCAGAGAAATGATCAGGTCGATTTTTGCCAGTTCCGGAATTTCCTTATTCTCTGTAACAACATTGGCAAGAAGTTCATCATCCACTTTCAGTTCATTACGTCCCTGTTCAAAAGTAATACCGAACACTTCTTTATGCTCGATCGGCGCCGGAATATAATCCGGATCGATCTGAATGATATTGTAATTGCCTTTTTTCTTTGCTTTTAAAATTTCCAGAGCTTCCGGTTCATATCCCGGCGCGATCACACCGTCGGACACTTCTCTTTTGATAATTTTTGCGGTGGAAACATCACAAACATCGGAGAGAGAAATAAAATCACCAAAAGAAGACATACGGTCTGCTCCCCTGGCTCTCGCATAAGCACAGGCCAGCGGTGAAAGTTCACCCAGATCGTCCACCCAGTATATTTTTTTCAGTACATCGTCCATTGGCAGACCAACCGCAGCGCCTGCCGGAGATACATGTTTAAAAGATGTTGCCGCTGGAAGTCCGGTAGCCTTTTTCAGTTCGCTGACAAGCTGCCAGCCATTAAAAGCATCCAGAAAATTAATATAACCCGGCTTGCCGTTTAAAACAGTAATCGGCAATTCACCTTCATTCATATAAATACGGGATGGTTTCTGATTTGGATTACAACCATACTTTAACTCCAATTCTTTCATGATGTTCCTCCTATTTATTTTTATTTACAATACGTGTTTCCCAAGTACTATCTTCGAGGTTGATATAACGCACAAACAACGATACTTTGTTTTCTTCGTTCAGACTGTTCCAGATCCGATCAGTAAATGTATCGATATCTCCTTCAATATCCACCCATTCCGGTTCACCTTCAAAGCTTGGCAATGGATTGCCGTCGCCCATATAAGTATGGATAAAATGTCCCTCACCATCAAATGGATTATTATAAGCAAATGTATAACGGTTACAGCCTTCCGGACGTCCGTTATTGCTCTTTAAAATGGACAAAGCATAGTTAAAATTTCCTTTATCCTGATGGATGATTCCGGAAATCCTAGGTGTAAAGTTCGGTGCATCCGGTTCGAACTCTCTGGTACGCATAGACTGTTCAAAGGTCTGCTGTTTGTCCATCAGATCATAGATCGTGTCTGTCTGATCGCCGTTAGTCACAATAGTCTTATTTCCAAGAACACGTACCGGGGCATAAATGATCAGGCTCGGATCTGTCAGTTTGGACGGATCAAAGGCTTCTGTGCGGATACCGTCACCATCTTCCACAAAGACGCGGTTGCGGCTGTTTTCACTGCGGCCCATAATAAAATAAGCCGTTACGGCACAGGTACCGTCAGCGGACTTACCAATAATAATTCCTCTGCCAGGATAAGCATTCGCTTTTAACTGTTTTTCGATTGATAACTTTTCCATCAGTATTCCTCCTTATTAATCATCTGAATTATATCATCGATACTTATATTTGGCAACTCATTTTATTGACACTAAAAAACTTATTTGCTAGAATGTAGCTAATTATTTTCTTACAGAAAGGGACGACACAATGCCAAAATTAAATGAAAACTATCAGAATCTGAAAGAAAGCTATCTTTTTGTGGAGATTGCCCATCGTGTGGCAAAATATGCCGAAGCAAACCCGGATAAAAAAATCATCCGTCTCGGTATCGGCGATGTTACTCTTCCTTTAGAACCCCTGGCTGTAGCAGGACTCCATGAAGGCGTGGATGCCATGACTTCCACTGAAACCTTCAAGGGCTATGGTCCAGAACAGGGTTATGATTTTCTCCGTCAGGCCGTTGTTGATTACTATGCTGAAAACGGCATATCTATCCAGGCCGATGACGTCTTCATTTCCGACGGCGCCAAGAGCGACACAGGAAATATTGGCGACTTATTTGCTAAAGATAATGTCGTCCTTATCCCGGATCCGGTATATCCGGTTTATGTGGACACCAACGTTATGACAGGCCGTGAAATTATTTATATCGATGCCAATGCGGAAAATAACTTCCTTCCGATGCCGGATAAACATATCCATGCCGATCTGATCTACATCTGCTCCCCGAATAATCCGACGGGCGCTGCTTACAACAAAGAACAGTTAAAAGCATGGGTAGATTATGCCCTTGAAAATGATGCTGTGATCTTCTATGATTCCGCTTATGAAGCTTTCATCACAGACCCGGAACTGCCTCGCAGTATCTTCGCAGTTGAAGGCGCTAAGAAGTGTGCGATTGAATTCTGCTCCCTTTCTAAAACAGCCGGATTCACAGGAACACGCTGCGGTTATACGATCGTTCCTCAGGAGCTTGTCTTCAAAGCTTCCAATGGTGAGGACATGTCTGTAAATGCCATGTGGAAACGCCGCCAGACAACCAAATTTAACGGAACTTCTTATATTGTCCAGAAAGGTGCCGCCGCCGTCTTTACAAAAGAAGGGATGGCCCAATGCCGTGAAAATATTGCCTACTATCAGGAAAATGCCAAGATCATTTCGGATGCTCTGGCGAAAAAAGGTATCCGTTTCTTCGGCGGCAAAAACTCTCCATATATCTGGTTTGAGTGCCCGAAGGGCATGGACTCCTGGGATTTCTTTGACTATCTTTTAAACAATGCTCAGATTGTCGGAACGCCTGGCGCCGGTTTCGGAAAGAACGGGCAGAACTTCTTCCGTCTCACCTCTTTCGGAACACATGAAAGCACCAAAGAAGCTATGGAACGTTTTGAAAAACTATTCTAAACAGTTTTTTAACCCCTTCGGAAATCAAAACTTCCGAAGGGGTTTACTTTATATATTCTTTCCAATATTTAATAAGCCGCTCCAGACTCCAGGCTGCATTGGCCGGACTTGTGGAAGGCAGCTTCACTGCATTCATCCCCGTCGATGGCTTCACATATTTTTCATAGAGTTTCCATGCTGTCGCACCGTTGGCACAGATTCGTTCAATACTGGCAGATGAAAGTATTTTTTCAAAATCATTGGGAACCACGTCTTTGATACTGCTGTCACTGGAACCGGTAATCCGACAGGAGGCGATCACATCCCACACTGCAATGGAATGATCCAGAAGCATCGCCTTTTTCTCATTGATCGTCATCGGAACAGGAATACCTAAAATTCCCGCCAGAACCTTCCAGAACCGATTCTGGGGATGTCCGTAAAAGAAACCGCTCTCTCTGGATTTAACCGATGGAAAACTCCCCAGAATCAACACTTTTGAGTTTTCATCATAAACCGGAGCGATTTCATGAAACACCGGTTCTCCATTTAAATTTTTATTTGCTTTCATTTCATTTTTCTCCCAATCACTCTATATAACAAATCGAAATGGCTTAAGGACCAGACCGATAAGGCGCATGATCATATATCGTCCCACAGGAAGCCCTGCCACATTCAAATGCTCTGGTACTTCATCCTTTTCGGCATCCACAACATGACGGCAGTCCCTTTCCAGAATATCCATATTGGACTGAAGCTCCCCAGCCAGTCCCGGGCTTTGGATAACAAGCATCATCTCCGTATCCATATAACTGCTCCGCAAATCAAAGTTGTAGGAACCGACAATAGCGATATCATCATCGATCACAATGGACTTCCCATGGGTCGATGTTCCGCCGTCATATTCATACAGATCAAAGCCAATGTCTATAACCGACGGTTTGTTCCACAAATAGTCACTGGAAGCCACAATATTGTCTCCATTCTCCACCGAGTTAATCACCATCCGTGGATTTTGAACGTTATCCGCCACTTCTGCCAGTTTTTCATACATATAGTCATTGCAGACGATATAAGGCGTGTGCAGATCCACACGTTCTTCCGCCCCTTTCATCAATTCGGACATGACGTAAAAAACAACTGGCTCCTTGGCATAAATTCCTGTCGGATTCGTCACCAGCTTTACGCCATCCACCGGACAGGTGACCTCTGCATAGTCATAATCTTCAAACAGCTCGGGATGATTTTCTCTCAGGCAGATATAACGCTCTTCTAATATCTTTCGTTGTTCCACAACCCTGGGATGTGCCGCCAGCCTGGAATCATCATGAAACAGACGGCAGACATCCATATACCACACCGAATCAAAATAGGTTTCCAACTGTTTTATAGAACCATTTGAGCCCGGATTATAAACAAGCACTTCCCTGTCCAGACTATTATTTTCCATTTCATAATCCCCGATAAAATAATCAAAACTGTTCCGGCCGCCAAGTAGATAGGCTTTCTCGTCAACCATCACATATTTATCATGCATCCGCCCCTGAAGCCGCCAGGGTAATAAAATATTCACCGGGTTATAGATCTTTATTTCCACATTTGGATGGGTAGACAGTGCATAAAAAACGGGCCTTCCTTCCATCCTGAGAAAACCGCTGATACCGTCGATCAGTATTTTTACTGAAACGCCTTCATCTGCTTTGTGTAAGATGACCGACAATACATCCTCTGTACTCTGTCCTTCTCGCATGTCAAAGGTCGTCAGTACGATTCTTTTTTCAGCCTTATCTATTAAACGAATACGTTCTTCCCAGGCGCTCTGTCCGGTTTCCAGAATCATGGCCCTGTCCCCCGAAGCTGTATTTTCAAAAAAATGTTCTGTACTGACCATCGCTTTTGTTTGTTCCGAGATTTCCGGATATATAGCAAAAGGCACCATCGCCCCCACTAAAAGATACAGTACAGCGGCAATGATCAGACATCCAAATCGATACTTTTTAAAAAAATCCAAAATTTCAATCTCCTTTCCATGAAGGACATTCTACCATGATTTCAAAGAAATTTTTATGAATAATTATCTTTTTCTTGAACTTTTTGCCATAAGCTGTTAATCTTTTCTATAGAAAAACACTTTATTACAGGAGACAAAATCATGGATAAAATAACCGAAGAGGTATTAATCCCTTTTTTATTTGAAGATATCAAAACATCCGAACGTCCGGAAATTATTCTGGCGAATGTTCCGGAATTCAAAGAGTTGATGATGCAGTATGAATGTGCGATCATGGAAGTCAATACAAAGCTCCATGTATTAAACAATGAATTCTCCCATATGTATCAACGAAATCCAATTGAATCAATTAAAACACGCATTAAAACCCCGGCCAGCATCCTTGAAAAACTGAACCGCCGGAATCTTCCGATTTGTATCGATTCACTGGAAAATGGTCTGACCGATATAGCCGGTATCCGGGTCATCTGTCCATTTCCTGACGATATCTATAATGTGGCTGAACTACTGACAAATCAGGATGATGTGATGACTGTTGCCCGAAAAGATTACATTAAAAATCCAAAGAAAAACGGTTATCGCAGTCTCCACCTGATCATTGAGATTCCTATCTTTCTGGCCAGCGGAAAGAAACATATGAAAGTGGAAGTTCAGCTAAGAACGATCGCCATGGACTTTTGGGCCAGTTTGGATCACAAGCTCCGTTACAAGCAGAACCTGAAGAATTCCGAAGAGATTGCTCTCGAATTGAGGGAATGCGCGGATATCATCGCGGGTGTGGACCTGAAGATGCAGAACATCCGCAAAAAAATCCAATAAAATTCAATCCCCTGTTCCACTATTATCGTGGCAACAGGGGATTTTTTGACATACTTTGCGTTTAATCAAGAAAAGCATCCACAATGACCGCCTCGGCCTCTTCCTCCGTCATGCCAAGCGTTCTGAGTTTAATGAGCTGTTCGTTGTTAATTCTTCCAATGGCTGCTTCATGGATAATGGAAGCGTCGATATGCCGTGCATTGATTTCAGGTATGGAACAGACTTCCGCTTTATCCATAATGATCGAATCACACTGGACATGCGCATGACAGGCTGCGTTTCCAATGGCCTTCGGATGAAAGGTCTGAGAAGATTGCCCTTTTGCCACAGAACGTGAAGCAATCTTTGCCGAGCTGCCGTCCCCGTTCATCTGAATTTCCATATTAGATACTGCATTCTGTTTATCATGCGTCATAAGACGTTCTGTAACAAAAAGCTTCGCTCCGGCTTCCATCGTGATCTCCGTTTCACGAATACTGGAATCCACACCTTTAATCTGAGCCGTGTCGAGAGTAAACACCGAATTTTCATCCATATAAATTTTTGTTACCGGATTTAATATACGTTCTCCTGTACCATCGCCTTCGCCGTAATGTTTTTCTTCATAACGGACATTGGCGCCTTTACCCACATGAAAGCTATGGATACCGTCATGACGGGCATTATCACAGCCCGCATTGTGAATACCACATCCGGCCACGATCACTACTTCCGCACCTTCCGCAATATAAAAATCATTATAAACCACATCTGTCATACCGGAAGCCGTCACAACAACAGGAATGTGGACCTGCTCTCCTTTTGTGTTTCCGTCGATAAAAACATCAATACCATTTTTATCTGTTTTACTCTTTATCTTAATATGTTCACTGTCTCCATGACAAAGGGGTTGGCCATTGTAACGGAGATTGTAAGCGCCTTCCTGCTTAAATGTGCCATTGTCAATAACATTCAGCACGCCCTGTGTAATCTTATCAATTTCCATTTTCAAAATCTCCCTTCTTAATGCTTCATGTACTTGCATCCGGCATCGCCATCACCCTCAAGCAACAGTGGCATAACTTCCTCTTTCGTTCCAATCTGCTGAACCCGTCCATCGCGGATGACCATGATGCGGTCAGCCATCTGAATGATGCGTTCCTGATGAGAAATAATGATAATGCTCTCTTTTTTCTTTTTGTGAATCTCTTCGAACTGCTGAACAAGCATCGAAAAACTCCAGAGATCAATTCCCGCTTCCGGTTCATCAAAGATACAAAGTTTATGCGGCTTAGAAAAGGCCGTAGCAATCTCTATACGTTTCATCTCGCCGCCGGATAAGGAGCTGTCAACCTGACGGTCCAGATATTCTCTGGCACACAGGCCCACATTGCTCAAAAGCTCACAGCTCGCATCCTCAGATAATTCACCGCCGGAAGAAAGCTGAATCAAATGTTTGACCGTCATTCCTTTAAAACGGGGCGGCTGCTGGAAAGCAAAACCGAGTCCGGCTTTTGCTCTGTGATCGATATCATAACCGGTAATGTCCTCTCCATCCAATATAATCTGACCGGCCGTCTGAGGTTTGATTCCCATAAGAAGAGAAGCCATTGTTGATTTACCTCCGCCATTCGGTCCGGTGATCACAAGGAGTTCACCATCCGCCACATCAAAACTGATGTCATCTATAATCTTTAATTTCTGTCCATTCTCAACAACTTCATAAGACAGATTCTTTACTTGAAGCATCCTATCAACCCTTTCTTTACATCATCCGTAAATGTTCACATGTTTATATATTCACATATGTGTATTCCTAGTATCATATTATATCATTTACTTTAGATTTCTCAATAGTTTTTTTCAGATTGTCACTTTTATGAAAATCAAGTATAATAAATAAACGTGGCTCTGTACCATAATCTAAAATAAAGGCGGCAATACATAATGAACAAAAAAGAAATCAGTGAAATAAAAAAACAGTTTACTCCCTCCCATTGTGCCATTACCCGTATCTGCGGCTGCTATGTGGACGGTGAAAAGGAGAAAAAAGCTCAGATGAAGGAAATGTTCCTCTCTCTTCCGGAAGAAGAAATGTTTAAATACTTTGATATTTTCAGGAAAACCCTGTCCGGGACTCTCGGAAAGAATCTTGTCAATATGGAATTCCCTATGGAAAGCGAAGATTTCGGCGGCACCCAGGCCTTTTTAATGTCTCTTCGTGAAAGCCAGCTGAATGACCCGAATCTCCTGAATGAGTTTTATGATAAGGTGATTGAATCCTATGATTATGGCGAGAATTATTTGATTCTTCTCATCCATTCAATTTACGATGTCCCTGGTAAAACAACGGATGGTCTGGAAATGGAAGATGCTTCCGATGAAATATACGACCACATTTTATGCGCTATCTGCCCGGTCAAGCTGTCCAAGCCCGGCCTTTCCTATCAGGCCGAAACAAATAGTTTCCACGACCGCATCCGGGACTGGATCGTCGAGCTTCCGGAAATCGGCTTTCTATTTCCTGCCTTTAATGACCGAAGTGCAGACATCCACAATATACTTTATTACACAAAGAATCCGGAAGATTTACGTTCCGGTCTGGTTGACCAGCTTCTTGGCTGCGTCCTCCCTATGACAGCAAAAAACCAGAAAGAAACCTTCCATACGATCATCGAAGATACCCTTGGCTCTGATTGTGATTACGAAACGATTCGAAACATCCACGAAAATCTTCACGAAATGATGGATGAGAAAAAAGAAGAACCAGAACCACTGATCCTTGATAAAACAGACATCAAAAATCTGCTGGCCGGCAGTGGTGTCCAACCAGAAAAGCTCGAAGACTTTGAAAAGCATTATGAAGCTTCTGCGCCGGAACCGGTTCCTTTTATGGCCTCAAATATTGCCAATACACGAAAATTTGAAGTCAAAACCCCGGATGTCACGGTTCAGGTCAATCCGGCTCGTTCTGACCTTGTTGATACTCGTATTATTGATGGTCGCCGATGTATCGTTATTGAAATCAATGACTCGGTGGAGGTCAACGGGATTCCTGTGCGCTTTCACCAGAAAGAGTCCGAAGAAATTCCGGATTCCGCTGCAAATAATATTTAAAAAAATATTTAAAACACGGTATGCTGTTTTCTATCCAACAATATACCGTGTTTTTATACCTTTTGATTTATTGACTCTTGTTCCCATGCCCATATCCATGGTTCTTACCACGATGGCCTTCTCCGTGATGGCCACTGTCATTTTCTTCTGCATCATAATGGGAATCATCTGACAAAGCCTCTATATAATTGCGTATTTCCTTCATTGTCATCCCCTGTACCTCATCTACCGTCATATCCGGATCAAGGTCTTTTAATTCCTGATAAGCTCTGTATTTTCCGCAGGATAATCCCATCTCATGTGCCGAATGTGCATCCTCACTGCTGGCTGTATAGCAGTATATCCCACTGTTGCCTCCAGTATAGGTTTCAATATCAGAAAGTATTTTCCCGCATCGGGCTGCATCTGAACCGACGACAGTGATCGATAACTCTTCATTCGAAGACAAATAAGCCTGAATACTCTCGCTGCACAATATCTGCTCCAGGGCTTCCGTATATTTAACGAATTTCACATCCAGTGAAGCCGCCAATTCCTTTCCATCGGTATTATAACCTTTAACAGAGATAACCTGATCCAAACGATTGATTTCTAATTCAATCGATGGATTTATATCGATACTGATTGCAGATGTTGGTATGAAATAAACCTGATAACTTCCAAGAGCAATTAATATAAACAGCAGGCAGGCCACTGCCGGAACAAACCGGGCTGAACTAAAGAACCGGTTTTTTTTATGATTATTTCTCTGATGCAAAAGAAATTCTTTTGTTTTTTCTTTTAACTCTTCTTCCGCATGAATTTCATCAAAGGCCTTCCTCAATCGTTCATTCATCCACATCACCCCCTAACTTTTCCTTTAGCATTTGTCTGGAACGCGTCAGGAGCGTATAGACTGTATTTACATTTTTTCCAAGAATATCGCTGATTTCCGGAGCCGTATATCCCTCATAGTAATGGAGATATATCACATCTCTGTATTTTTGCGGCAGCGACAGGACAGCCTTTAAAACCTCCCTGTACTCTGAAGACATATTTGGCGGCTGCGCTATATCCATGATTCGTTCCAGTGATACGAAATGGCTTCGAAAAAAATTTTTAAGCAAATCCTTGCAGGCATTTATTGTCACCCGGATAAACCAGGCTTTTTCATGCTCCCCATTTTCAAAGGTATTCTCATTAAGGATATATTTTAAAAATACCGTCTGAAATATATCCTCCGTATCCGCATGATTCTTCAAATAGATCATGCAAATTCGACGTATGGTATCTGAATAACGTTCAACCGCCGCATTGACCTCTTCTTCGCTCCGCATAGTAAATCCTCACCGACTATCTTCGATGGCATCCTCGACGATGCCCCTGTCCCCGGCCTATGCCGTCCATCGATCCTATTCTCCCGGCATAATTATCGCAAACGCCATCTTTATCTGCATCCACATATTGGCAGACATTGCCCGAAGGGTCACAAAGACCGCCACCATTCACATCCGTAAAGTGTCGCCCACATCCCCATCCTGATGCAAAAGTAGTTGTCGCTCCAATCATAAAAACCAAAGCCGCTGTCATAACACCTGTTAGCATTTTTTTCATATTCATTTCCTCCTTTTCTACCTATGATACGATTGAAAATGAATAATCCATTCAAAATTTTTATTTTTTATTTTCAAACATACTTTCTTCCGCATTTTGTATAAGATGACCAATTTCTATCTCGCTCAAATGAAAGGTATCTGCCAACAATTGTAATTCACGCCGGACCGTCGTATTCGATACTGTCATGTTGTCTGTATTAACTGTAACTTTTATACCTTCGTCAAGAAGTTTCAAAATCGGATAGTCTGTGATATTTTTAAATACTTTAGTGTTTATATTGCTTGTTGGACACAATTCTAACGGAATTTTATCTTTTTCAAGGCGTCGAACCAGCGTCCTGTCCTCTAAGCACCGTATACCATGACCTATTCGTGAAGCACCGAACTCTAAAGCCGCCCATATACTCTCCGGTCCGTCAGCCTCTCCTGCATGAATTGTAAAGGAAATGCCTTTTCTTCCCGCCTCCCGAAATATGCTTTCGAATTTTTTTGTAGGAAAGAGCGCCTCAGCGCCGGCCAGGTCCAAAGCCACAACACCCTTTCCCAGATATTCTCCGGCAACTTCTACTGTTTCCATATTCAAAGCCTGATTATCCGCTCCCCTCATACAGCACAGGATAAGACCGGAAGAAAAGCCCTGCAATCCCCGGACTGCCGCCGCCACCACCTGTTCCTGACTGAGCCCTTTTCGAATATGGAGCTGAGGCGCGAAACGAATTTCCGAATAGGTCAGCCCCTGAGCCTTTTGGATTTTTAATAATTCACAGACACTATACGTAATGGCCTTTTCTGTCTGTAAAAGTTCCAAAGAATAATCGAACTTTGTCAAATAGTCATTTAAATCCTGACAATCTGACGGTGCAACCATCAAACGTTTTAAGGCTTCTTCAGACTTTATCTCCATCCCCTGCATTTTTGCAAGTTCCCTGGCCATATCAAAGCTCAACGAACCGTCCAAATGTACATGCAGATCTATAAGTCCTTTTTTTGGAATCTCCATAAAATCCCCCCTGAATCAATTAATTTTCAAATGTCCATTCCGCTTCTTTAAATCCGACCAATACCCGATCGTCTTCCACAATGATGGGACGTTTTACGAGCATACCATCGCTGGCCAGCAGTGCAATCTGCTCATCCTCATTCATCTCAGGCAATTTATTTTTTAATTCCATTTCTTTATACTTTTTCCCGCTTGTGTTAAAAAACTTCTTCACCGGAAGGCCGCTGCGGCTAATCCACTCTTTCAATTCTTCCGCTGTCGGATTGTTTTCAACAATATGTCTGTCCTCAAAGGCCACCTGATGTTCCTCTAAATATTTCTTTGCCTTTCTGCATGTCGAGCATTTTGGATATTCAATAAACAAACGATTCATAGTCTTCCTCCTAAATATTGTTATTATCCCTATGATACCATTCATTTCTTCCCTTGCAAAGCCTGAACTTATTCGATATAATAAAGTCCGTAATTCTGCAAAGGAAAAGGTGTTTCTATGATTCTCAATGTAAAAAATCTGAGCCACGGTTTCGGTGACCGGGCTATATTTAATAATGTATCCTTCCGTCTGCTCAAAGGGGAACACATCGGTCTCATCGGTGCCAACGGCGAAGGAAAATCCACGTTTATGAATATTATCACAGGAAAACTCATGCCCGATGAAGGAACTGTCGAATGGGCGAAAAATGTCCGTGTCGGCTATCTGGACCAGCATGCCGTACTCGAAAAAGGGATGACGATCCGTGATGTGCTTCAGTCTGCTTTTCAATTTTTATATGAAATGGAAGAAAATATGAATCAGATGTTCGAAAGCATGGCAGAAGCTTCACCGGAGGTAATGGAAAAACTTCTGGAAGAAACCGGAACCATTCAGGACCTGCTGGAACAACATGACTTTTATCAGATTGACACAAAAGTTGAAGAAATCGGCCGTGCCCTCGGCCTGACAGAAATCGGTCTTGACCGGGATGTTACAGAACTCTCCGGCGGTCAGAGAACCAAAGTCCTTCTCGGAAAACTGCTTCTCGAAAAACCGGACATTCTTCTCCTCGACGAGCCGACCAACTATCTGGATGAGCAGCACATTGAATGGCTGAAACGCTATCTGAAGGACTATGACAATGCTTTTATTTTAATTTCTCACGATATTCCATTTTTAAACAATGTCATCAACCTGATTTATCATATGGAAAACCAGAGCCTTGACCGCTATCCGGGAGATTATGACAAGTTCCAGGAAGTTTACGCAATGAAAAAAGCTCAGCTCGAAGCTGCTTATAACCGCCAACAACAGGAAATCAGCGCTCTGAAAGACTTTGTCGCCCGCAACAAAGCCCGGGTCTCCACACGGAACATGGCCATGTCCCGTCAGAAAAAACTGGATAATATGGACATCATTGAACTTGCTAAAGAGAAACCAAAACCGGAATTTAACTTTAAGACAGCCCGGGCCTCCGACAAAATGATCTTTGAAACTGACGATCTTGTCATCGGTTATGACGAGCCCTTGACCTGTCCGTTAAACATCCGAATGGAACGGGGCGATAAAATTGCCCTCACCGGAGCAAATGGTATCGGTAAAACAACCCTCTTAAAGAGTATTCTTGGACTAATCCCGGCTTATTCGGGAAAAGTCCAGCTTGGCGATTATCAATATATCGGTTACTTTGAACAGGAAGGAGAAAAAGACAAGCGGACAACCTGCATCGAAGAACTCTGGAAAGACTTTCCTTCCTATACTCAGTATGAAATTCGCTCTGCCCTCGCCAAATGTGGTCTGACGACAAAACATATTGAAAGTCAGGTCCGCGTTTTAAGCGGCGGCGAGCAGGCCAAAGTCCGTCTCTGTAAGATCATTAACAAAGAGACAAACATCCTTCTTCTGGACGAACCTACCAATCATCTGGATGTGGATGCCAAAGACGAATTAAAACGAGCCCTTCGGGAATACAAAGGCAGCATCCTGCTCATCTGTCATGAACCGGAATTCTATCAGGATGTGGTCACCCAGGTCTGGAACTGCCAGGAATGGTCCACAAAAATCATCTAAAAAAACAGGGATATTGAAGCTTCAATATCCCTTGATTATGTAACAATTATAATGTTAAAGATGGTGCAGAGTACACGCGGGCACCCAGTTCAGAATTCAGCATATATAATCCCTTGGCATCGGAACCGAAAAGTTCCATCTTAGTGATCATATCGCTGGCATTTTTCTCTTCTTCTCCCTGTTCTTTTACAAACCAGTCGAGAAGCTGCATTGTACGGAAATCTTTTACTTCATAGGCAGCCTCGTAAATATTATTAATAAGAGAAGTTACATACTTTTCATGTTCAAGACCAGCTTCCAGCGGAGCCATATGACTGTCAAGTACCTTATCCGGTTTGGCAATTGCCTCCAAAGTGATCTTTTCACCATTATTCTCTAAATACTGGAAGAAAAGCATCGCATGATCCCGCTCTTCCTGAGCCTGAATCTTATACCAGTTTGCAAAGCCATCCAGGCCTACAGCCCCATAATAGTTTGCGAAATCCAGATAAAGATATGCGGAATAAAGTTCTTTGTTGATCTGATCATTAATCAATGCTGCCACTTTTTTATCCATTTTAATTCATCCTCCTGTAATTTGAATTTATTGGTTATGATTATATCCCTTAGTAATTGTCTTTGTCAATATAACAACCCCATCAGACATTTAATTTCCTGTATCTATTAAAACATGCGAAGATTTCCTGTTTTCTCGGCATAGCTAGTCCTGACGGAAGATAGCTGCTTTCACATATTTTATCCAAACCATTTTTATTGAGAATATCTGTCAGTTCACCCACGATCTGCACCATCGAACGCTGACCATCCATCAAATGTTTTTGTGCATAATTCAGTAAATATCCCAAAGCCGTTAACTGCTCACTGTCCACAAGCTGTTCCACATATCGCAGATCGATACTGTCCCGATTCAATTGAATACTATCTTTTCCCAGAACCTTTATTTTTGTCCGCTCACCCGGACGTTCTCTGACGCTTTTCGGCCTTCTGTCAAAAGATGGTTCTCTGCAGAACGGTGCTTTATCCATTTTTAATGGATATTCTGCCGCTTTTGCTTTGGCAAAGTCGGTAATCTCTTCCGGTATATATTGACGCATCTGGATAATATGATCCGCCTTATGAAAATAAGAACCGGAACTTCCAGCGACAATAATCGAAGATATACCGTAATTTTCATACAATTCCCGCAATCGGTCAATATAGGGAGTAATTGGTTCCGAATCCCTGCTGACCACCGACTGCATTAATTCGTCCCGGATCATAAAGTTGGTCGCACTGGTATCTTCATCGATAAGAAACACTCCGCTGCCCGCTTCCATTGCTTCAATCACATTAGCCGCCTGAGAGGTACTGCCACTGGCATCCTCCGTTTCAAAATGCTCCGTATTCTTACCATTCGGAAGACCATTGATAAACATTGAAATATCAATGCCCCGAATGCTCCGGCCATCCTCGGCCCGAATTTTCACAGCCGTATCATTCGTTATAACGTATTCCCTGCCATCATCCATAATATGGTTATATACGCCGCGTTCCAAAGCTTCTAGGAGGGTAGATTTTCCATGATAACCTCCGCCAACAATCAAAGTCACCCCTTTAGGAATTCCCATTCCCCGAATGTTCCCGCCATAGGGCAGATTCATCGTTACAGCCAGCGACTCGGGCGCTTTAAAGGTCACCGCCCCCCGCATTGGCTTCTGAGAAATTCCCGATTCTCTTGGAAGAACAGCGCCATCAGCTACAAAAGCACACAAGTTCCTTTCTGTCAGTATATGTCGAATATAATCCTGGTCATCCGCCAGCTCTGCGATTTTTTCCAAACGTCGTTTATCCAGGGACCGATAGTATAAGGATTTCTGCACGCAGACGGGAATCAGTTCAAAAAATATTTTCACAGCCTCACGTCCATTAATCGTACGTCCGTTTGCAGGAAGACCTACCTCCATACGAAGTAAAATATCTCCACTGGAAGGATTTATTTCGCATGCACTTCGTTCCAGAATTTCCTGACTGCATCGACTCACTGAAATCAGCCCGCTTTTTCCCGAACCCTTTGCTTTAAAGGCCGCCTTCTCGGCCTGATGTCCAAACTGCCGAAGAAGTTCATCCTGCAAGGCAATACGCCGACATGAATTTATATATAAACTTTTTGGAAAACCAGAAACTTTCCCCTGAACTTCCACACTCACCTTTGACGGTGACGCAAAAGGATCTCCCTGGACATGATTGATTGAAAGTACATAACCACCAAACTGATAGCGTCCCCGAATATCTTTATATGCCGGATATCCCCGATGGTCAATACGTTCCAATAATTCCTTTAAATCTTCTAGTGATTTCATATAATTACGCCTTTCCTATATTTTATTTATTAAGTATATCACATTTTCGGAATCTATTTTGTCATGCGATGATCATCTCTAAATCCTCTTCCTTTTTCTTTTAAAAATCAAAATCCAGCTTAAGATGGAATAAAAAGACACTTCCAATAAAAATTTAACGATAGCGCCTTTTTATGGCTGCTATCGTTAAATCTGCATCCTCGAAATCAAAAATGCGCCAAAAATGAAATTACCAAACCTTATTTCCGAAATTCTTACCTATTTTTATGTTTCTTTCTTTTACCTTGCAGTATGAAAACTACCAGTATAGAGATTACAGTAAAGCAAGAACATCCCATGAGTATTATCCACGGAACCAGATCTGTCTCATCGCCGGTCCTCGGCATAGCATCCGTGTGATTCGTTGGTGGGTTTGAATTCGTTGACCCTCCCGGACCGATTGGCTTGTTCGGTTTTTCAGCATCCGGATTATCGCCGTTCAGGCTGCGCCACTGAGCAATCAGATTCAGGTCGCCATCCACAGTCACTTTTTCTCCCGGCTGATGCATTTCACCATTTTCATCCTTCCATCCGGCGAAGATATGATCGCCCCGCGAAGGTGCTGCCTTTACCGTATGCACAGCTCCATTCTTCACCGTTTCTGGTCCGTAAAGCTCGTTTTCAGCAGGAATGCCGTCGTTCAAATCATAAGTCACCGTATATTCCTTTTCATCGCCATCCTCATTATATCCCCAGACTGCATAGACTGTTATATCTCTGTCGCCAAGCATAACCTCGCTAATGTATTCAGGTGTCTTATCGTCCCGGCTGTAGATTTGATCCGTTGCCTGTGCTGTCCATCCAAGGAACACTACCTTTTTGCCATCTACATCACTGTGGATTGGCTTTTGGATGCTCAACGTGACCTTATCCCCGGATATATGGACGCCATCGTCGGCCGGTATGCCACTGACCGTGCCGCCCTTCTTTCCGTTTCCGTCATACAGAACTTTGACCGTTTCCATATAATCTGCGGTTCCGTTTCCGTTTCGGTCCTCTGCCCACACAGCGTATAGAATGATATTCTCCGTCTCCAAGGTAATCTGCGTTCCGGTGATCAGGATTTTCTGCATATCGTTTTCCTGACCAGCCGTAAAGGCATTTTCACATTTCGTCCGGCTCCAGCCCACAAAGACTTCTTTGTCCTTACGGGTAAAGTCTGTCTCCTGAGTCAGCGTGATACTCTGGTTCTTTTCTATGTTGCTTTCACCTTTCGGCACAGTACCTTTTCCGCCGTTCAGGTCATAGCTCAGGGAATAGGTCTCCAACACATCAGCCATACTATTACCATTTTCATCATAACCCCATGCTGCATAGACTGTCACGTCTTTTTTGCCAAGGGTGACCTCTCTGATCGTCTCAGGAGCAGTGTCTGACCGGCTGTAGATTTGATCTGTTGCCTGTGCTGTCCATCCAAGGAATACCACCTGCTTGTCGTCTGCTTCGCTGTAAGTTGGCACATCTTCGCTCAATGTGACTTTATCCTCAGGTATATGAACACCGTTGTCGATCGGTATTCCGCTGACCGTGCCGCCCTTCTTTCCGTTTCCGTCATACAGGACTTTGACCGTTTCCATATAATCTGCGGTCCCGTTTCCATTTCGGTCCTCTGCCCACACAGCGTAAAGAATGATATTCTCTGTCTCTATGGTAATCTGCGTTCCGGTGATCAGGATTTTCTGTATATCGTTTTCCTGACCAGCCGTAAAGGCATTTTCACATTTCGTCCGGCTCCAGCCCACAAACAACTCCTTGTCACCGCGGGTAAAATCCTTGTCCTTCGTCAACGTGACGATCTCGCCTTTTTTAATATCGGTTCCCTCCGCCGGAACAGTCCCATTTCCACCGTTCAGGTCATAGCTGAGGGAATAGGTCTCCAGCACATCGGCCATATCATTACCATTTTCATCATAGCCCCATACTGCATAAACGGTTATATCCCCATCGGTAAAGGTGACTTCCGTGACCGTCGCGGGTTCTTCGTCCTCCCGGCCGAGTATCTTGTTCACTGCCTTTGGTGTCCATCCGATAAATACCACGTTTTTACCATCCACACTGGCATGTAAAGGCTTCTGTTCACTCAGGGTGAGCTTATCTGTTGGGATGTAGGCATTTTTATCCACCGGTACTGTGCTACTCTCGACAGTGCCTTCACAGGCGTTCCCATCGTATGTAATACGACGTACCTCGTCATAATCCGCTGTTCCGTTGCCGTTGCGGTCCTCCGCCCAGACGGCATAAAGGGTGATATCCTCCGTTCCGAAAACGATACTGTTGCTTTCCTTCTTAATGAGGATATTTTCGATATCATCCTTTTCCCCGGCAGTAAATGCGGCAGAATGCTGTGTGGTGCTCCAACCTGCAAACAGCGCCTTGTCGCTGCGGGTAAAGCTCTTCTCCTCTGTCAGCTTGACAGTGCTGCGTTTTTCAATGCCGGTTACCTGAGCCGGGATAGTCCCCTCGCCGCCGTTGAGATCATAGGTCAATGTATACGTCTCCAGCACATCGGCAATACCATTACCATTTTCGTCATAGCCCCATGCCGCATAGACCGTCACGTCCGCATCAACAAAAGTGACCTTTGTAATCTTGTTTACCGGTACGTTGTCCGAACGTTCAAAGACATCTTCCACCGCGGCCGAGGTCCAGCAGATAAAGACCACTTTCTTGCCGTCGACATCGCTGTGGGTCGGTACCTGCGTGCTAAGGTTCACCTCGTCTTGAGGAATATAGATTGTGTTATCCGAAGGCAGATTATTAATCGTACCGCTGTCTCTGGCGTTCCCGGCATAGGTAAGTCCATAACTCTCCAGATAGTCGGCTGTTTTGTTCCCGTTGCGATCCTGCGCCCAGACAGCATACACGTTGGTGTTGCCGTCTGCATCGGCGTATTTACTGGTGTCAGAAGCATCAATATTGGAAACGTCTGCCCCCGCCTTGTCCAGCATTTTGACCTCCGTATGTATGCTGCTCTTCAAATTCTGGTAATCCTCTGGTGTAACGATAATCTTGTCCAGTATCGGTGTTGTACTCCAGCCTACAAATATGTTCGTACCGTAGGTAAATGTATGGGGTTTTATTTCGTTGTCGGCATCAGATGCAGGAGCATCATGATTTAGCATCTTACCGTAAACCTCACCGCTTGTTGAAAGCGCAGCTTTGCTGCCTGTCACATGGTGATGGGAGCAGATTACATCCCTGCGGTCATTGTTATTGCCGTGGTAACGGACATGGACAGCATCATCATTGTAATCCGGCTTACCATTGTAATTAGCATCTACCGCCCATACCGCGTAGAGGGTAACATCATGGTCGGGCATTTCGTGCTCGTCGTTGGTAATGATCTTAGCAATCGTCTCCTGAGCCGCGTCCGCCTGAAGAACAGTCGTGATCTGCTCCAGACTCCAGCCGGCAAAGATTGCAGCATCTTTTTTCAGAGCCTCCGTACCAGTATAAACCGGCGTGACTTTTTCTCCTTCGATATGCATTGAAGTTTCCGGCACGGCGCCCTCCGTATTGCCGTTGCCGTCATACCTTACGGAATAGAGCTGCTTTACCTCTGCGGTGAAGGTCTTATCCTTCGTTATGGTCGTATTCTTCAGCTGCTCGGTAGTATACGTGCTTGTTCCGTCCGACCAGTTATCGGTGAATTTATAACCGCTGTCGGCGGTGACGCTCGGCACATCGTCATTCAGCTGATCATTGTGCCAGACATTCACCGAATATTCCGCGTCTGCCGCGAAGGCTGTGACCGAACCGCTGCCGAGGGCGGCATTGGCTGCCACAAACCTGACGGAGTGAGGCTGCTGAAGGCCGATGTCCAGCACTGCACTGCCATCGCCCTTTTTGAGCGTGACGCTTGCGGTGACCGTTTTGGAATCGCTGCTCGCCGTGAACTTACTTCCGATTTGCGGGAGAGAAAATTTCAAGGGCTTATCGGAAGCCCGATCCGGGTTGCCGGGGTTGGTGACGATGACGTGATACAAGTCCGCCATCCGTCCGGTAAACTTATAGTTTCCGTCCATCGTGGTAGTCCGGTGGCTGTCCGTATCGCCGCCGGGCGTTATCTCCGTATCCTCCACGTTGTTCCAATGAGGCGCATATATCCCGACCTCACCCTTATATAATTCATCCACAATTTCATCATATGTGCCGTTAAAGTTCTTATCCAAAAAGACCTTGCCCTCGATAACGCCGGTCTGGAACTCCACCTGAATCCGTGGGAGCGGGTTATGCCCCTGATTGGTCGTATTTCCCACTGAGTATGGCGACACACCGCAAGGTCCAAAGTTGACAGTGCTGCCCACCAGCTCCGCGTTACTTTTGAATGCCGGTACATAGTGCAAGCAGACCTGCAATTCGGCATCTTGCCGAATGCTGGTAACACTGTCCTTAGCCGCAATCCGGATCATTTTCACCTGGCTCCAGTCAGTGATTTCACTTGCCTCCACATAGTTATCCGGATTGCTATAGTGGAGCTGATTGCCTGAAGCCGCTTTTGAATCAATCGTGGTGCTGTATTTTACCGAAATTCTATCCCTGGATTCACCTGAGAGCGTCGGCTCTCCGGTCAGTTTCATGTCAAAGTCAAAAGCCTCGTCCTGCATATGGCTGTCCCAGAAGTCACCCGCCTTGGGTACCGGGATAAAGTAATAGAAAGCCTTTGCTTCCGCCTCGGTAAAATCTCTGCCAGTTTCATTCTTGAGAGTAAACAGCATGTCAACACCATGATTTTCATCTGTCAGAAAGACCTTCTTCCCATCAACCTCATAGTTGGAATAGTCCCCCGGATTATAGTCCGGTGTTTGAGACAAATCCACCATTCTTGCACCAAAGGTGAAGGTCAGGCCCAGCCGGGCCGCCACCACAGACAGTTTCGAGCCCTTTGCGTTGACATTGAAGGTGCTGAACCGCTCCGTCATATTGTTATCTCCGTCCATATCATAGGTATCCACAACCTGATATTGGCTCAGTGTGCCGGTATTACTTGTGGATTCCAGCGACGCGCTCTTAAATCGCACACAGTCCCGCATATCCAGGGTCATGGCGTCGGCGTCCCTGGCAATCTCCATATCAAAGGAAATCCCGATCTGGTACTGCCCCAGCCCGTCCGTAAACCAGCCAACCTTTACGGGGTTACCCAGATTCGTAAATGTAATCTTGTACAGCTTGTAGGCAGTGGCGGTAGATGTTACTTCCTCTAACTTGTATGCTCCATCGGATATTTCTTCTCTTGTGGGATTCAGTTCCGTCTCCGTAACCACATCAAAGAGGAAAACCTTATCCGCCATTCTTCCGACCTCTTGGTAAAGCTTGAGGTTTTTGACCGTTATCTTTTCCGGCAGGCGGATATAGATTTCCTGGTCCGTTGTTATATTGTTGGAGGAATAGGGATAAGCGGATGAACTGAGCAGGCCGTTGAAGGTAATCGTGTCTCCCGCCGTTGCAGCGGTCTTGCTCTCCCCGGTTTCTGGATCGCTCAGGATTGGCAGCCGCTCCAAGGAATTCTCCTTGTACGCCTGTTCCATGGCCAGGGGTATCTCACCTCCGGTGCTTGTAACCTTTACGGTATACTTGGCTGTTGTGGCTGTACTCACATTGGAATCAGTGTCGTACATATTCATGAAAGCAAAGTCATTATAAGTACCCGCATCTGCGGTCAGCAGCTTGCCGAAGGTGGTGGCGTATCCAGACGTAGGGTCCTGGGCTCGGGACGCCACATAACCCACATAGTCCTTCTCAAATCCACCTACGTTGGCACGAATCTTGGTGAAATAGTCGTTCTCGCCAAGGCCTGCCATCTGGGCGGTAAAGGTGACGAAACCACCGCTACTAATGAGCGTGCCGTCATACTTTTGCTCGTTTGTATTTTGGTTGGTTGTGTACCAGACTTCCACAACATTGCCGTCATTTGCCGGAATCTTCTGGGCGGTGACGCCGATTTTGTCATTGATTGCGTATGTGAATTCCACAGTCTTTTCAGCGCTCTTATCACCACCGTGGTTGACCACGTGGAACTGTCCCAAATAATAGATAATATTGGGATCGCTTGTGTAATTATTATATATTGGATTATCGTTCGCTTTTCCGGTCACGCTCATACTCTCGCCTTCATACGCCGTGAAGCTGAGCGTATTAAACGGATTATTCCACGGATACCACATACTGTCATCCTGCCAGGTGATTTTTCCGCCCACCGCGGCGGCGGCAGCGCCGGTAGTGGGTTCCTTACCTTCGAAACATCCAGGGGCTGTATTGCCGGTGCTTAAAATCGATCCGCTGCCCCACTTGACAGCCTTATTAGTCGTAACGTCGCAATCAGACGTCCATTTAAAATAAGGGGTAAAGTAGTCCTGCCCGTATTCCAAATACAGGTTTGTCCATTTCAGCGTGACGGTATGATCGGTATCATTTCTAGTTTCCGTAAAGTTAAAGCCATTCAAATAGTTGTCGTTTTCATCTTTATGATTCTCCGGATTCAGCAGGTTAGCCCTGGTCGACATTCCCGCGGGGTCATAGGTTATGTGATCGAATTCCGCATAGACATTGCTGCCATCTTTTTCGTAGTACGGCAGGGCAATGGTGATCTCCAGCTTCTTAAAGAACTGGGGCATGTCGATGTAGTCCTTATCTGGGTTCAGCCATACCTGCCGCAGGGCAAAGGGCTGGCCTGCCGCCGTGGGCACGCCCGTCTTCACGCCAACGCTTGACAATCTGGGACCGGTTTGGATGGCTCTGGTAGCATCGTAGCTGCCCGTGATCTTGGCATTGGCAGAAACCGTCTGATATCGCGTCTGATTGGCTGTATCACCAACATCTCCGGTGTAAACCCTGATATTCAGCGGCTGGCTCAGCGGCTGCTCCTTCCGCCTGTTCCAGAGGACCGTATCCGGCTCCAGAATGATATTGAAGCTGTTCTCTTGTGCCGTGCTTTTGAGGGAATAGGTTATGGTGCCGGACTTCGGGCAATAGCCGCCGTAATTATTGCTGCTGTTCAGCTGATCAATGCTTTCAGGCGTTACGCTCTCAGCCATACCGCCTCTCTCAGGTATCGGGTACTCCACCACGGTAAGGCCGTCGGGCACGGTGATCTCCACTTTCTTATTTTGCAGGTTCAGCGTGCTCTTCACCACAATGTGCAGCGTTACCTGCCTTGAGTAGTCGACCGTAAAAGTACCGTCACTGAGCAACGATTGCTCATTCCCCTCGGCATCCCTGATCAGAGCAGTCTCAATCTCCATTGTCGCATCGCCGTCAGCCAGCAACTGTGTTTCCAATTGCTCCATCATCGCTGTAAGATATTCCGCCCCTGCAATCTGTTCCTGTTCCTCCGGCTTCAGAGCCTGATATGCCTCAAAGACAGTACGGACCTGAGCATATATTTGCTCCATACTTGCTTCATCAAGTTCATCCATCTGCCACTGCTCCATCTGAAGAAGGAGATCATCAATCTGATTCTGTACCGGGCAGACGGCACATACAAACGTACATACCGGGTTCTCCTCCGTGTAACCGCAGGCCTCGTCATGCACCGGATGATGTTTACAAGCTTCCGTCTGGGACGGCTCCTTTGATTCCAATTCTTCTGTCTCTTTATCGGATTCACCACTGACATCTTCTAAATTGCCAGAATCCTCTGTTCCAGACGATACATTTTCAACGCTTTCTGTCTCAATGCTCTCTGTTTCATTCTGAACAGGCGTTTCAACTACAGACCCGGTCTCCTGTTCTGTCTCTCCGAAAGCATCAACATCCGATAACAGGTTTGCATCATCTTCACCCGTATCTGCTACAACGCTGGTCTGGTCATTTATGGCAGCCTCGACAGTTAAAGCGCCTCCCATATTTGTACCGATCAATGCAATGCAGAGTGCTGAACCAATGATTCTGTGCCATATTTTTTTTCTGCTCTTTTGGCTGTATTTTCCTGCTGATGTTTCAATTCTTTTTTTCTTCATCCAAAAAAACACCTATAATCCCCCTTTTTAATATATGTCACGGCTGGAATCAATCAACCATATTTTCGCTGACATTGCAGAGTTTTTTCATTTTAAACATCTGCTCTGCAGCCGCTGATAATGGATAATATTCTGCCTTTTATTGTAAGGGATTTTTCTTGGATAATCAAGATATATCCGCATTATTTTACATATTCATTCCGGTTAAATACACATTTTTTTCCAACTTCAATCCTTTGTTTGTCTCCTGCATCCTTCTGCTAAAAATCCAGTTTCCGCCGCTGAATATTCACATATAAAACGGCGGTCAGGATCGCAAGAATAACCATAACCGACAGAAAAACAATCATCGCCGGAAGCTCTGGAAAAACGAGCAAAACTCCTGTTGGAATCAACCAGACGGCAAAAGCCACAAACAAAACAATAAAAGCGGCACCGCTCTGTTTAACGACCTGAACCTCGCTGTCCCATTTGAGCAATGGCAGCGCCATATTCACTCTCAATCCGGCTATCACAGAAAATACCATATAAAAAGCCGGTACAAGAAGAATAAAAATAAGTTCCTCCGGCCCCGATCTAAGGGCTGTGACGCTCAAAATGACGGACGCAACATAAAATGGCGCCGCCAGAGACAGATTGGCAAGTATTTTTCCATCGTACACCTCCTTCGCATGCAGCGGCAGAGACTGTAATCTCCAGAAATTTTTTCCTTCCATAGAGATACTGCAGGCCGTCGTCGGCATCATCGCCATCATAAATCCAAGAAGCAAAGGCCACAACCGGTACACCATTCCCGGAATTCCCACCATGGCCTCCACCTTATCCGGCCCCCAAAAAAGCAGGGCGGCCGATGCGATGACTGCTAAAATATAACCGATCAACGTATTGCTGACATAGGTACTTGAAGCAAAATACCGCCGCAGTTCCCTTTGCCATAAAGCTTTGATTCTGGACTGCTGATGCTGGGCTCCCATCTTATAATCATTTTTAGCAGAAGTTGCACTCAACAAGCTGCATATGGTGACAAAATATTTCTGTAAAATTCCTACAATGCACAGAAACAGAACCAGCATACCCGCACATAAACCCATAATCCACAGGAATCGGCCTTCCACGACAGCCCTCCCAAAAACCCAGGCCGGAGGATAGACTTTACGCAGCGCTTGTGAAACCAGCACCGCCATCCCTTTTACCATGGACATATCCATATTCCCCACCTTATTGGAAAATATTATGCTGACGGCCACGATGACGGTCGAAAATACCAGAGTCAGCAAAGCAATTCCAACGCTCTTATGTTTCATTCGGGAACCGATCGCCCGGATGACCGCGCCTATGAGAAGGGCTATGCACAAGGGCAGCATAGGCAGGAACAGGGTTCCGATCATTCCGTAAATATAAAATGAAATCGCGGGATGAAGTTTGATACCATAGATGATAAATCCCGGAATCATCACCAACAGGCTGAACATGAGGTTCGTCGCATACATGACCGTAAATCGGCTGACAACAATCGCCGCCGTGGATACGGGCCAGGAAGCCTGGAGTTCGAAACTCCTCAATGAAAAGACCAGGTCTCCCGCTTTAAAAAATGAAAAAAACAGGATGACCATACTGGCCGCCGTATAAAAATACATCGGAAGTACGTCTGCCAGCCCCATGCTGATATAGGCAAGAGATAATAAGATCATATAAAATATAAACAGCAGCCCAATGAGAATCCAGACAACACTCAATAAAGCAAACCTCTGTTTTTTTCCTGAATCTCTTGTGTGACGCACCTCATTTATCCCAAATAGATTGTACAGCCCCATACGCGTCAATAATTTAATCTGTTGAAACATCACTGACCACCTCCATGAATACAGATTCCAGAGACTCTCCCTTTGTCAGTTCATCAATATGTCCGCTGACGATCAATTGTCCCTTTTTAATGATCGCTACCTTATTGCAAAGCTTCTCCGCCACATCCAGTACATGGGTCGAAAAGAAAATTGCCGCTCCTGCATCGCACATCTGATGCATTTTATTTTTCAGCATCAGCGTCGCCTTCGGATCCAATCCCACAAAAGGTTCGTCGAGTATCAACAATTTTGGCCGATGAATCAGGGCCCCTATGATCACAAGCTTCTGCTTCATTCCATGAGAATAGGAAGAAATCAAATCTCCCAGGGCTTCTGTTATTTCAAAGTCCTCTGCTTCCTTACGAATCCGCTCTTCCCGTTCTGCGGCGGATAATCCAAAAATATCTGCCATAAAATTCAGGTATTGAATTCCGGTCAGATATTCATAGACATCCGGGTTATCCGGAATATAAGCCATCATTGATTTACAGCGAATCGGATCCTCTTTAATCGATATACCATCAATCAAAATATCTCCCGCATCAAATTCCTGAATACCGACGACACACTTGATTGTTGTCGTCTTACCGGCGCCATTGTGACCAATAAATCCGTAAATATCTCCCGACTGAACATCCAGGCTCAGATTGGACACTGCAATTTTTCCTCCATGATAGGTTTTTGTTAAATCTTTTATTTCCAGCATTCTTTTTACCTCCCTGCAATATGTGATATAAAAAACATATACCTTCCACTCTGTGGAATGTCAACCCTCATATCGGATATTGAACATAGGATTGACAATCAAAAGTCTGAAAGAGTATACTATATTATACTACATATGTAAGATTTGGAGGAAATAAAATGAATTGCCTGCCACAGATATCCGAAGCAGAATATGAAGTAATGAAAGTGGTCTGGAAAGAATCGCCTGTAAATACCAATGTTGTGACGGAAATATTAACTAAAACAACCAACTGGAGTCCGAAAACCATTCAGACACTGTTAAAACGACTGGTCAATAAAGGCGCTCTGACCTATGAAAAACAAGGCCGGGTCTTTGTCTACATGCCGCTGATTCAAGAGTCGGCCTATGTCCGCCAGAAAAGCCGCTCTTTTCTGAAACGTTATTTTGACGGCGACATGTCCCGCATGCTCTCCGCCTGTCTCGATGAAGAGACTTTGACAAAAAACGAAATCGATACACTCAGGGAAATTCTGGCAAAACACGAAAAATAGTAAGGAGGCTTATCATGACATCTTTTGGCCTGCATTTTATCCTGTGTAACCTTTTTATCGCATTCAGCATTCTGGCTGTGATCGCCATAAAACACTTGTTTAAAAACCATTTGTCGGCCCAGGCTGTTTATCGGCTCTGGTCTGTTCTTTTTTTGCTCATGGCGCTGCCCTTTGTCCCGGTGAAACTGCCCAAAACGCTCACCACTGCATCTGCCAGCCAGGGCAGATACATTTTTCCGGAAACTCCGGTTCAAACATCCGGAGCCCTGCAGACGATCATGGGCACTTCCCGGGACTGGATGAATGATTTTACTGTTTCTGTAAATAAAAAAACACCCACATTTTTTGGAATGTTCTGTCTGGTCATATGGATGACCGGTATTATTTTTATGCTGAGCATCCAGCTCAGAGCCCACCGAAAACTGTTCCTCATGAAACAGTCAGCCGTCACCGTACACCATCCTGCACTTTGCCGGCTCTTTGAACAATGCTGCACCGAACTGGGAATAAAAAAGATGCCTTCTCTTTACAGTACACTACTTTTAAAATCACCGGTAATGACCGGCATCCTCTGCCCGGCCATCTATCTTCCGTCTCATCTGATCGATGATATGGCGGACACTTCCCAGGACCTGTACCAGTCCCTGCGCCATATGCTTCTGCATGAACTGGTTCATTATAAACAAAGAGATGCACTGACCAACGCCCTGATAAATTTCTTCCACCTGCTCTACTGGCCAAATCCTCTGGTATGGTTTGCCATGGACGAGATACGGAATGATCGGGAAATTGCCTGTGATACATCGGTTCTTAACAGGCTCGGTGAAGAAAATGTTCTGGCTTACGGAAACACTTTGATTCATCTGGCTGAAAGAATGTCTCCGGATATATTTTCATCGGTCTCCGGTATCAGCGGCAATATGCGTCAGCTGACCCGGCGTATCCGTCGCATTGCCGCCTACAAAAAACCGACAAGGGCTGACGGAATAAAAAGCACCTGTATTGGGCTGAGCATTGCCGCCCTGCTTCTCTCACTGTCCCCTGTATTGGCGACTTACGCTCTTTATCCTGCCTTTTCAGCCTCCGGAAAAATCGAAGATGAAAGCTCCCTGGAGAATACAGATAAAGCATCCATTTTTGATGAAAACTCTAAAATTTCTGAAATAGATCTGTCCGCCTGTTTTGGAGATACAGAAGGAAGTTTCGTACTCTATGATTTGTCCCGGAACACCTGGCAAATCTATAATAAGGAAAAAGCTCTCGTCCGGGTATCCCCTGACTCGACCTATAAAATCTACGCAGCGCTCTTTGCTCTGGATGCCGGCTTCATCACGCCGGAAAATTCTGAGATGACATGGGACGGTGAGATTCGGGCATTTGATGCCTGGAACCAGGATCAGGATTTACATTCTGCTATGAAAAATTCTGTCAACTGGTATTTCCAGACATTGGAAGAAGGCATGGGAAAGGCCAGAACCGGGCAATACCTCGATAACATTGGCTATGGAAACCGAGATTTAAGCGGCGGTTTTCCATCCTGTTGGCTTGAATCCTCTTTGAAGATATCCCCGGCAGAACAGGTTTATTTATTAAAAGAAATTTTTGCCGATTTGACATCCCAGGATTCATCCGCCGGACAGATGTTTTCCACTTCCCATATCGCTACCGTAAAAGATGCCCTTTATCTATACAACACTCCTGGCGGCGCCCTCTACGGCAAGACTGGTACCGGAAATGTAAACGACCACAACATCCGCGGATGGTTTATTGGTTTCACAGAAAGCAACGGACAGATGTACTTCTTTGCCACTCACATAGAAGATTTGGACAATGCCTCTGGCAGCCGGGCCGCTGAAATTACCCAGGTCATTTTATCTGACCTGGGCATTATCCATTAATTTATCATTGACTGACACGATACCGGTAAAGGGGAATCTGACTTGCCCCTTCATTTAGAATATGATTTCCCAAATACCGGATCGTACCTTCTTCCGGAAAATCCACCGTCAATTCATGACTCAAGATTCGGTCAGTACCCTTTCTTTTACATACGGCATCCACTGTCACCGTCCACGTCCCATCCCCATTTTCATACATATCCACAACTTCCGGGATGGAAGTCCAAAAAGCGTCCGCTGAGTAATTGCCACATCCCAGATTGGCACATCCATAGCTATTTGCCGCTTCATTGTAAGCCGCATATTCTCTAAGACTTTCCCGCGTTATCGGAAGATATTTCAGCATCCGTTCCTCGAACTCTTCTGCCGGAATTCCCTTCGGAAAATCATCGCTTTCAAAAACTTCACCGCAGGAAAGCATATAGAAAGCTTCGTAAAGTCCGTTAAAATCCAGTTTTTCCATATGTTGGCTGTCCCATTCAATGCTGAACATATTATTTCGCTGATACCCGACGGGGACAAGCCACTCTTCGGTAAAATTTCTGTAATCCTCCCGCATCGGGCGCACCCGCATCATCACCTGATCCTGAATGACTTCCGATACTTCCGGCGGTTCGGGCACATCCAGAGTATAGCTAAACCATCCTTTCTCCGTATAAGACCAATTTTCTATCTGATATTCGTAATTTCCCATACTTATCGGTCCCTGTGTATCCCAGGTGACAACATCAAGGTCTACCCGCATATTTTGTCCATCAAAATGAAACCGATATTTGCCGTAGCCGCCGTCAGCATGGATTTCATAAACCTCCGCTTCACATGCCTCTCCTGCCTCTGCTTTTTCAAGAAAAGCTTCCATTCTCTCATAATTTGCCATTCCGTCATAATCACTGACTCCAAGTAGGATATTTCCTTCATCCGCCAATACTTCCCTGTCTGTTCCTGTTTTTTCGACTTTATTCGATAAATATCTGCAACTTCCATCGTCAAATGGCTCCACCAGAATTTCGTTTTTATAGGCACAGTCCGTATTATAATCGGGCCACACTGCCTCTACGAAAAGTGTCAGCGTACCGTCGCCGTTCTCCCGGTAATCCACCACCTCACCAAAAGGTGCAAACTGCTTAGCACATGCGCGCTGCAATGGATAGCTTTCACTTTCCTCCTCATAATGACAGTTGTTTCGAAGCTGTTCCACAGTTACCGGAAAGGCTTCCGTCATCACCGATTCAAAAACTTCTGCCGGAATCCTCCCATTTTCTAACTCGGGAATTCCTCCTGTCTTTATTCGGTAAATATCCAAAAAAAGAGACGTATTTACATATGCAGCAACTCGCTCCTGATCCCAGTTATTCAAAAGGAGTTCATAATCCACATAACTTAAACCAGATATGTATTTTTCTGTCAATTCCCGGCATTTCTGCGGCAACGGTTTCAATCGGAAATATTCCCTCAGACTTCCGTGCATGACTGTAAATTCATTCGTATAGATAAAATAACCTTTTTTCGTCAGATTTAAATCTACAATATTGCCATCGCCTGTCTGATAGACTTCCGCTGTCCCTTTCCGGTTCCAGTGAATCCCCACAAAGCAGGTTTGAAGCCGTCCTTCCCTGTAAGTAAATGTGATCGCACCAAATATTCCATTGTTATAGGCCCGGTACAGAGTCACCTGCCCGTCTCTTCCCTCTTTATAGGCATCATAAAACTTAACTGCGTCTTCGTACCTGTCTGCATTCATTTCATCGACCTTACTGCAGATATCTTTGTCAGCGGCGGCCAGAGCCAAGGCCTCCTCTCTCAGCCTGTTTCGCTCTTCTTCTGTCAATATACTGATGGCTGTCCGCTCCGTATACCAGTTTGGTTCTACAGCATTTTCCAGAGGAATCCCCCTATTGGACACATACTGGAAACTTCCGTCTTCCATAGGCCGAATCATGACCTGATGAGAAAAAGCACGATCCATCATCTTTGCCGGCCAGATTGCATCCACTGTCAACGTAAATGTGCCGTCGCCATTCTGAATACAGTCCACCACCTCAGGATAGGGGATATCCGTAATACGTGCCGCGTCATGCATCCCCCTCGGCCGATATTGGTATACCTGCCCCTCTTTCTGATAGACCGTACGCTTTCGGAGTGTATCTGCATCCATATTGAAATATTTTAAAAACAATCCTTCGAACTCATCTCCCGGGATTTCATAGCGGTCATCTTTCACATTGACACCATAAGGAGAATCACAGTCATAATTCATACGATACAGTGGTTCAAACAAATCATAAAAGTTCAGCGTATTAAAATCCATCTCGTCCCAGTCGCAGATGAACATATTATTGAGATAGTAATTCACCGGTATGATATATTCCCGGCAGGCTTCCCGGCACTGAGCATCTAACGGCTTTACACGGATACCCGTATACCCCATGGTTTTTTCATATCCTGCCGGTAAAGAACGTTCAAAAAACAAATATCCTTTATCCGTATATAGCCAGGACACCGCCGAAAATTCCTCTTTAAATCCGGCTTCCGGCTGATTTTCATTCCAGTTGACGACACATTTGGTAACTTTCACATCGTCACCATCGCAGGAAAATTCATAACAACTAAAGCTGGCTGTGGACATGACCACAATCAACCGCATTTCCCCTGGCTGCCCATCACTGACCTTCTGGCAAAATGCTTCCACCGGTTCCGGGTGGGTCATATTAAACTGATTTTTCTCATCCACAGCGCTGTAACCCTCGCTGCCAAGACGTTCCAGAATTGCTTCCATGATTTCCGGATCTGTCAGCCTTCCCAAATCTGAGGCCGATGCATAAATATCCTGAATACATTTGCCTGTCTCCTGACCGACTTCCAATATATCTTTTTTATCTTCCCGGACTTTTTCTGTGCATCCTGTCACACTGAACATAAGTATGAGAATGACCAGAATCAATCTTTTTTTCATGGTATATGACCTCCTTTTATCTTACAAATGTAGGATTTATATTTTATAATATTACACTTGTAGGATAAAGAAGTCAACACCTATTTTGCTCTTCCTCTTTGAAAAAATTTAACGGTGAAATCACATGTATGACACTGACTCCACCGTTCTATCTTTTTATTTTATTCTATAAATTTATTTCTCTGCCAGTTGGCAAATGATATCCACACAGGTATCGACACCTAATGTGGATGAGCTCAAACAGAGATCATAATAATCAGCTACACCAAACTCCGTGTTTGTGTAATAAGAGCAATACTTTCTTCGGGTCTTATCCACAGCCCGCATACGTTCAATAATCTTTGATTCTGACAAATCCGGCATTTTTTCCTTGAGATGCATGATTCGGAAATAAGGTTCCGCATGGACAAAGACATGGAGCGCATTATCAAACTCTCTCAAGATGGAATTGGCATTTCTTCCGACAATGACACAATTACCCTTTTCGCCAATACTCCGAATCACCTTTTTCTGAGCCGCGAAAAGCTTTTCATTTAAAGGTTTATTATAAAAATCAAATAAGCTCTGGGCGAAACCGAAATTGGCCGGCACTTTCTCATCCCACCTCTGCAGACTGTCCATATCCACGTTCGAATATTTGGCAGCCTGTAAAATAATTTCTTTATTGTAAAACTCATAACCCAATCTCTCTGCGATTTTAAGGCCGATCGTCCCGCCATAGGCGCCAAACTCACGGCTGATTGTAATAATTTTCCTCATAAGGACCTTCTCCTTCCGGTTTATAAAACTTTATTCAGGAAATCAATGGTTCTTGCTTCTTTTGGATTCTTGAGAACTTCTTCCGGTGTTCCCTGCTCCACTATATAACCGCCGTCCATAAAAACGATTCGATTTGCGACCTCTCTGGCAAATCCGATCTCATGAGTAACCACGACCATGGTCATGCCGCCCCTGGCCAATTCTTTCATGACCTCCAGAACTTCGCCGACCATCTCCGGGTCCAGAGCGGACGTCGGTTCATCAAAGAGCATAATATCCGGATTCATCGCCAAAGCTCTGGCAATGGCCACACGCTGTTTCTGACCGCCGGAAAGCTGCGGCGGATAAACATCCGCTTTCGCTTCCATACCAACACGGGTAAGAAGCTGCATACTCCTTTCTCTCGCCTCTTCCTTCGTCATCTTTTTTAATTCCACCGGCGCCAGCATGATATTCTCTATAACCGACATATGAGGAAACAGGTTAAAATGCTGAAATACCATTCCGATATTCTCACGGACTTTATTGATATCCACATGTTTATCCGTCACATTAAAACCATCCACAATGATCGTACCGTCTGTCGTCACCTCAAGCTGGTTCAAACACCGCAGAAAGGTGGATTTACCGCTCCCGGAAGGTCCGAGAAGGACAACGACCTCGCCCTCCTCGATATCCATACTTATATCTTTTAAAACTTCTAACTTACCGAAGCTTTTTTTCAGATTCGCCACATGAACTTTAATATTCTTCTGTTCCACGTTTTATCCTCCTTTCCATATACTTGGCTAACTTACTGAGTAATGTAATAACAACCAGGTAGAAAAGGGCAATGACCGCCCACGTCTGTATCAGAGCCATTGTATTGCTGGCCACCGTCTTACCTGTGTTCGTAAGTTCAGGAAATCCAATCGCAGAAAGAATGGATGTATCTTTCAGTGTAATGATAAACTGATTAATAATAGAAGGAATCATCGTGCGAATCGCCTGAGGAAGAACAACGCGACGCATACTCGTCCCATAAGGAAGTCCAAGACTCCGGGCAGCCTCCATCTGACCTTTATCCACACTTTCAATACCGGCACGGATAATCTCCGCCATATAAGCGCCACAGTTCATTGCCAGCGCAGCAACACCGGCCTGCAGAGCTGTCAATCTGAAATCTGTAAATCCCAGAGATTTCACTCCCTGAGGTATACCAAAATAGATAAAATATGCCAATACGATCAACGGCACGCCGCGCACCGCATCCACATAAATCGTGCCTATCAAATTAAATACCCGATTCTTGCCAACATTCATCAATGCAAAAATCAGACCGATGACCAGGGCAAAAACCAACGCCAGCAATGTCAGCAGCATCGTATTGCCGAGAGACTTCAACAACATGTTGAAATAAGTATTAAGTATCGCGCCCATTCACACTTCTCCTTCTGTATATATATTGAATACTAATAATTTTATCACATGGATAATAAAAAAACAAGAATGCCGGAAATTCTTTCAGAATCCCGGCATTCCCCTTTAAAATATCAATTATTATTCACCTAAATATTTTGCGATAATTTCATCGTATGTACCGTTTGCTTTAATGTTTGCAAGACCGGCATTGAACATATCCAGTAATTCCTGATCATTTTCATCCATAATAGCAAAACCATACGGCGCGCCTTCGCTCTCCATACCTTCCGGAATCTTAAGCTCGAGTCCGCCTTCTTTAATATTGGAAGCCATAATTGGTGTATCCTCAACACATGCCGCACTGTTTCCAAGAATAACATCCTGATACATGGATGGTGAATCTTCAAATACAGTTACTGTAAAGCCATATTCATCTTTCAGGCTGTTCGCAAAATCCGCACCTGCTGTACCCTGTTTTACAGCAACGTTCTTGCCGCTCAGATCTTCATAGCTTGCAATGTCACTGTCTGCTGCAACAGTAAAAGTCTGTGTTGCATTATAGTAGCCTTCGGAGAAAATCCAGCCGGAATCGATACGTTCCTGTTTGATCGTTGCACCGGCAATGATGGCATCTGCCTGTCCGGCCTGTACAGCCATAGCAGCCGCATCAAAACCGAGGCTCTGTAACTCGTACTTGAATCCCTGATCTTCTGCGATCGCTGCAAGAATATCCACGTCAATACCTACAAAGTTACCGCTTTCATCGGTATACTCAAAAGGTTTAAAAACCGTATCTGTTGCGATGATCCACTCTTTATCGCTGCCTGCTGCTGCTTTGCTTTCACCGGTTTCTGCTGTTGTTTCAGCAGTCGTTTCCGCAGCCTTTGTTTCTTCTTTCTTGGAACCGCATCCAACAAGGGCGCCAACGACCATAGCGGAACATAATAATAATGCTAATGGTTTTTTCATTTTAAAATTCCTCCTCAAAATGATTTAAAAGCGGAACACAAGGCACACCAAACGTATCTTTTGACGCCATCGTCTTCCGCTGATTTCACTTTATTATTATAGTAAACTGAAACTCTATTGTCAAGGAATATTACGTACAACTATTCTCACTTATTCCACTTTCATCATTCGATACCCAACGCCAATATGTGTCTGGATATACTGGGGCGAATCACTGTCCGGTTCCAGCTTCTTTCGGAGTGTCGCCATAAAAACACGCAGGGACGCAACATCATTATCCCAACTCCGCCCCCAGATATTCTGTGTGATAAAGGTATGGGTCAGTACTTTTCCGACATTCTTTGAGAGCAGACACAACAGTTTATATTCAATCGGTGTCAGATGCATTTCCTGCTCATCCAGATAGGCGCATCCACCCGCATAATCCACCCGCAGTTTCCCATTGACGAATACGGAGCTGGCGGTCAGCATTTTTGCAGTCATGATTGAAAGTCGCCGTTGTGTCACTCGCAGTCTTGCCAGTAATTCCTCCACAGAAAAGGGTTTGGTCAAATAATCATCTGCTCCCGCATCCAGCGCCTCAATTTTGTCATTATCCTCACTTCTGGCACTGATAACAATGATCGGAAGATTTGACCAGGTACGGATATTTTGGATTACCTGTACTCCATCCATATCCGGCAATCCCAAATCAAGTAATACAATATCCGGGTTATGCGAAGAAGCTTCCAAAATTGCAGTTTCTCCATTGGCCGCAATTAAGTATCGATAGTCATTTGTTTTTAATGTTGTTGTGATCAGGTTACGTACCGGAGGATCGTCCTCCACGACCAATATCAAGGGTTTATTCATTCAGCTCAACCTCCCCTGCTGGCAATGTAAATGTAAAAGTAGCACCTTTTGGCTGGTTATCCGATATGGAAATCGTACCGCCGTGGGCAGTGACGATGGATTTGCACAAAGAAAGCCCCAGGCCAAGACTTCTGCGGCTGTCCGCGATTTTATTTGTTCCGCTGTAAAACATCTCGAAAATCCGTGACTTCTGATCATCAGGAATTCCAGGGCCGTCATCGGAAACAGATACAACAATCCACGGATCTTTTTTGTCCGTATAAATTTCTATGGTTGATCCGGCCGGTGTGTATTTAATGGCATTATCCACCAGATTAATAATCACCTGAACGACCAGCTTCGCATCAATATGCGCCAAAAGAAAATCCTGTGAAAAAGAGGTGCGAATGATATGTTCTTTACTTTTGCGGTTAATGTGCCGCAGAGCTTCTGTGATCACCTCATCCATCAGTTCCACAGATTTTGTCAGATTGACCCGGTCGCCTTCAATTCTGGTAACGGCCAACAGATTTTCCACCAGATTGATCAGCCACATGGAATCGTCATAAATATCTGTAAACGTCTGTACTCTGATAGCATCATCCATTTTCTCATAGTTCGTCAATAAATTGCTGGCACTCCCGGAAATAGATGTCAGCGGCGTACGCAGATCATGAGAAATTGCTCGAAGCAGATTCGCCCGGAGCTGTTCATTTTTAGCCAGTATGGCCGCCTCTTCTTTTTCTTTGGCATTTTTTACATTCTCCAGGGCGAGAGCGCATTCGCCAAGAATTGACAAAAGAACACTATTTTCGAAAGAATCCAGGGGTACTTCATCCATAGCAATGCCCACCACGCCATATACCTGTTGGTTGACTCGAACAGCCAGATACCGGCATCTGGCATTGGATAAAGTGTCCGTTGTGGCCCCCGCATGTTTGTTATTTCGGAAAACCCATGCCGCCACCGCTTTTTCATTTTCAGAAGTTAAATCGTACGTATCGCCGTCTCCCACCCGATAAATGACCGGGTCAGCCAGATTCTTTCCCTCGGAAGGATAGATCGCCAAATCCCGTTTCAGCAATTTTATAAGCTGTTCTGCTGTTGCGTTTAAGATGGATTGTTCATCCGTTTCTTTTTGAAAAAGCTGATTTGTTTCAAACAAAATCTTCGTTCGAAATGCCGCTCGGGCAGATTGCTTTGCATTGTCCTTTAACTTGGTAGCCAGCGAACCCGTCAAAATTGCTACCATGAACATAATGGTAAATGTCACCAGATAATCCGGATCATAAAAATGAAATGTAAAGCGCGGGATGGTAAAAAAGAAATTAAATACCAGCACGCTGACAAACGAAGTCGCAAGACTGCACAGACGATTTGTCGTAATGATCGAAGTGATCAGAACACCGAAAATATAGACAGCAATAATATTTGCTTCCGTAAATCCGAGAGAATAAAAAATGTAACCAATCAATGTGGCGATCAACAGCACAAATAGGCTCCTCCCTATATCGCGCACCGACATAGCACCGGACATTTTTATTTTCAAATCCGAATATTTGTTTTCAACATTGGCATCCGGAATCACATGAATGTCCAGATTGGGAGCCGCATCGATCAGACGTTCCGTTAGAGTAGGTTTACCAAATATACTTTTTCGGGTTGCTGTGCTGCGTCCGATCACAATTTTGGAAACACCGGATAGTCTCGCAAACTCGGCAATCTGATAGGGGACATCCTCCCCATAGCTGGTCTCAATAGCCGCGCCAAGCTGTTCCGCCAGACGCATATTTTCCCGCAGCCTTTTTTTATCACTTTCATTCATGAGCTTTCCACCCGGCGTCTCCACAAAAAGAGCTGTAAAGGTTCCTCGAAAGGCCCTGGCCATCCTTGCGGCTGTGCGGATGATTTTTGCATTAGAGGGTGATGAAGAAAGACATACCAGAATATGCTCATCGGTATGATATCCACTGCGGCCATGAATCCGGGCACTTTCTGTCAGAAGATTTACCCGGTCGGCACAACGCCGCAGGGCGACCTCGCGCAAAGCAGTCAGGTTTTCCGCAACGCATTCTGCCTGCTCTCTCTGACTGACACTTTCCCTTGCCATTCGTTCCAGCAGCTCTTCCGGCTCTATATCCACCAGTTCCACCTGATTCGCCTGGTCGAAGACGGAATCCGGGATACGTTCTTTTACCATTGTTCCGGTAATGGAAGCAACCATGTCATTCAGACTCTCAATATGCTGGACATTGACCGTTGTATAAACATTAATACCGGCATTTAATAGTTCTTCCACGTCCTGATACCGTTTAGCGTGGCGGCTGCCTTCGGCATTGGTATGGGCGAACTCATCCACCAATATGATCTGAGGTCTCCGTTTCAGAGCGGCGTCAATGTCAAATTCCCGTAAAATAATTCCATCCTGCTGGATTTGTTTTGTCGGAATCTGTTCTAAACCGCAAAGTAAGGCCGTCGTCTGCGGACGACCATGCGGTTCTATATATCCCGCCACCACATCCATTCCACGTTCTTTTGCCTGATGAGCCGCCTGCAGCATCGCATAGGTCTTCCCGCTCCCGGCCGCATAACCAAAAAATATTTTCAGCTTTCCCCGGCTTCCAGTGGGCGTATCCTTACGAATCGGACGCAATAATGAATCTGGATCTTGTCCTGACATTTTCATTTTTTCTCCTTTTCTGACAGCAATCTCCTGAACTTCGTTCCACATATTCCCTTTTATTATAGCATGAGATGCCGATAAAAAGCCATATCGTAACTGAGGATTCAGTGTCTGACAGTGATTTTCCAGAAAAAAATCCAGTTTTTTCATTAATATCCAACCAAGACCAAATGTTGCTACTACCGCTGCCAACAATAACATATCCTGCATATTTTCACCTTCTGTTTTCCTGCTCTGCTCCCCGCCTTATATGCGGAAGCATTTTTGCAGATTCTTATTTCTGCCAAGCACCAGCATAGTATCTTCGGCTTCCAGTACCGTGTCAGGAGAAATTGACAATACCAGTTTTCCGCTTTTTTTAATACCCATAATATTGATATTAAATTTTTTTCGAATGTCCATTTGTCCGATCGTTCGACCGGCCCAATCTTCCGGAACTGAAACTTCAAACATCGCATGGTCTTCATCCAGCTCTATATAGTCCAGAATATGATCGGCGCTATAACGTATCGCTGTCCATTTGGCAAGCTGCTTTTCAGGATAGACCACCTCATCTGCCCCATTGCGCAGGAGAAACTTGGCCTGCACATCTCTGGCTGCTCTGGCCACGACCATTTTGCCTCCAAGTTCTTTAAGCAGAGAGGTCGTCTCCAGAGAACTCTGGAAATCATTTCCAATGGCCACTATGCAGACATCATAATTGCTTATTCCCAGGGATTCAAGAAAATACGCATTTGTGCTGTCACCAATCTGGGCATTGGTCACAAAGGGCAGTACCGCTTCTATGCGCTCTTCTTCATGATCGACTGCCATGACCTGATGTCCCAACTGATTCAGATGCATGGCAATATGTTTTCCAAATCGTCCCAAACCGATCAAAAGTATTGATTTCATATAACTGTTTCCTCCTTTATCCAACGGTTATTTTTTCCTGCGGAAGTTTTGCAACCCTCTTTTTCGTACCGGACAGGGCAGCAAATATCAACGTCAGCCCGCCGACCCTGCCAAAGAACATGAGCAGAATCAGAATGATCCTGGATAATGTGCCAAGACCCGGTGTCACCCCCATGGAAAGTCCTACTGTCCCCACTGCTGAAGCAGTCTCAAACAGACAAGTGAGCATAGGAAGCCCTTCAACCATACTGATGACCAGCCCGCCAAAAAAGAATAATGTAAGATACATAAGCAGAATGGTTGCCGCATTTTTGACTACCTCATCACCGATGCGTCGGCCAAAAAAGTGCGTATGTTCTTTTCTGCAAAATGTAGCGATCGACGCGGCAAACAACACAGCGATCGTCGTCGTCTTCATTCCTCCTGCGGTAGAACCCGGACTTCCGCCGATCAACATCAACATGATGATCAAATACTGCCCTGCTTCGTGCATAGCGGTCAGATCTACCGTATTAAATCCGGCTGTTCTTGGTGTCACCGACTGAAAAAATGAAGCTAATACTCTTTCCGACAGTCCTAGATTGGCAAATTCACAAAAGAAAAAATAAATGGCTGGAACAACCAGCAAAATCACCGTTGTACAAAGGATGACTTTGCTCTGCATCCTGTACTTATGTAAGTGAAGCCTGTTTGTCCGGATATCGTCCCACGTCAGAAAACCAATGCCGCCCACAACGATCAATAACATGATCGTCAGATTAATTACCGGATTGGCGGCATAACCGGTCAACGACGAAAATACCGCTTTCGTTCCCATCAGGTCAAATCCCGCATTACAGAATGCGGATACGGAATGAAACAGCGCCATCCAAAGTCCTTTGATTCCAAAATCCCGGCAAAACACAGGAGCCATAACAACGGCTCCCGACACTTCGATCAAAAACGTCATCTTTACAATAAAATTGGTCAGCCGGACAATGCCTCCCACCTTTGGCGCTGAAATAGCCTCCTGCATCGTACTCCGCTGCATTAAGGAAATCTTTTTTCCGGAGATCATCGCAAAAGAAGCAGCCACTGTAATCACCCCCATGCCTCCAATCTGAATCAGAAGCATGATAACCACCTGTCCGAAGGCAGACCAATAGGTGGCTGTGTCATGAAGTACAAGTCCCGTAACACATACGGCAGAAGTCGATGTAAACAATGCATCTAAAAACGATGTTGTCATTCCCTCACGATTCGAGATCGGCAACATCAAAAAAACTGCTCCTAATAGGATCACACCGGAAAATCCAAAAATAATAATCTGAGACGACGTCAATCTTTTCTTTCTTGAACGAATGTCCTCATACATATGCTACTCCTTTACAACACTTTATCTGATCTTTATCATACGTCCGCCTGGATAAAGAAGGTAAAAGAATATTTATGTCCGCATTAAGATGGTCTAAAGATGGCTGTTATGCATAGGATTCAATTTTTGTGGCTGCTTATATAAAAATAAGCGTACCACTATTTCTAATGATACGCTTATCGTATTTAACTGTTAATTACAATTCAAAGGAAAGAGAACTCCTACCTATTTGCGATAGCTGCCTGTGCTGCAGCCAGTCTTGCGATTGGCACCCGGAATGGTGAACAGGATACATAATCCAGACCAATCTTATGACAGAATTCTACGGAAGATGGATCTCCGCCGTGCTCACCGCAGATACCGATATGGAGGTTTGGATTTACCGGCTTACCTAATGTAATAGCCATATCCATCAGCTTGCCAACGCCCTTCTGGTCGAGTTTGGCAAATGGATCGCTCTCCAGGATCTTAGCGTCATAGTAAGCGTCGAGGAACTTGCCCGCATCGTCACGGGAGAAACCAAAGCACATCTGTGTCAGGTCGTTTGTACCAAAGCAGAAGAAATCGGCTTCTGTAGCAATCTCATCAGCGGTCAGACAAGCTCTCGGAATCTCGATCATCGTACCAACTTCATATTTCAGATCGATACCGGAAGCAGCAATCTCTGCATCGGCTGTCTCAACAACGAATTTCTTAACATATTTTAATTCTTTAATTTCGCCAACCAGCGGAATCATGATCTCAGGCACGATTGCCCAGTCCGGATGCGCTTTCTGAACATTGAGAGCTGCACGGATAACTGCCTTTGTCTGCATTACAGCGATTTCAGGATAGGTTACCGGCAGACGGCATCCACGATGGCCCATCATAGGGTTGAATTCATGAAGACCCTGAATGATACCTTTGATTGTCTCAACGCTCTTGCCCTGAGCGGCAGCCAGTTTTTCAATATCTTCTTCCTCTGTAGGAACGAATTCATGAAGCGGCGGATCCAGAAAACGAATCGTAACCGGAGTTCCCTCAAGTGCTTCATATAATGCTTCAAAGTCGCCCTGCTGATATGGAAGAATCTTTTCAAGGGCTGCTTCTCTTTCTTCAACGGTCTCGGAACAGATCATTTCACGGAAAGCATCAATTCTGCCTTCACCGAAGAACATATGCTCTGTACGGCAAAGACCGATACCTTCAGCACCAAGTTCACGAGCTTTTTTAGCGTCGGCCGGTGTATCCGCATTGGTACGTACTTTGAGGACTCTGTACTTGTCCGCCCATCCCATGATACGGCCAAATTCTCCTGCGATGGTTGCATCTACTGTCGGAATGATACCGCTGTAAATGTTACCGGTCGTACCATCAATGGAGATTTCATCACCTTCATGGTATTCTTTACCAGCCAGTGTGAATTTCTTATTCTCTTCATCCATAACGATATCGCCACAGCCGGATACACAGCATGTACCCATACCACGGGCAACAACAGCAGCATGGGAAGTCATACCGCCGCGAACTGTCAGGATACCCTGAGCAGCTTTCATACCTTCGATATCTTCCGGAGATGTCTCGAGACGTACAAGAACGACTTTTTCACCTCTGGCTGCCCATTCTTTAGCATCATCTGCAGAGAATACAATCTTACCGCAAGCAGCTCCAGGAGAAGCACCGAGAGCTTTTCCAACAGGAACTGCAGCCTTTAAAGCAGCCTGATCAAACTGTGGATGTAATAATGTATCCAGGTTACGAGGATCAATCATCGCAACAGCTTTTTCTTCCGTGATCATACCTTCATCGACAAGGTCACAGGCAATCTTCAGAGCAGCCTGAGCTGTTCTCTTACCGTTACGTGTCTGTAACATGTACAGATGTCTGTCTTCAATTGTAAACTCCATATCCTGCATATCTCTGTAATGGTTTTCCAGAGTATTGCAGATACCTACAAACTGCTCATAAACTTCAGGCATAACATCTTTTAACTGGTCGATCTTCTGTGGTGTACGAACGCCGGCTACAACATCCTCGCCCTGAGCATTCATAAGGAATTCGCCCATCAGATGTTTTTCACCTGTTGCCGGATCACGTGTAAACGCAACACCTGTACCGGATGTCTCACCCATGTTACCAAAGGCCATCATCTGTACATTAACAGCTGTACCCCAGGAATATGGAATATCATTATCACGACGATATACATTCGCACGCGGGTTGTCCCATGAACGGAACACGGCTTTGATCGCACCCATCAGCTGTTCCTTTGGATCTGTTGGGAAATCAACACCGATTTTTTCTTTATATTCAGCTTTGAACTGATTTGCAAGTTCATGAAGATCTTCAGCCGTCAGCTCAACGTCCTGAGTTACGCCTTTTTCAGCCTTCATCTTATCGATCAGCTCTTCAAAATATTTCTTGCCTACTTCCATAACTACGTCCGAATACATCTGAATGAATCTTCTGTAGCAGTCCCAGGCCCAACGTGGATTACCGGATTTTGCGGATAAAACTTCAACAACTTCTTCGTTCAGACCAAGGTTCAAAATGGTATCCATCATACCTGGCATGGATGCTCTCGCACCGGACCGAACGGATACAAGCAATGGATTCTCTTTATCGCCAAATTTCTTTCCGGTAATGGCTTCCATCTTGGTGATAGCTTCCATGATCTGTCCCATAATCTCATCGTTGATCGCACGACCGTCCTCGTAGTACTGTGTACACGCTTCTGTTGTAATTGTAAAACCCTGTGGAACCGGAAGTCCTAAATTTGTCATTTCGGCCAGGTTTGCACCTTTGCCGCCAAGGAGTTCACGCATATTGGCATTACCTTCTGTAAACATATAGACCCATTTGTTCATCGGTCATTCCTCCTAATTCATTATAATATTTTTTTGTATTTTATTAAATACAATTTATATGTTAATTTTATAACATAACCCCGTGTTAGTCAAGGATTAGAACTGCATCTTTTCTTCAAAATATGCCACTAAGTCCTCAATCTTAATACGTTCCTGAGCCATACTGTCACGTTCACGTACGGTAACGCAGCCATCCTCTTCCGATTCAAAATCATAGGTTACACAATATGGTGTACCTATTTCATCCTGACGGCGATAACGTTTTCCGATATTACCTCTGTCATCATACTCACAGTTATATTTTTTACTGAGCATTTCAAATACTTTTTCAGCGCCCTCATTTAATTTCTTGGATAATGGAAGTACGCCGACTTTCACAGGCGCCAGAGCCGGATGGAAACGCAGGACAGTCCGCATATCGCCGCCTTCGAGTTCTTCTTCATCATAAGCTCCGCAAAGAAAAGCCAGAACAACACGATCAGCTCCGAGGGATGGTTCAATAACATATGGAATATATTTTTCTTTTTTCTGATCATCAAAGTATGTCAGATCCACATTAGATACATTCTGATGCTGTGTCAGGTCATAATCGGTTCTGTCGGCAATCCCCCACAGTTCACCCCATCCAAATGGGAAAAGGAATTCGATATCCGAAGTTGCCTTACTGTAGAAGGATAATTCTTCTTTATCATGGTCACGGACACGCATCTCTTCTTCTTTCATACCGAGAGATTTCAGCCAGTTGATACAGAAATCTTTCCAGTATGCAAACCATTCCAGATCCGTATCCGGTTCACAGAAGAATTCCAGTTCCATCTGCTCAAACTCACGGGTACGGAACGTAAAATTACCTGGTGTGATTTCGTTTCTGAAAGATTTACCGATCTGTCCAATACCGAAAGGAATCTTTTTGCGGGATGTTCTCTGAACATTTTTAAAGTTAACAAAAATACCCTGGGCCGTTTCCGGTCTGAGATATACCGTATTCTTTGCATCTTCTGTAACACCCTGGAAAGTTTTAAACATCAGATTAAACTGACGGATTTCTGTAAAATTATGAGCGCCGCAGGACGGACATGGAATCTTATGTTCTGCAATAAAGTTCTGCATCTCCTCATTGGACCAGCCATCCACGGAACTTGTCAGCTCAATGCCTTTTTCTGCACTGAAATCCTCAATGATCTTATCGGCACGAAAACGTTCGTGACATTCTTTACAGTCCATCAATGGGTCTGAAAAGCCGCCCAGATGACCGGAAGCCACCCATGTCTGAGGATTCATGAGAATCGCACAGTCCACACCGACATTGTATGGATTTTCCTGAATGAATTTCTGCCACCATGCACGTTTTACATTATTTTTCAGCTCTACGCCGAGATTGCCATAGTCCCATGTATTGGCAAGGCCGCCGTAAATTTCTGAACCTGGATATACAAATCCTCTTGCCTTTGCCAAAGCAACAATTTTTTCCATTGTTTTTTCCATAATGCTTTTACCTCACTCAATTCTTTTCGCTTGTTTTATTGTATCCTTTATCAGGGCTTTTTTCAAGATTTTTTATAGGTACAAACTCTGAAAATCTATTTATTTTAAATTCCACCTGAATTTTCCATAATATTCAGAATTTCCAGAGATTTAAATGTTTTATCGATATGCTCCCTTATGTAATACTCCATCACCTTCTGCAATTGGCGCAGAACTTCGGATGACACATTAAATGTATAAAGTTTTTCAATGGGGGATGTAATAATATACTGGGCTGCATAGAGAGCCGAAGCGTTTAAGGGCAGCACCTGACCGGATTGTGGAAGACATTGCTCACAGACAACACCGTTTCGCATCGGGCTGAAATGCCCCAATCCCTTTTCTTTACCGCAGCAAATACAGTGAAAACATTCCGGATACTCGCCATTAATAACAAAAATCCGCAGCTCATAAATGACCCGAATCAGAGCCTTCGGCACAGAATCCCGGCACAGAATCCGAAGTGTCTGATAAAGCAGTTTTAACAACTCTACTTCATTATTATTCTCCCTGGCATAATATCCGGCCATTTCCAGAAAATAAGATGCATAACAGGCTCTCAGCGGTTCCTTTGGAATGTCTTCAAAATAATTGGTAATCTCCGCTGAAACAAGGGTATAGGCATTTTTGCCTTCGATCACCCGAAAGGTACCAAAAGCAAAAAGCTGAGTTCCGGCCAGCATAGCGCTGTACTGCCGCCTGGCCCCTCTGGCAAAAGCGGTAATCTTACCCCGTTCTTTTGTCAGAAGTACCACGCGCCGGTCATATTCATTTATGGGAGATGTCCCGATCACCATTCCGGTGACCGCCGTCGATTCTATCACGCTATCACCTAATAATCATTCTTATCATATCCAAAATTCTTTATAAGAAAATCACTGTCTCTCCAGTCCTTCTTAACCTTCACCCAAAGTTGGAGATTGACCTTTGTGTCCAGCAGATTTTCAATTTCAAACCGGGCATTCTGGCCAATCTGCTGAAGCATCCGCCCCTGCTTGCCGATGATCATTCCCTTATGGGAATCCCTCTCACATACAATCGTTGCATGAATGTCCATTATATGCCCATGACGGCGCATTTTCATGGATTCCACAGAGACAGCGATGCCATGAGGCACCTCCGCATCCATGAGACGCAGGACTTTTTCCCGAATCAGTTCGGCCACGATCTGCCGTTCCGGCTGATCAGTCACCACGTCATCGTCGTAAAACTTCGGCCCCTCCGGCAGATATTTCATAATCGAAGCAATAACGTCTTTACAGTTTTCACCGGTGAATGCGCAGCATGGAATAATCTCCGCAAAATCTATCAATCCGCCGTATACTTTCATCACTTCCAGCAGTTCTTCTTTTTTTACCATATCCATTTTATTGATAATAAGAAGAATCGGCGTCTTTGTTTTTTTAAGCTGTTCAATGATGTGCTGCTCTCCCGCTCCCACAAAGGTGGACGGTTCCACAAGCCATAATACCACATCGACTTCATTGAGCGTCCGTTCCGCTACATTCACCATGTACTCGCCAAGCTTATTTTTCGCTTTATGGATTCCCGGCGTATCCAAAAAAACGATCTGCCCATCATCACTTGTATACACGGTCTGAATCCGGTTTCTTGTCGTCTGGGGTTTATTCGATGTAATCGCTATCTTCTGTCCGATCAACTGATTCATCAGTGTGGATTTGCCCACATTGGGACGCCCGATGAGCGTGACAAAGCCCGATTTAAATTGTTCTTTTTCCATATATTGTATTCTCCCTGTCAGGCCCCAGTCAGTGATTCAACCTTCTGGAACATATCTTTATTTTCCTGTATTTTTGATGCGCTGCCCACAACACAGCGAATATTCGAATGCACGACTGCATCCACGATACCGGCGAGACTTCTTATCGTTTCCACATCCGCATGCAGAAGTTCTGTCCGATTCTTTTGTAGTTTTTCATAGGATGTATGAGTCAGCCACGCGCTTAAAGAGCGGGCGCCTTTATCCGAAGCTCCAAGAGGCACGTCAATGCCGCTGATAGCGCCGATAATAAACTTACGCATGGTCCGTTCGTCCGCTTCATAATTCTTCACATAATCTACAGCGCCCTCATAAACCTCATAGGTTTCTTTCAGATTCGGATCCCGGTAGGAAGTAAAATATCCGGTACCATTTGGCGAAAAGCCGCACATACATCCGTAGGCGCCTCCCTGAACTCTCAGACGTATCCAGAGATAATCATAGTTCATCATCACTTTGAGAACATTTAATGCGCCATGGTAAGCATATCCGGCCCGGGCAAAGTCTCCCGCACAGGCATCGTACTGAACCATTCCCGCCGTTGTATACGCCTCCGTCGTAACGCCCTCCATGGACTGACGCAGCGCGGAACCCACCTCCGGCAAAATTCCCTCCTCAAGCCCGGACGGCATTTTATCGGATTCAGCTAAAACCGGTCCAAGAACAGAAATCATCTCACCAACAACGGAATTTAAAGATATTTCTGAACCGGTAATATCCAAAAGAACATTTCCTTTAGAAAAAATGAGTTCTGCCGTTTCCTTAAGCTCCTTAACGATGTGTTCCTTCTGCGTATCAAAATCTTTATTTAATCTCTCGATAAACCGGTAATAAGCCAATCCTTCTTCATATTCCCTATACATACCGGCAAGGGAAATAAAACTGGTGGCCCGGTTTACAGCAACGGTGTGACCATTGCCGTTCATCATCATTTCAAGACGGGATTTTAACTGACCGATGATTTCTTTCAATCGTTTCGTATCGGAAAGTCTGCTCTCCGACATGACCTCTGCCATCAGCCGTACCCCATCGGAAAGCTTCGGGACAAGTACTTTCATCACCACTTCCAGTTTCGGATAAAAGATATTGGCACTACCCTGCTCCGTATAAATATTGGTGTTCAACCGGATACCGCCGGTATGAATATTGATTTCATCGGCCAACTCGGTATAATTATGACGTTCCGTATCGATGTTTCCAAGCACGGAGGACAACAGACCGATATAAGGTATTTTTTCAAAGGGCACCCGACCCGTATCGAATACCCATTTCACATAGGCGATGCCCCGGCTCTCCACATCATGATAAAGCACCGGATATCCATGAATTTCTTCATACTTATTATAGAACGGCTGGGGTTTCGGCTCAATATCCTCAATTTCAAGAATAGGAATTTTCTCTAAATCCTCCGGCGCCGAAGGTTCCTCCTGATACTGTTTCAAAGCCTTTGTCTGACGCACCATAGCTTCCAGAGTTTCTTCGGACAATCCATCTTTATATTCAGCCAGTTTCTTTTCTGTCTCCGCCTCCGTTTTTTCCGTCAATCCCTTCTCCGGTGTAAGGATGAGCAGAGAACTATGGTTATTATCCAGAAGCCATGTACGAATCAGCTGTTCAAAATAACCTTTATCCACATTTTCTTTCAACATTTGAAAGGTATCGCTGGCCTGGATATGAATAAATGGCTTCGTCTCATCATAGAGCCAGCTGTCCATCATCTGAAGTCCGTACATAAGTCCGGCCGGATAACGACCGAAATCGCCTTCACGATATTTAAATTCATAATAATTAATTGCAGCCATCAATGACTTCCGATTAATTCCCTCATCGGCAAGTCTGGTAAGCGTTTCCCGAATGATTTTCAGGAAGTCATCCTTCTGACCGGCTTCTGCATTTTTTACAATGATGCTCATATATGGCTGTAAAACGCCATTGTCCAGTTCTCCAAAAACATCTTTGCCAATACCGCTCTCCAAAAGCGCTTTTTTAAGTACGGCTCCGGGAGAAGACATGAGCACGTACTCAAGTATCTGCATCGCCAGATAAAGTTCCCGGTCAAGACTTGTACCAATGACCACGTTATAACTCAGGTAGGTATTTTCTTTCAATTCATTTTCATCCGTAACGGCAAAAGACGAACGTACTTCCTGCATTTTTTCAAAGGGTGGCTGCTTCTGAATGGAAGAATCTACGGTCATACTGTCGTAATGACTCAAATAGTGTTCATCTATAAATTGAAGTTTTTCTTCCACATCCATATTTCCGTAAAGATACAGCCAGGCATTGGATGGATGATAATATCGTTTGTGAAAATCAAGAAATTCTTCATAACTTAAATCCGGAATATTCGCCGGATCGCCGCCGGATTCCACACCATAAGTTGTATCCGGGTAGAGCGTCTGACTGATTTTGCGATAGAGCACCTGTTCCGGCGATGAGAAAGCGCCCTTCATCTCATTGTAAACCACACCATTATATTTTAAAGGTGCATCCTTACTTTCCAGTTCGTAATGCCAGCCTTCCTGTAAGAAGATTTCTTTACTCTTGTAAATATTCGGACGGAATACAGCGTCCAGATAGACGTGCATTAAATTCTGAAAATCCGCGTCGTTGCAGCTGGCCACCGGATAAACGGTTTTATCCGAATAGGTCATGGCATTTAAAAAAGTATTTAATGAGCCTTTGACCAGCTCCACAAAGGGATCTTTGACCGGAAATTCTTCAGAACCGCAGAGAACCGAATGCTCCAGAATGTGTGCCACTCCGGTACTGTCCTTCGGCGGTGTCCGAAAAGCGACATGAAATACTTTATTTATATCCTCATTTGATAAAACAGCAATACGTGCTCCACTTTTTTTATGTTTTAAAAGCAGGGCCTCTGACTTTAATTCTTCGATATATGTGCTTTTCAAAATACTGTAAGTTTCCGGTATTTTTATTGTCTGATTCATACATCAACCTCCATTTATTATATAAACTGTACCATATTCCCACGATTTATACAACCGGATTACTGACGGCTTTTCTCAGTCCGAATCCACACCTTCACATCATCAATAAAGGTATCCCAGGCATCCTCATGTTCCACATAATATTTCGGACAGATTTTCCCAGTCACATCGTAATGGCGAATCACAGACTTCGGCGAAACATCCAAATACATACAGAGCCATCCTGTCAGATTCACCAGAGAACTATATGTAGAAGCGTTAAATTTACCGTCTGCGGTCTCATGACAGACTTCGATTGAAACCGTATCAGAATTCCGTTCATTTGAACAGTAGGCAATTTCGTTCGTCGGTATACACTGAATGATCTCACCTTCCAGGCCAACAACAAAATTACTGCTGGCATAGGCCTCTCCGCTATCCTTTAAACCTTCAAAATAATCTCTGTTCGATTGAGCACTGCTGCCCGGATTTCCCACATAGTGGATCACAATTCCTCGAACGCCATCAGATGGTATGCATGGCCTTGAATATTCATTCGGTGTTAAAAGCTGGACATCTATGTAAGGCCGTCCATCATCATACGCCGGGTCCGGCTGACAGTATGGACTGATTCTGTCATCTCGGGTACAGGCTCTGAAAATCAACCCGCACAGGGTAATGACAAAGATAAGCAAACAACCAAATATCGCAAAGAAACGTATTTTTTCTTCATTTATATACTTAACTTTTCTTATTTTCTTCTTTTTCTTAATAACTGCCACCCTCCCTCTTTCGACAAAAACATCTTACCATAAAAAGAAGGTGTTGCCAATTGACAACACCCAAAACAAATTTCTTTAATTTATTTTATGCACAAAAACAGATTAATCCACACTGTAGTTCGGCGCTTCTTTTGTAATCTGAATATCATGCGGATGGCTTTCTTTCAGAGAAGCCGCACTGATTTTAACAAACTGACCATTTGTTTTCAGTTCTTCAATGTCCTTTGTGCCACAGTAGCCCATACCGGCACGCAGACCGCCGATGAGCTGGAATACAGTGTCTTCCACAAGGCCCTTGTAAGCCACACGGCCTTCAACACCTTCCGGAACCAGTTTCTTGGCATCTGCCTGGAAATAACGGTCTTTACTTCCGTTTTCCATAGCGGCAATGGAACCCATACCACGGTATACTTTATATTTTCTTCCCTGATAAAGTTCAAAATCTCCAGGGCTTTCATCACAACCAGCAAACATACTTCCCATCATGCAGACATCGGCTCCGGCTGCGATAGCCTTTGTTACGTCACCGGAGTATTTAATACCACCGTCAGCGATCAGTGGAATACCATATTCTTTCGCTACGGAGTAGCAATCCATAACGGCTGAAATCTGAGGTACACCGATACCGGATACGACACGGGTCGTACAGATGGAGCCCGGTCCTATACCAACTTTAACCGCATCCACACCGGCTTCGATCAGAGCGCGTGTTGCATCAGCTGTTGCGACGTTACCGGCAATAACCTGTAAATCCGGGAAAGCATTTTTCAACATCCGTACACAATTGAGAACATTAGCTGAATGTCCGTGGGCGGAATCAACCACGACCACATCAACTTTGGCTTTGACCAGTGCTTCGGCACGTTCAAGAATGTTCTGAGTAACACCCAAAGCTGCACCACAGAGCAGACGCCCCTGAGAATCCTTGGCGGACAACGGATATTTAATCTGTTTTTCGATATCTTTAATGGTGATCAAACCTTTTAAATTGAAATTGTCATCCACGATCGGAAGCTTTTCCACACGGGCCTTGGCCAGAATAGCCTTCGCTTCTTCCAATGTGACGCCTTCCTTCGCTGTAATAAGGTTTTTGGAAGTCATACATTCAGAAATTTTCTTGGAAAAATCTGTTTCAAACTTAAGGTCACGATTTGTGATAATGCCGACCAGTTTGCCATTGTCTGTAATCGGAACACCAGAAATACGGAATTTTGCCATCAACATATCCGCATCTGCCAATGTATGTTCTGAAGATAACGAAAATGGGTCGGAAATAACGCCGTTCTCTGAACGTTTTACCTTATCAACCTCTTCAGCCTGTGCTGCAATAGACATATTTTTATGAATAATACCGATACCGCCCTGTCTGGCCATGGCAATCGCCATGCGATGTTCTGTTACAGTATCCATACCTGCACTCATTAATGGTACATTCAGAACAATTTTCTTTGTTAAATGTGTCTGAATGCTTACCTGATTTGGAATTACTTCCGAATACGCCGGCACAAGAAGCACGTCGTCAAAGGTAATGCCTTCACCGATAATTCTACCCATTCTTATCATCCTCTCTTTCTTACTATTTTATAGGTTTCTAAAGTATATCAACTCTTCCGACAAAAGTCAACATAAGGTTATCATTATAATTACTTAACTCTTTGTTAAGTTTTACTAATAGAGATTATTTTTGTCTAAAATGGTTCATTTGTTTCTTTTTTCTTATATTTTGGATATCATACAAAAAAATCAGGGATACATTCCATCCTGATAGATTTCGGAAATGTCTCCCTGATTTCATGACGCCGTATGGACGGCTTTATAATATCTTAATGCTTACACAAATGGGCACTTGGCCTGAATTACATCATTCCCATGCCGCCCTGTGGCATAGCCGGCATCGGATTGTCGGATTTGATCTCAGCAACAACGGATTCGGTTGTGAGCAATGTGGAAGCAACGCTTGTAGCGTTCTGAAGAGCGCTTCGTGTTACTTTGGCCGGGTCGATGATACCGGCATCGATCATATCCACATATTCTTCTTTCAGTGCATCAAAACCAACGCCTTGTTCGCTTTCACGAACTTTGTTGATGATAACAGCACCTTCAAGACCAGCATTGGCTGCGATGTGGAATAATGGCGCTTCAAGAGCTTTAAGAACCACATTTGCACCTGTCTTTTCATCTCCGCTGAGGTTTGCAGCCAGTTCGGCAACCTTCTTGGAAGCATGGATATATGCGGAACCACCGCCGCAGATGATACCTTCTTCAACAGCTGCACGGGTAGCTGCCAGAGCATCTTCCATACGAAGTTTCTTTTCTTTCATTTCGGTTTCTGTCGCAGCACCTACTTTGATGACACCTACGCCGCCGGAAAGTTTTGCAAGTCTTTCGAGTAATTTTTCTTTATCGAATTCGGATGTTGTCTCGTTTGCCTGAGTCTGAATCTGGCTGCATCTGGATTTAATAGCTTCCGGATCACCCATACCGTCAACGATGATGGTATTTTCTTTTTCAACTTTAACGGATTTTGCACGTCCGAGCATATCCATCGTTGCATCTTTTAATTCATAGCCCAGTTCTTCGGAAATAACGGTACCGCCTGTAAGGATAGCGATATCCTGAAGCATTGCTTTTCTTCTGTCACCAAAACCAGGAGCTTTCACAGCTACAACAGAGAATACACCTTTCAATTTATTTACAACAAGTGTCGCCAGAGCTTCACCTTCCACATCCTCAGCAATGATCACCAGTTTGGAACCTGTCTGTACGATCTGTTCCAGAACCGGAAGGATCTCCTGGATATTGGAGATTTTCTTATCTGTGATCAGGATATATGGATTGTCCAGTTCTGCAATCATCTTATCCATATCTGTAGCCATGTAAGCGGAGAGATAGCCACGGTCAAACTGCATACCTTCTACCAGTTCCAGTTCTGTCTGCATCGTTTTGGATTCTTCAATAGTGATAACACCGTTTGTGGATACTTTTTCCATAGCTTCAGCAACCATTTCGCCAACATGCTCATCGCCTGCGGAAATCGCAGCAACTTTGGCAATCTGGTTTTTGCCGTTGATCGTAGAACTCATATCTTTAATTGCTTCTACAGCACAATCTGTTGCTTTCTGCATACCTTTTCTTAAAATGATCGGGTTTGCACCAGCTGCCAGATTTTTCATACCTTCGTTGATCATGGCCTGTGCAAGAACAGTCGCTGTTGTTGTACCATCACCAGCCACATCATTTGTCTTTGTGGCAACCTCTTTAACAATCTGTGCACCCATGTTTTCAAAAGCATCATCTAACTCAATATCTTTTGCAATCGTCACACCATCATTGGTGATCAATGGTGTTCCGAAGGATTTGTCCAGAACAACGTTTCTTCCTTTTGGTCCTAATGTTACACGTACTGTATCTGCCAACTGATTTACACCGGCCTCCAGAGCTTTTCTTGCCTCTGCACCATATTTAATTTCTTTTGCCATATCTGTCTACCTCCAATATAAAATGAAATTACTCTACAACAGCTAAAATATCAGACTGTCTAACAATAATAAATTCTTCACCTTCAAGTTTCACTTCTGTTCCGGCATATTTGGAATAAATAACCTTCTGACCAACAGAAACTTCCATCTTCACTTCTTTGCCGTCAACAACACCGCCAGGACCTACAGCGATTACTTCTGCTTCCTGTGGTTTTTCTTTTGCCTGACCGGTCAAAACGATACCGGATTTTGTTGTCTCTTCTGCTACAAGCTGTTTTAATACGACTCTGTCGCCCAATGGTACTAATTTCATATCTAAATTCCTCCTGACAATGCATTTTTATTTTATTAGCACTCATTAGGTTCGAGTGCTAACCACTGGATATATAATATTTTATTATGTTCCAATATGCAACCTGTAAAAGGCTCATATTTTTAAATATATTCCGGTAAATCTTTAATTATCTCTTTTTTTCTCTTGAAATCTCTCTTTTTTATTTTATTTACAAATCGAGTAGGAGGAATTTCTCTTGATTGAGAAATTCCGACCTCTCACACCACC